>Ga0209181_10000294_pt1 | contig 94086 bp, 70 predicted proteins | sample MAT05_FD_187208 | JGI IMG/M metagenome (GOLD analysis project Ga0209181, IMG submission 187208) | Freshwater microbial communities from Lake Fryxell liftoff mats and glacier meltwater in Antarctica - MAT-05 (SPAdes) (version 2) | ecosystem: Environmental > Aquatic > Freshwater > Ice > Liftoff...
GTTTTTGAAACACAAAAGAGACAAAAGGGCACAAAAGTCCGTAGATCGGGTTTTTGAAACACAAAAGAGACAAAAGGGCACAAAAGTCCGTAGATCGGGTTTTTGAAACACAAAAGAGACAAAAGGGCACAAAAGTCCGTAGATCGGGTTTTTGAAACACAAAAGAGACAAAAGGGCACAAAAGTCCGTAGATCGGGTTTTTGAAACACAAAAGAGACAAAAGGGCACAAAAGTCCGTAGATCGGGTTTTTGAAACACAAAAGAGACAAAAGGGTACAAAAGTCCGTAGATCGGGTTTTTTAAACACAAAAGAGACAAAAGGGTACAAAAGTCCGTAGATCGGTTTTTTTGAAACGCAAAAGAGACAAAAGGGCACAAAAGTCCGTAGATCGGTTTTTTTAAACACAAAAGAGACAAAAGGGTACAAAAGTCCGTAGATCGGTTTTTTTGAAACACAAAAGGGCACAAAAGTCCGTAGAGCGGTTTTTTGAAACACAAAAGAGACAAAAGGGTACAAAAGTCCGTAGATCGGTTTTTTTGAAAAACAAAAGAACACAAAAGCCCGTGGAGCGTATGTACGTCGGGTGGTCTGCGTCCGACGATATTGCGGAACACATCACGGAAGCCCCGCAGCGGTTTTTTTGAAACACAAAAGAGACAAAAAATTTGACTATTGCGGTGCAAATGAAATAACGTTTCTAAACCATTAAGTAAAAACAAAAATTTTGTTATACATTTTTATCTATAAATGAATTAATTGGCTGCTGTATTTAGAAATTTTTTTACAAAAAAATTTCTAAATACAGCAGCCAATTAATTCATTCCTGATCCACTACTTATATGCAACGACATCATAGAACAATTGCTGATTTAAAATGTAACGAGTCGGCCCGCACCATTGCGTTTACCGACTCCGCGCTGGCGTGTAAACTCACGCCAATGGGTATTTTGCCCGGTGCCAATATCGAAATGGTACGCCCGGCCCCCTTTGGTCATGCTTTTTACATAAAAGTAGATGGTGTCCGCATTGCTTTACGGATAGAAGAAGCGAAAAGTATTTTATTGGAAGTCTGAAGGTAGTCAGGCATCATTCGTTAGCAATTGTTTCCAATTATGTTTAATTGTATTTCCAAATGAGAAATGGCTAATCTATTGGCCACCAATTTTACAAATAATTGATAATAAATAACTCACAGCATTAGGGTTCGAAGTTTTTTGAATACTTCAAACCCTAATACTGCGCTATTCAATCAGCCTTTGGTTGAAATAGTATACAATGTGCAGTCATTTTTTGTATGGAAGCACAACGGTTTTGGGTCGTAAATGTGGAAATATATGGGATACTAAAGGCAGTAACGACAAACTTCAATTTATTCTGTGCTTCCATTTTGAAGTCAGCCAAAGCAATGCACCAATCGCCATACAGGCCAAAGCAATGGCAAAGAACCAAGTGGCATCTTTGCCGTTTAAGCGATTAGTAGCCCCGATGAAAACCAAAGTAGAAGGGATCAATAACAGTAGAGACAGACAAACGATGGTTACTTTTTTCATAATTTAATATGGTTTGTATGGGACTACGACAGCGTAATGTACAGCGACGGACTTAATTAATGCTGAATAATTTTTTTGTATTGAATTAGAAATACTGCTGTATCATAACACAGTGAAGGGATGCCGCAGCCGCACAAGACCAAGGATTAGTAGAACAGGCTATTTATGGTATCATTAGTTAAATGCCGCCAGGCACACATGAAACAGTCATTAAAATTGCCAGTAGTGTCATTACAAGCACGGTTAACAACTTCTTTCTTATCACTTGAATCGAGATAAAATAGACCTCCGGCAATATGATGGGAATATAGCTACTGTGGTTTGCAAACACAATGCAAGATATAGATAAAAGATATAAAAAACAAAAAAAATATTCAATTAATTTATTCCCGTGTTGTCTTTTGGGCAAAAAAAAAGCGGCGCTCTTTTGCGCCGCCTCGGTTTCCCGTATATAATCTCATGAAAAGTGTCGAATGTGTGTGGGGTTTTTCTGCCGCTTTTATCTCTATCACCGCCGTTCGTTTCGTTTGATGGTACAAAAGTGCAGCAAGATTCACGACCCGGCAAGAACACAATTTTGGTTTTGTTGAAAAAAAATATTTAAAACTGAAAATTAAAGGCCGTAAATAAGGGGTTTTTAAACAAAAAAAGGCTACAATTTTAAATTAACGATTTATTTATTATTTTTTTAAATAATTTTTAAATACTATTTTTTTATCTTTTTTTATAAATATTTAACTATCAAGTTTTTATAAAGTTTTTTATTTTTAAATTATAGGACATTACTCACTTTAACGGGTTTGTTGAAAAATAATACTTAAAAATATTTTTTTTTATGAAAAAAAAATAAAAAAAAGTGAAATTTGACCCTAAATTTGAAGCAGGGTCGCTCTGTTTTAAATTAACCTATAAGTAAACGTGTAACTCAATCAAGTCTCCTAACCTCAACCGCTCTCAACCGCTCAACCGCTCAACTACTCAACCAAATTGTCTTTAATAAAAAAACTTGCCGGAGAAACAGCCTTATATGGTATGAGTAGTATTGTAGCACGGCTGCTCAACTTCCTGTTGGTGCCGCTCTACACCCGCCTGCTTCCTCAACACGAATACGGCATTGTCACGGATTTGTATTCGTGGACAGCTTTTCTTATTGTGGTTTATTCTTACCGGATGGAATCAGCCTTTTTCAGGTTTGGCACACCTGTAGAAGATCGTGGTCGAACCTATTCCACGGGTATGCTGTCCATGTTGGGTACCTCCGTCGGCCTGACGCTGTTACTACTGGTGTTCTCAACGCCTGTTGCCCATGCGCTGGGATACCCCGAACACCCGGAATATATTCGCTGGTTTGCCCTAATATTGGCCTTTGATGCCTTGTGCGAGCTGCCTTTTGCCCGGTTGCGCTTAGAGCAGCGCCCTAAGCGTTTTGTGGCAGCAAAAATACTCAACATTGCCTGCTACATTAGCCTCAACCTGTTTTGGCTCGTATTTTGTCCCTGGGCCACCCAAAACGGACACCCCTGGGTACGAGTAGTGTGGTCTCCTACTTTACAGATAGAATATATTTTTCTCTCTAATGCCATTGCTGGAGCTGTCACCCTGTTGTTTTTATTGCCACAACTGCTGCAAATTCGGTTACCTTTTGATGCAATATTGTGGAAAAAAATGATGCGGTATGCCTGGCCGCTCATTATTGTAGGCTTTGCGGGTATGATCAATGAGATGCTCAGCCGGGTCATGCTCAAATATCTGCTGACAGGTACCGAACAGGAAAATCTGGCGCAATTGGGTGTTTTTGGTGCCAACTACAAATTGGCCATGCTGATTACTTTATTTACGCAAGCATACCGATATGCCGCTGAACCTTTTTTCTTTCGAAATGCCGGTAGTGAAAATGCCCTGCAAACGCAGGCAGATGCCACCAAATGGTTTACGATTGTGACTACGATGGGGATGCTGGCTATTTTACTTTTTATGGATATTATCCAGTTCTTTATCGGCAAAAATTACCGGGAAGGACTTGCAGTGGTACCCATTTTACTGATGGCCAATGTCCTGTTGGGTATTTACTACAATCTTTCTGTGTGGTTCCGATTAAAAGATCGTACCATGACTGGTGCGGTAGTCTCTGTCGCTGGTGCTTTATTGACGGTAGTACTCAACCTGTGGTGGATTCCGCTGTTTGGTTACGTGGGGGCTTCCTGGGTAACGCTGATATGTTATGCGTTTATGTGTTTGGCTACCTGGCAAACTGGCCGAAAACACTATCCGGTGCCTTATCCATTTCGCTCAATGGCATTTTATATAGGTGTAGCCTTAGTTTTTTATGCCCTGTCGAAAGGGTTGATGGCTGTTCTGCCAGATCAATTGTGGTTACACTGGGCGTTGCGTATTATTTTATTTATCAGCTATATCCTCCTCATTTGGAAAAAAGAAAAATCGCTATCCTCGGTTACGGCAGCGTCGGGCAATACTTAGTCCGTAAAATACAAAATACACCGACACTGTCAGCATTAGCCCTGGCTTTTGTTTGGAATCGTGACCCCGTTCGGTTTGAAGGCGGCGATGTACCCCCTTCGCAGCAGCGGTATGGTGTGGACATAGACCGCATTTTACCGGATTATGCTGCTACACACGGCGCACCTGATTTGATTGTGGAGGTTTGCCACCCGGATATTATACGGCAACACGGCACATTTTTTTTGCAACACAGCCACCTGTTCGTTTCCTCCGTTACTGCCTTAGCCGATGTGGCAACCGAACAAAAACTGCGCCTTGCTGCAAAGGATGTTCACGGACTGTACCTGCCCGTTGGAGCAGCGTGGGGCATTCAGGACATCCTGAAAATGGACCGGCTCGACACATTGCAGGGCCTCAGCGTCACCATGCGATTTAATGCCACGGCGCTGCGCCTGCATACGCCCCTGAAAGAAAAATTGACAGCCTGGTTGAATGACCCCGCCCTACAGGAACCCTTACTGCTGTATGAGGGTTCGGTGCGCGAATTGGCAGCCTTAGCCCCCAATAATGTGAATACTATGACCTGTGTAGCCCTGGCGGGTAGCCGAATCGGATTGGATGGCACAAAAGCCATTTTATGGGCAGATAAACAACAGGATACCCACGAAACGATGATAGACGTGATCGGCCCGGGTGGGTTCAGCGTGCGCACTACGCGGTTGAATCCAGCCAAAAAAGGTGCTGTGACTGGCGATGAAACGTATTCCTCTTTCTGGGCAAGTTTGCTGGTGGCTTTGGAGGGGAAGGATGGAGTACACTTTTGTTGATAATTTTTCCTGTTGCTTTTTTCTGTGATGGTATTGGGCTTTCGATACTATATTTGCATATAGTTAAAACATTTTGCTTCATTTTACCGTTTTAGAAATGTGTTGCGTGACTTTTTGTGCTTGCAGCGTTTTAATATTGCTATGTTTTTGACCAACTTTCTTCCAATTCGCATTTTTTGCAGTTTGGCTTCACCCCTTTCAGGCAAACCAATTTTTATATTGGTGGCTATTTTTCTTGTGGCCCTGCCGGCCACCGCCCAATTTGTTATGAAAAGTACCGGAAGTACTATTTTACTGCGGCCGGCATTGAAAGGCGCGGTGATGATAGATAAGCCGGTAAAAATAAAAAATTATTTTGAGTTTATAGATGAATTGGTGGCCGTTCACGACACTGCTCTGGAATTCACCCTGACGGAATACCTGTTGGTGCGTTCCAATCCGTGGCTAATAGACAGGTTAGCGGATACTGACTATTACCGACAAGCTGCTGCCGGAAAAATTATTACGGATCAGCGGGAAATGACTGTACTGCAAAGAGGCGATACCCTCCATCTGCCTAGCACAGAAGAGGCCCTCGCTTTGGAAGCCATGATCGCCAATACATACGTTGATGTCAATATCCCTGAATTTAGGTTGCGCATTGGGGTTAATGAGGATACGCTTTTTTCTTTTCCTGTGCGCTTGGGCCAGCGCACCAGTAAATATTTGGAAACATCAGGCCGTGAGACTGATCTGCGTACCCAGACCGGAACCGGTGAGATTGCCTTTGTGCAAAGAGATGCCGATTGGGTGAACCCGGTAGATGGTCACCAATATAAAGTTACCCGACGCGACGACGGTCGAGTAACAAAATGCCCGCGTGTCCCCTGGTTAGAACCCTCTGTCAATGGCGAGCGGGTCGGGCAGTGGATTCATCCTACAACCAATCCCGCTACTCTGGGAAAAACGTATTCCAACGGTTGTATTGGCCTGGCGGAAGCGAGTGCCTGGTATGTGTATTACTACGCCCCAATAGGTACCAAAGTTCAGGTACGGTACGATTTGGAAAAAAAGAGTCCTGACGGTTCTGTCCTGCAACTGCCGGATGTATACGGAAAAAACGAAGGGCGTATCGGAGCATTTAAGATACTAATGGCGCGGGATTAATGATATTATTTACGCGTTCCTTATCTTTCCATCTTTTACTGCCGGATGCCCGTTTTTAGACTTCGCGACAACGACCTTTCTTTCCCCCATCCTTCTTTTGCAGAAGGCAATGGATTGCTGGCCGTTGGCGGTGACCTCTCTTCTGAACGATTGGTGATGGCCTATCAAAATGGTATTTTCCCCTGGTTTGAAGAAGACGGCATTTTTTATTGGTATACTCCTGATCCGCGTTGTGTCGTTTTCCCTTCAGAGTTGAAAGTACATAAAAGTATGCACTCCATTTTTAATCAGCATAAATTTCGCTATACGTTAGACACCTGCTTCGAGCGCGTCATGCGCTCATGCGGTGAAATCAGTCGCAAAGGAGAACACGGCTCCTGGATAACTGATAATTTTTTAACTGGCTACCTTCGCTTACATCAAATTGGCATCGCTCATTCCGTAGAAGTGTGGCAGGAAAACGAATTGGTTGGCGGGCTGTACGGCGTTTCTATTGGAAAAATGTTTTTTGGCGAAAGTATGTTTGCAAACGTCGCCAATGCCTCTAAAGCAGGTTTTATTACCCTTACCCGTGCTTTAGAGCGCACTGGTTTTGTTTTAATAGATTGCCAGCTGGAAACAGCGCATTTAATCAGCCTTGGCGCACGCAATATCCGACGTGAAGATTTCCTCGAAGCCTTAGATCGCAATACGTTTGAGCGAACATTGGTAGGAAAATGGCGCTTTAGCGAAACAGGTAGTATTGATTTGTTGGTTTGACAGGGAATCTGCTCCAATAGTTGAATAAATTATACCATTGGTTGAATGTGCTTCCCCAGGCGGATTAAATGCTGTATATTTGCACGATCATAATAATTCCGTCCTTTTGAATTAAACCATTGTATACTTTTGGGGTCAAATTCAATAGATTAGGAGCCTCGAAATCAATCATCAAAAAAGGTTTGGGGTTGAGGAACCGAGTATTTGAGGAATTGAAGAATGAGTCCCCTTCGAAAAGTCGGGAATTCATTTTTTATTAGCATTTTCATTGGAAAACAGGGCAAAATTGTGCTAAAAAGATCGAAAATTTGAAGGAGTTTTCGATATTTCGCAGCCAAAAACACTGCATTTGACTTTTCGGAGGGGACTCAAGAATTGAGCGGTGCCACGATACGTCAACAATCATACATCAAACAAGGTTGAGAAGTTTAGGAGTTTAGGGATCGCGTCAAATCAATAAATCAACAGCTGTCAAATAATATCCGTTAAATAATTATCTTTCTTATTATGCGCCATCCATGCTTACTTCCATTCCTGCCGATTTTCCTTGTGTTTTCCGGCATTTCCGCTCAAAGTAGCGTTAACTGGGCCACCGATGTGGCACCCATCCTCTACGATAACTGTGTCAAATGCCACCGTGACGCTGGCTTAGGGCACTTTTCGCTTATAGGGTATTCCAATGCCTATACCAATCGCTTTCGGGTGCAGGGTGCCACTGAATCGAAGACCATGCCGCCGTGGATGCCCGACCCCGGCTACCGCCGTTTTGCCCATGAAAACCGCCTGACAGATGGAGAAATTTCCACCATTCGCTCTTGGGTAAATGCCGGAGCACCTCCCGGCGATCAGAGTAAAGCACCTTCAGCGCCGGTATTTAACAATCAGTCGGAAGTAGGAATGCCCGATGCGGTGTTGAAAACACCCTTATTCACCGTAAAAGCCACAGATGACGAATACCGCTGTTTTGTCATACCCAATATGCTCACGAAAACCTCCTATCTGCGTGGACTGGAAGCCATTCCTGGCAACCACGAGGTAGTACATCATATTTTAGTTTACGAAGATGTCAGCGGGCAGGCACGTCTGATAGATCAGCAAACCGCCGAACCCGGTTATGTGAGCTTTGGAGGCCCTGGCGTTAGCAATCCTAAATTGGTAGGGGCTTGGGTACCGGGTTCGCGAACCAACTTAATGCCACCCAATATGGGGATCAAATTGACACCCGGTGCCGACCTTATTGTACAAATGCATTACCCAAAAGGCTCCACCAATAAAAGCGACCAGACGACTTTGAATCTGTTCTTTACGCCGACAAACCAGGGAATTCGGGAGGTGAGTTTAGCTCCCCTGATCAATCATACTGCTTTTTCTTTGGAAAATGGCCCGTTGAATATTCCCGCCAACACCGTTAAAAAGTATCACGCCAAATTTAGGGTACCAGGTACCGCCTCTTTGCTGACAGTGGCACCGCACATGCACCTTATCGGACGCAATATCGTGTGCTACGCCATCACGCCACAGTTGGATACCATCAAACTCATTCGCATCAATGATTGGGATTTCAATTGGCAGGGTGGCTACGTTTTCCAAAAAGTACAAAAAATACCAGCAAACAGTATCGTACATGCCTATGCTGAATACGACAATACGTTGAATAATCCGTTTCAGCCCAGTAATCCGCCTAAGTTGGTGACACAGGGCGAAGCAACTACCGATGAAATGTTACTGATTTATTTTGCGTATATGGCCTATCAGGCAGGCGATGAAAACATTGTGTTAGACAGCACTTTACTCACCTCTACCGCCATCTTTCAGGTACCGAAAAACCAGCAGGTTACCGCCTTGAGCGTTTTTCCCAATCCAGTTGCTACTACGGCTTTTATAGAATATGAACTCGCTGAAAACACCCACGTTCAAGTATCTTTGATGGATGTTTTTGGCAGAATGATACAAGCTTTTGCCGAAAAACGTGATCTCCTTCCCGGCATTTACCGCGAAACGGTTGATCTTGCTCCATTACCGCCGGGTGTTTATATGGTAGAAATCCGTACAGCAGAAGGGGAGCAAAGAACCGTCAGGGTGATGAAAGAGTAACGATACGGGAATAGATTAAAATCAGGAAAGCCCCGGCATAACTTTTTTGCAAAAAAAATTATGCCGGGGCTTTCCTGATTTTAATCTATTGACAGAGAAAATATCTCTACCTTTGTACCCATCTTCAATAAATATATTACAACAAAAAATATTTTTTTCTTATGATAGCAGATATCACAAACAAATGGTTATCTTTATACAAAACAGCAATTGAGGCACGGGACTTGGCACCATGGACGTGGATGTTTGAAGATGAATTATTTGCAGTGCGCTTGCCTGATGATCCAATGACTTGGTATTGCAGCATTATGGGTGTCGGCGGCACGCATTTGTGCTATTGCTTTTACAAGGACAACGCTGGTTTGTACGGGTTACAGGTGATGCGCAAGCAAGCATTTGAAGATATCAATATGGAAGATGCCTCCTTAATGATGACTTCGCAAAACTGTATACAGGCTTCTTTTGAAGATAGGGAACACATACCACCCAACCAGAAAACAAAAATCAAGTCACTTGGCTTGAGTTTTAAAGGACGTAACCAGTGGGTTTCTTTGACAGATTACCTTCCCGGGCTTCATCCCTGGTTGGTAGAAACAGATCAAACCGAAACATTAGAAACCTTGTTGAAGCAAGCCATGCTCGTCGTTTCTGAAAAAAAAGCCAACAAACGAATAATAGGCCCATGGAATAATGGCGGGGAAATGCCTTTTTTTATTGCGGTCAAGACGGCAGAAGGCCGATACAATTGGACGGAAGAACGCCATAAAGTGTTGGTTTCCAAACTAAAGATGGTGGCCAAAGGGGCTTCCTTTCCTGCATTGTGGCGCAAAGTGGCCGAAATGCCCACCCAAAAAAAAGATATAATTTGCGGCTTGATGTCACATCAAAATCCCGCACAGGACGAACCAAACAGTCGGCCTTTTTACATTAAAATATTGGTGATGATTGATGCTGTGAGCGGCATGATTCTTGGCACAGGGATGGGTAATGCGGTGGAACAGGAAAAAAGCCTGATTACATTTTTGCAGCAGTCTGGTTTTAGGCCGAAAAATATTTTGGTTAGCAATGATGAGGGCTTAGAACTATTTTCCGAAGGCTGTTCGCTGGCAGGCATAAACATAGTGAAAGATATAAGGGTTTTGGGATTTATGGGAGAGATTGAAGCGTCATTTAAGTCGATGGGAATGTAGCCACACGGCAATGAATTAATTATTATATAAAGAACAAGGAAATATAAATTTCTATGCCCATCATCCTCATTACCGGCGCGGGTTCTGGTCTCGGACGCGCCGCAGCCCTTCAATTTGCCCGGCAGGGCGATCAGGTCATTGTTTCTGACATCCATGCAGCAGGCGGCCATGCAACCGTTGAAATGATTCGTCAGGCTGGCGGGTTAGCCGATTTTATGGCTTGTAATGTGGCCTCGGAAACGGAAGTGGCAGCATTGATGTCCGCCATAAAAACACGTTTCGGCCGCTTAGATGCGGCAGTCAATAATGCGGGTATTGGCGGCAAGGCCCTGACTCCCACGCATCAATATAGTTTGGACACTTACGAACAGGTAATGGCCGTGAATGCTACTGGCGTTTTTTTGTGCATGAAGGCGGAATTAGCCCTGATGTTGGAGCAGGGAAGTGGTGCTGTCGTAAATGTATCATCGGCAGCAGGACTGATTGCTATGCCCAATAATGTTGCCTATACTGCCAGCAAACACGCGGTAGTAGGTATGACTCGTGCAGCCGCGTTGGAGTATGCACGCAAAAATATCCGCGTCAATGCAGTGTGTCCGGCTTTTACTGACACACCCATGGTGGACGAATTAATTGGTTTGCACGAAAATATGGAACAAAAATTGGTTCAATCTATCCCGATGAAACGATTGGGACGCCCGGAAGAGATTGCTGAAGCGATTGTTTGGTTATGTTCGGATAAATCGTCGTTTGTAACGGGGCATACCTTAGTACTGGATGGCGGAGTGACGGCGGGGTAGTGCGGCACGGGAATAAATTAAGGAGTGGTATTAAGTAGCCCACAGTCAATAGTCGGCAGTCCACAGTCTCACAAACCCTTGATAGTAAGGTAATTAATGAAATTAAAAACTGCGATTATTTCTATTTGCCTACTTATATAATTTTTTTTGCAAAAAAAATTACGTAATACCACCCCTTAATTTATTTACAGATATTTATAACGTTGCCCGAATGCTGACCGCTTATTTTACATACAATTCAAACTGCACGCGGCGATTTTTATCGCGGCCAGCGGCTGTGCCGTTATCGCTAATCGGACGTGTTTCACCGTAACCGGTAGCGGCGATACGGGAAGCAGCAGCACCTTTGCTCACTAAATAATCTAAACAAGTTTTAGCACGGCGCTCCGAGAGTTGCAGGTTCATCTTATCGTCCCCCTGATTGTCGGTATGGCCGTCAATGTTTAGGCTATATTCAGGATATTGCTTCATGACAGCAACGACTTCATCCAAAACAGTGTAGGATTTTTGCAGCAATACCGCTTTCCCTGATTCAAATTGCACCAGTTTAACAGCACGCTCCAGTTTAGCCTTATCTTCCACTTTTATTTCCGGGCAACCTTTGTTGGTGATCGGTCCGGCTTTATCCGGGCAGCGGTCTTCATTGTCATAAACGCCGTCACCATCTGTGTCCGGGCAACCTTTACCGGCAGCAGTGCCTTTTTTGTCCGGGCAGATATCGGTGGCATCAGGAATGCCGTCGCCGTCGCGGTCGGCCAAGGGGCAGCCTTTATTGGATGCAGGGCCTGCTTCGCGTGGGCAATTGTCAACATTATCTCCCAAGCCATCGCCATCTGTATCCGGGCAACCACGAAACGCAGCCGTACCTTTAGCATCCGGGCAGGCATCATCGCCATCCGTAATGCCATCGCCATCGCCATCCGGACAGCCCATCATGGCAGCAGAACCAGCGGCATCCGGGCATTTGTCATCCAAATCGGAAATGCCATCGGAATCTCTGTCCGGACAACCCATCATAGCGACGATACCAGCCACATCCGGGCATTTGTCGTCGGCATCCGCCACAGCGTCACCGTCGCGGTCAGGGCAGCCCATTGCGCTGGCAACGCCTGGTAAATCCGGGCATTTGTCCGTTAAATCAGGTATGCCGTCCTTGTCGCGGTCAGCAGGTTTTGGTGGTTCGGGGTCTGCCCCGCCGAAATTAACAACAGCACCTACACCGTGGTGCCAGCCGTGCCGGTCATTGATGGAGAAGCGGTACTGAGAACGGGCATTCAGGTAAAAATTTTCCCAAATGCGCAAACTCAACCCCACGCCGGCGGGAAGGTTAAAATCTAAATCATCTTTTTTGGAACCTAAGGTAGAGCCGATGCCCAAGTGTACGCTAGGGCGCAATAAACTGCCATATTTAAAGAACTCATGTTGGATCAAGGCATCTACATTGGCACTCAGGCGATTTTGTCCAAGTGTTTTGTTGGCATTAATTCTGGGAATCAAGCCTACTTTAAGCGGAATTTCAATCCATGAATTGCCGGTAAGACGGCGGCCGTAGGCAAATTCAAAACCTCTTGTGTTAGAATCTTTAAAGATGTCTTTCCACCCTGGTTCGTCCGAGCGGATAGGCGTAAAGTAATTGTACCAGTTTTGGCGAAAGGTAAACTGATGGTTGGGTTGCTGTGCGAAAGCGTCCTGTTGTACTACGGTGAGACAAAGGATCAAACAAAAAATTGTAAAAATTTGTTGCATATTGATTAGACTTAGTTACTATGAAAATGTTAACCGTTCAGCAGATAATAAAACTATCCATTTATCATTGACATCATGTCTAATGGTTAGCTATGTATCTTTTTCTGACTATTATGACGCAAAAAAAAAATTTTGTCTCGAAAAAAGTTTTTACACATTTTTTTATGAGGCAAATGTACATAGAATTTATATACTCTCGTAAAAATGATATTTTTTATCAAAAAAACAGAAATACTAAACAGAACACCCGACCTTTGCGGTTACTTTTATGGAAAAACCGATCAAACTGAAATTAGCCAAGCTCAATGGTGCGCCGGAGGTGTTTTTTTCCATTCAGGGAGAAGGAAAAAACACGGGAACGCCTTCTGTTTTTGTGCGCACTACGCTGTGCAATTTGCACTGCATCTGGTGTGATACGGATTATACCTGGAACTGGACGAACACAAAATTTGCCCATGTAAACGACGAAAAACCGGGTTATAAAAAATTTGAAAAAAAGGCATGGATTTCTGAGTGTTCTGTGGAAGCAGTGGCAAAAATAATACTGGAATTTGACTGTCGGAATGTGATCTTGACTGGCGGAGAACCCATGTTGCAACAACCCGGATTGACGGCATTAATGGCCTTATTGCGCACCACAGACGAAAGGTTTCGTTTTGAAACAGAAACCAACGGGACTTTGGTACCAACACCTGAATTTGATCGGGCTATTGACCAATACAATGTGTCACCCAAATTAGAAAATAGTGGAAATGCCCCGAAACTCCGTGAAAAACCCAAAGCAATGGCTGCTTTAGCCCAAAATCCAAAATCCAACTTCAAATTCGTTATGGAAACGCCGGAGGATCTGGAAGAAATACTACATTTGCAAGAACGGTACCATATTGCGGCTGAAAAAATTTGGCTGATGCCGGAAGGGACGTCTGCCGCACAACTTGCTAATCGCCGGGAATGGTTGACAGAAATCTGTAAAAAACACCATTTTCGCTTTTCCGACCGCCTCCATGTGCAGATATGGGGTGCTAAAAAAGGCGTTTAATAAGTCGGACAGTCCACGAGGGTGCCTCATGGTATTAAATGTACAGGATTACGGCGTTTTTCAAGATTTACACAATTTTTATTCAAAAGCACATAAAATATTTTTACAATACAAAGCGACATATTATGTAAAAATCTATTTAATGGCGCTTATGAGATGCTCCAATCACCCAACAACCCAATTAACCAACAACCGGTAACCACTCATGAATATTCAATATAACCGTCAAGGCTTACCTGAAGAAGTCCTGCTGCACTTGTACGAACAGCTGGTAAAACCCAGACTGATCGAAGAAAAAATGCTCAATTTGTTGCGACAGGGCCGCATCTCCAAATGGTTTTCCGGTATTGGCCAGGAAGCTATTTCCGTGGGTATTGCCTGTGCTTTGCAACCTGATGAACTGATATTTACCATGCACCGCAATCTGGGCGTTTTTACGGCTCGGAATATGCCTTTAGACCGGATGTTTTGCCAGTGGCAGGGCAAACGACACGGTTATACCAAAGCGCGAGATCGTTCTTTTCATTTCGGGGCACTGGAACATGGGATTGTTGGTATGATTTCGCACCTCGGCCCGCAGTTGTCGCTCGCGGCAGGGGTGGCATTGGCACACCGACTCAATCAGGAAGGCAAAGTATCACTGGCTTTTACCGGCGACGGAGCCACGAGTCAGGGAGAATTTCACGAGGCGCTAAACGTGGCAGCCGTATGGAAACTGCCCGTTATTTTTGTGATAGAAAACAACGGTTATGGCCTGAGTACTACCCCTAATGAGCAGTATGCCTGTGAAAACCTGACCGACCGCGCTGTGGGTTATGGGATGCGCAGCGCCCGGATTGATGGCAATAACATCTTAGAAGTCTATCAGACCATTCAGAAAATAGCCGCAGAATTGCGCGAAACCCCCGAACCTTTTCTGTTGGAATGCATTACTTTCCGTATGCGCGGACATGAGGAAGCCAGCGGCACCAAATACGTGCCTAAAGCCCTGATGGAAGAGTGGGGCAAAAAAGACCCTTTAGACAATTACGAAAAATGGCTGACGCAGGTGGTAGGGCTTCTAACGGAAAGCAAACAAAAAAATATTCGGGATCGCTATAAAAAAGACATTGCCGATGCCGTGGAGGTGATGTTTAATGAACCCGAACCGGTGCCAGATACGGCCGAAGAATTGGCCGATGTATACGCTCCTGCTCCTGTATCCGTAGCACCGACCGGGACATCCGATACAGAGATGCGGTTTATTGATGCCATTTCTGCGGGCCTGCGCGAAGCCATGCACCAACACCCCAACCTGATCCTGATGGGGCAGGACATTGCCGATTACGGCGGTGTATTTAAAATAACTCAGGGATTCACGGATGAATTTGGCAAAGCACGGGTGCGCAATACACCCCTCTGCGAAAGCGCCATTGTCGGTGTGGGTTTGGGCCTTGCGCTCAAAGGTTATAAAAGTATGGTGGAAATGCAGTTTGCCGACTTTGTGACGTGTGGTTTCAATCAAATCATCAATAATGTAGCCAAACAACACTGGCGTTGGGGGCAAACAGCCGATGTAGTGGTGCGGATGCCAGCCGGTGGCGGTTCGGGCGCCGGCCCCTTTCATTCACAAAGCAATGAAGCATGGTTTACCCACACGCCGGGGCTTAAGGTGGTGTATCCTTCTACCCCATACGATGCCAAAGGGTTGTTGTTGGCAGCATTTGCCGACCCAAATCCAGTGATGTATTTTGAGCACAAGGCGCTGTACCGCTCCGAAAGCGGGCTGGTTCCGGATGGTTATTACACCGTGGAAATTGGTAAGGCACGTCAGGTGCGTACAGGGCAGGAGGCAAGCATTATCACTTACGGCCTGGGTGTTCGCTGGGCGCAAAAAGCAGCTGAAGAAATGGGCCTCGATGCCGATATTTTGGATTTGCGCTCCTTAGTGCCTTTAGATTATGAAGCCATCAGCGCGTCAGTGCGGCGTACCAATCGTGTATTGATCTTGCATGAAGATACCCTTTTGGGCGGCTGGGGCGGTGAAATTGCCGCGTGGATTTCGGAAAACCTGTTTGAATATTTAGATGCTCCGGTCATGCGGGCGGCCAGTTTGGATACTCCTGTCCCTTTTGCTATTCCTTTAGAGCAGAATTTTTTTCCGGTAGAACGAATGAAGGAGCAATTGGAACGGCTGATTCGGTATTAGGGGCAGGACATCCTATCCAGTAAGAAAGGTTGTGTAAGGAACGGTCATAATGCTCTTCGACAACAAGCGAGTGGTGAAAACTGCTATTTTTTTGTACTTTGCCAATTCACTAATTGCCATACGCCTTTTTGTTTTCGATAAACGGCGGTGTACAGCAAATACACTTCAAAAGGTTTGTTTTCCGAAAGCCCTTTCACGCGAATTGACCCATTTGTCAGGGCTATTTTACCATATTGGCGCACAGCAACCTCTTCCCGCACCATGCTTTCATATCGCAGACGACCGGAAGCAATAGCGGAAAGATGCTGTTGTTTTGTCTCTTTTAAAGCATTAGAGTGTATGTAAGTCATATCGTCGGCCAATAATCCGCGCAAGGTGATCGTATCAATGGCTGTCATGGCCTCAAAACGCCGTTGCTCCGAAGTCAAAATCTCTTGTGCTTTGGCCGATTGCGCCCATACAGCAGGTTTGGCAAATGAAAAAATTAAGAAAAAACAAATCAAGCCACGCATACGCAACAATTTTTTATTTAGTGTAAATTACACTACTGCACAACAAAAAATGATCAAGTTTAAAATACTGACCAAGAAGTGTCCACTTTTTTCAATTTGGGTTCACCTTAAATAACTCCACTTCAAAAATCAGCGTCGAACCCGCTTTGATTTTTGGACTGGGTGACTGGTCGCCATAGGCCAGGTTAGCCGGAATATAGAATTTGAACTTATCGCCTTCTTTCATTAGTTGCAGACCTTCGGTCCAACCGGCGATCACCTGATTCAGTCCAAATACAATTGGCTCGCCGCGCTCCACACTGCTGTCAAACACCGAGCCATCAAGGTTGGTGCCGTGGTAATGTACTTGCACCTGATCGGTTGCTATGGGCGATACCGTTCCGGTGCCTTTTTTCAAAATTTCGTACTGTAGGCCGGAAGCCGTGGTCATCACACCAGAGCGCGTTTTGTTGTTTGCCAAAAACACCGCGCCTTCCTGTCGGCTTTTTTCTCCGGTACTTTCCGATTTTTTGCGCATATAATCCGTCATACATTGGTTGGCCGCATCCACTGTCATGACAGGGTTGGTGTTTTTTAGCACGGCATTCAGGCCGGCGACAATCTGGTCGGGATTGAGTTCAGTGCCTACTTGGCTTTGCAGGTTGGTGGCAATCAACACGCCGTAAGCATAACTGGCGCTGTCTATCCTGTTCCTCGGCGCAGTAGGCACCATCGTAGTAGCCACTACGGGCGTGCCTACTACCATATTTTTTTGAACAGGTTTAGCTTTTGGGGCAGGCTTTTTAGCCGGAGTAGTTTGGGCGGTTAGGTTTGCCATTAGCAGGCAAACACCTACGAGGAGTGATAATTTTTTCATATAAATTTTTTATGTATAAAATAAATCGTCTGAAACGGATCATTCTTCCGGACTGACGCCCCTAAAAACTGATTTTTTTTAAAAAAATTGTTCTAATTACGATATCGGTTATTGCTCTTTTAAAAGTTCTTCCACGGCTTTCATCAAAATCGGTCCGGCATCTCGACCAACGGACATACCGGTTAAATATTCGCAATGTGGAATATTAGCAGCCGGGTCGAAAAAAGAGGGTTTTAAAATATAACCAAGGGCATCCATGCCCAATCCGATCACGAACTTTGGCCCCTGATTGGTCATCCATGCTTTTGATTGAAGCGAGTAGGCGGGCACTGTTTCGCCGGGATGGGTTATAAACTGTGTGTTCCCCCAGGAGAAGGAGGCTATCTCGGTTGCCACACTATCGGTAATGGTGCGCTTGATCACACCGGCTGCCGCCAATTGCTGGAAACCTTCGTTTTGAACCGGCAGTTGAATAACTTTATGTTTATACTGTATCCTGGGTGGTACCGTAGAGGAAGATGCTTGTTTTAAAGCGTTTTCGACCACAAGTCCTAAGTCACGGCCGCGTTTTTCCGCCACCTCCATGGTCTTTTTTTCGTATTCCGGCTGTACCCAACCGCCAATCGAACCTTGAAGAAAAAAATTCGTGCCTCCCAGCGTTTCATTCAGGTGCTGGTACATTCCATAAACGTAATCGGCAGAAACAATGGTTAATGTCCCATCCAAAATGGTTGGGTGGCAGGCAAAATTGGTCAGGGTGGCCATAGATTTCCCCGATTTGTCTTTAAATTGAACAATCGAAACCGCACGATCCAACTCATTGGGTTCCGAAATATTATGTACCCACGCTTCGCCAAAAGTCGTTTCTGCAACATGCATGGTTGCCGCCTGTTTACTGCCCCAGGCACGAGCAATCGCCTCTGTTGCAGCGTACACGAGGTTTTTCATATAAACGCTGTCCACGCCTGATGTAAGCGGGTCGGGGCCCCAAATACCGACCACATCCGGCCCGGAATGCGTATGGGAGGAGGCCATGACAATACTCGAAGGATCAAATTCGGCAGCCGGAATTTTTTTTGACACTGCCTTGCGAATTTCCAGCAGCGTAGGGTAAAGCAAGCCGATGCAATCAAAGGTGAGCAGCGCCATTTGGTTGTTGGTATCTGCAAGGACGATTGCTTTGACGTATAGCGAATCATGCACAGCAGTAAAATGGCGGTTGTGTTTGTCTCCGGCGATAAACGCACCCATTGCAGGATTAATGGCGATGGTACATACGCCAACCTGCCAGGTTTTAGGGGATATTGGTCCGTTTTTGCAATGGAAAAAAAGAAAAACGGGTAGTAATGCGTAATAAAATTTCATGTAAAATAAATGTAAGTAGGTAAATAGAAATAATCGTAGTTTTTAATTTCATTAATTACCTTATTATCAAGGGTTTGTGAGACTGTGGACTGCCAATTATTGACCACTTATTCAATACCTCACTGCCGCCTGTGCAATTTTCAGCCCCAGCAGGAAAAAAATCCAGCAGAAAGTAAAGTTGAAAAAAATGTTTAGGCCAAACAAAACAGGTTGGCCACTTTGCCACTGTTGCCAGGTTTCGGCCGTAAAGGTAGAAAAAGTACTGAAACCGCCACAAAAGCCGGTTGCCAACAACAGGCGATGGCGTTCGGGCAAAGCACCCTGCATTTGGTAGCCAGTCAACACACCCAAGACTAAACAGGCCAATATGTTGGATAGAAAAGTAGCAAAAGGGAAACGAAAAGCCCAGGGCGCCAGCATCCACCCAATTGTGTAACGGCAAACAGCACCCGTGCCGCCGCCGATAAAAACCAATATGGCTAAAAGCATTTGCTGTTTCATTGATCCGCATTTTTGGCTGCTGTCAGGTCTTCACCGGCGAAGTCCGGGTGATACCTATTCAATAAGCGCTGTAGGTGGTGTGTGTTCCACGATGTAATCAATTCTTCAAAAAATACTGCTACTGACATCCTAAATCGTTTTTATTAAAATTTGTTGCTTAACTTTGCCACTGCAAAGATACAACCAGCATTCGTAAATGGTTTACTCATTCTTTGTTCAATTATTGCTCAAATTTTCATGAATATACAAGACCTCAATTATCGGGTTCAGGAAGAGAGTGCTTTCATCGCACAATTGATGGCTGAAACTTCCAAAGTTATTGTCGGACAACAAGCGATGACTGAGCGCCTGCTGATCGGGCTGCTGGCGCGTGGACACGTCTTATTGGAAGGTATGCCAGGATTGGCTAAAACATTGGCAATCAAAACATTAGCACAAGCCATTGATGCGCATTTTAGCCGTATTCAGTTCACTCCCGATTTGTTGCCGGCCGATGTGACGGGTACGATGATTTACAACCCGGCGCGGTCTGAATTTTCTGTGCGGAAAGGCCCTATTTTTGCCAATTTTGTATTAGCAGATGAAATCAATCGCGCTCCGGCAAAAGTACAAAGCGCCTTACTGGAAGCTATGCAGGAGCGACAGGTGACCATCGGAAATGAGACTTTCCCGTTGGATGACCCTTTTTTAGTGTTGGCTACTCAAAATCCCATTGAGCAGGAAGGCACTTATCCGCTGCCGGAAGCGCAGGTAGACCGATTTTTGCTAAAAGTAAAAATTGGTTATCCAAATAAGACGGAAGAGCGCGAAATCGTGCGCCGAAACCTCAACGGTGAACAACCAAAAGTGCAAAAAATTATTTCTTTAGAGGTGCTCCTGCGCGCCCGGGAGGTGATGAACCAAGTCTATATGGATGAAAAAATAGAGCAATACATCATTGATCTGGTTTTTGCCACCCGTGACCCTTCGGCGCATGGGTTAAAAAATTTAGCCCCGTTGATTAGTTATGGCGCCTCTCCCCGGGCCAGCATTGCCTTAGCACAATCGGCGCGCGCCTTAGCATTTATCCACCGACGCGGCTATGTATCGCCTGAAGATGTACGGGCTATTTTCCCGGATGTACTGCGGCACAGAATTGGGCTGACGTATGAGGCGGAAGCGGAAAATGTCAGTCGGGAAGAGGTGATTCAGCGGGTACTCACCGCCGTAGAAGTGCCCTAATGGCACGGGAATGAATTAATTGGGTGAGGTGTATAGAAATTTTTTACAAAAAAATTTGTATACACCTCACTCAATTAATTCATTTACAGATAAAAACACATAACAATTAACTACTACTACTTATGACACCTGTTCTGTCCGAGAGGATATTCCTTGTTACACCTGTCAGATACCGCTACTTCTTTTTGTTGTTGCTATGCTTCTTTTTTTTTGCTGCCTGCAAAAATGAAAAGAAAGCTGCACCGATCAGCGCCGTGCAGGAAGCGCAAATGAGTGACCCTGAGCTGGCTCGGGTAAATGCCTTATTGGAAAAAACGCCAGAAAATGACTCATTACTGTATCGGAGAGCCAATTTATTGTGGAAAAATGACCTGTTTGATCTGGCCTTGCGCGATGCCGGAGAAGCTTTACGCATTGACTCTCTGCAACCGGCTTATTACCACCTTCTGGCCGATATTTTATTGGATTATGCGCGCCCGAATGATTCAAAACGCGCTATTGATGTACTGAATGTTGCCGCCCAAAAATTCCCGACCCGTATTCCCACCCTGCTCAAATTGAGCGAGTTTCAGTTAATCGTCCGGCAACACGCGATGGCCCTGTACAATATTGACAAAATACTGCGGCAAGACCCACAAAATGCGGATGCCTGGTATTTATCAGGCCGGGTGGCGCTGGATAAAAAGGATACGACTAATTGTATCAAAGCACTTCAAAAATCCACGCAGTTAAACGCTTTTAACAGCGACGCCTGGTTGCTTTTAGGGCGCATTTTTGCCAATAAAAATAACCCGTTAGCCATTCAATACTACGATAATGCTATCCGTGCAGACACTACTAATATAGAAGCCCGCGAATTTAAGGGGGCTTTTTATAAACGTCGGGGTCAATTTGACCGGGCTTTTGCCACTTACCGCGACATCATTGCCCGGAATCCCGACTATTCTAATGCGTATTTCGATTTGGGTACTATGTATTTAGAACTTGATTCGCTACAAAAGGCTTACGACCATTTTGATATTGCCGTCAAAACAGATGCTTTGTTTGTAAAAGCCTGGTATTATCGAGGGGTAACTTCCGAATTGCAGGGCAACAAAGCGGCGGCACTGGCTGACTATATCAAAGCCAATAAAATGTCGCCCAACTGGACGGAGGCAAAAGAGGCAAGGGAGCGTTTGGAGGAAAAATAGTATAGTGGCACGGGAATGAATTAGTTGATGGTACTTGCATAAATTTTTTTTACAAAAAAAATTTATGCAAGTACCATCAACTAATTCATTTACAGATAAATATGCTTAACAAATTTTTATTATAAATTAGATTTTTCGATGTTCCGGATGATCAGAAAAGGGTGCATCAATTGATGCGCAGCCCATTAGGATAAGTCAATAGTCTACCAGCAGTCAGACAGTCAGCAGTCAGACGACTCACCCTGATTGCCTTAGTCTGCTACGTTCACTTCAATTTCTTCTGATTTCCAGTCTACGGACTTATCTAAGTGATATTGTGTTAAACGGTTGTGATAAAAATACAAGACCCTGAAATCGGATGATATAATATTACCTTCTTTAGTCAGGCTGAGGGGGCGTTGCTGATGGAAAAGACCAAGATTTTTCACGCCTTCCCGCACAACATCGGCAGCAGGCCGGTGCATTTCGGGTGCTAAATGTATTCGGCCCTGTTGTTCCCATTCAAAGAGGATCGTTTGCATTTGTTCTGTGACATCTTTTACCGCCTGAAAGGGGAAAACGTAATCATCCGTGGGGAGTCGAAGGATACCAAAGAGGTCTAATTTAAGGTTTTCGTGCAGCAGCATTTCAAAAACGGCATAAGCCACCAAATGACTGGCCAGCACGACGTTTTCAATAGAATAGCGCTCCACAATACGCTCCGCAAGCAGTTTAGTGTATTCTTCTTCGCGTTGCCGATCCTCGGTTAATGCTCCCCGATTAATAAAATAATCGCGAATATTAATCTGATTTCCCCTACGGTCGTAGCTTTGTCCGGTGGCATCCACAAAATTGCCCACCACATCAATAGGTTTGCCCACGCTTAGGGTAATATTGCTGGTTGTGGAGAAAAATCGCCAGATATAGCGCAGATACGTTCGGATTCTGGTTCCTTCATCGCGCAAGCGCAAATAGTTTTCTTTACCCGTCATTTGCAGATGCTGCTCAATGAGAGAAGGGGCTTCCAGCACAAAATTGTAACAAATCACCATGGGTACGATAAAAACTTTTTTTTCGGAACCCTGCTGGCACAAGGAGCGTTGAGCCTCTAAGGCTGTACCCAGCAGCCCCATCTTTAAATCGTCTTCCAAACTACCCGAACGGGAACGCGTCCCTCCGGGAAAAAACAGGCTGTTCACTCCGCGCTCAATGCTGAGCGTACTCATACTCTTGAGTGTTTCTAAATAAATAGCATTTTTCTTGCGCCGATCCACGCGATAAGCGCCCAACCGATTGATAAAATAGGCTGCCGGGCCAAAGTTGTACAGGTTTAGTCCTGCGCCGTAAGAAAAAGAGGGCAGGCCCATAATTTGATCCATTGCATAACCCACAAGGATGGAATCTAAGTTGCTGGAATGTGTCGGTACCACCACTACCGTGCCATGCTGAAATAAACTCCGTACCGTTTCGATGTCACCCACTATATTCATCTGCTCATACAGGTTCCGCCGACCGCGCCAGATGCCCGTGATGCTTTTAAGCACTGCCGCATTAAACAGGCGATTGAAAAAAGCCGTCAAAAAACGCTGAGCGAACTGGAAAGTACTAATCTGAAAAGTACCAACGATTTCTTCGGAGTAGCGATGTACAATTTTTTGTAAAATTTCCTCGGCGGCCTCCTGCGATTCCGCATCCTTCCGATCTAAGGATCTTTTTATAAGTTTTTTGCTAATTTTGCTCCAAAACTGTCGCTCATTGGGCGGGTCTACTTTCCACGGTGACTCTTTGATGCGAATGCGCTCTTGATAGATGGTTTTGACAATGACATCTGCCAAGTTTTTCCGATGACGGGAACGCAGGCGTTTGAAGGTGAATTCGTCAATCTGTCGGATAAATTCTGAACGATCTTTGCTCAGGCGATAGATCGGCCAGTCTTCAAGTCGCTCAAAAATGCGCGGGTATATTTTAATTTCTTTCATTTAAAATGGCTATTGGTTATTGGTAGTCAAATCAATAAATCGGTCAAATCAACAAATTAGTCAAATCAACAAATGTCTATCGGGCTGCCCATTAATTGATGCACCCTCTTCAGATCATTGAAAAATCTGTGTCACAATAAAAGTTTGTTACTCGTTTTTATCTGTAAATGAATTAGTTGATAATGCTGGTATAAATTTTTTTTACAAAAAAAATTTATACCAGCATTATCAACTAATTCATTACCGTGCCATTAGTCTTTTACAATTTTCAACGACAAATCGAGCGGCAGTGCGGAATGGGTTAAAGCACCAGCCGACACATAATCCACACCCGTTCGGGCATATTTTCGTACCGTATTTAAGGTGATGCCTCCGGAAGCTTCTGTTTCAAAACGCCCGGCCACTGTTTCGACTGCTTCTGCTAATATCGCAATTTCAAAATTGTCGAACATCAGTCGCGTAACACTGCCGACTTCTAATGCTTCATGCACTTCTATGAGGTTGCGTACTTCCAGCGTGATGCCTAAGTCGAGATTTTTGTCCTGCATATAGCGGTGTGCGCGTTCTACCGCCTTGCCGATGCCGCCAGCCGCATCTACATGGTTGTCTTTAATCATGATCCAGTCATAAAGCCCCCAGCGATAATTTTCGCAACCGCCGATTTTTACCGCCCATTTTTCTAAAAAACGAATCAGGGGTGTCGTTTTGCGGGTATCCAATACTTTTGTTTTCAGATCACCCACCTCGAACGCAAAGCGGCTGGCTAAAGTGGCAATGCCACTCATGCGTTGCATTGTATTTAGCACCAATCGTTCGGCCTGCAAAATGGCCCGGGTATTGCCTTCTACCTCAAAGGCTGTTTCACCGTAGAAAGTGTCAGCGCCATCCTGCTTGAAAATTTTCACGGAAGCAGTGGGATCCAAATGATGAATAATTTTTTCTGCCAATTCCACACCGGCCAATATGCCATAATCTTTTACTTTTAATACTGCCCGGCTGGTATCGTCAGCCGAAATAGTGGATAAAGAGGTGTGATCGCCTTCGCGGATGTCTTCGTGTAATCCCGCAACGATAAATTCCTGAATTTGAGCATCTGTTATTTGTGCTGGTCTCATTTTTATAAGTTTGTGGTGCTTAATGTCAAACACCCGTTTTTTTGAAGCATCAAACAAACGACGCTATCGTTGAATTAATAATGCAGAACGTAAAATTTTGCAAAGTTATTAAAATCAATTATTTATATCCAATAAAATCCAATTATTTGGATAAAGTGGTGGTATTGAAGCGGTCCGATGCTTCAATTCTTCACACGGTCATAATCTCCTTCTCTTTCGCGGCAACGGTTTTGTCTACCTGTTCTACAAATTTATTGACCATCTCCTGAAGATCTGCTTCGGTGCGTTTGCCCATATCTTCCGGGAGACCGTCTTTCACGGCTTTTTTTACGTACTCCAATGCTTTATGGCGGGCATTGCGCACCCCTACTTTACCTTCCTCTCCGACGTGTTTGGCTTTTTTTACCAACTCTTTGCGGCGTTCTTCGGTGAGGGGCGGAATGGACAGGCGGATAATTTCGCCGTCGTTGGCCGGGGTGATACCAATGTTGGAGTTAATGATGGCGCGCTCGATGGGGCCAAGCATATTGCGCTCCCAGGGTTGTACAATAATAGTACGGGCATCCGAAACCTGTACATTGGCTATTTGCCCTAAAGCAGTGGGGGTTCCATAATATTCAACCAGAATATCCTGAAACAAATTGGTAGAAGCTTTTCCGGTGCGGAGCTTCACCAATTCGTGGTTTAAATGCTCAAGTGCCTTTTCCATTGCGGCCTTGGCATCGTTCATAATTTTGCTGATCTCTTCCATATTTCAACTAAGAATGATTAAATTTGACACAAAGGTCAGAAGTTTTTGTCATAGAACCAAAAAATTTCAAAACCTGTGTATCTTTGCCCTTCTAATTAGTGCTTTTATGCCTGAATTATACGAACTGTCCCGTACTTTATCGCGTATTGAAAAACTGGAAAGAGAAGTAAGTCTGAAACAATTGCAGATTAACAGTCTGTTGGCCATCACACAGGCCATCAATGACAATGTTGCATCAGATGGTCTTTTCAGTATGTACAATACCTTTCTGCGTTGGGAAATCGGCATCCGAAAGATGGCCCTTTTCTTTCGCGAGGGCAACGCATGGTATTGTGCTACCTCTTTGGGGGTGCAGCCGGATTTGTTGCAAGGCAATCTGAACGGCGAGCTGGAACGGTATCGAAACAAGCAGGGCTTGGAAGGTTGTGAACATCCCCTTATTGGTGAATTTGACCTGATTATTCCGGTATTACACAAGGATGTTCCTATTGCTTACGCGCTGCTGGGCGGTTTTTCCGATGAGGATGATGTATATAATAAAGTCCAGTTTGTCACCACCATCACCAATGTAATCGCGGTGGCTATTGAAAACAAACGGATGTTCAAAAATCACCTTCAACAGGAAGTCGTCAACCGGGAAGTGGAATTAGCCGCCGAGATCCAGCGCACTTTGGTACCCCGAAAACTCCCGTCGGGCAAAAACTATGAATTGTCCAGTATTTATCGCCCGCATTTTGCGGTCGGTGGCGACTATTATGATGTGGTGGAGTTTGCCGGCAACAAATTAGCATTTTGCATTGCAGACATTACGGGTAAAGGTGTGGCAGCCGCACTCCTAATGGCCAATTTTCAGGCTAATTTTCGTGCTTTGGTTACCCGGCAACCCTCTTTAGAAGAATTGGTTCGTGATATGAATACCGCTGTGTTCAATGTCACGGAAGGCGACCGGTTTATTACGCTTTTTGTGGCCAAATACGATGTGAATACTCGTACCCTTCATTACATCAATGCCGGACATACGCCCCCTGTTCTGTTATCAAATGGCGAAGTTTCCCTGTTGAAAAATGGTACCACCGTGCTGGGTTTTATGCCTGAATTGCCATTTCTGGAGATCGGAGGGGTTTGTCTGACCGAAAATGCGCTGCTGTTCACTTACACCGACGGCCTAACGGACATTCGCAACGATGCTGGTGAGGATTTTCACGAGGACCATCTGCTGAGCTTCCTTCATGACCATTCGCATCTCCCGGCAAAAGATATCAATAGCCGCCTGCTGGATCATATAGAACTGTTCCGGCAAAAACAATCTTTCCCGGATGATATCACGGTGTTGACGTGTCAGTTGTTTAAATGAACGCTGATATACCGCCTGTTTAGGAACGATTGGGACACGATAAAGTCTTCTACAACCTTTTATCGTGTTCTAATCATTCTCAAGGCCAGACAAAATAATTTTAAACGTTCAAATAATTTGTCCTTTAACACGAAAACACTTACCAGGTTTTTAAGTTTAGCCGGTGCTGGTTAATGCCTGAATTCAGGTAAAATTTGGATTCTGACCAGCGACTTGACCGGAATTTTGGTCGCACATTATTCGAAAAAGCATAAGGCTCAGTTGGAATACCAGCCCAGTTGGTATCCAAATAACCATTCTGATTCAGGTCGTGAAAAACGGCTATGGCATAATCTCCGGGTTCCAGGTCACTAACTTCCAGCGTGAGATCGCTGATAGATTTGACCGGAATTACCAACAAGCGCAATGCTTTGGAAACCTCTAAAAAATCAGATGCTGTGTTGTATACAGCAATTTGAATGTTTCCTTCAGCGGTTTTGATATTGCTGATCTGCAATTGAAGTGTGGCAGCATTCATCTGAAAAAAAATACCTTGAAATTTAAAAAAAATGATCAAATAATTGAGCAACATAAAACACATCGTTAAAGGATTCAATTAATTCATTTACACACAAAAACGTATAACAGGTTTTTTTACCGAAGGGTTTAAGATTTATGATTCTTTAACAATTTTTGCGGTATGGATTTTACGAAACTTTCAAGGTTTCATAAGCGTATGACTTTCAGCAGAATAGTCATTTTTCTCAACCTGCTTTTAGCGGCAGCCACATGAATTATCAAATACCCAACGTTATTTCGCTCCCAATCCCGCCAGCAGCCCTCCCAATAGTTTGAAAGCATTTTCTACTACTGCGGTATTTTCTACCGGAATTTTCAGGTAGGTCTGTCCGGTTTGTTCGTCTTTTGCTACGATAGACTGTACCAATTTCTGTGTTTTTTGTGGGCTGCTCAGCGTCTGTACCAGCCCGGCAAAGAAAGATACCCCCGTCTGGATGAGGTCTGCCGGTGTCTGCGGAGCAACGCTGGCAACCGACATTAATGGTGTTGGAGCGGCAGGTATCGGCGCAGGTGGTGCAACCAGCGCAGCAGGTGTATCGGCAGAAGAAGCAGGAATGGGTGCAACGGGCGTATCAGCCCGTGGCGGCAACGCTACGGGTACAGCAGGCATCGGCGCTGGAGCAGGCTCGTCGGCCACATCGTCATCACTGTCAAAGGCAGCGGGTGGTGTAGCTGCTTTTGGCACTTTAGTGCTTTTTTCGGACGGTGCAGAAGGAGCAGGAGCCACTTCGTAGTCTTCTCCCTCTGAGAGTTCTGTGGCAGCATCTTCGGGCAATACGGGCGGCTGTTGCCATGCTTGCGCTTCTGACAGGGATTCCACGCTCTCCATGAATTTTTTGAACTTCGATTCCGACATGAATATCGTATCGTCTCCATCCGGGTCGAGTACGCCCTGCGCCATAGAGGATTTGAATTTCAGGATATCCAACATCCGGTGTTCAATGCTGTCGCTTGACACCATATTGATCACGCGGATATTATTCTTTTGCCCCATTCGGTAAATACGTCCTATTCGTTGCTCCAGAATGGCCGGATTCCAGGATATGTCCATATTAATGAGCAGGGAAGCGTTTTGCAGGTTCAACCCTACACTGCCGGCATCGGTGGAAAGAAATACGCGACATTGCGGGTCTTCGTGGAAGCGGACCAGCAAATCTGCACGGTCGGCACTCGGTATGCCCCCGTGCAGGTAGGCATATCCGGTCTCCCGGTCGTCCAATTCGCGGGCTACTAAACGGGTCATGCGTTCCCACTGGCTGAAAATGACCACTTTTTGGTCAGGATCGGCCAATGCCTCCTCAAAAATATACATCACTTCGTCTATTTTGGTGTCAAAGCGCGTTACCTGATCCAAAATGTAGGTACTATCGGCCACCATACGCATCTGAGAAAGACACAGGATGAGCATACGGCGGTCTTTTTCGTTGAGGAAATGGAATCGGTGCCATTTGGCGACCAATCGCGCTACGGCATCGGCTAACTCGCGGTGTATATCCTTCTGCTGTTGTGTCATGGGTACAAACAGTGTTTTGTCCATGCGTGCGGGCAGCTGTTTTAATACGTCTTTTTTTAGCCGGCGGATGAGGCAGTCAGACAGCACTCCCCCAATTTCTTTCAGGTTTTTGTAGCCTTTTAACTGCCCGTTATCACCTGTGATTTGGTAGCGGTCTAAAAAACGATACAGGGGCGGTAGTTTGTGTTGATTAACGAACTGTGTAATAGCATACAATTCCTCCAATTTGTTTTCCAGGGGGTTCCCGTCAATACAAACCGGTAGGGTGTTTGTACTTTTTTGAGTTGCATGGAGACTTTTGTACGGAAATTTTTGATGCGCTGGGCTTCGTCTATGATGAGCAGATCGGCGCCAATTTTTGCTATAAAATCTGCATCATTGGCGACGGTATTATAACTAACTACCTGAAAGAAGGCTTCGTTGCTTTCGTATTGCTTTATGCGTTTGATTTGCGTCCCTTCCACTACGTTGACAGTAGTGTCTGTAAATTTTTCTATTTCGGATTTCCACTGGTATTTGAGGGAAGTTGGACACACCACGAAAACCTTTTGAATGCCAATTCCCGGCGCAACAATTCTGCGGCACCAATGGCCTGAATGGTTTTACCAAGCCCCATTTCGTCGGCAATCAGGCAACGCCCGGCGTTGGCAGCAAACCAAACGCCCGTTTTTTGAAAAGGGAAAAAATTGACTTTTAAAAGACTATCCAAATATGGGCTGGCGGCTCCAAGCGGCAGGGTTTCTGCCAATCGCGCCTGGCGGTACAGGTTATCCCGCTTATCTGCCACGAGGTCCATTGCATTGCTGTAACAGCGCATCCCCGGCTGGATTTTCCGCGCTTCCTGTATTACGGTATCAAATTGGGCAATGCCTTTTTCGGTCATGAACCCTTCGGCATCGAACCACCGGGGCATCCAAACCAGTAATTCGCTTTCATTTTGTTCACCCATAAACAGGCGAAGGCGCGGCGTTTCCCGATAGTCCACGTAAATGGCGGAAAAAGCATCCCGAAAAGGTTTTCGCATGGCTGTTTTACTGCCGCGCTTTTTCCCGATGTGGTGCAGCGTGGCGCTGATGTGCTTACACAGCCCTAATCGGTTGGTTTTAAAATCCTGACAGGTGCACGTATTACCCATACAGGTTAAGCTATTTTCTATCGGCAGCCCTTTGAGTGGCAATCCCGTGCGAATGGCCACCTGATAGGCATTGCGCGTAGTCGGATTCCAAACTTCATATTCAGCAAAAAACGAGTTGCCGCTGCTCTTGCTTACTTCAAAGAGGTTCTCTTCTCCAAACTGCTTGCGTAGCCCTAACTGCCACAAATCTGAGGTCATATCTTCCGGGCGGCGGTGGTAGGACACTTTTACCGGTTTACTTTTTTTCTTTTTTTTCTTTGCTTTTATGGCTGTCTTTGCTTTTTGCGTTGGCTGGTCTGCTTTTTTCATCATTTTGCTGCGTGTTAATTGTTTTGGCAAAGGTAGCAGGTATTTTTAAAATTACCGTATATTTGTCCCGTGAAGCAAAAGATTTTAGTTCAATTAATCCTTTTAGCACTCCTGTTTGGTGTTGCCTGGTGGGTGCGTCAGCGGCAACATAATCACTTGCCCACCCCTACCCCGACCAACGCCCAAACCCCTGCGGGTGGGACCCATAAAGCAGCACAACCTGCATCCGAATCAGGGGTGCCGACTTATACTTTGGAGGTGCTTCAATATATTCGAAAAAATGGAGAGGCTCCCGATGGTTATGTCGGTGGCCGCGAGTTTCTGAACCGCGAAAAAAAATTGCCCGCCAAAAATGCGAACAGTCAGCGTATCCGTTACAGCGAGTGGGATGTACACCCCAAAATTCAAGGTCAAAATCGGGGGGCCGAGCGCTTAGTGACAGGTTCGGATCACAGCGCCTGGTATACCGCCAACCATTATAAATCATTCCTTAAAATAGAAGAATAACCGTGGCCGCTACACCTGCTTCTTTCCCGCCTACTACTCACGTTGTGGAAATGGACGGCACTAAAGTCCGCACCCTGCGTGCTTTTTACCCGCGCATTGCCAGGGCATTGCTCTTTCCCGATTATTTTGGAGCCAATTTGGATGCACTCTTAGATTGTCTCTGCTCTTTGGAGGTATTGGGCAAATCGGAGGTGATACTCCACATTAAAAACAAAGATGCCTTTCTAAGTAAGGAAAAAGAGGCTAAGCGCACAGCAGCCCTGCAAGTACTCAAAGATGCTGCCTTACCCGCTAACCGCTATGACGGGGTGGTGTTCCGGTGTGTTTGGGGGTAGTATTCAAGGCTTTATCACGCAGCAGGGTTTTTAAAATGGTTTCTACGCGCTCGTAAAACTGAAATTATAGCGATAAAGCCCGATTAGTATCTGACTCGTCGGGTTTTTTAATGCTGTTCTACAGGCTGTGTCTATCAAATTATTTGTACCTTTGCCTTCACAAAACACACATTTCTAATGGCCTCAAAAAAAGAAATCTACCATCCACATCCCTTTCTATTGTCAAAAGGCATGGAAATTCCGGGGCTGCGTCGCCGCCGGAAGATTTGGGCTTTTTTGCCACCGGATTACCCTAATAACCTTGAAAAGCGCTATCCGGTGGTATATTTCCACGATGCACAAAATATTTTTGAGGGCTGGAAGGCTCCGTTTGGCCAATCATGGGAGGTACACAACACCATGCAACGGCTGGGGGCAGCGGGGCTGGAACCCTCCATTCTGATCGGCATTGAACACGGCAACCGGCGGCGGGCCGGTGAATTCCAACCCCTCACCCGGCAGGGCGATTTTGCGCGGGAAGGCAATGCTTACGCTGATTTTATCGCTAATAAACTCAAGCCCTTTGTGGATAAAAAACTTCGCACCATTCCCTGGCGCGAACATACTGCTTTGGTAGGCAGCAGCATGGGGGGCTTGATTACGCTGTATGCAGGCATGAAACATCAGGATGTTTTCAGCCGCTTAGGCGTGTTTTCGCCATCACTTTGGGCGGCACCGGGGCTTTTCCCGTTGGTCAAAAAAGTTGGCAGACACTACCCGATGAAAATTTATCTGACCGTTGGGAAGCAGGAGGGTACTCGCACTGTACAGCAAACAGCCGCTATGTTTCAAACGTTGACTTATTCCGGGTTCCCCCAACAGGAACTCTACCTCGGCATCCGTACACAAGGTAGGCACGAGGAGGTCTTTTGGCAAAAAGAGTTTGAAACCTGCTATAAATGGTTTTTGAACTGACTTATCAGGCAGAATATGTCGCCGACGGCGACGGCAGCAGCAAACCACTTCTGTTTAAATGCACCCCGACTATTCGCGGTGATGAAATCTGAGTGGACTACACCGGTACCTCGCCAGCACCTCGGTTAGTCATCAATGCCGTGCTGAATTATGTGTTTGCCTACACTGCTTAGGAACGGTGTCAACATAAAGTATCAATCTTATCTAATTCCTTTTCACTCAAATTGCCCATCTTTTTGTTTAAACAGACCCATGTCGTGTGACTTGAAGTTGTGTAAAATACTTGCGACACTAAGTTTAGTACTTTATTCTGGTAACTATCCAGTCGGTCATTTTTTGAAGATTTTTAAGTATTTTATCAATTATTTATATATCTAATTTAAGATAATTCAAGAATTATATTCTTAAAATTAAATTAATTCAATAAAAAACAGTCATTTATTCTGATTTTCGAAAAATGAAGTCAGACCGGCTGGATAGTTACTTATTCTGACACCGTTCCTTATCCAATCAAACGTGTGTTTAGCCCCGAAGTCCCCAACAATAAAGGCAATTTTCGCCCCATTCCTGTTTGGGCACCGGAGGGTTTGTAAAAAGCGATTTACTTCGCCGGAAAGCCATGATCTGCTGCAATCACGAGAGGTCTTGGTGGGGGAACTACCGGGCGGAGGGGGATATGGTAAATGACTAAATGATTAAGTTGTTGGGGGGGTTACCGCTTGGGCCGCCTTCTTTTTTCTTCTAACTCTTCAATTTTTTCCAGCAGCCATTTTTTTGGGGTTGCAGAAGATGTTGCAGTGACCTTTTGTTTTAGGTTTGCCAATGCTTTCGAATCGTAGACTTCCAGCGAAATGAGCTGATGTACGAGGTTTAGGAACTTAGTGTACTCGCTTTTCAGGTTGGAAGAAATGAGTTTATTGCGACGGATATAGGTACGAAAACTGTCAATCAGCGAATCAAGGCTGAGTAGCTCTCCGAGATCATAATAAGTTCGAACCAGAATCACTTTAGAACTCATGGCGTACATAACGTCGCTATACTCCACGTTTTGGAGGGTTTCTATCACTTTTTGATGTTGTTTTTGATGAGAATACAGGTTGGCTAAATTGAATGTACGCGCATTTTCACGCAGATGGGCAGGCAGATTGCCGGAATAATCGTGAATAAAAGCTTCGACCCAGGCAAACTCACCAACCCGAAGCCCGGAGGTGATGATATTTTTGTATAAGCCTTCTGCCAACACACCATTTTCTAACAAAATATGGTTTTTCAACATTTTTTTATAAATATTCAACGTTTGAAGATAGTACTCCGGTTTGCCGCGATTGATATTGAATGCGCAATAATTTTGAGCAATATGATAACCGTCGCGCAGGTCGCTTGCCGCTAATTTTTCGGCAAATTCCGCTAAATTTTTCAGCAATTTTTCAAAATAGGATACTTCTTCCATGTTGGTCAGGCATTGTATCACATTGAGGTAAAGCGCCACTAAGGGAACGTCTTCGAAACGCTTAGCATAAACCCAAAAGCCTTCGGATTCGGAAAAGCCCTTGTCAGTAGCCCTAAGCGCCCGAACGGTGAGCCATTCCACGTAAAATTTGAGTTTCTGAACCACATAGAATATATCTAAATGCCGTTCGGATTGTTCCAAATGGACGCTAATATCCGCTTTTTTCCCGGATTGTGTAGAACGCCCGTACTGTTGGTGATGCATTCTGAAACCCGACAAATAATAATCGGCAGAGCGATTGGAGTCGGTGTTCATCAGGTGTTCAAATTGGCGTTCCACCCCGTCCAAATGTTTTTTGAGCGCCAGTTGATGAAGCTGCTGCTGCAAATCCAATAAATCAGCAATAGGATGCTCTTCTCTTGCCTTTAAAATCAAAAATTGAAAAGCCAAATGGGTCAATTCGGATGCCGTCCTGCGTATTTGCACCTCGTCTGGCTGGATATCTGGCCAAACTGTTTTGCAGACTTGCAACTTGTCTAAGCGCTCGAACCGAATAGGCTCTTTTTTTAAAATACTATGGATATAATCAAAAAGACGCACAAGGTCTTCCTGTTCGTTGTAGTAGGGAGAGCGCACCATTTTTCTGAAACGATTGAGGTCGTATTTAGAAAAACTACGCAGTAAGGAGACTAATTTATTGCTAAAAATCATTTAAAATGTTGAAAATCATAAAATTATCAGTATCTTTGAACTTTTTTTTCGGCGACAAGTTATGAATAATGTATGGTGCTACTTGAATTTTTTTCCAAATTTTTGCACCTTAAAAATACTGGTCCATAATTTAGTTTTAAACAGATTAAATTGCCCTGTGTTGCCCTGTGAGTGTAGCAAATTTTGTTAATTTTTTCGTTATCAAAGGTTTGCATGGAATATCACCTGCCAATCTGTTGGTTGCAAATTTTTTGTAAAAACTATGTGTATTGTTAGAAATCTCTTTTTTGTTGTTGTCTTATGGGTTGTGGGTGCGCTCAACCTGTATGGACAATGCGATCGTATGGGTTGGATCACTGCCATAGATTCCTGTGGTGTCACTATTTTGGATATTAGAAATGGTACTTCTTTAAAGGCTCTGCCGGGTGTTTTTCAATTGCAAAATAATACGGCTATACGTTTTAGTGCCCGTCCTACGGCATTACCCGCAAACTGCCCGGCCTCCGCGTATCCGACGGTTGCCCTTACGTGTGTTTCCGATACAATGCCCTGTGTCGCTAAATTTCGCTACATTGCAGACGCAACTAACCCAACGCAGCTAAAATTTCAGGCAGAATTGGCGAATCCACTTACTCAAACTTGTTCCTGGGATTTTGGCGATGGCAAAAAGGTCATTGGGAATAATGTTACCCATACGTTTGCGACCGAAGCAGCTTACGCTGTTTGCCTGATGGTTTCTGATGTAGCCGGCTGCGAGGCGCAATGGTGTAATGTGGTAAAAGTAACCAATGTAGAACCGGCTTTTTGCAATTATGATATCGCCCTTACCGCAGTTGACAAGCGGTTAATCGGCAGTTTGAATGTGGTCAGCGCTGAAAGCTGGCCCGTCCAGTCCGTAAAGTGGTATACCAATCAATCTTCCAGTGTACTGGCTACAACTCCGGATTTTGAATATCAACTTCCTATCTTTGGTTCGTATGTGGTGTGTGCACAATATGAAACTAAAAACCCGACAACGGGCGCTATTTGCGGGGCCACGTGCTGTAAAACGCTCAACATTGCAGAACCGAATTGCTACCTGCCTGATATGGAAAATTCGGAAGGAGATTGTGCAGCATTTTTTGCACCCGTTTGTGCTTGTGACGGCAATACTTATGGTAATGAATGCGAGGCTATGATATCCGGGATAACTAAATGGTGGGCTGGCGACTGCAAAGGGATAGAACCGGCTAAATGTAACGCTGATTTTGAGGTAAAAATCATCAGCGGAAATCCGGGTACTGGTTACGTTGCACTTTTCAAAAACCAGTCTTCCGGCGATTATGTCTTTTCTCAATTAGATTTTGGCGATCAATCGCCTATTCGGAAAGCATACCAATGGGATACCCTTACGCACCATTATGCAGCAGGAGACTTATACCGCGCCAATCTTGCGGTGTGGAACAATAGTGAAGGGTGTATTTCAACCGTTACTGACCTGTTAACGACAGATGCAGTCAATTTATCGGCCAAGAATCTGCCGGATGGCACCGATTATGTATTGCCAGGAGATGCCAATGGCGATCGTAAAGCAAATGTATTTGACCTCCTGAATATCGGTGTTGGATATAATTCCGTGGGCGTCCCCAGGCCGCAGGCAAATACTGACTGGAAGCCGCAGTTTTCACCAAACTGGTCTCTTAGCGTGGCCGATGCGGTCAATTACAAACACTTGGATAGCGACGGAAATGGTTCTGTGGATGATTTTGACTACGAAGCAATCGTTAAAAATTATACTCCCGCCCCCTTTGTTCCGGCAGTTGCAGCAACCGTTAAAACACCAAGAATAAGGCTTCATTTCCATCAGGATACCATTTTTATCAACCCGGCCTATCCTAAAACCCTTAAAGTTGATGCGGATATTTTAGTAGGAAACCCTTCTGAACCAGCTACCAACCTGTATGGCCTGGCATTTTCTTTGCTTTATCCAAACTATGCACTCATTGGAACCAAATGTGATTATGAAGACAATTCTTTTTTTGGCTTTTCTAACCACATTTTATGGCTGCCAAAAGACAATCACAATCAGCGGCAATATGACCTTGGATTTACCCGAAAAAACAAACAACCCATTTTGGGATATGGCAAAATTGCGACTGTCACTTTTCAGGCAGATATCATTATTATTGTGGATATTATTGATCGGAGTATAGGTGCCAGTACCTTCTTTAAGGTCGCCGTAGGTAATATCCAGGCAATTGACGAGACTGGTAAGCCCTTGAATTTTTCTGTCCCTTTTTATACGGATTCGGTGGTATTATTGGTTAAAAAAACAACTGCTACCCATCTGGAAGACCTCGCCCGAAGCGTTACAGTATCTCCAAATCCTGCAACCAATTTGGTATCCGTTTATACCGGAGATCTCCAGGTAGAAAGTTTAGTAGTCAGCAATCCTTTAGGTCAAACACTGCAAACATTACCATCTTTCAAGCGTAGTACCCATACTATTGATGTTAGCCATTGGAATGAAGGGGTCTATTTCCTGCATATCAGAACGGACAAGGGTATAATTGAAAAGAAAGTGGTGGTACAAAACAATAAATAATCAAAATTAATGCATGACCAAAACATCCTCATTAACGTCATAGACCGGGAAGGCCATACGCACGCTCTTGAAGCACCAGTAGATATGGGATTTAGCCTGATGGAATTGTGCAAGAGTTATGAATTGCCCATAGAAGGCACCTGCGGCGGCATGGCACTTTGCGCTACCTGCCAGGTGTACGTAAAAAGCGATCATGCCATCAAAGAACCTTCTGACGACGAATTAGCCATGCTTGATCAGGCGTTTTTTGTGCAAGATAACAGCCGGTTGGGTTGCCAGATCCGCCTGACACCCGAATTAGATGGACTGACCGTTCAACTGGCACCAGTGTAACAGTCGTCAATCAATAGTCACGAGCTTCCTTTACCATGGGCTAATATCCGGTACCTTACAAGACGTTCGCAATTTGTTCTTTAATTTTCTCCAATTCATCTTTCATCTGCACCACGATACGTTGAATATCAGCATCATAAGCTTTTGCACCCAGCGTATTGATCTCCCGGCCTAATTCTTGTGAAATAAAATTGAGGGTACGCCCGGCGGATTGCTGCTGATTTTCTACCTCTTCCAAAAAATATTTGCAATGTTGTTCTAAGCGTAATTTTTCTTCCGACATGTCTATTTTTTCCAAATAGTACAGTATTTCCTGTTCGTAACGGTTATTATCCACGTTATCAGCGCCAAAATTTTCCTCCAGATTGCTTCGGAGGCGTTCGCGCATTTTCACTACCCGTGCCTGCTCAAAGGGTGTTACTTCCGAGCGCAAACGATTGATATGGTCGACCCGGGCACGGAGATCTGCTTCCAGTACTTTACCTTCATTGCGGCGCGCAGTGCGCATTTGATCCAACGCTCGGGTTACCGTGTCACAAATGACAGCCCATTCTCCCTCGTCTACTTCAGCAGTAGGGGTGGCTACAATATTGGGGATGCGAAGTATGGCCTGCATCACATCACCGCGTTCGATGCCGAGTTCGTTTGAAAGCCGGGTCAATTCGCGGTAATACCCCCTGAAAAGTGCTTCATTGAGGGTAACTGCCGCTACACCGTCGGCATTTTGCACTTCCACTACAATGTCAATTTTGCCACGTTCGGCATGATCTATTACTAGTTTTCGGAGCTCTATCTCTTTTTCCCGATAATCGCCCGGCAGTCGCAGTTTCAGGTCAGTCATTTTGGAGTTCAGGGCACGAGCCTCGGCTATAATGGTTTTTTCGCCAGAATTGCCATGTGCGCGACCATATCCGGTCATTGATAACAACATAATTAAATAATAACAATTAAATAATGAAAGTGATTAGGAACGGTGTCAGCATAAAGTGATAGACTTAGATAGATTAGTTTTTGCTCAAATAACGATCTTTTTGGGCTAATAGTGGGGCTATTTAAGCAAAAAGATGGGCAATTTGATTAAAAAGGAATCAGATAAGATTGATACTTTATTTTGACACCGTTCCTTAGGAGCATTGTCTATTGAACATCCAGATAGGGTTTGATTTTAGCCAACCATTTTGGGTCGGCAAACGCCGCAATTTTATCTAAATCATGAATGGATGTATAAACACCATTTTGTATGCGATATTGCACCAAAAGTGATGCCTGCTTTTCGGAACAATAGGGATGCGCGGCTAAGTCTTCTTTTGCGGCGGAATTGATATTGATTTTACGAACATTTAAGGTGGCTAACATCAATAAAGGTTTGATCCGTTGGAATACACTATCCGGCAATCCAATGGTTTCTCCTACTTGTTCAACAGCAATAAAACCACCCAATCTTTCCCGAAAACTGAGCATTAGTCGTGCTCGTTTTTCTCCAATACCGGGCAGTTGCTGCCAAATTTCCAACGGAGCACGGTTAATATCCACCGTGCCGGTGAAATTTTTTGTGCCATTTATACCACTACTTCCGCCGTAGGTCACTGGCTGTATGAGCGCTGCATCAGCCCGCGTTGCAGGTGTTTCCTCGAAAGAAATAAACGGCGCAATGCGTTCGTATGCTGCTGTCGTCAGCGCGTATATCTTTTTTAAGTCTTCTTTTTTTCGGAACTGACCACCTTTTGCACGATAACCCAAAATACTTTTTGCCGCGCCGGGAGCAAGTCCTAATTTCAATAAATCTGCTTCCGAGGTGACATTAGGATCAAAATTAAACAACGTTGCTTGGGGGCGTGCTGCCCGGAGTTCCTGTTTTTCTGATTCAGCCTCTATTTGAATAAAAGGGGCTAACCTTTTATATTCGTCCGCTGTCAGGCTGTATATTTTTCTGAAATCTTCTGGTTGTGAAAAATGCCCGCCTTTTTCCCGATAAGAGCAGATATTTCGAGCAGTTTTTTTAGAAATACCCAATTGGATGAATTGCTCAAAGGTGGCCGTATTCGGGTCAAACACAAACAGAACAACGTCTTTATCTGGAATAATTTGCCCCTTTGATTGCTTAAAAATATTAATTTCTGCCTGAAATCGAGTGAAATCAGGTTGTTCTTGCTGCAATAACGCACGCAAAAGTGACGGAGCAGCAAAGCCAGCCACACAAACCATCAACAAAATGGCTGTGCCAAATCGTTCAGAGCGGGTAAAATACAGCCAGCGAAAAAGATATTTTTTCATGGAGGAAAGGATTTTTTTATGGTTGACTTGGCCGCTGTAATCAAATCAACAAATCCTGAATTCTACGTTGATTTGATTGCAGCAGGGTCTGAAAAATAGTAAATGGTGGTTTGAAAACCATTTGAAGCAACAAAAATAAGGTTTTTTTTCTGAAACCTAAATAATTTTAAAAAAGTGCTTACGTTTGTCCTCTAAATTTTAAGAGAAACAATCACAAACTATAACTTCTTCTCATAATGGCATCAAAAAAAGTTAGTAAAGCAAGTTTCATGTATGGCGGCATGGAACTGAATCTTACAAAGAGTACCTCACAAGCGGCTCTTCAGTATGCCCGGGGTTTGAAGCCACCACCGGCAAAAGGTAAACGCGGCGCTACGGCACCACCACAGCAAATTGAAAATTTTGAATTGGTGCGCGCTAAACGTGGTGTGGACATTCAATTGGACAAACTGCGGGCGAATCCGGAGGTCTCGGTCGGTACCCACGTATGGAATGTTGGTAATGATGAAGATGTACCATTTATTCCCACCGGGAATCTGTATATTGAATTCAAGCCCGGCACTAAAATAGAAAAACAGCAAGAGATTATAGACAGTTTGCATTGTAGCATAAAAGAGGTAGTTGGCCAGCACGCCTTCCGGGTTTCAGTCACAGCGGAATCGCCCAACCCGATCAAATGCGTGATTGCCTTACAAAAAAATAAAGCCATTGCCATTGCCGAGCCGGAGTTCCTAACCCTCCCCGTTACCAACGACTTTATGCAGCCATCCGGGCGGTTCATCAATACCCAATGGCATTTGGAAAACAAAGGAATGTCTATTCCGATTGTTGACATTCCCAATGCGGTATTTGGGAGTGGTCATTTCAAAAATGGCGCGGATGCTAAGGTAAAATCTGCGTGGCAATACTTAGGTCATCTCGGATCGAAAAATATCAAAATTGCGGTCATTGATACCGGTTTTGATGTTGAACACCCACAATTGCGTGGCGATGGCACAAAAATCCGCACCCCGTTTAATGCCGGCAATCGCACAGCTGATGCTTCTCCCTGGTATCAGGCCAGCGATGGTTCGTGGGGGGTATTTGACCACGGCACTTCCTGTGCAGCCGTAGCTGCCGGAGCCTGGGACGCGCAGGGTATTCTCGGCGCAGCCCCCAATGCACGCATTATTCCGATCAAATTGGATATTTTGAGCGATGATGCTATCCGCAATGCCTTTGAACACGCCATGCTCAATGGTGCAGACATTATATCCTGCAGCCTTGGTTTTCCAAAACCCGTACCCCTTTCCACTTATGTATCCAATTACCTGGGGCGCATAGCACGGGAGGGACGTGGCGGCAAAGGAATTCCCATGTTTTTTGCCGCTGGTAACGCCAATCCTTCCTCTAATAATATGCCCCGACAGGTGAGTGATTTCGCTGCTCACCCCGATGCCATCTGTGTTACTGCTTCTAATAGTATGGATGAAGCATCAGATTATTCGTTTTATGGCCCCAATGCTTTTATTTGTGCGCCCACCAATGGCAATGACGGCGTCGGTATTACCACCGCTACTGTAGAGGTCGGCTCCGATGGCCGTTCTCTAAACCACCAATATACGAGTGGTTTTGGGGGCACTTCCAGCGCTACCCCACTGGCTGCGGGCGTATGTGCACTCATGCTTTCGGCCAACCCCAACCTTACAGTAGTACAAATAAAAAACATTCTGCGCCAAAGCGCAGATCGGATTGGAAGCGGGTACAATGCCAATGGACACTCTCCACAATTGGGTTATGGCCGCGTGAATGCCTTGAGAGCCGTACAAATGTCGGCCGGAGGCAGTGGAACCGCAGCACCCCCTGCCACACAACCAAAACCAACCCCCCAACCTACACCGCAACCCACTACACCGGCAGCCGTGGGCTTAAAAGGAAAAGTCATTTCTAAGTTCCTGAATGTACGAAATGGCCCTTCTACCTCCAATGTGAAAGTTGCCGAATTGCAAATGGGTGCAGTGGTCAGCTTGCTGGAACAGGTTCCCGGCTGGTGGCGTATTGCCCCCGGACAATTTGTCAATGCCGACTATATTCAGGTAATCAGCAATGCAGGTGCGGCTACCAGATCGGGCAAGGTTGTCAATACACCAACCTTGAATGTACGAAACAGCCCTACCACCGCTGGTGTTAAAGTAGGATCATTGAATCAGGGTAATACCGTTAGCATTTTTGAAACCAGTTCTAATGGCTGGCACCGTATTGGTACCGGCCGTTGGGTCATTGGGAAATATATACAAGTCACGTAGGGAGAGACAAGACTTCAGACTTCAGACTTCAGACTTCAGACATAAGACTTCAGACTTCAGACACAAGACATCAGACACAAGACTTCAGACACAAGACTTCAGACACAAGACTTCAGACACAAGACATCAGACACAAGACTTCAGACACAAGACTTCAGACACAAGACATCAGACACAAGACTTCAGACACAAGACTTCAGACACAAGACACAAGACATCAGACACAAGACATCAGACACAAGACTTCAGACACAAGACATCAGACACAAGACACGAGATTTCAGACACGAGATTTCAGACACGAGATTTCAGACATCAGACACGAGACATCAGACACGAGACACGAGATTTCAGACACAAGACATCAGGCACAAGAGGAGAGACACATCAGACATCAATACTATTATCTCAATACTCAAATAGATTAATTTGTTTACGTGCTGGTTTAGAGCATCCGCTCGCTGCTGGCTACTGTTTATTTTTATGCACAAACAAATCACCATTAAAGACTTAACTTTTGAGCCGCTCATTACTGAGGAGGCTGTACAGGATCGTGTCAAGGAACTTGGGGAAGCCTTATTGGTACGTTATAAAAATCTTAATCCATTGTTTATCAGTATTTTAAGTGGCGCATTTGTCTTTGCCTCTGACCTTATCAGGGCTTTTGACGCGGATTGTGAAGTAGGATTTGTAAAAATTTCCTCCTATTCCGGTACGCAATCCACTGGCAATATACAGACGGTTATGGGACTGGAAAAAGACCTGAGCGGGCGGCACCTGATCGTGGTAGAAGACATCATTGATACTGGCCGTACCCTACATTATTTCTTAGACCATTTGCGGACGCAATCACCTGCTTCCATTGAAGTAGTGGCTTTTCTGCGTAAACCCGATGCGCTCCAATTTAATATTGAAACCGAATATGTTGGTTTTGATATTGAAAACCGCTTTGTAGTGGGTTATGGCTTAGATTACGATGCACTCGGGCGCAATTTGTCGGGGGTTTACCAACTGAAAGAGGAGAGGTAAGAGCGGTAATTATGAGGTAGGAGCGGTAATTATGAGTTATGAGCTCCGTAGAGAGTACCCAAAACACCACACCTTTTGATTAACGATTGATGATTACATGATATATGATTGTTGATGTATTCACGCGTATGCTAAAACACTAAAACACCAAAACACTAAAACACCAAAACATTCGTGCTATATATTGTACCTACGCCGATCGGCAATTTAGAAGATATTACCCTGCGTGCCTTGCGGATTCTTAAAGAGGTGTCGGTGGTGATGGCCGAGGACACCCGTACTTCCCGGCGGTTGCTCGACCACTACGGTATTTCCACGCCCTTGCGGTCTTTTCACGCGTTCAATGAGCACTCGGTGGTGGAAAAAGTAGCCGATGAACTGGCCGCCGGAGCAGATTTGGCCCTCATCTCCGATGCGGGAACGCCGGGTATCAGCGATCCGGGGTTTCTGCTGGCGCGTGCCTGTGTGCGCCGGGGAGTACGAGTAGAATGCCTGCCCGGCCCTACTGCATTGATTCCTGCCCTGGTTGCTTCCGGGCTTCCCTGCAATACTTTTCATTTTGAAGGTTTTTTACCCCACAAAAAGGGCCGCCAAACGCGGCTAAAGTATTTAGCCACGTTAGAATGTACGTTTGTTTTGTATGAATCGCCTTTTCGGTTGCTGAAATGCATAGAAGAACTCATCACTTTTTGTGGCCCTGATCGCATCGCTTGTGTAGCCCGGGAACTGAGCAAACTACACGAAGAAGTAAAAACAGCCACGTTGTCCGAATTAAAGGCTCACTTTAGCGCAAAAACAGTAAAAGGGGAGATTGTACTGGTTATTGGTGGTCTGGCAAATTTGAGTATTTAGGAACAAGTTTTTCAAGCGTCACCTTCCTCTCCTCTCTTATCTCTCCTCTCTCCTCTCTTACCTCTCCTCTCTCCTCTCTTACCTCTCCTCTCTCCTCTCTCCTTATTATATGGACTCTCTCACTCAAATTGTTCTCGGTGCGGCCTGCGGAGAAGCAGTAGCTGGCAAAAAATTGGGCAACCGCGCTATGTTGTGGGGCGCTGTAGGGGGCACCATTCCTGATTTGGATGTATTGGCCGGGTTATTCACCGATGAAATTACGGCTACTTCGTTTCACCGGGGATTTATGCACTCTTTTTTGTTTGCAGCCCTGGCACCGTGGCTATTGGCCAAAGGTGTACAATGGTTTTACGGGAATAATCATTACCGGCGAAAGTCGTATAAAATCACCGCGATGACGATTTGGCTGCTCTTTTACGTGGGTGCCGCAACTGGCATTAATTTTATACCAGTTATCATGGGGGAGGGCCTGAATTGGTATGTACTCCTGCCAACACTTTTGCTGGGTGCGTGGTTTGCTATCCGCTTGTGGCGCGATTATCTCAGCCGCGATTTGCAATTGGTAGAAGTACCCTATCGCACGTGGGTTGTGTTATTTTTCTGGTCTATTTTTACCCATCCCATACTTGATTGTTTTACCAACTGGGGTACGCAGATATGGCAACCTTTTTCTGATTTGCGGGTGCAATGGACAACCGTATCGGTGGTGGATCCGATTTATACGGTACCCTTCGGTGCGTTATTAATCTTGGCGGCTTGCTTCAACCGCAGCAGTACCCTTCGCAGCACCTTGGCCTGGGCTGGTATCCTGTGGGGCTGTGCGTATCTCGGTTACACGGTTTGGCACAAATGGCAAGCCAATCAGATTTTTGAAACGACCTTGCACGAAAGGCACATCACTTGGCAGCGCCGCCTCACAAGCCCCTCTATTTTTAACAATATTGTATGGAATGGTGTAGCAGAAACGGATACAGCGTTTTACTTCGGCTTGTATGGTTTCAATGATCGCACCCGCCGTTTTGCGCCTGTTTCAATACTACCCAAAAACCACCATTTGTTGCAACCAGTACCTTATGATGCCCGCGCTTACCGTTTTCTACGCTGGTTTACCGACGGGTATTACAATGTGGTGCCTTACCGGGGCGATACGCTTCAGGTAAATGACCTGCGTTTTGGCCTGCTGGGCGACTCCTTACAGAATAACAATTATGTTTTCCCCTTCCTACTATTCAAAAACAGCGAAGGCGAGTGGGATGTGCTGCAAAATAACCGCAATCAGGGTAGTGTGGAAGATGCCAAGAAATCATTTGGGGTGTTGTGGAAAAGGGTTAGATCGGGGAGATATTAAATCCAATTCATTCATTCCCATACCACTATGCTGCCACCTAAAAAAATAGTCTGGATAGATTTCGCCAAAGGGTACGCTATCTTTACAATTGTGTGTTACCACGTGCTACAGCGGGTCGCCCTTCCGCCTGTTTTGGCACAAGCCGTTGTATTTGGCGGTACGGGAGTACACCTGTTTTTTTTGCTTTCTGGTTTTGGATTGGGTCTTTCCCGTACCGTACTGCCGCCCCTGACTTTTTATCGTCGTCGTCTGTCAAAAATTTGGCTGCCATACGTGGTAGCACTCACCCTTAGTTGGTTGGGGGCTTATACCCTCCGGCTGTTTTCCGATGGTTGGCCCGAATGGCTTGCGGGCGTAGCGTTATACCAAATGTTTTATGAACCCTATATTCAAAGTTTTGGTGGCCATTTTTGGTTTATCAGCACCATTTTACAGTTGTATCTGGTATTTCCTGTATTGGTTTGGGTGCAGAAAAACGTCGGGTCGCCGATTTGGTTTGCTCTTTCAGCGTTCCTGTTATCCGCCATCTGGTGGGTAGTAGTATGGCAGTCAGGAAAAGGTGAATTGCGTATTTGGAATAGTTTTTTTCTGCAATTTTTATGGGAGTTTGCCTTAGGCATGTCGTTGGCTCAATGGAGCCGCTTTCCGGCTAAAAACGCATCGGCTGAACGAATTTTCAAAATATTAGCCGTTAAAAACCCGATATTTTGGCTAATTATCGGGTTGGGTAGTAGCGCGTTAATGATGGTAATGATCCTCAAAATGGGCCCCATCGGTAAAATATTTAACGACGCTCCAGCGCTGTTGGGTTATACCGCGCTTTGTATATTTATCTGGCGAATCGGGCAGCAGTACCTGCCGCCGCTAAAAAAACTTTTCCTGTGGGTCAGTGAATTTTCCTTTTCATTGTATCTGGTACACGTATTGGTGTTGGAACTGTATTTACTCCTTATCACCGGGTCCACAAGTGCCACCATTTCGTTGCCCATGGCGCTGCTCTATTTGCCTTTTGCTTTGTTGGGTGGTTGGTTGTTTGAGCCTGTTAGCCGAAAAATCAGCCAATAGCTTGTTGCAATAGATAAGATTTGGATAATAGCCGTCAAAACTGCAAATAAATGCGTAATATCAGTAAATGACATCATACATTTGCAAAAAATTAAGAATCAGTGTTATACTGGTTTTTTTGTTTAATCACGACGATCAACTTTCTGCGATGTACAAACCATTACTTTCTACGGTCATTTCCCTTTTTTTCTTTTCCTTTAATGCCACTGCTCAAACCGCCTGGAAAGACGTGCCGGAAAGCACTCTTACTCAATCAGGTATGCGTTTTGCCATACCCGATCATTACAGAACGGTACAGATAGACAGCAAGGTATTAGAAAAAACATTGGCATCCGCACCATTGGACAATAGCAGCACGCCGCTGCGCAACACCTCCATCTTGTCCCTGCCAAACCCTACAGGCGGAACAGATCGTTATTACATTGCAGAAACACCCGTAATGGCCCCTGAATTGCAGGCAAAATACCCACAAATACGCACTTATACCGGTTATGGGATAGATGATCCTACCGCTCGCCTGAAATGCGACCTTACCCCGCATGGTTTTCACGCTATGATTCGATCCGGTTTACATGGCACTTCTCTGATAGAGCCGTATAGCATGGAAACCAAAGATCACGCCATCGTATATTACAAAAAAGACCACCGCCGTCTGGTGGAGGCACCGCGATTTTCCTGTGGCGTACCCGCTCAGGTTTCCGATGAGTTAAGCCTTGAAAATAAGCAGTCAGCGGCAGGTGTACAAGATCACGGCGGCGCACTGAACGACGGGAAAAAGCGCAAATACCGTTTAGCCCTTTCCTGCACTGGCGAATATGCCGAGTTTCATGGCGGCACCAAAGCATTGATACTGGCGGCTATGGTCACCTCCATGCATCGGGTCAACGGCGTTTATGAAAATGAATTTGCTGTTACGATGGAAATCATTGCTAAAAATGATACCCTGATTTTTTTAAATGCCGATACCGATCCTTTTGAAAACGACAATGGCGGGGCCATGCTGGGACAAAACCGCACTACCTGCGATACCCGTATTGGCACGTTGGGTTATGATATGGGTCATGTGTTTAGCACTGGCGGCGGAGGCGTTGCCGGATTGGGGGTGATTTGTACCGCTAGTAAAGCCCATGGTGTCACTGGGCAGCCAGCCCCCATTGGCGATTTTTTTGATATTGATTATGTGGCACATGAAATGGGGCATCAGTTTTCGGGCAACCATACCCAAAATAACAGCTGCAACCGCGCAGATGATACAGCGGTGGAGCCGGGAAGTGCTTCCACCATCATGGGATATGCCGGCATCTGTGCACCCGATGTACAGGAACACAGCGACGACTATTTTCATGGGATAAATGTGGAAGAAATTGCAACCTTTATCCTCACCGGAGCCGGCAACAATTGCCCGGTGAAAACCTCCACCGGTAATACACCACCCACTGTCAATGCAGGGCCTGACATCCTCCTTCCAAGAGGAACACCTTTTTTTATCACCGCCACCGGATCCGACCCGGATGGAGACAAGGTGACCTTCTGCTGGGAACAAATGGATGCAGACGAGGGCATTATGCCACCTTCTGCCACCAGCGTGCGCGGGCCGTTGTTCCGTTCCTTCCTCCCCGACACCAGCCCTGTCAGAATGATGCCACGCTTAGCATCGCTGGTAGCAGGAGCCAACCTGCAATGGGAGCGCCTGCCGGGTGTAGGCCGCACCCTGAAACTTCGGGTAATCGCCCGCGACAACCACCCCGGCGGCGGCGCTACTAACTGGGATGATATGGTCATAAATGTCTCCAATACAGCGGGACCTTTTCGAGTGAGTGCCCCCAATAGTTTGGTGTTTTGGCGCTCTGGTGAAATCCGGCAAATCACTTGGGATGTAGCGGCAACCGATGTAACGCCCATCAATTGTAAATTGGTCAACATTAGCCTGAGCGCCGATGGTGGCATGACTTACCCCATCAAAATTGCCCAAAAAGTACCCAATAATGGCCGCTATTGCTTTAAAGTACCCGATACCCTGATCACCCGTGCCAGAATCAGAATTGATGCAGTGGACAATATTTTTTACGATATTTCCAATACCAATTTCCAAATCCGTCCAGCTATCGGGCCTGCTTTCACCGTCTGCGGTGGAGAATCCGCTGCTCAGGTGTGTTTGCCAAATAAATATACAACCTCCCTTGTCACGGGTTCTGTGATGAACTTTGAATCCCCTGTCACATTTACCGCGACCGGTCTTCCTCCAGGGGCTACAGCTACTTTTATGCCCAATCCGGTACTGCCAGGTCAGGATGTTCAGGTAACCGTACAGTTTCCAGACGGTACGGCTGAAGCTACTTTCCCTGTTGGATTCAAAGGCAAATCGGGCACGGACTCTATGAGTGTAAATACAAAACTAACGGTTGTATCCAACGATTTTGCTGCCCTGGCTACACTGTCGCCCATTTATGCTGCTATGGGATTGCCACAATCGCAAATATTGCGATGGCGCAGTGTGGCAGCCGCCAATACTTATGAGGTACAAGTGGCCACTAATCCTGCTTTTGAAGCAGCTGCCATTGTTTTTAGCAAGGAAAACATAGCAGCAGACAGCGCAAAAACGCCCTTATTAGAAAAAAATCGCTTGTATTTTTGGCGGGTAAGAGCACAAAACGAATGCGGCAAAGGCAATTGGGCAGAAACCAGCATCTATAGCACCATCGCGGAGTCCTGTGCTGTTTTTATCGCAAATGATCTGCCCAAAAATATCTCAGCCAACAATATTGCTACGGTAGAATCTACCATAACGCTCAACGCCAATGCCGTCATCAGCGATATTAATGTGAAAAAAATTGAAGGAAACCACACCTTTTTCAGAGACCTAAAAATGACACTTTTGTCCCCCACAGGTGCGGCTGCGCAATTATTTACCGGAAAATGTGGCAATTTTAATGGAAAATTTGCATTTAGTTTTGATGACGAAGCAGCCAATGAATTGGTATGTCCGCCCAATGCGGCAGGTAATGCCTTTAAGCCTTTACAACCGTTTTCTAAATTTAAATCAGAAAACAGCTTGGGAGCCTGGAAACTAAAAGTGGAAGATTTGGTGGCCGGTTCCGGGGGTCAGTTGGCGGCCTTCGAAATTGAGGTTTGTGCAGGGGTAGCGCTCAACCCGCCATTTATAGTAGTAAACAACCCGCTTGAGTTGGCTGGTGGAACCAAGGCCCCCATTGTGTCTGCCTTGTTGAAAACAGAAGACCCGGACAATACGGCTGCTCAACTCACCTATACCTTAGTGACCATTCCTACGAAAGGTACTTTGAGCAGCAATAATGGCCCGGCGCTGACCATCGGAGATCAATTTACGCAGGCAGATATTGATAATGGCCTGATCCGATATTCCGATAACAACATCGGCTTCGATCAATTCCGATTTGTCGTGACGGATGGGCAAGGTGGCTTTTTTGCCAACACTTTTTACATCCGCCCCGTGATTGTGGCGGTTGAAGAGCCTTATGCACAAGATCGGTTGGATTTTTATTTGTCGCCCAATCCAGCCACCGACAATGTTTCCATACAATTTAGCCGGATGCCAGAAGATGATATTTTGCTACAACTGTATGATATGACGGGGCGAAGTATTCAGGCAATGACCGTGAATCAGGGTACTTCACTCGTATCGTTTGCATTGAACCATATTCCAAGCGGAGTGTATTGGGTACAAGCTGGGGAAAAGGTGAAGAAATTGGTGGTGCGGTAAAGATTTAGTCTTAAAAATAAAAAAAACATTGTATATTTGCTGTCTGAAAAACTTTTATTTTTAAAAAGAATCATCATACTGCCATGCAGACCATACATCTTCGCTTACAGGAATTGGGGCCGGACTTTATTCGTAATTTGAAACAGCAGTACAAATCGGCAGATTTACAAATGCTCATAACCGAGCGACCGTCGGCAGCAGACGATTTGGATGAGGACGGCTTTTGGCAACTCATTGCACGCTTCGATTGGAAGAAAACAGGCAATGACAATGCGGTTATGGAACCTGCCATAGCGGCACTTTCCCAATTGTCAGCAGCAGCATCCGGTAATTTTTTGGATATTTTATCGGAAAAACCTTGGCGCTTGGATACAGAAAATCACGCACGTCCTTTTACGGAACATCACCCCCAAAATCGCCTTTCAGTGGATGATTTTTTATACGTGCGTTGCAGCGTGGTGGCTAATGGGAGAGACGTTTACACGGATATTTTGCAACACCCTGAAAAAATGCCGGATTTAACTTTTTCTGGTCTATTGAATTTAGCACACATGGCACACAAACGTAAAACCGGGAAAGATTTAAAACACCTTCCAACATACAATTATGAAACCTATAGCAATGAAAATGGCTGGATTTGATACTGTTTATGCACGGAAATTGTAACGAAAATGATCTACCGTACCATCTGTATGCGATAGATGATTTGCAAGAAGAAAAAGAATTTAAATTTGGCATCAGCGATGATGCCATTGAGGAGACGGCCTTTCAAAAAGATCAAGGGAACAGCGAGATTTTTATAACCTGGTAGTAGGATGGCTGAGGTTTGCGGCAAGAATTATTCTGATAAATATCCCAAACAGACAAGAAGCCAAAGATATGGAAGATAAATATATGGATATTTTTGAAGCAAAGCATGGGTATTTACCTCCCGGTAATCGGCGCAGAAATAGAAAAAAATATCTTCCTTAAAATAAAAAAAACATTGTATATTTGCTGTCTGAAAAACATTTTTTTTCAAAAAGAATCATCACACTGCCATGTAGACCATACATCTTCGCTTACAGGAATTGGGGCCGGACTTTATTCGTAATTTGAAACAACAGTACAAATCGGCGGATTTACAAATGCTCATAACCGAGCGACCGTCGGCAGCAGACGATTTGGATGAAGACGGCTTTTGGCAATACTAAACAGCAATGAAGTTACACCTCCTAATCTTTCTGTCCGCATTTTGTGCGATGACCATTACCGCACAAAATGCGCTAATGGATGCCATATTGCTCCGCACCATGGCAGACCCAACCTATCAGCAGAATGAACAAACTGTGATGAAACTCACAGAGAATTGTAATGCCTGCGAGACCATTCTACGACGGTATGTACCCGATTCCGAGCGGGTGTTATTTGACGGATTTACCAGAACCAAGAATCCGTTTATTGGTAACAGAGAGCAAAAAAGTAAAATTCTGTTTCCACAGGTATTCAATACCATCAAAGAAGAAGCATCTGCCCTTAATCTGCCTGTTCCTGCCAGGTCTTCCGGCCTTTCCGTGAACAATGTTGCCGACGGGCTGGCTAAATTTTTGGTAAAACGCACCAAAGAAGAACTTTCTATCGCCTTTTTCTCGCGGTTTCAGCGCGATATTGCAGGCAACCCAAACCTGAACACTCTGTTGCCCGCCACTGCTCGTGTCTTTAAAACCATAGATAAGGATATTTACCGCTACAACCTTTTTCTTCAGGCTTTCCGACAAGGCTTTCAACGTGACTTGAAAACCCTGCCTGTCAACTTTCAACAATGCTTAGAGAAAGGGCAACTTATTAAATCCCCGCAGTGGCAAATAGCCATTCACGATGCGTTGGAACTGTCACAACTGATGATAGACCGCCGTTCGCCCGATTCCGTTTTCATGTATTTGGGTCGTGATGCTTTTTTGCAAACCGCTACCGATCGCATTGCTGCCATCCGCGACACCCAACAACAGCGGCAGGTGCGCAATTTGGCCACTACCCTAAAGCTGTCTTATCTGATTTCTGAATCTTTGCGTACTTCGGAACCCAACAAGACGTGGATGACCGGGAAACAAATCACCGAAGCTTTGCGAGACTCGGCCACTTTGTACATTTACCTCGGCCTGCTGTGGCAGCAGGGAACCCAAATCACCGAATTTCAGACCGGCACTAAAAGCATTGGCTTGCGGGACGCTCTTAGCCTGATTGCTACTTCTCAAGAACGAAAATCTGCCCTCCAGCAATACCTGAAAAGTTTTGCCAACGCCGGCGACAACCTCAGTACCCGACTGAGTGCGATCAAAAGACAGCCCGATACATTGGTGCAGCCCTACGATCAGGTATATGAGTTTTTTAACCTGTTTTTTGGGTTGATTGAGCAGACAATGACGTTTAAAACCCAGTTTTTACCCGGAACAACGCAGGAAATGGAGGGTACTTTTATGGGTACACTCCGACAATTGAATGACCTCAATTTTAATGTCCGTCAACGGTATTATTCCGCTGCCGTCACCAATGTTGGGGCTATCTTGACCACTTTAGCCCCGGAAAATCCTGAATTAAGGCAAAAAATATTGAAATACGGTTTTTTTATGGCATCCGTCTCCGAAGCGGACAATTCAGATCAGGTGGCTGCCGCCATTGAAATCGTAGCGCTGCCCCCCGGAAGTTCGGTGATGAAAAAACAAACGTCGTGGTCGGCAGCCTTAAATGCGTACACCGGATTGGCTGGTGGGCAGGAGCGATTGTTGGATGTCGGAATTGCGCCGAGTGGCTTTGCCTCCGTAGCGGCTCCGGTGGGCATCACCGTCAGCAAGGGATTGGGTAACAGCGGCAGCCTGAGCCTCCTGATACCAGTTATTGATGTGGGCGCATTGGTTGCCTTTCGTTTTAAGAATGACCGAGCTGATTTATTGCCCAAGTTGTCCTGGAGCAATATTGTGGCACCGGGCGCTTACCTGGCTTATGGTTTTTTTAATAACCTACCCATTACTGTTGGTGTAGGAGCGCAGTTAGGCCCCAATTTGCGCGCCATTGACTCCGGCCCGATTAACCCTGATATTACTGCCAGCGGTTGGCGATGGGGAGGATTTATTTCGGTGGATATTCCGATATTTAACTTATATTCGCGTTAATTTATTCCACGCGTACCTCATCCACAAATAACCATCCCGGATAACCCCGGCCTTTATGCCACGTCGGACAAAGCCCTTGTGCCACACCGGTAATGCGTGCGTAGCGATATTTTTTACCCTGCAATTCCGGCGGCATTAGGACTGTCAGGTCTTGCAGAAGCGTACCGATTGCGGTTGAGAGTACCGTGTTTTGCACGGCTGCTAAATCAATGAATTTTTTACCATCGGCGGAAACAGATACCCTCAGTTCCGTCGGGAAAAATATCCAGGCATTTTCATCCTGTAAAAAACTGGCTGAAACCCGTCGTATAGTGCGTTTCTTACCCAAATCCAAGGTGATATCAAAATCTTTGCCTTCATACCCCTGCCAGCCACCAGTACGAAAATCGCGCCCGCCCCGGAGGCCGTCTACGAGACACAAAGGGCCGCCTCCGGTATATTGCGCATTGTATTCCGTGTGGTATTTTTGCACCACCAATCCCTCTGGTATTTGATAAAACCGCGCTTGATCGGTAGTACTCTTTTGCCCGTTTTGCGCAGCATAAAATACTATTTCAGCCGATTTATCCAAAATGATTGCTTTATTATAGGGTTTGAAAATACTCAATTTGTGGTTTTCCTGAAGGGCATAGTAAATAGTTGCAGTGTTATCCAAACACTCCAACTCAATGAACTGTTTACCCTGAAAAGAAGGGAGACCCGTTTTTATGTAAGGAACCGGAAGGATTTGTTGCGTTGTTATGGCCGACACAGGACGCGCTTCCGCCGCCTTTCCCCAGTTGGCCGGTTGATCTCCGGGCGTAAAAACCAGCGTTCCGCCCTGTATCATATCCCGATGTAAAAGGCAGGTTTTAGGCAGTGGCTGGCCATTGAGCAAAGCATTTTGCAGGTAACAATTCTTGGTTGAAACGCCCGGCGCCTGTATCACAAAAGTTTTTCCATTGTCCAAATTTAGCGTAATTTTTTCAAACAAAGGGCTGCCAATAGCGTACTCCGAACAGCCTGGTACGACCGGATACAAACCCATCGCCGAAAAGACATACCAGGCAGACATTTGCCCGCAATCTTCATTGCCGCTGAGCCCGTCGGGTTGATCGCTATACAATTCATCCATGATTTGGCGTACTCGACGCTGGGTTTTCCAGGGCTGGCCTGCATAATTGTACAGATACGCTACGTGGTGGCTGGGTTCGTTGCCGTGCGCATATTGGCCTATTAGCCCCGTAATGTCCACCTGCTCACGCCCGGACGTTTTGGGTTTAGCCTCAAAAAGACTATCTAATGCCAAGGCGAAGGATTCCGGGCCGCCCAAAAACTGCATTAACCCACTAATATCCTGCGGCACCGCAAATCGGTATTGCCACGCATTGGCTTCCGTATAATTAAAATTGACTTCTGTCGGATCAAAAGGGGTATGCCACGAAGCGTTGTTTTTAGCCTGAAAAAATCCGGACGTTTTGTTGAAAATATTTTTGTAATATTGTGCACGGGTGCCAAACTCCTCAGCAGTTTCCTCCTCGCCCATCGCGTGTGCCATTTGCGAGATGCACCAGTCGTCGTAAGCGTATTCTAAAGTTTTAGAAACAGATTCGCTCTCCAAATGGGCTGGCACATAACCAAACTGTCGGTAAAAATTTAAGCCAAAACGATTTTGATTGGCGGCATCGCGCATGGCGCGCAAGGCTAAGTGGGTATCATAATCACGCAATCCTTTTATATACGCATCCGCAATCACCGAAATAGCGTGGTTTCCGATCATGCAGTCGGTTTCCTGCTCCCAAAGCGCCCAAACCGGCAGTCGCCCGTTTTTTTGATAGTGATCAAGAAAACTGCGAATGAATTTATTGGTACGTTCGGGTTCCAGCAGGGTATACAGCGGGTGGGCAGCCCGATAAGTATCCCACAATGAAAAAACAGAATAGCGATCGGAGGTGCTGCTCATTTGATTGGGAACGCACATCGTGTGGTACAAAGCCGTATAAAAAGCCGTTTTTTGTACTTTTGTACCCCCTTCTACGGCTATTTTCGAAAGTTGTTTTCGCCAGACTGCCTGTATTTCAGTTTTTATTTTGTCAAAATCAAAATGATTGCACTCCGTCAAAATTTGATTCCTGGCATCTTCCATACTGATAGCAGAAATGCCGGTAACGACCACTAATGGTTCAGAAGCGTTGTGAAAATTGAAAATACCCACAATGGCTTTACTGCGCACATTTCGGTCTGCCACCCGTGGATTGGTACTCATATCTAAGGCAATAGCATTGAAAAATGGGCGTGAAAAACGCGTGACAAAATACACTTTTTGCTCCTGTGCCCAGCCTTTTGAAATGCGACTGCCTTCCACCTCCCGGTCGCTAACGATGTGCAGGGAAGCATCCAACACCGAATCGCGGTGCCGCAAATCAATCAGTATATTTCCTTTATCGCGGTTGGGCGGAAAGGTATACCGATGAACGCCCGTATGTGCAGTGGCCGTCATTTCGGCCCGAATCCGGTATTTATCTAAGGTAACTGCGTAGTAACCGGCTTCTGCTGTTTCCGTACTTTTCCGAAAAGGCGAGGCGTATTCATTGTTTTCCAGCGGAATGGCACCCGTGAAGGGCTGAAACAATACATCACAATAATCCGGCACACCGGTTCCGCTAAGGTGGGTATGGCTGAATCCGTAGATGGTGGAATCGGAGAAGTGGTACCCGGAGCAGGCATCCCACCCTTCTATACGCGTGTCGGGGCTGAGTTGTACCAACCCAAATGGGGCAGTAGCCCCCGGGAAAGTATGGCCGTGTGCTGCCGTACCAATAAATGGATTGACAAACGTTAAAGGGTCAATTTGAGCACAGGCAACAGATGGAAAGAGGAACAGAAAAATGAAACGCAGACAAAACATAGGATAGAATGATGTGACAGAGTGCGCACAAAAGTAAGGATTGATTGCCTGATTCAAGTATATTTTTTTGTATTTTTACTGTTTAAATCAGGGCTGATGAAAAATTTTACGCCACTTGGCTCCTCCGATTTTAAAAAAATAGGAGAAGAAAACCGCTACACTGTGCGTTCCAACCGTGAGGCCGGACTTGGCCGCTACGACATTTGTCTCATTCCACTCACCACACACGGGAAAGGCATTGTTTTTGAGATAAAGGCCCCTAAAACGAAAAAAAACCATAGAAAACGCCCTAAAAGCGCCATTTTACAAATCAAACAAAAAAGTAAGCCACCGAACTCGCCGCTGTCAGCTTGCAGGAAGTATTGTTGATCGCCATTGCCGTAAAGAAAAGAAGTGAAAATCAGCGCCGTGAAGCATACCTGAAGGGGGTAGCGTGCGTCAGGAGATTAAAGTGTTTCCGCCCGCTCCCTCCCAAAACAACACCTGCATATCCTCGCCATCAAACACGCCATAAGAGCAGGAATACATCCATTCGCCGAGGTTGATATAGCGGCTTTTCCCATTGGGCAATGCCCGGTCAATAGGCAGGTGGCGATGCCCGAAAACAAAATAATCAGGCTCCACGCCCTGTTTTATTTTTTGGAGGCAATATTGCAATAACCATTCGCGGTCATCGCCCAGCCAATTGAATTCTTCCGGAGGAGTGGCCTGACGGCTTTGCCGGGAGGCACGGTTGGCTAACCACAGCGCAAAGTTGGGATGCAGACGGGCATAGCTCCATTGGGCTAAAGGATGCGCGAATATTTTTTTCATCCATTTATAGCCCGCATCACCCGGGCCGAGGCCGTCGCCGTGTCCAATCAAAAATTGTTTTCCGCCAATTTCGCGTTGAATGGGTTTTTTATATACGGGTATGCCGAGTTCGTTTTCAAAATAACCAAACATCCACAAATCGTGGTTGCCGGTGAAGGCATAAATGGGCAAACCGCCATCGCGCAATTCGGCTAAAGTACCCAGCAAGCGGGTGAAACCACGCGGCACCACCCGCTTGTATTCAAACCAAAATTCAAAAATATCGCCTACAAGGTAAATGGCTTCCGCCTTTGGCGCACAATGGTGCAGCCACCGCACAAACTGACGCTCCCGCATGGCCGAAGTCAACCGCGCATCTACGCCGAGGTGTAAATCGGAGGCAAAAAAGGTCATAAATCAATAGTAATTATGTGCCGCGCAATGTCCTCCGGGTTTCCGTGTTCAAAAGCCAATTGCAATACTTTATTGAGCGCATTCGTGTCAAGGCAGTGCTGATAGGTTTTATCGTAGTATTGTGTGGCAATTTCGGCAGCGGTGGCATAATCTCTTACCTGAAGCGCCTCCAATGCCGTTTTCAAATGCTGGCCACCCAATTTTTTTTCAATCCGCCGGAAGGCTGCTTCGAGTTCGGAAGGATCGGTCAGTACATAATCATGCAATAAATTAGCGATCCGGGTAGTATGTGGTATTTCAATATTGTATACGGGGGCAAATTTCAGGTTATTCCAAAAGCCATCGGGAATATAGACGCGCCCGATGCTGCGGCTTTCATTTTCCACCCAAATGGTCTTAGTGAGGTCTAAACGCAAAATATTTTGCAATAAATTATTTTCAAACTGCTCGGCTGTGGGCTGTGGCGGCTCGCCGATGGTGCCAAAAGCAGAACCTTTATGGTGGGCAATTCCTTCCAGGTCAATGATCTGTTGCCCTTGCTGTTGCAGGGCGTGCAGTATTTTGGTTTTCCCGGTACCGGTTTTTCCCCCTACCACCCGCAAATTGGCAAATGCCAGGTCGTTAAAACGTTGCAATACGAATTGGCGATATTGTTTGTAGCCGCCGTCGAGCGTAATGACTTCAAAACCATTCAGTCGGAGTAGCCAGGCCATACTTTGACTGCGCTTTCCGCCACGCCAGCAATGCACGGCAAGGCGACGATCGGGTGCTAATTTTTTTGCCGTTTTTACAAAATCAGCCATTTTAGGCCCCACAAATTCCAAACCCAATTCCATAGCGGATTCTTGTCCCTGTTGTTTATAAAGGGTGCCAACGGCAGCCCGTTCTTCGTCACTAAATAACGGAAAACTCACCGCACCGGGCAGGTGGCCTTGCCGGAATTCACCCGGAGAACGAACGTCCAATACTACACAATTGGCGACAAGGAATTCAGGAACACCAACGGGTAAATGACTCAAAATAGGTTATAAATTTAAAAGCTTATGGGGTTATTCCTCCGCTTTCTCCGAAGGAGGATTCAGGTGTGCTACTATAGTTTTATTTCCTTTCACCTGTTGGTTCAGCGCCACCATAATTTTTGCATCCAATGGCAAAAATAAATCCACCCGGGAGCCAAATTTTATAAAACCCATATCGCGACCCTGCTCCACTTCCTGCCCTTCTTTCACGTACCATTTGATCCGTTTGGCCACTGCCCCGGCAATTTGCCGCATCAGAATTTCCGCAGAACCGATATCATACACAACGGTCGTGCGTTCATTTTCCGTGCTGCTCTTAGGATGCCAGGCTACTAAATATTTCCCCGGATGGTAGCGAAAATAATTGACCACCCCGCTAACCGGGTTGCGGTTGACGTGTACATTGAGCGGCGACATAAAAATGGAAACCTGCAAGCGGCGGTCGTTGAAGTATTCCCCTTCGGTCACTTCTTCTATTACACACACACGGCCATCTGCCGGAGCATAAATGATTTGGTTATCCGCCACCAAGACTTCGCGTACCGGATTTCGAAAAAACTGCAAGACCAGCACAAAAATGATGGCAGAAGCGATCAAAGAAAACAACAAAAAACCCGAAGCAAATTGCCAGACGGCAAAGTTCAGAACGGCCAATATGAGGAGGAGTACTGTCAGAATGATCCGACCTTCTTTATGTATGCGAAGCAGCATGAGCAGGAAGTTGAATTGGTTAAATTCGCCGCAAAGGTACTGTATTTAGTAACGTGTAAACAATAACCTGATATTTTTAGGTAGATTTGTTTTTATCCACACAAGATGAAAGTGCCAGGTTATTGTTTACGCGTTACTTAAAAAGCAGGGGTTTTTTCTCGAAATACTCAAGCGCTAAAACGTTGATAAATCCCGTCAATTATTTTTGCCAGGGCTCGATCTTTCTCCGTAACAATGTTGCCGGAATCATGCGTAGTTAATTGAATTTCCACGCTGTTCCACACATTACTCCAATTTGGATGGTGATTGAGTTTCTCCGCGTGAAACGCTACTTCGGTCATGAAAGCAAAAGCTTCCATAAAATCTTTGAATTTAAAGGTGGCCTGGAGCCGGTTTTTTTCTTCTCTCCACATAAGTAGTAAGTAGTAATTGGTGAGATTAATTCCAAAACGGTGAAAAATATTTTCCAGGTTTTGGAATAGACTATTCATCTATTACCATTTACAAACATAACAAAGCTGTGTAAGTTCACCATTTTTTTATTTCTGTGGATTTTCAGACATCCTAAAACCTTTTTTTTGCGTCTTCTTTATTTCATAAAACAAATAAATACAGCAATTCGCTCAAAATGGCTATTTTTGCGAAGAAGTCTAAAGCATTTAAAGTGCTCTTTTTATTTATTTTGGCTTATAGAAACGTACCGAAAATTGAAATAAATATCAAAACGCCGAGCAATACCGAGTTTAAAGGCTAAATTTTTAACGAACTGTTGTTGGTCAATTAATGACTTATTGGCTGCCACCCATTTCCTACTATACAAGTATGAAAATACGACATTACACGCCCAGAATATCTTTACTAATACTGGTAGCAGGTTGCTGCTACACCGCTGCCTCCGCACAAATTACGGGCGGACAACACGTATTTCAATTCATGACCTTACCCGCTTCGGCGCGTATTTCAGCGATGGGGGGTGTACAGATTGCCGTACAGGATGACGACGTATCTTTTGCAGCGGCCAACCCCGCAGCCCTTAACCCCGCGATGAGTGGTCGCCTCACCTTTCAGCACAGCTTTTACCTCGCTGACCTTCAAACGGGTTATGCTGCCGGAGCCTGGTACTTGCCAAAATCGCGTTTTACCGTGCATGGCGGTGTGCAATACATGAAATACGGCGAAATTAAACGCGCTAACGAATTTGGCGACATTACCGGGGTAGTGAATGCTGCGGAATCTGCCATTACCCTCGGAGCTGCACGCCCGCTCACCAAACGCCTGTCATTAGGATTAAATGCGCGGATGGGGTTTTCCACCTTAGATATATATAAAGCCAGCGCGTTGGCTGCCGATGTAGGCTTGATGTACGCAGATACTGCCCGGCTTATTGCGTTTGGTATAGTAGCCCGCAACTTAGGCACCCAAATGGGCACCTACCAGAATACCCGGGAATATCTGCCCTACGACCTGCAAATTGGCTTTACCAAAAGACTAAAACACTTGCCCTTCCGGTTTGGCGTGATGGCACACCGGCTGCAACAGTGGAATACCCGGTACAACGACCCCAATGCAGTGGAAGAAACATTCCTGTCGTTTGACGACAACCAAAGTCAGAAGAAAAAAGGAAATGCCACCGTAGACAATTTTTTTCGCCACCTCGTCTTTAACGGAGAGTTTCTGTTGGGCAGTAATGAGGCATTCCGTATCAGGGTGGGTTATAATCACCTGCGAAAACGAGAACTATCCGTACGCAATTATAGAAGCCTGGCAGGATTTAGTGGCGGGGTAGGTCTAAAAATTAATCGTTTCCGAATAGATGTGGGCTATGCTTCCTATCACCTCGGCGGCAGCACCCTGCACGTGGGGATCGGTACGAATCTGAAAGAGTTTTTTTAAGACTGCTACCTAAAAAGACAAGCCGCCCCGAATGAACGGAGCGGCCTGCATTGTAACTATTAGACCTTACGTCAATTATCAAATTATCACCTTGTCTTTTACTTAATAGACCAAGTTTCGAAGCAGTTGCCCAAAGGCAGTTCTTCTGCGCAAACACCATCGCCAAAGGAATCATACACGCGACCATTGGTGGCATATAGTTTCCAGCTGATGCGGAATTTATCAGAGCGGGCACCATCTGCGATGAAAGGGGCCGCCGCCGTGCGTTTTGTGCGCTCCGGGTTCTCAAAAACTTTTACGGCACCAATGGCAGGATCACCTTTGTAGTCGTAGGTAGCATCTTTGAAAACGTTGTAAACATCTGCCTGCGAAACGGAAAGGTCAATGTCCACATCATTGGCACCGAGTGCGGAGCCTTCTATTGTTTTCCAAAGTTTGCCGCCTTCGCCACCGCCGTAAGAGCCAGCATGGCGAACGGTTGGGAAGTTGCCGTCTCTATCCTTGTAAATTTCATCAAAGAAAAAATAGAATTCTACTTTGTTGATGGTGATCTTGCCATCGTGAGAAATCCACCGGAATTTGATTGGTGAGACCTTGGCGAGGTCAGTAGCAGAAAAATTCTCACCGGCAAATTTGTCGCCAGCAGTTACGACAACCGGGCCATGCCCCCAGCCACGAACACCGGGTTCCCAAACGGGGATGGGATTGAGTGATTCATCTTTGCAGGACAGTATAGTGACCAGCAGGAATGCTGCAAAGAGAAAGTTAATATAGTTGAATTTCATGTTTTTAAAAAATTTTAACTGTGGTAAGTAGTCATTCGTTACAGTTATTAGTTATTGGTTGGTTGACAACTGTCTGATCGTGCAAATTTTATACAAAATCATAACAGCGTTCATGTTTAACCAAGTACTCATAGTACTATAACCAATAACTAATAACTAATAACTATTTAGTTTTTATCCCAGAACACTTTGTTTTCCGGTTTGTCGTATCCAAGTCCTTTGGCTTCCAATGCTTTGGCATTGGGGTTCAGGCTGGTTTCTGCTTCCGGGTAAGGCAGGCGGAAGGGGAATTTGCGCACCGGATTGAGTTCCTCCTGAAGTGCAGTTGGATAACCAGTACGGCGATAGGCATTGTATATTTCAAAACCATTGCCCCAGGTAGAGAACCACAATTGCTTCATCACGATATCCAATTTCAGCTCATTGCCGGAGGCAGCATCGTAGCGGTCCAACCACAGTTTCACGTAAGCATCTATATCAGCGGTAACGGGTCTGACCGGAGCAGCACCCGTGCCGGCACCAATAGCTATCCCAAAATCAACTACTTTACTGATTTGTTGGCGCATCGCTTTTTCAAAATTAGCCCGTGGATCACCGGCTTCGGTCACTCCCATGGCCAATGCCGCTTCTACCTGATAGTACAGCAGGTTGAAGTACGAAAGCCCTGGGAAGATACCCCCGCCGGGTGCAGTATTGTTGCCCGGTGCGGAAGCACCAGTACCTTTGGGTGTATCAAAGAAACCACCGCAAGGATACATACCTGGCATCGTACGGAGTTGAGGGTCGGCGGGTACGCCAGCCGGGTCAGAACGGTCACGGCCAAAAATACCAGCCAGGAAGGATGTATCGTTTTTATTCGGTGCCGTAATGCCCAATTGCTCATAAATAGCCGGATTCAACACCGGGTAACCATACAGGCAACCAGGGGTAGTAGAACACGGGGTGGTGCCGCGGTCAGTCGGGTCATTCTGGTCAAGCACTTTGACGGTTTGACGGCGAAAGTAGAAAGGGAAACGCGGATCTTTTTCAGCCAACATTTCTATCATCAGTTGTGTAGAAATATACGTAAACCCATTCTCACCGGCATACGTGGCTTGATACCAAGGGTGACGATTGTCGGGTATTTGTAATTTGCTGAATTGAAAGCGGAAGTCGTCTGTATTGGCACCAAACATACCCGCTCCGGCAATGGCCGCCTTCACTTTGGCCGCTGCATCAGCAGGATTAACTAAACGCGTGGTGATGAGCATTTTCATTTTCAGCGTTTTAGCAAATTTCAGCCACAAAGCAGAAGAACCGCCGTAGATGATGTCTCCTTTTACTGCTACGGGATTGGGCTGGCCAAAATCCCGAATAGCATCATCCAATAAAACAAAACAGGCGTTGTAAATGTCTTGTCCATTGTCAAATTTTGGTGTTTTGATCGGATTGGCAGGATCATCACCTTTGGAAGCCTCTGTAAATGGAACCGCATCAAACATATCCACGAGGTTTACGTAGGTATAGGCTTTCAAAATTTTGGCAATCGCCCGATAGTGTGGCAAACCGTTGGCATCAGCAAAGGAGATAATACCTTCCAAATCCTTGAGCGGCCCGGCATACAGGTTGCGCCAAACGCCGTTGTAATCACCGGAAGCAAGGTTGTAATCATCTGCCCAAGTCATCAGACCAAGGAAACCATGCCCGCTGTTGTTGATACCTCCGGCGAGATTGGTGGCAATAGAATTCTCTGAATTGGCCAACAACAACTCCGGTGCTGCTTCCAGCGGGTTGTTCGGATCGGTATTGATATCCAGATCAAACTGGTTGCAACTCCCCAGCACAAACACCGCGAGCAGTGCTACTAATACTTTTGATTTATATTGTTTAAAATTCATTGTTGTTTTATTTTTTATGTGAGTGTAAATAAGGATGGCATATTTGCTTTTCAAATGCATCACCCTTAATTATTCAGGCTCCATTAGAAGGTAACGGAAAGGTTGACTCCATAACGCTTGGTGGTGGGAAAAGCACCGTACTCAAAGCCGAGGACATTAGAATCTGCTGTTTCTCCCAATACTTCCGGGTCGAGGTTCAGACCGTCTGGCAGGTTTGGCGTGCGGAACCACAGGTTGCGACCGGACACAGATACCCGTGCGCTGCCAATTGGCGTACGCTTCAGCCATTTCTTTGGGAAATTATACCCTGCACTCAACTCGCGGAAACGTAAGACAGTACCATCATAAATGTTAGTGTCATCCGGGCCATAAGGGCCAAAGTTGGTGAAGAAATAAGAAAACGCAGAAATAGAAGTTGTGTTTGATACTGGCTGTCCCTGTTCGTTTTTGATGGTCTCCAAAGTAGAAGGATCGCCATAATAACCCGGAATAACACGGGTACCTTCGCGATCTTCGGTGATGGACAATTGGCCACGCAGCGTAAGAGATCCCGCAGTGGTAGAGTAGAAATCGCCTCCCTGCCTCCAGTCAAACAAAGTAGACAGGTAAAAACCACGGAAACTGAACGTGCTGGTCCAACCCAAAGTAAAATCAGGATTTGGATTACCAATGATACGACCATCGGGAGTACCCAGAATATTGCCGGTAGTTTTATCTACCAACAAACTTCCGTCAGCATCGCGGGCAGCCTGTGTGCCATAGAGGGCACCATAAGGTTGACCCGTACGCATGATAGTACCCAATACACCGGAGTTGCCACCGCCACCTGCCAAGAGAATGATGTCATCATTATCCCCTTCGCCGGCATCAATAACTGTAGAGCGAATGCGGGTAAAGGCAAAATAGTTTTCCCAGTTGAGGCCGCGCTCCGATTTGAGCGGGCTGAGGGTAAGACCTAACTCAATACCTTTGTTTTCTATTTCACCGGCATTCACAATGGCTTGGCGGAAGCCAGTGGAAGCAGGAACCAAAGCACTGGTAATCTGGTTGGTAGAACTACGACGGAACCAAGTCAGGTCAATACCAATGCGGTTGCGGAACAAGCGCAGGTCGGTACCAAACTCTATTTCTTTGGTCAGCTCGTTCACCAAATTTGGATTACCTTTTACATTACCGAGGGTGGCCTGATTGATGGCTGTACCGCCTGCAGTGGTAAATGGTTGATTGATGCGATATACGGTTTGCAATCTGTAAGGAGTAGCCTCATTACCTACTACGGCATAAGAAGCGCGTACTTTTGCAAAATCAAGGAAAGTTGGGCGATTTTTGATCATTTCTGTGATCACCCAGCTACCATTCAGACCACCATATACATAGCCTTGGTTGTCTTTGGGTAAAGTAGAAGAATAGTCATTGCGTACCACGGCACCGAGATAAATGCTGTTTTTGAAACTGACAGAAAGATCGCCATAAAAAGCGTAAAAGCGCTGAAGACGGTCATCGTCGTCTGCAATGCTGATTTGCTTTTGTGTCGCTTCCAAGTTGTTGACACCACGCGAAATGATGACATCACCAACCGTCAAGTCGCGGCGGAACTGGCGCTGGTTGTGGTTCACGCCACCTATTAATCGCATATTAAAGTTGCGATTCAGGTCTTTAGTGATTGTTGCAAAATAGTTGAAATCTGCCTCACTGTTCACCAAGTTGTCCACCGAAACACCACCATCTAAGTCAAAGGCAAAAGTTTGACCAGGGGAGCTGATATTGGTACGGCGTTCAGAATACGTGTTGATACCACCTTTTGCGGTCAATGACAGCCAGGAAGTGACATCGTAAGAAAGGCCTACTGTGCCAAACACACGGTTCAAATCGGAGGTGTAGCGGTTGTTTTTGAAGAGCCAAAGTGGATTCTCCAAATTGCGATAGAATACATTGCCGCCGTCGCCAGCCCGTTCAAACGGATAGTTGAGCAGGTTGTAGTTGCGCGGAAGGAAGTACAAACGGGTAAAGATAGAGCCTTCAGCCGTGCCGAAGTTGCCACCAAATACCGAACCGCCAATCGGTGGCGTTTCCTGATGGGTATTGACGTAGTTGACCGAAGCATTCAGCGTCAGACCATTGGCCAATTTGCTGCTGCCGCCCAAAGCAACCGTAGTACGGGAAGATTTAGGCGCCAAACTTTGACCCTTGTTTCCGGTGATATAACCCGGTGTCCAGCCTTTGATGTATTGGCCGGTTACATACGGATTGACAATACCTTCATTATCCATGCGCGATACGGTCGCGCTGATATTGGAGGTTTCGTTGCCTCCGGCAATATTGATGGAGTTTTCACGCAATTGACCCGTTTGGAAGAAGTCCGTCAGGAAGTCGTAATTGGTGAAAGGTACTTTTTTGCCCACTAATTCCGGATAAAAATTGGTGTAACGGGCTGTGTTCGTGATGTTTGGAATGGGCAGTAACACCGAGTCCACTTTAGCATAATTGGTACCAAAATACTGATCGTTGAGCTGATTGGCATAAGCACCAAAAGGAGCGCCCCAGTTGCCAATAAAGGCTGCATTGTATGCTTGGTTGGATCCCTGAGAATATTTCTCCTGATACTTGGGCAATGCGGTAATTTGCTCCCACGACATAGAAGAATTGAAGGTTACTTCCAATCCTTTTCTGGATTTTGCCCCGCTTTTGGTGGTGATAATCACCACGCCATTGGTTGCGCGGGAGCCGTACAGCGCAGAAGCCGCAGCGCCTTTCAACACCGTCATGCTTTCGATGTTGTTCGGGTCAATGTCAAATGCACGATTGGAATACTGGGTACCACCAGCTGCACCGGACGTGGCATTCACGGAGTTGTCGAATGGAACGCCATCTACCACAAAGAGCGGCTGTGTGTTGCCCGTCAGTGAAGAATATCCACGAATGTTGATCTTCGTGGACTGACCCGGCGCACCACCACCTGCCTGGATATTTACACCAGGTGCTTTGGAGGTGAGCGAACGCAACATATCGCCTTCGGAGCGCTGTTGCAATTGGTCGCCTTTTATGTCAGAAATGGAATAACCCAACGCTTTTTTGTCGCGCTGGATACCAATCGCCGTAACAACTACCTCTTTAATGGTAGCGTTTTCTGCAAGGGTAAGATCCACCACATTGGAAGCACCGAGGGTGATTTCCTGGGTTTCATAGCCCGTGTAGGCGAAGGTAAGGGTGTTGTACCCGGAAGGTACGGGCAAGGAATACTTGCCATTGATGTCGGTACGGGTACCGGCAGAAGCGCCTTTCACGATGACCGAAGCGCCGATAAGCGCCTCTCCATCGTTACTTGTCACTGTGCCTACTACCGTGCGTTGAGCCAGCGTTGCGCCGACTGCCAACATCACAAAGAGAAGTGTAGTCAGTAGTTGCTTCATACTGAAAGTTTGAAAATGGTGAATAAATGTGAACTGTTTGGATTAATTAAATGCTTAAACTTGGAACCGAGGGTATCAGAATTGGCTTAACGGGAACGGAAAAATGGCTGCTAAATGATATGGGCGAGCTCATTTTTTCCAATTAAAAGTTTGATTTGATTGACGAATTTCATTAAAATAACGCCAAATGATTAAATTCTGACGACCAAAGGTACAAAGGTTATTAGTATATCTTGTTAATTTATTAACATTTTTTTTACGTTATATTTTTTTTGTTTCTGTTGCTATTATTCATAATAAAAACATAATCAATCTATTATAACGATTTTGTCGCACAATAACCTAAGCGATTTTTCGCTATTTTTTTAATAAATACTTAAGAAAAAACAAAAGTCAGTTGTTCTGCCGCTGGCAGTAACCGGAAGCTGCGCCGGTGATGCGGTGTAATACCATGTGTTCTGATGGCATTACGATGGGCCACTGTTGGGTATCCTTTGTTGATATGCCAATGATAAGAAGGCCATTCCAACGCTAATTGTTTCATAATTGCGTCGCGGTGTGTTTTGGCCAATACAGAAGCAGCAGCTATATTGGCAAAACGCGCATCGCCTTTTACCATACAACTGTGAGGAATGTCAGCGTAAGGATAAAACCGATTGCCATCCACTAAAACATATTCCGGGCGGACAGATAATTGGTCTAAAGCCCGATGCATGGCAGCGATAGAGGCTTTCAGGATATTGATGCGGTCTATCTCCTCCGGGCTGAGTGCCGCAACCGCCCATGCCAACGCTTCCCGCTCGATCACTTCGCGCAGTAAGTCTCTTTGTTTTTCTGTCAATTGTTTGGAGTCATTGAGCAGGGGATGAAAAAAATTATCCGGCAGCATAACCGCCGCTGCTACTACCGGCCCGGCTAAGCAACCACGCCCGGCTTCATCGCAACCAGCTTCTTTTAAATGGACATTGTGACAGCGCTGCATACAGTAAATGATAAGTAAGTAAATAGAAATAATCGTGGTTTTAAATTTCATTAATTACCTTATTATCAAAGGTTTGTGAGACTGTGGACTGCTGACTGTGGACTGTGGACTACTTAAATGGTAGCCAGGTTTGCCAAAAAAGGTTTACTTTTGCGCAAAGAAACAATTATTTTTATGAAACAAACCCAATTTATCCTGCTTACCGGAGTGTTTTTTTTCGGCATGGCAGGGGCTTTCAAGGGTGCTGACCCGATGCAGCAGCCTTCCATTGAAGCGATTATTGCTGCTTATCCTAAGGATTATTTTGTCAACCCGGTGGATGACGATATCAAACTGACTGGCACCTTTGGCGAACTCCGGCCCGATCACTTTCACTCCGGGATTGATATTAAAAGCAAAACCGGTGGCGTAGGACAGCCTGTGTTTGCTGCCGCAGACGGGTTTATTGACCGCATAAAAGTGCAGGCCAGCGGCTATGGAAATGTGTTGTACGTAAAACACCCCAATGGCTACAGCACGGTATACGCGCATTTGGATCGCTTTTCACCCGAAGTAGCACAATATGTGCTGGAAAACCAATATAAACGCGAACGGTTTGAAATAGACCTGCAACCCGCCGACGGGCAATTTAAAGTAAAACAAGGGCAGGAAATTGGAAAATTGGGTAATTCCGGGAGTTCTTCGGGGCCGCACCTGCATTTTGAAATCCGTAATAGCGGTACTCAGAAACTCCTGAATCCGTTGTTGTTTGGTTTACCGGTCCCAGACCGTATTGCGCCTGATGTGCGGGAACTGAAAGCGTACTTTTTGGCAGAAGACCGTGAAGTATTAAAAACGCAAGCCTTACGGCTCAAAGACCTTGGCAATAATAATTACGGTGTCGTGGGCGATACGCTTCGCTTAGGTGCCTGGCGCGTGGGTTTTGGTGTAAAAACTTACGATCAAATGAGCGGCTTCAAAAACGACAACGGCATTTTTGCGTTAAATTTACGGGCAGATAACGAGTTGGCCTACGAATGGCGCATGGCAGAGTTAGATTTTGATGAAACCCGTTACCTCAATGCCCACACTGACTACCCGGCGAAAAAAGCAGGTGACGGCTGGTTTCAACGCTGTTTTGTGCTACCTGGTGATAAGCTTTCTAATTACACTACCACCAATACGCAAGGGGCTATTTCCCTGTATAAGGAACGGTCGGTCAAAATTCAAATAAAAGTCATAGATGCTAATGCCAATACGGCTACTGTTACTTTTTGGGCCTTGCGCGATGAGGAGAATATGGCAGATTTTGTCAGCCAGCGCTATCAGTATGAATTTGATTACAATAAAGATAATGAAATCAATACCGAAGATTTCTTTGTGCGGCTGCCGAAAGGAACGCTGTACGAATCGCTTCGTCTTCAATATCATACTACCCCTGATGAAAGCGCCAATGTGTTTTCCTCCGTCCATCACCTGCACAACGGAAAAGTACCGATACACCGCTATTATGACATAAGTCTGAAACCGTATGGATTGCCGGAATATCTGCGGCCAAAGGCCGTTGTTGTCCGATGTGGCGACGGAAAACCTGATAACTGTGGCGGCACTTGGAAAGGCACCCATATCACCACACGAGTACGCAATTTTGGCGATTATTGTATCATGACCGACACGCAGCCGCCCAAGATTACCCCCGTCGTTTTTGAGGAAGATATGCGCCGAAAAAATGAAATGGCATTTCGCATATCCGACAATTTTGACATCAGCGGCTCCGCAGATGGTATGGTTTATCGCGGATTAGTGGACAATAAATGGGTGTTATTTGAATATGAGCCTAAAAGAGCCCGATTATCACATACCTTCGACGGACGAATCGGCCCCGGTGAGCACACCTTATACCTGACGGTGAAAGATGACCGAAGTAACCTGGCGGTATTTGAGAAGAAATTTATCCGATAAGGCGCTTCTCTTTTTATGAAAAATACCTTTCCTCGTTACTAAAGTAGGTAAATAGAAATAAGCGTGGTTTTGAATTTCATTAATCACCTTATTATCAAAGGTTTGTGAGACTGTGGACTGCCAACTATTGACTGTGAACTACTTAAATTCCCAACGCTGCCCGCATTTTATTGTAAATTTCCGTATTGTCGTAAATGCCGTAAAACAGTTCTGAACGCGGCCCGTAAGCCAACACGGGCACCAAAGAAGCGGTGTGCAGGCGCGTGGTAAAGACCGGGCGAAATTCTTTTTTGCTTTTTGCATCTACTAAAGCGAGGCCACCACACTCGTGATCACCGGTGACAAGTACCAATGTTTCGCCATCGCGTTCCGCAAATGCCAATGCTTCTTTTACCACTTTATTAAAATCTATCATCTCCGCTTTTACCCAATTTCGGTCGTTGGAGTGGCATCCCCAATCAATCTGGCTGCCTTCTACCATCAAAAAAAAACCTTTTTCACTGCGTTTTTTCAAATAATCGCAAACCCGCCGGGTGGCTTCGGGCATATACGTCCGCCCGCCGGAGGCAGTTGGAGGCTCATAGTCAGCAGTAAACAGCATAAAAGGCTTTGAACCATCCCAGGGCAGTTTGCGCATAGAGGTGCCGGTACGTATGATATACCCTCGGTTTTTGAGTGAATCTTCCAAGTTTTTTCCATCTGGACGGTCATAAAAATAATGCTCACCGCCACCGATAAAACAATCTAAGGGCGTTTTTAAATAGTCTGAAGCGATTTCTTCGCTGAAAGCCCTTAATTCTCGATGCGCAATAAAAGAAGCAGGCGTGGCGTGTGGAGCGGAGCATGCCACTACCATACCGGATGCGTACCCCCTGCCTTCCAGCTCTTCCAAAATGGTTTGACAGGGTTTGTTATCGGGTGGTAATACGCCCACCGCACCATTGGTGGTTTTGTGTCCACACGAAAACGCCGTAGCCCCGGCGGCGGAATCCGTAACCAAATCATTGCAAGAATGGCTTTTGTGAAAACCAACTACCGGAAATTGTTCAAAAACCGTTTTCCCAACACCCATCCAATAAATGCCCGCTGAAATTTGTGATAACCCCATTCCATCACCGATCAGCAGAATGATGTTTTTTGGTGCACGTACGGAATCTGATAACTGCAAAGAGGTGCGATCTGGCTGATGGCAGCATTTTTTGCTATCCTGTGTCGCTCCCGCCAAAAAAATCAGCAGGACAGGCAGCGTTATCCACCGGGTATACGTTATTATGTATGGCATGTTTTAGTGTTTTAGTATTTTAGTGTTTTAGTATTTTGGTGTTTTAGTATTTTGGTGTTTTAGTGTTTTGGTGTTTTAGTGTTTTGGGTCAGCCTAAAATCATATTTATAACATCTAACCGACATTCCCCACGCAACTTTTCATTTGGCGCACTTTTGTTATTAACTAAAAATTAATGTACAATAAATTGATCACCAATGCTTGTTTTTTAAAATATTTTTGTTTAAAAATACAAAAAAACAAAAATAAATTAAACGCCAGTTTTAAATTTTTTACCGGGAAATGTCGGATCTAAAATCAGTACAAGGGTATTTCAACCCCTCAGCCAACTAAGACCCCATCGCGCATTTCGAGTCTGCGGTCTGACATTTCAGCGAGTTCTGCATTGTGGGTGACGATGACAAATGTTTGACCGTAATCATCCCGCAACTGTCGAATCAGCCGATGCATATCCTGAGAAGCAGCACTGTCTAAGTTTCCGGTAGGTTCATCGGCAAAAATGATATCGGGTTGATTGATGAGGGCACGGGCAACGGCTACCCGCTGCTGTTCGCCCCCACTTAGTTGATTGGGTTTGTGTTGAAGTCGTTCGGAGAGGCCAAGGTAATTCAATAAATCTGCTGCCCGGGTTTTGACTTCTTCATCGGGGGTTCGTCTAATAAAACCAGGGATACAAACGTTTTCAAGGGCCGTGAATTCGGGGAGCAGGTGATGAAACTGAAAAACAAAACCAATGTGTTGATTCCGAAAGACTGACAAGGCTCGTGCTGAAAGTCGGCGCACTTCGGTTCCTGCAATGGAAAGTTCGCCCGTATCTGCCTGATCAAGGGTACCAAGTATGTGCAAAAGGGTGCTTTTCCCGGCACCGGATTTGCCCACGATGCTGACGATTTCGCCTTTTTGAATGGTTAATTCGACGCCCTTGAGAATTTTTAGATCACCCAGCGTTTTGTGAATATTAACTGCTCTTAAAACCATAAGACCGCAAAGGTAATCTATCATTACAAAATTTCATGAGAATCCTCCAACTGTGTAATAAATTCCCCTATCCCCTGAAAGATGGGGCCGCCATAGCCATTACCTATTTAGCCAAAGCTTTTGCCGGATTGGGCCATGAGGTCACCCTCCTCTCCATGAATACAAGCAAACACTGGTTTGACCTGAGTACCTTGCCGAATGGCTATAATCACTACGAGGCGATACACACGGTTTTTGTAGATAACCGCATACGACCCATTCCCGCCCTGCTCAACTTACTGCTATCCGACCAATCTTACCATGTAGAGCGTTTTGACAACCCTGATTTCGTTGCCCGATTGGCCGATATACTTCAAAATGGTCATTTTGATATCGTACAATTGGAGTCATTATACCTGACACCTTATATACCGGTCATTCAACAACATTCCAAAGCGAAAATTGTGCTGCGGGCACACAATGTAGAACACGAAATATGGGAACGGGTAGCCGCTAATACCGCCAACCCTTTGCAACGCTGGTACCTGAACCGCATTACACCCCGCCTAAAAAAATACGAATTGCAACACCTGAACGGCTATGACCTGGTGGCGGCTATCAGCGCCCGTGATGCTGGCCATTTTCGGCGGCTGGGGCTGCATCGCTCGGTTGTTGTAACACCCATCGGGTTGGACTGCCGCGATTATCAGCCCGATATGGGCACCTTTGCCCACCCGCTTAGCCTTTCTTTTATCGGTTCTTTGGATTGGATACCCAATCAGGAAGGCTTAAAATGGTTCCTCGAAAATGTTTGGATGCCCGTATTATTACCGAAATTCCCCGAATTGACCTTCCATATTGCGGGCCGCACGGCACCCGATTGGATCACTCGGCTCCAGTTGCCCGGTGTCCATTTTCATGGAGAAGTACCCAGCGCTCCCGATTTTCTCAATCAACATTCCGTGATGGTTGTACCCCTGCTGTCAGGCGGTGGTATGCGGGCAAAAATTTTGGAAGGAATGGCAGTTGGCAAAGTGGTGCTTTCCACCCGGGTCGGTATGGAAGGCATTGATGCCCATCATGGGCGTGAATGCCTATTGGCCGATAGTCCGGAAGAATTTGCGCAGGCTGTCAGTTGGTGCACAGCGCAAGGCCGTAACCTGGCGGAAATGGGCCGCCATGCTTTGGATTTTTGTGCTGAACATTACGACAACCTGCGGGTGGCAGAGCAACTGCTGGAGGAGTTTAGAAAAGTGGAATCCGATGTAGTTCTAAATAGCATTAAATAAGCAGGCTGGTTGCCATAAACACGATTTAATGCTGACGAAGCACATAACTTCAAGGGTTTTCGGGACTATTGATCGTATACTGCCTAAGGAAATATCCTGTAAGAAAGTAAAAAATCAATTTTCGATTCTTTTTTCACACACGATCACAAATGCGGGTGGTACATTTCGTGCCACGAAATCTATATAAGCATTACCAAATACCCGCCGGTAAAGGTTCAACATGATAGGGTTGTAGTGAAATTGAACAAACTGACCGCCCGGCCTGAGCCAGCGGCGACATTCCCGGGTAATGGTCCAGGCCAATGATTCCGGGAGCATCACAAACGGAATACCAGATATCACATAATCCACCGATTCAATGCCCAATTGTTGAAAATGAAGGGCCATGTTTTCGGCACCATCATGAATAATAACCAAACGGGGATCCTGAATTTTGGCCTCTATATGCGCCACGAAGACAGGATTGACCTCAAATAAAATCAATCGGGCATCCGGTCGCAACCTTTCCAGCAATTGTTTCGTAATCACACCGTCGCCGGGGCCTAATTCCACTACTACCTGGGCAGTAGCAGGGTCTATTTGAGCCACAATTCGACGGCATAACGTTTGCGAGCTGGGCGCAATACTGCCCGTAGCACGGATATTTCTCAAGCTTTCCTTAAAAAACCCGATATGTTGCTGAAAAGATGTTTGCATAAATATTTTTACGTAATTAGGAGGATTTGAAAATTTGGGTCGAGTCCGAAAAGTTCAATGCCGTACTTTTAGGCCCTGAAATATCGGAACTTTCAAAAATTCGGACTGTTTTTTGTAACGACGAACCCATTTTTCGGGTTAGGAACGGTGTCAGCATAAAGTTCTAAACTTAGGTAGATTAGTTTTGCTCAAATAACGATCTTTTTGGGCTAATAAGTAGGTAAATAGAAATAATCGTAGTTTTGAATTTCATTAATTACCTTGTTATCAAGGGTTTGTGAGACTGTGGACTGCCGACTATTGACTGTGGACTACTTAATGGGGCCATTTAAACAAAAAAATGGGCAATTTGAGTGAAAAGGAATCAGATAAGATGGATACTTTATTTTGACACCGTTCCTAAGACGCAGCATTTTAGGATTAATACATAGCGGTAAAGGTACAATCAATTCGTGCATTTTTTCAGTTGTAGCACTAAAAAGTACTGTATATTCGCCCCCTTATGCATGGAAATGAAAATTTGACGCACCAACGCTATTCGATGTTGTTTCAATAAATCACTCATTTTCAAATCATTATACAACTAAAAACGAATATTTCCAACTTTTATGATGCGTTTAGCCCTATCCTTTTTTTGTTTAATCCTGACCATAATTTCTCTTTCGGCACAGGAAAAACCTACGCTGGATTATTATCTCCCGGCAGTAACGTACAACCCGGCAATACCTACCCCTGCTCAATATTTGGGTTATGAAGTAGGTGAATGGCACGTCACACACGATCAATTGGTGGGTTATATGCGTGAATTGGATCGCCTTAGCGACCGGATCACTTTGCAGGAGTATGCGCGTACCCATGAACAACGCCCTTTGTTGTGCCTCACCATCACGACACCGGAAAACCACGCCCGGATAGAAGCGATTAAAGCGGAACGTCAAAAACTGACCGACCCGGCACAAAGCAGCGGCGTAGATGCTGCAAATCTGCCAGCAGTTAACTACATGGGTTACAGTATTCACGGCAACGAACCCAGTGGCAGCAATGCTTCTCTGCTCGTAGCCTATTATTTGGCCGCCGCCCGGACACCCGAAGTGGAACAAATGCTCAAAAACCAAATTATTTTGTTAGACCCCTGCTTTAATCCTGACGGAATGCAGCGTTTTTCCGGTTGGGTAAACAGCCGAAAGAGCATCCATAATTCGGCGGATAATCTTTCAGATGAATTCAATGAAACCTGGCCACGCGGCAGGTATAACCACTATTGGTTTGACCTCAACCGCGACTGGTTAGTGGCCCAACAGCCGGAGTCCGGCGGGCGTGTGGCCATTTTTCAGGAGTGGCACCCCAATGTATTGACGGATCACCACGAAATGGGCAGCAATAATACCTTTTTTTTCCAGCCGGGGGTTGCTTCTCGCGTCAATCCGATCACCCCGGCGCGCAATCAGGAACTGACCGCCAAAATTGGCCGATACCACGCTGAAATTCTTTCCGATCATGGCATCTCGTTTTTTACGGGAGAAAATTTTGATGATTTTTATTACGGCAAAGGCTCTACTTACCCCGATGCGCAGGGCTGTATGGGTATTTTATTCGAACAAGCCAGCAGCCGGGGTATCGGGCAGGAAACCGAAAACGGGCTGCTCACGTTCCCCTATACGATCAGGAATCAGGTATTTGCTTCTCTTTCTACCCTGAAAGCGGTGCGCGAAATGCGCGGAGAACTCAATGAGTATTTGCGCGACTTTTATAAAAGTGGAATAGAAGAAGCCCGAAAAGACGAGGTAAAAGGCTACTTGTTTGGCGATCAGGGCCGGGATATACCCACCCGTGAATTGTTGGCCATACTCCTGCGCCACAAGATTGAGGTGCGCAACCTGACAGAAGATGTGACGGTGGAAGGCAAAAAATTTGGCCGCTCCAATGCTTTTTGGGTGCCCTGCGAACAACCACAATATCGTCTGATAAAAGGCATTTTCACCCGGCAGACAACTTTTCAGGACAGTATTTTTTATGATATTTCAGCGTGGACTTTGCCCGATGCATTTGGCCTGCAATGGACACCAGTTAAAGCCAAAGATGTGAATAACCGTTGGGTCAGCGCCCAAAAAGGGGTGTCCATGACTATTCGTTTTGCGCCTTCTATCATCGCCAAACCCGCTTATGCTTATGTGTTTCCCGCCGTTGGGTATGATCTGCCCAATTTAATGATAAAACTGCTCGAAGCCAACATTCGGGTGAAAGTGGCCACAAACGCCTTTGAAGCGGAAGGCCAAAAATTTGCGGCAGGCAGCCTCTTAATTACCAACGAAAATCAATCACTTGACTCCAATGAATTGTTGACTTGGATGAATCAACGCCCTTCGGAGCTACCAGTCGTCCCGATTTATAATGGCCTGACACCCGACGGACCTGATTTGGGCAGTGACCTTTTTCGCCCGTTGAAAATGCCAAAAGTCGTGCTACTAACGGGAGAAGGGGTGCAACCTGAGCCGGCAGGTGCTGCCTGGCACCTCTTAGACACGCGTTACGGGTTGCCGATATCGCTCATAGAAACGAGCCGGTTCAACCGTTCAGATATTTCAAAATACAATGTCCTTATCCTGTCAGATGGCAGTTATTCCAATATTTCAGCGGATAAAGTAAAACGGTTTATTGAAGAAGGCGGCACGGTAGTTGCCTCCGGTGGCGGTGCGCTGCGCTGGTTGAAAACCAATAATTTAGCCGCCCTTGAATTTAAAAACACACCTTCTGAACCCCTCGGACGACGGCCTTATGACCACTTGGAAGAAGATCGGGCGGCATTCAGGCTGCCGGGTGCTATTTTTGAAGCCGATTTAGACCTCAGCCACCCCTTGTGCTTTGGCTATGAACGCGATAAACTACCGATCTTCCTCGGTGATACCATTTTTTTAGAAACCGCTAAAAACCCTTATGCCTCGCCAGTAATTTTTACAGAAAAACCCTTATTAGCCGGGTATGTGCATCCGAAACAAAAAGCATTGGCTAACCGGGCCGCTGCGGTAGTGGTGTGCGGGCAGGGCCGTGGGCGGGTGATCTGTTTTGCCGGAGAGCCAAATTTTCGCGCATTTTGGTACGGTACTAACCGAATGTTTGCCAATGCCATATTTTTTGGAAATATGATCAATGGAGATGCGGTGGAGCGAAAGAAATGATAAAAAAGCAATCAAAACAGCGCCCGCACCTGCGCCCGGCCCACGTGTACCACCCGGTTATCCCCCGTTTTCCGGCCTTCATAGTTTAGGCTGATTTGCATGCTTTTGGAGAGTTGGCGATCTAAGAGCACACTCCACAAGAAGTTTCGGCCATCCTGAAGCCCTTCCAGCATATTGAAGGCTACGGCAGTATTGGGTTGGCCCGTGTAGTGCACATCCGAAAAAGTCATTTTGGCCCGCAACGAAGTGGCCGCACGGAAACCCTGTGCGTTTTCTTTTGAGGCCGGATTCCACGTTAACTCCGCATTCCAGTCCGTTTGAGTGGCTTTTTCAGCGGAGGGTAGCGTATTAAGGCTGTTTTGAAAATTTAATTTTAGTATGGCGCGAAAAGCGCGATTAGCCATCCACGTGATTTTTGGGCCTGCCTCCACGGAGCGAATTGCAAAATCGCGGGTGCTGAATGTTTGGTGATCGCTGTTTTTTTGCCCCTGCTCGGCATCGGCTTCCAAGGCCCAGTGTCGCCCAAAATTCACGCGGGTGTGGAGCGTAAAATCCGTATTGCGCCGCTGCTCAAATCCCGTGTTGAGGGTCACCTGGCTGCTTTGGCTGCCGTAGGCTAAGGAGGCATCCCATTTTGGATTGGCCCGATTGATGAACAATACATTTCGGGCAGAAGCCTGTAACGTCACCAAATTAGTGTCCGCAATGTTCAATTGAAACGGGTTCCAGGGCGATACCCCTTCCGCTCCCACAAACGTCCGGCGGTTGATTTGGAAGGTGCTTTGTGTCGAAAATCGGCTGACGATACGCCGCCAGCCCTTTCGCTGACCGGCCCAAAGCAGCCGAGGTTCTAAGCGCAGGTTTTGATTTAATACCATATTATTGGTACGAATATAATCGGTGGTCGTGATGCCCACGCGCACATAGAGCGCCTGATCCTGAAAAACAGCGATTTCCATCTCATCTACTTGCAAAATACTGTCCCGGTTGCGGTCTATCCACGTGTATTGGCCTTGTCCGGGGTTCACCAAGAGGTAGTTAAATGCTATTTTTGGGCTTTGCCCCGAGCCCAATTCATAGCCCGTATTAAAAGTCAGGGCATTTTTCCAGGCAGCAAAATTGTAATCTGCACGGCCCAGATACGTTTGTTGCGGCTGCTGCGTGGTCAATTCCGGGTCAAGTATACGGAGGGTACGGTAAGTAAAATTCCACGTGAGCGTTTGCGTAATTTTGGGCGGCTTCGGCACCCTCGGAGGGGCATTTGGCGATGTTGATTTTTCCATTGTTACCGGGTGCAGCGTATTGTTCCACGCGCCGTTCAGGTTGACTTCCCGCGCAATGGTATTGCCTTTAAAAATTTTACCCGTTGGGAAATAATCGTTGCGCTGCCCAAGAAACCCGCCAAACTGCCAGGGACGGGTCAAATCGGGTGATTGCAGGTAGATACGACCCATGTCGTACCAAAAACTGGTGTGGGCCAACGTATCCGCGCCCGCCAGCGTGCGTGCGTTGCGCTCCCGCTCGCCGTAAAAACCAACCTTCAGGCGCGGCTTGGCCAATGTTTGGGTTTGTTTATGAAAAAAAGTTTTGGAAATATCCACTTTGGGGCGTGAAAACCGCGTCGTTTCCACCGAACCTTCGGTCAGCAACAGGTTTGCTTCTGCCAGTACCTCAAAACCCGCGTGCTGCAATTGAAATCGCCCCAAATGTCGCGCCCCGTCATATACGCCCTGCCGCCGAAAAGCGCCGTATTCGTAACGACCGCTGCCCCAGCCCGTTCGGCGCAGCGAAATACCACCCCGCATGATTTGTTCCGCCACCGTATCCCGATTATTATCGGTGTTCCAGTCGCGCACAAATTCCGCCGGGCGATACGGATTCAACGGTAGAAAATTCTTAGCCGTTTGCTCGTACACCACGTCTGCCTGCCCCTGCCACACCGTTTGGAAGGCGGGTGCATCATTGGCTGTAATTGCCTGGTTTTTTTTGCCAAAACCAAATTGTTGCCGAACACCCAACATCCCGGCTGCTCCATAATTGTCGCCATTCCCCAACGGCGAAAAGCGGTTCAAATCGCGATTGCTCACCGCCGCTTCCGCTTTTATCTGGCCGCCTTTGAAGGGCTGTATTTCCGCACCAACCGTATATAATTGACGCAGTTCGGGGGCCAATAGGCGCACAACGGGTTCAAAATTGCCTTTAGGCTGACAAGTAACCGGATCGGGGGCCACCCAGCGAAACACCCGACCATTGGCCGCTGTGAGCGAGGACACATAGTTGCCCTGCCCCGACGCTGTTTCCGTAAATCGCGCGCCGTAACGCGCCAAAGAAGGGTTAGTACTATACACCAAAACAGGAATAACAATACCACAAACCACCGTATCCACCCGCTGATACAACACCCTGCTGGCATCGAAATCGGCTAAAGTATCAATGCCGGAGGCAAAAGCCGTGCGCAGGTTGTCGCCAGCCAGCGCCAGCGCCCGGCGCTCTTGCGGGGATAAATCCTGCGATGCACCACTGTTTCGGCTGTCCTGTTCGGAATAAACATTTAGATACGTCCGTATGCGCGGCGCACTCCAAAGGGCATTCGCAGCCAGGGTAGAGCGCAGAAAATTCTGCACGGCGTATTCAAATTCTACAATGATCCTGCTGTCTTTAGAGATCAGCCGTCGCGCGGTAAAAGCCAGTTCGCCGAGGTTGTAATCTATTATATAATCGTCTTCGAGGCCCCGACGGAGCAATTGGCCATCTATAAATACCTTTTCCGTACCCGCCAACACAATGATGAACCGTTCACCTTCGCTCCCCTGCAAGCGGTAAGGCCCCTGATTGCCTTCCTGCCCCTGAATGGTTTGTCGGGAGAATTTACCCCGGGAAATGGCGGCGGCTCCCCGCACAAAAAGCGTATCGCTGCTGTTTTTTTTGCCCCCACGGGGCCATATCTGTTTACTTTCTATCATGGCACCTTGCAGGCGTTTGAAGTAGTTGGGAAAATAACCGTGGGGGCGTATCAGGTCGTAATCACCCGCCGTTAAAGCGGTATTTTTCTTTTTTATTTGAATAAAAATGCGGTCAAATTCATTAAGTTGCCGGGTCGTACCATCCGGTTGTAGCGGTATCGAATTATCCGACAAAGCCGCCTGCAATTCTAAATCGTTGCCCAATTTTCCGTTTAGTTGTAGGTTGAGGTTGGAATTGAACACTAAATTTTGGCTGTTACCCAAAGAAAGCCCCCGCGTGTAAGCGCCGTTAGAAGACAGCCCTCCGGCGGTTTCCCACGGGCGATCAGTAGTAGGTTTATACGGCGCGTAGTCAAACTCAATGGCATTGTTGCCGGCATTGCGGCGAATGGCTGCCGTATCCAACCGGCGCAAGGTAGCGGAAAGATCGAATGGCAAAACCCGATATACTACCCGCACCCCAAAACAGCCGGGATATGCCTTGCGCAAACGGGCAGTGTCAATTGACAGCCTATTATTTTGAAGGGTAAAATATAGTATACCAACGGGGCGATTCGTGCTGGTATCTGTTGCTGAAATGAGCGTTGGCGCAATAGTCAACGTATCCAATACCTGTATCGGCAAGCGGGCATTGATCGTTCGCGTGCGGAGATTGGAAAGATGGGTTTGGGAAAAGGCAGATTGGGGAATTAGCAACAGGAGTAGTAAACAGGAACCAATAAAAGGAATATAGGGATATGGGTGGGTACAATAGCACCGCCATGATCCAACCCTCGATACAAATCGGGAGCCAGACACGCTAAAAAAGCAGCACAAAACAACTAATAAACCCATATAAAAAGTCAGCAGTCAACACAGTCCATAGTCGGCAGACAGTTGGCAGGTTACACCTTGCTAAACAGTTGGCAGCCCGCTATTTGTCCACAATCCGGCATCCATTGACGATTGAAACGCCCGTCAGGTTGTATTGAGTGTGTATTGAAATAAAGGTAGTGACTAATTTACGCAAAAATCATACAATAAACACCGCCGATAACAATATATCCATAAAGCAATCTAAGTAACTATCCAGCCGGTCATTATTTGAAGATTTTCAAGTATTTTATCAAGTATTTATATATTTAATTTAAAATAATTCAAGAATTATATTCTTAGAATTAAATTAATTCAATAAAAAACAGTCATTTATTCTGATTTCTGAAAAATGAAGTCAGACCGGCTGGATAGTTACCAATCTAACCATACAGATTTTTTTTCAAAAAAGTTTGTTCATTGTAAATATACCTGTACCTTTGCGCCCGCTTTGTGAAAACTTTGCGGGTTAATTGTTTTTATTGGCCACGTGGCGGAATTGGTAGACGTGCTACTTTGAGGGGGTAGTGTCCTTACGGATGTGCTGGTTCGACTCCAGTCGTGGTCACATAAGAAAATCAAGAGGTCGTTTCACGTTTTTGCGTGGGGCGGCCTTTTTTAATAATTTTTTCAAATTATATCCTTCCTTGTTTATCAGGTTGACACTTTGTAAATGTTGTACGTACTCAAAATAGGCGGCAATGTAGTGGATCAGGATGCTACGCTCCATACTTTTTTAGATGCTTTTGCACAATTGCCTGCCCCAAAACTATTGGTACACGGCGGGGGAAAATTGACTACTCAATTAGCCGGGCAGCTCAATATTCCGCAAAACATGGTGGACGGGCGGCGCATTACGGATGCCGCCACCCTGCAGGTAGCGGTCATGTCGTATGCCGGCTGGATTAATAAACGAATTGTGGCGGGATTACAAGCTCGCGGCTGCAACGCATTGGGGCTTTCCGGTGCTGATGGCAATGTATTGCGGGCTGTCAAACGCCCAGCCGGCATCATTGATTACGGATATGTTGGGGATATAGTGCCGGAAAACGTACAAGTCCCCTTGTTATCCATGCTGATGGAAATGGGCATTACACCAGTGTTTTCAGCCATTACACACGATGGTCAGGGGCAATTACTCAATACCAATGCAGATACCGTAGCGGCAGTACTCGCTATTGCCATGAGTCGGGTGATAGAAACAAGATTGTTATTGTGCTTTGAAAAAAAAGGCGTATTGCGGGATATAAGAGATGACAACTCGTATATTCTAAAGATTACAGCGGCCGAATGGCCTAACCTGAAAATGTCGGGAGCCATCCACAGCGGGATGTTGCCCAAATTAGAAAACGCCTTTTCAGCGGTGGCCCAAGGTGTACACACAGTAAGAATTATGCACGCCAATGACCTGCCATTAATCCTGAAAGGTGTCGCACCGGGGACGTTGGTGTCACTAGAATGAATTAATCAGGGTAGTGCTTCTATAATTTTTGCAAAAATTATAGAAGCACTACCCTGATTAATTCATTTACCGAAACATTAGGAACGGTGTAGTAAACACTACCTTGATAAGGCAATAGTAAAACAACGACCTTCTAAATAGAAGTCGCGGAGAGCAAGTACCGGGGTCTAAGAATTTTTGAGTTCCTCATGGAGACTATTTCGTATTTTTTGGGATAGCGCAGCAGAAGCTTTATGGCGCGGAAGCTGGTGCTTCAAAAAGGAGCGGAAGGATTCGTCTTCGGGAGATTCTGGTTGTCGGGGTGCCGGGGGAGTTGAAAAAACAGCTGAATCAAAAGCGGGGTCGTCTTCAAAAGGTCTGTTTACGGGTCTTGAATTGGGTGTTCCTGGTGTTGAGTTGGTTGCGGAGGCAGTTGTTTGCTTGCGTGCGTCTTTCATGTTACAAGATATTTGCGTCAAAAATCCTGATCGTTGCGTGCCATCTTCTTTTTTCCGAATTGGATACCCGGGCCGTCCGCATGATATTACCTGGGTGCCAGCCAGAGCAACATCGGTTGCGTTATGCCAATTAGGTACGGGTTGTTGTTTCGAGTTGTCGGGCATGGATCACCCGACATAAAGAGGAGAGCAGGGCGATGATGCCAACTGCGCACAACGACAAAAATTTTGACTGGTGAACAACATAATAAGTAAATGTTCAGATTGAAAATTAGGGTTTAATTATTTTCTACATTAGGTAAATAAGTAGGTGAGGGATAGCCAAAAAATAACCTGCAACAATTAGGCATGATTTGCCGACGAATTTTGATAAGTTATTCTTTTACCGTCCCTAAATAGAAATAATCGTAGTTTTTAATTTCATTAATTACCTTATTATCAAGGATTTGTGAGACTGTGGACTGCCGACTATGGACTACTTATAATACATTATACTGAAAAAGGGATTTATCTGAATAGCATCTGCTATGTCAGACAAACCCCTAATGGTTTTAATTATGCTTTTTTCCCGCGTCCGCTTTTGGTGGGCATCTCTTCGTCGCGCACACCATAGCCTTGGTCTTTGGCGTATATGAGCAGTTGCTCGGCCAAAGATTTGCGGGCACGGTGTAAACGGGAGCGAACCGTACCCACAGGAATTTCGGCAATGGCCGCAATTTCTTCATAGCTAAAATCTTCCATATCCAACAGTACTACCACACGAAATTCTGCCGTCAGTTTGTTGAGCGCATCGGTCATTTCGTCACCCATCTGCACATCGTTCAGTTCAGTAGAAATGTTAGAAATCCAGGTTGTTTTAGCATCTCCTTCCAAGTGTTTGTTGCCGATTTGGTCAACATCCACCATGCGGGGGTCGTTCTTTTTGGTTCTGTAATCATTGATGAAAGCATTGCGACAAATACGAAACATCCATGCGCGGGCATTGGTGCCTTCGTTGTAGCGGTCAATAAAGCGCCATGCTTTCAAATAGGTTTCCTGAACAAGGTCGTCAGCAGCATTGCGATCGCTGGTCAGACGATACGCAAAAGAGCAAATGGAATCCATCAGCGGTTGTAATTCCTGCCGGAAGATGCGATCGAAACGCTCTTGTTGGGCTGTTGATGCGTTAAAAGTAGGTGTAGCCATCATGCTTAGGTTTTACGAATATATTCGATGTGTATAAAAGGCATGAAAAACAAAGCAGTATGTTATTTAAAAACAAATATGAATTTGAAGAAAAAATAACGTCATTTTATTTTCACGACTATTTATATAAAGGCGATAACGCTAAGTGTATGCTAAAAGTTCCCGCAACTGAAAAAAAGAAAAATAATCAATTCGCATTAGGTACTCCGCCTTCAGGCGATTCGCCAAGTTCCTCCGTTGCCGCTGCTTCTGCTTCCTGTTGGGCTTTTTTCCGGTCTTTGCGTTGTCTTTCTTCATGTTCAATTTTTTCGTAGGCCCGGATAACATCTTTTACCAATCGGTGTCGGACAACATCTTCCGTGCTGAGGCGTACCACGGCAATGCCCTCTATGCCATCTAAAATATCCATTGCCTGACGAAGGCCGGATTTCTGATGATATGGCAGGTCAATCTGGCTCAAATCTCCGGTGATAATGCATTTGGCAGATGGGCCGAGGCGCGTCAGGAACATTTTAAGTTGCAACGGTGTGGCGTTTTGTGCCTCATCAAGAATGATATAAGCATTGTCGAGCGTACGACCGCGCATAAATGCTAAAGGCGCAATTTCTATGGTACGGTTTTCCATAAAAAAATTGAGCTTGTCCATCGGCAACATATCATCAAGGGCATCGTACAGCGGACGCAGATAAGGATCTACTTTATCTTTTAGATCACCGGGCAAAAACCCCAGATTTTCGCCTGCTTCTACCGCCGGCCGGGTCAACACAATTTTTTTAACCAATTTATTTTTTAGTGCCCGCACGGCAATGGCCACCGCCGTATAGGTTTTGCCCGTTCCGGCCGGGCCAACTGCAAAAACAATGTCATTGGCCTCGGAAACTTCAATCATGATTTTCTGATTGCGGGTCTTGGCTTTGATCGGTCGCCCTTCGCGTCCGTGGAGAATAACATTTCCGCCACTGCTGTCGCCATTTACCGGAATGCGCACTTCAAAAAGGTTGCCGCCGCTTAATAGGTCTTCTACGGCCTGAACGGGTAATTCTTGTTGCTCCCGCAAATAGCGCACCATCAGCTCAAATTTGGCTTTAGCGGCTTGCGTATCTTTTTTTTCACCCGCTAATTTCAGGCTGCTGCCCCGGGAGGTAATAGTTACATCGGGAAATGAGCGGCGCAGCAGGTTGAGTTTGGCGTTGTTTTCGCCGTACAGTACAACCGGATCTACCCCCTCAATGGTCAGAATAATTTCGCTCAAAATTTTTTTAATTGTTGATATGGTGGCATGAAAATGCATTTATTTTGTCACCGCAAAAATAATGCAAAAAACTTAAACACAAACAAATAAAACAAAGATAGAGTTCCATAGAAACGAGTAAATAATAACTTAACCATAAGATGTGATTCCTCTCCGCCCAAACTGCCCATCTTTTTGTTTAAATATAACCACTATTCGCCCAATAAGATAGTTGTTCGAACCAAAACTAACCTACCTAAAACTATCAAATTATTATTTACCCGTTCCTAACAATTTTTTTCACCGTGTACGCATCTGCCTGATGCAGACTTTCGGATTACAACTTGCTATGCGCAACAAGCCGGGTACCGCTGCACGGTAGTGGCCACAGACGGGGTAAATAGTCAATAGGTGCGGTGTCTATTGGTTGGACTGTCGGCAGTCAGTATTTTTTTTGACCGCCTGACTGCTGATTATCTAACTATATAAAGGTAAATAAATAGGGTTTTTATTTTGCTAATTCACTAATTATAATTAAATTATGTAATTTATTATTTGTCATTTACTATTCATCATTACTTACATTGTTTTTCATTGATTACCTTTGCATTTTTTAAACGATAAAAATGCAAATAGACGTAATTCTCGGCCTGCAATGGGGCGATGAGGGGAAAGGAAAAATTGTAGATTTTTTGGCCCCTCAATATGATATAGTAGCGCGTTTTCAGGGGGGGCCTAATGCGGGGCATACCCTCTTGTTTGGCGGTAAAAAATATGTATTGCACACCGTGCCCTCCGGTATTTTTCAACCTGACCTAATCAATGTGGTTGGCAACGGTGTTGTACTCGACCCGGTGGTGTTCCAAAAAGAACTGAATTTTCTGGAAGAATGTGGCGTAGACTTTCAGAAAAGATTGTTGTTGGCGCGTAAAGCACACCTCATCATACCAACACACCGTTGGTTGGATGCGGCCAGCGAAGCGCAAAAAGGGAAAGCCAAAATTGGCTCCACCCTCAAAGGAATTGGCCCAACCTATATGGATAAAACCGGACGCAATGGCTTACGGTTGGGTGATGTTGCGCTTCCAGGGTTCATGGAGCATTATAAACAATTGAAAAACAAGCATTTAGAGTTATTAAAAATTTACCCTGAAGTGCCTTTTGACATCGAAGCAGAAGAAAAAATCTGGTTTGAAAGCCTTGAAACCCTGCGGATGCTCACCTTTATTGATTGCGAGTATTACCTCAATGAGGCGCTTGCATCCGGCAAAAAAATATTAGCCGAAGGCGCACAAGGCTCGATGCTGGATGTGGATTTTGGCACCTATCCGTATGTTACTTCTTCCAATACCATCACGGCAGGGGTGTGTACCGGTCTGGGTGTGGCACCGCAGCGCATCGGGCGAGTTATTGGCATTACCAAAGCTTATTGCACCCGCGTGGGTGGCGGCCCTTTTCCAACGGAATTGGACAATGAAACCGGCGAGCGTTTGCGGAAAGAAGGTAACGAATTTGGCTCTACTACCGGACGGCCCCGACGCTGCGGGTGGATTGATCTGCCCCAACTGCACTATACCATTCTCCTAAATGGTGTAACCGAACTGTGCATGACAAAAATTGACGTACTGAATGGCTTTGACACCCTAAAGGCAGCCACCCATTATCTGTATGATGGAGCGCAGCAATCTGATTTGCCTTTTGACCTCTGTAAAACAATGGTGGAACCTGTTTATGAGGGCTTTCCGGGTTGGGAGCAGTCATTGGATGCCTGCCAAACCTTTGATTCATTGCCTGCCGATGCCCAATCCTATATTTTGGCCCTCGAAAAATACCTGAAAGTGCCCTTCAGCATGATTTCAACTGGTCCCGAACGGGAAAAATTGATCTTGCGATAGGCCATATAACTGCATTTTCCCCTTGGAAGTGCAACGTAGAGGAGGACACCGCGTTTCCCCCTTGGAAGGGGGTGGGGGGATGAAACGCGTAAATGAATCATTTGAGTGCTTGACACATTTGGGGAGCCACAATATATTAAAAGGGAAAAGTTTCACAAAACTTGTCAACCACCCATGTTTCCCTATATTTCATATTGCTTTCCCCCAAATATGTCAAGCACTCGAATCATTACAAACCCTTAAAAATGAACTTGCACCTTTCTATCCATGTTTCTTGATACCATCCTTCAGGGTTTTAGCGGCTCATCCAGCCAGTCTTTACCGAAAGAATTGGGTAATTTAGATGCCCACTTGGACTTCCTTTTGCCCAAAATTATCCCGCACGGGGAAGATTTAAAAGAAGCCCAATTTTGGCACAACCGGCGTTGGGCTGAAGTGCGTGACGACGAAGGTTTTCACGAATCTATCCTGCATATTTTTATGCCCGGCGGAGAATATATGCTGGTATTGGACGGCAATATCATTAAAGGTTCGTGGAAGCAATTGGGTGCTTACAATACGTTGATCTTAGAAATAAGCGGTAAAAGTGAACTGTTCGACCTGCGCTTTCTCAATGCCGAATTTATGGTTTTGTCAAAACACGGCGATCAGGCCAGAAAAGGTAATCGAAAATATTTTGTATTGGCCTTAGAGCCACTTACCCGATTGGATTGGCGCAACCTGATGGAACGGCTCGCGGGTACCTGGCGCGAAAACAGCACCAATGTCTGGATGTGGATTGTGTTTGTTTTGATTATTCTGGCCATTGTTTATGCATCTTTTTGATTGGTTAGTACTCGTTGCTACGCTTTCAGGTGTCGTGGTTTATGGATGGTGGAAAAGCCGGCATGATACCCAATCCAGCGAAGATTTTCCGGCAGGCCGCCGCAACCTTCCCTGGTGGACTATCGGCTTGGGCATCATGGCCACGCAAGCCAGCGCCATTACTTTTCTGAGTACCCCCGGACAGGGCTATTATGGATGGGATGCAGTTTGTGCAGTTTTATCTTGGAATGCCCATTGCGATGATTTTCCTGTGCATTTTTGTATTGCCTATCTATTATCGGTTACGCATTACCACCGCTTATGAATATTTAGAACAGCGGTTTGATCTTAGGATGCGTACACTGACCGCTCTGTTATTTTTGATTCAGCGCGGTGTAGCTGCTGCCATCAGCATTTATGCGCCGAGTATTATTTTGAGTGCAGTATCGGGTTGGGATTTGATGTTAACCAATGTAATGATGTCGGTTTTCGTTATTTTATACACAGCATCCGGGGAAATGCTGCTGTCAGCCGCACGCAGGAGTTGCAAATGACCATTATGCTGAGCGGATTAGTGGTGGCTTTTATCTACGCATTGTATCAACTTCCGGAAAATATCGGGTTGCCGGAAGCGTGGCAAATTGCCGGTAATGCCCAAAAAACGCAGGTGTTAGATTGGCATTTCGATTGGAATGACCGATACAACGTATGGTCAGGTCTGTTGGGGGCTACTTTTTTATTTCTTTCTTATTTTGGTACCGATCAAAGCCTACCTATGGTACAATCCGCTGGGCTGCAGTTTGGTGATGGGTGTATCGTGGATTATTGCACAGAATAAATATTTGAAAAATAATATGTATTTTAAGAAGATAAATGTTAAGTTTATGTTTTTTTTCTCACGTGTGTAATCATTTAAATTTAATTATTTACCTTTGGGCCAAATTCTATTTTAATCTCTAATTTCTCATGAAGAAGTGATCGAATATCGTGTCCATTCGGGCCTTGTCCGTGCAATTTTTCCGGACGTTTCTTTCCCTTTTTCACATAATAGTTTTGATGTTTATTGTTGAAATACTTCAACGATAAATTTTTTTAGTAGCATTTGTTGGCTGCTGAAATATATATTTTAATCAAAAAAGGACAGGACTATTATGACCTATGTGTACTTTGGCAAGGTAATTTTTTACATTAGGCATTCCCTTTTGTATACACATACATAGTAAGAATAATTTTAATTTTTAAAAAATAAAAAGTTTTTTTATGAAGTAGCCGCATGATGCCAGTTTATCTTTTCGGCTGTTTGGCATGACCACTTTGTTGTTGATCGCTAATTTGGCGTTTGCTCAAAATTTTGATGCGAATGTCAAAGCATTGGGCGATCTTCCACCCAGACTTGGAAGTCAACTGTTGATTTGAACACGACGCTTTCAGGGGAAATAAGCCGCACGGACCATTATAAATGGGTACAGTGCAAGCATCCAGAAGGGATCCAATAAAAACAGGTCTGAAAATATAACCCCCATTTCCAATTTATCTTTCGAAAAGGGCAACAAACCATTTTTTGAAGAAATAGTCAACGCACTCAAACAATAGGAACTCCCGCAATTTAATTATAATCATCACTCAAGTTTATGAAAAGTAAAATTACACTTCATGCTCGGTTAGTTACACTTGTTGTCACCCTCGTGGCAATGCTGTCGGTGACTACGATTTCCGCCCAGTTGACGGGAACCAAAAACATCCCCGGCGATTATGCTGATCTGGCTGCCGCCATTACCGATTTAAACACCCAAGGAGTTGGCGCCAGTGGCGTTACTTTAAATCTGGTAGCGGGTAACCCACAAACGGCCCCGGCCGGCGGGTACAGCATCACCACGCTCACGGGCACTGTTACCAATCCCATTGTTATTCAAGGGAATAGTAACACCATTACCGCTTCGGCGGCTTTGACCGTCGGTGCATTGAACGACGCTATTTTTAAGATTATCGGAGCGGATTTCGTGACGATTTCAGGGTTTACGATGCAAGAGAATGCGGCAAATATCGTAATTGTAGCGGCCTCGAACACCATGACAGAGTGGGGTGTAGCGCTACTGTACACAACTGCGACGGATGGCGCGCAGAATTGCACCATTCAAAACAACACCATCTCGCTGAACAGAACTTATCAGAATACTTTTGGGGTATATAGCAACTCCACGCACACTGCGACAGTAATATCGACCACTGCTACGGCTACAACCCCAGCAGGGGGAAACTCCGGCCTCAAAATTTACGGGAATAACATCAGCAATGTCAATCAGGGTATTGTGGTGGTTGGCCCTACGGCGGCGGCCGACCACAATAACGGGGTGGATATTGGCGGAACCGGCTTCGCCCAAGGCAATACCATCACCAACTATGGTACGACGGGCACCTTTTCTGCTTATGCCAACGTTTCGGGTACCGTCAATGGTATTTTGGTTAGGAACTCTACTTCGGTGAATATTTCGTTCAATATCATCACGAGCTCGGTAGGTGGAACTATCGCGGGTACCTTAAACGGTATTCAAATACCTGCAGCGAGCGCGGCTCCAACCATCACTTTTACCAATACTATCAATAGTAATAATATTTCGCTGCAAAGTGCGGTGGCTACGGGAGTAACCGTCGGCATCAGCTACCCTTCCGGTTCAGCAAGCGCAACCAGCACGGCAAATATCAATAACAATAACTTCAATACGTTTGGCCACACCGTTGCGGCCAGCGGCACCATTACTTTTATTACCATCGCCAGTGCCAATCAGTTTACCAACATCACCGGTAATACATTTACCAATATGACGGTAAATACTACGGGTAGTGTTACGTTTATTGCCCAAAGTTTTTCCGCTCCGGCTACCGGAACAAAAAATACGAACAACAATGCCATTGTGACCGCTTTTAATAAAACCGGCGCCGGCGGTACGATTACCTTTATTATCGACAACGGCTCTACGGTAACAGGGGCTGTTTCGAACTGCCAGAACAATAATTTCTCGAATGGCACCCTGACCGGCGCCACAGCCATTACCGGAATCAGTTACACGGACGGCGGAACTGCTCCAACCAGAACTGTATCTGGCAACACCATAAATAACTGGACAACCGGCGCGGCGACCATTAATGCCATGAACTTTACCTACTGGAATGGCGTATCAAGCCTTTCCAATAATACGGTAACCAACATCACCGGACAAGGTGCTATTACTGGTATTACCGTAGGTTCAACAGTAAATACCGCCACCTCTGCAACCATTTCGTCCAATATCATCAATAACCTGTCATCAACAGGAACCGGTGGTACGATAATAGGAATTTCATGCAGCAACAGTTCTCCTCAGGTCAACATCGCTTCAAATACCATTAATACGCTGTCCTCCACAGGTATTTCGGCGGTTTCCGGTATTTCTATCAGCGGAGCGACGGCTACGAATGTCTCTAAAAATAAAATATATGATTTGTCCGGCAGCAATGCCAGTTCGACTGTAAACGGCATTCTTATTTCCGCCGGTACTACCGTAACGGTTCAAAACAACTTAATCGGCGACCTCCGTACCCCGGCCGCCAATGCTGCCAACCCCTTGGTGGGTATCAACGTTACGGGCGGCACTACTGTGAACGCCTTTTACAATACGGTGTATCTGAGTGCTACGAGCACCGGCGCCTTATTTGGTTCCAGCGCCGTTTCTGCCTCCACGACGCCGACGCTTACGCTGCGGAACAACATCTTTGTCAACCTGTCTACGCCAGTCGGAGCAACCGGTTTCTCATCGGCTTACCGCCGCAGCACCACCACGCTTACCAGTTATGCGGCTACTTCCAACAATAACCTGTTCTTCGCCGGTACACCGGGTACGAATAACCTGATTTTCTTCGACGGCACCAACTCGGACCAGACATTGCCCGCTTACCAGACCCGTGTTAGTCCGCGTGATGCACAATCTGTTACAGAAAATCCGGCTTTCCTGAGCACCACGGGTTCAAGTGCAAATTTTCTGCATATTAACCCGGCAGTACCGACCCAGATCGAAAGTGGAGGCATATCGGTTGCCGGCATCACAGATGACTTTGATGGCGACACCCGCAATGCCATTACGCCGGATATTGGCGCGGATGAGGGTACTTTTATTGCGGTCGACTTGAGCGGACCTGCCATAGCTTATACCAACATTCTCAACTCGATTTGCATCAATGCGCTCACGCTTTCCGCTACCATTACCGATGCAACTGGGGTAAACGCCACAGCCAGTACCAAACCGCGCCTTTGGTTTAAAAAATCAACGGAAAGCAACGTTTTGCCGGCCACCAATACAGCAGCCGACAACGGATGGAAATTCGTGGAGGCCACCAATGCGGCTTCCCCTTTTATTTTCAACATCAATTACAGTCTGCTGACTAATGCTGTGGCAAACGGGGATATCATTGAATATTTTGTGGTCGCCCAAGATGTTGTAATACCAGCCAATGTGGGTACCAACGTTGCGAATTACACAACCGCACCTACCAGCGTTGCCTTGGCCGCCGGGGTGTTCCCGGTCAGTGGTTACAGAAGCTACGCCATTTTGGCAACACCGACCACGATTGCTTCGGCAGCATCGCCCAACACCTTTTGTTTGACCGGCACAGTTCAGTTGTCTTTGACCGGCGATGTCTCCACCGGAGCAGGGTACCAGTGGCAAAGTTCACCTGCCGGGGCCAATACCTGGACAAACATACCTGGCGCAAACACGGCCATCTACACGGCCACTGGGGTCAACGCCTCTACGGAGTATCGTGCTGTCATTACTTGCGGCAGCACGCCGATTGCAGCTTCGCCTTCCACACCTGTGTTGGTGACGGTTAGCAGCCCGGCCATTCTGACCACAACGCCCGCCTCGGCTTGTGGCCCCGGCCCGGTTTCTGTGGCCTTGAGCGCAACGGCAACCGCCGGGGCACAGATTAGATGGTACAGTACGCCGACTGGTGGAACGTTGGCAGGCACTGGGCCTTCTTTCACCACGCCTCCCATATCCACAACCACCAACTATTATGTGGCCGCCAGCGATGGCGCCAGCACTGCGAACGTCGGATTGCCCGCCGCTTTGCCAACTGCTACTTCGGGGGCGGGCACGACCAATTTTGGTATGGTGTTCGATGCGCTTTCGGCATTTACCCTCAAGAACGTAACTATATACCCGGTGGCTGCGGCGCCCAATACGCCCGGTACGGTCACGGTAGACATCGTGGACGGCACGGGCGCCGTGCTGCACTCAAGAGTCGTGAATGTAGTGGGCAACCCCACGGCATCGCCGGTTGCGCAAACGGTATTACTGGATTTTAACGTCGTGCCGGGCACCAACTTAAAATTGAGGCCGGGCGCTCGCAGTGCTTCGATCACCGGGCTTTTGTTCGAGCCTTCCGCTTCAGCCCCGAGCGGCAACTACGGCTATCCATTTACAGTGGCGGGGACATTGAACATTCTACACAGTACGCTGACGGCCCCCCCGACGAACACGCCCCGTTTGGATTTATATTACTATTTTTACAATTGGGAAGTGAGTACTGGTTGTGAATCGGCTAGACAAGTGGTTACCGCCACCATCGCCAATGACCCGCCTATTTGCCCGAGCAATATTTCGACTTGTATCAACAGTGGCAATATCACCTTGTCGGGCGCAACGCCCGCTGGTGGCACATACAGTGGCCCTGGTGTGAGCGCCGGCGTGTTCAACCCTGCAACAGCCGGTGTCGGCGTACAGATCATTACTTACACTTCCTGTTCACAGACCTGTACGTTTACCATCACGGTGAATGCCTTGCCTACGGTAGCCATCAGCGTGGCGGAAACCTCTGGCTCTACCAATAATGACGGTATTCTTTGTACGGGTGCCAGCGCTACCTTGACTGCTTCGGGTGGCGGCACCTATTTGTGGAGCACGGGCGCATCAACAGCATCCATCAGCACCGGTACTGCGGGCTCCTATTCTGTGGTCGTTACCACGAATGGCTGCTCGGCAACGGCAACTGCCACCATTGTGGTAAATGCACTGCCGACGGCCGCTGTTACCGTTGCCGAAACTTCTGGCACCGTCAACGACGGCATCATTTGTGAAGGCTCCAGTGCCACCTTAACCGCCAGCGGTGGCGGCACCTACGCTTGGAGCACAAGTGCAACGACTTCGGTTATAACAGTCACCACAACAGGAACATACACCGTTGTTGTGACAAATGCAAATGGCTGTACGGCATCCGCCACGGCGGCCATTACGGTCAATCCGCTTCCGACGCCTGGCATTACGGTGATTGAAAACTCGGGCACCACTCCGAACAACGGCATCATTTGTGTGGGCGCAACAGCCACCTTAACGGGTACAGGCGGTACTTCATACGCCT
>Ga0209181_10000295_pt1 | contig 93620 bp, 81 predicted proteins | sample MAT05_FD_187208 | JGI IMG/M metagenome (GOLD analysis project Ga0209181, IMG submission 187208) | Freshwater microbial communities from Lake Fryxell liftoff mats and glacier meltwater in Antarctica - MAT-05 (SPAdes) (version 2) | ecosystem: Environmental > Aquatic > Freshwater > Ice > Liftoff...
AGCCCCAAGGCTGGGCTGGACTTAGAAGTGGTAAATGCGCGTGAGACAATACGTTTGGCTCGATGAGCCGTATGGCGAGATCGGGCCATTACGAATTGCGGAACGGTATTACCGCATACTCCCAAAGTATGTTGTTGTCCCAATCCGTGATCTGTAGATTCTCCCCGTTGCCTCCCTCAGTGAAGAACGGATTGCCTCCTGTGTCGGCCACATAGGTCCGCATGATCTGTCCGTCGGGCATTAGCCGTGCTCCATTTCCCGGCACCGAGCTGGTATCCGGCCACATGTGTACCACTTGCCCGCACGCGTTGATCAGAAAAAGGATCCCTTGCTTGTCCGGGTAGATCAACAGATAACCATCAGCCGCATCTTCATGTAGTCTACAAGACCGACCGTATTCTGCGCCCGACCCGGGCGGATGGTCCAGAGGCACACGAAGACCAGTACTGAACGGATGGCATGTTCGAGCTGCATGGCTGATGGGAATGAATGGGCCAAAGTATTTCCGGAACGTACAGGGTGCAACAGGGGTCGATCCGAAGAGTGGGGCCGATCCACCCAAGACTCCCCACACGACTCCATTTTCATTACGTGCATACGACCGTTGGTCGGGGGATCGACATTGCGGCGGCGAAATGCCCGATCTGCCTGTCGGGGGGTACATGCGCAACGCAGAACGCCCCGCACCTTTCGGTGCGGGGCGTTCCCTTTTGACCCCTGAGGATCGATGACCCTCAGAACATCCTTACGGCTGGATCACCAGACGCTCGGTGTAGGTCTTGTCACCAGCGGTGATGTTGACCATGTACATGCCACCTGCGAGATCACCGTTCAACTGGAGGAAGGTGTTCACGTTGCCGTCCTGTACCGCGATGGTACGGGCCGTCACTTTCTTACCGCTCAGGTCGAAGATGTCCACGCTCACCGTATTGACGCCAGTGGCCACTTCGCTCAGCGAAATGAACACCTGATCGCCACGGTTCGGGTTCGGGTACATCGTGAGGGCACCATTGCCTTGCACCGCAAGGTTGTTTCCGCCACCCTCCAGGTTGCTCGGGCAGAAGGTGCTGGTACCGATGGTCACGTTGCACACCTTACCCCATGGCGACACGGTAACACCGCAATCGGCAGGGTTGCTCGTTGCACCGCCAACACACCAGGTCAGTCCGCCATCCTTGCTCACACGCACATCCACTTCGTACGTGGTGTTGCACTTGAGCTTCTGACCGGTGGTCCAGTTCAGGTACAGCGTTGCGCTGGTCTGAGGAGGACGCACGACGCAGGCCCATGGATTGGAGAGTACGTTGTCGATCTCACCCGGTACACGGAACCGATATTGGAAGCGTACCAAGCTTCCCGAGACCGCAGGTGCGAACTGCGGCGGGTTCGCCACGATCTTGTTGGCGGTGCTGTTGACACCCCCGAAGACCTTGCTTACACCACAGCTGTAGTCGCTGCTCAACACATTGTCCTGCAGCTTCACAAGTGGGCAAGCTGCACGCGCGGCGTCGATCTTGAAACGGCAGGCCGGACCGAAGGTCAGGTTGATACCGTTCGCACGACCGCGGATACGCACGTTCAGCAATCGGCTGTACGGGATCTCCTGGTTGGTGGCTTGGTTGCCCGGAGGCGGCGGAACGTTCCTGTTGATCTTGAAGTGGCACGCACGCGTTGCACCCGTTCCCGTACCATCCGTGGTACTGTGGCTGCGGAAGCGACGGTAGCTGTATCCACCGTTCGGATCGAAGAACCAGAACTCGTACCCGCTGTTCGTCGGGTTGCTCAAGAACTGTGCGGACACAGCCGGATTCTCCGTGGCGACGATGAAGTTGTAGTTCACCCAGTCCTCCTTGTCGCAGCTAGCGAAGATCGGCGCATCGGTACCCACCGGCAGGTCGAACCTTCCGTTGTCCAGCGTGGGCAACAGCGCGCTGATATCAGGCGGGCCACCAGTCAAGTTGGTGAAGTTGGTGAAGTTGTCGATGATCCGACGCTGGCTTCCGCTTGCTTCGCGCAACTGGTAACCACCCGTGGCGTTACCAGCGCTCACGAAACCATCACCGGCGCTGTCGTACACGCGCAAACGGTAGCTACCTGCTTCCAGGCAGCAGAAATCCGTCTGTGGGGTCTGGTTCGGGCCGTAGGCCACATCCAGGTATCCGCCTTTGCACACGATGAAGTTGCTCGGGTCCAGGATCTCCCAGCCCGCTTCGTTCGCATGTCCGGCATCGGCACGCAGCTCAATGATCACAGGTTGTGCGCAGGCGTTCGGCACGCAGTTGCAGGACACCAGTTGACCCGACAAGTAGGGACTGGCGTTCAGCACGCAAGGTCCGCCTTCCACACCCACCACTGTTGGGCACGTGTCGATGCAGTCGATCACGCCGTCACCATCGGTGTCGGTATTATCCTGCACCAACTGCACCGTTCCCGTTCCCTCGCATCCGAGCGGGGAGGTCACTGTCACCGTATAGGTGTATGGCAATGGAGCGATATTGCTGGCCACAGGCGTTGGGCTGAACGGATCGTCCAAGAAGACGGCAGGAGCCCACTCGTAGGTGAAGCCCACACCGGTACCACCGGACATGTTGATCGTGTAGTCCTCGGTCTCTCCCCATGGGCTGCTGCTCGCGCCGCAACTCTGGGTTCCCAGCACAGGACTGTCGTTACCGGCTACGATGCGCATGCGCAAGCTGCCGTTCACCGCATCAAAAGGTGTCTCGAAACCGATGGTCGCTGTTCCGTTGGCACCTGCGTTGACCGCATTGGCACCTAGGAATTCGCCGGCATCGTCGAAGTCACCATCGGCGTTGTAATCGATCCACGCACCAGCGAACTGGCTGCCATCGGTGCCCATCGTCACATCCAACGAGTAGATGGTAGAAGCGAGGAGGCTAGCGGACAATGCTGTGAAATCGGTGTAGGCACCCGCTGAACAACCACTCGGATTCGAGAGGTCCTCCAATTCCACAAGCACGATCGGGTCACCTGAATTGCAACCGTTCGCGTGCGTCGAAGCACAGTAGTTGTAGGATCCTGTTACGCTCAAGGCCGAGGCACCGCCAGAGCAGATGATGCTCGGTGTAGCTGTCAAGGCGCCCGCCAATGGAGCACTTTGTGCCGTTACGGCGATCGGAGCACTTACCGTGGTGCAGGCACCAACGGTGACCGCCACCGTGTAGTTGCCCGTTGCCGTTGCGCTGATGCTCAACGTTGTCGCGCCACCTGGGCTCCATACGCGGGTGGAACCTACTGGGTTGTTCGCCGTTAGCGTTACGCCACCTGGAGCGCAGAAGCTCGTAGGACCACCAGCGGTGATCGTCGCAACAGGAGCAGGCGCCACTGTGAACGTGCGGTCGGTGCAACCGATCGCATCGCCCACTGCGTTCTTGGGGACTATGCGCCAGGAGTAAAGACCATTCGTCAGCGGTGCCGTGTTGAACGACGTACCTGCCTGGTCGAATGCGACCTGCGTTACAGCAGGGCCGGCACCGGCGTTCAGGAACACGTCATACACGGAGGCACCGGCAACAGCCGTCCAACTCAAGGTAGCACCACCACCGGTGGTACACAAGGTACCCGCATTGGATGGCACCGTTGTTACAACGCAACCGGGCACTTGACCCGTGATGCAGATGTTGAATTGGCCACTGGCCGATCCACCGGCGAAATGGTACACGCGGATGAAGTACGTCTGACCCACGGTCCAAGGGCCTGAAGCAGTCTCCAGACCACCGGTCGAAGTGTTGTTCACGCATGCCACCGAGGTGAGCACACCGGTGCAGGTGAAGTCATCGCTGCTGAACACTTGTAGTACCGCGTTCACCGTACCCAGGCTTTGTACCCGGATCTGGTCAGCCGCAGTGAGTGGCGAGAAGCTGTACCACATGTCGCGGTTCGGCGTGCCGGAGCATGCTGCCTGTGGGCTGGCCGTAGCGTTGACCATGTTACCGCTCGTGTTGATACAGGTACCTGACGTGGTAAGGCCGATCGCACCGCAAACGTCGTCGTTCGAGGGCGGAGCGGCCACCGTGTTCACGCAGATGCTGAACTGGCCACTGCCACCAAAGCTTGCGAGGTTGTCAAAGACACGGATCAGGCGAGTGCCTGATACAACACCGAGGTTGTACGTCTCGGTGAGGCCCGCTGTCGTTGCGCTTTGGCACACCACCACGGGAGCGGCGGGCGTGGATCCGTTGAAGATCTCCATGTCCCCGTTGTACCCCGGCGAATTCCGCAAGGTGACCGTATAGCTGTCCACACCGTTCCCGGTGAAGGTGAACCACACGTCGTCATCGGGGTTACCCGTGCATGTGGTGGCATCAGGGTCGGCTGTAGCACCGCGGCTGGTATAATACGTTCCGCAAAGCGCTACGCATGGGCCGGCGTTGGGTGTAAGTGATTGCGCACTGGCGGACGCGTCGTTCGCAGGCACTGGCACAGCGGGTGCGCTCACAGGTCCCGTGTAGGTACCCGGCGTCATCACGAACTTCGTGAAGCAATCGGGCATGATCACGTGTGCTGCGGGGTCGCCGGAAGCACTCCAGAAGTTCGTTACTGCACTCTGCATGGCGAAACGGTCCCGTGGGGTCAACCCGGCAGGATTCGCTCCGTTGTAACCGATGCTGTAGCTATAACCGCTGTTGAAGGTGCCATCGAAGCCCTGGAAATCGCCGTACACGTACTCGATGATGTTCGAGCCCTCGTACAGGCGCACCTGGAAGTTCAAGTTGGGGCCGGGGACGCCGAAACGCTCCATGCCTGTCCACTGCACAATGATCACGGCCGAGCCCGAGCCCAAGGTGCCGATCACTTCGTAGTGCATGCTCGTGCTCAAGGACCCGATGCTGTTGCCGGTGGTCACCAAGTCATCCCAGAAGGGTGCCAGCACGCGGTTCTGACCGGTGGAGGTCAACCCGTTGGAGAATGAAGTCGAGGTGTTCGCCGTGTTGAAGGTCATCCACCCGTTGGTGACGGACTGCATACCAGTGACCGGTTGGCCTTGGTACAGGAAGGTAGTCCCCGCCAAAGACACGTTGTCGCTGCGTACATCATCACCGCTGAACGGGGATGTGAACGTGAAGCTGGTACCCGTACTCGCGATGGAGGTCCACGACGCACTGGTCAAGGCCACATCGTAATCGCAGGGCACGATACTTACCGTGATCACATTGCTGGTCGCTTCATCGGCCGGAGGGACCGTGTTGCTGCAGTTGGACCGCAGACGGTAGTAGATGGTACCGACGATGGGCGCGGTGGTGTAGTTGGCCGTAGTGGCACCCGAGCCACCTACGACGTTGGTCCAAGGAGCACCGCCGGTGGCGCTCTGTTCCCACTGGTAGGTAAGGCCCGTTCCAAAGGAAAGGCCGGTCACGCTCAAGCTGGCTGTTTCACCGCTGGCGCACACACTCACCGTGCTGGAAGCTGCCGTACCGCTGTTGGGCGTACCGGCGCAAGGGGGAGGTGCTAGAACAGTGAAGCAGTAATCTTCCGTCTCACCCCATGTATAGGGCGAGTTGGAATAGTTGGTAACGGTGGGGAATGTGGTTTCCACGTTCACCACACGCATGCGTGTGGTTCCGATAAACGCAGTGCCTGGTACGTCGAATGTACCGGTCACGGTTTGGTTACCGCCCACCGACACAGGTTGGTTATAAACCCGTTCGTTGGCCCCTAGGAAGTCACCGTTCTGGTCCCAGTCCACATAGATCTGGAAGCCGTTCCCGAAGGCACCGCCGCAGCTTGTCTGGGTTAGCGAGAAGGGAACGCCCGTTGAACCTTGTTGGTGGCTGGTTGGTGCCACAACGCCGGAGTAGTTCGCATACCGGTTCAAGACAGAACCAGCGCCTGTAGCGGCCACAAAGCAATCGCTGTTGTTGTTCATGGTACCCACCGTCACGTTGGAGATATCCTCGTCAGCGGTGCTGCCAGCAGAGACGATGGCATAGGCTGAACAAAGGCATGCACCACTATTGAAGACCACCAAGGTGGGGGTACTGAAGCCATCATTGCCGGCGCAGGTCACGCGGCAACGGTAGTAGGTTGACGCAGCCTGCGTCCCTGTGCGGGTAGCGGACGTAGCTAGGTTGATGTCCGTCCAAGGTGCATTGCCATCAGGCGAGGTTTGCCACTGGTAGGTGACGCCTGTACCCAAGGTGAAGTTCTGCAAGCTGAGCGTGAAGGGAACACCGGTACAAACCGACGAAGCGGTAGTTTCCGTGTTGCCCGGTGCCGGTGTGCCTACGCACACGGCGGGGACGATCACATTGAAGCAATAGTCCTCGGTCTCACCCCACGTATAGGCAGTGTTGGAATAGTTGGTGAGTGGGTCACCACCTTCCACATCCACCACGCGCATGCGAGTGATACCAAGAGTAGCACCGCTGGGCACCACGAAGCTGCCGGTCTCGGTGCGGTTGCCCGTACCGGATACGTTGTAGATCTGCTCACCGAGGTCTGTGAAATCGCCGTCCTGGTTCCAATCAATATAGAGTTGGAGGAGATCGCCGTAGTTGCCAAGGCAGGTGGTCTGGGTGAGGCTGAAAGTGTAGGTGGAATCCACAAAGCCCAGAGGACCGCCCAGCACGCCTGCATAATTGGAATAGCGTTGCACAACGGAACCCGCTCCGCCGGCAAGTGTTGCGCAGGTGGAGTTGTTGGTGAAACCGGCTACCACGACTTGAGTGATCTCTTCATCCCCAGTGCTACCGGCGAAGACCGCCGGATACGTGGCGCACTGGCATGCGCCGGTGGTAAGACCTACCAGCAATCCATTGCTCGGAACAGCGGGTCCTGCGCTCGGGCAGGTCACATTGGAGCGATAGTACGTAGCAGCCGCGTGCGAAGTGACTAAGGTCGAACTCGTCGCCCCGCCGATGTTGGTCCATGGGTCAAGACCATCCGGTGAAGTTTGCCATTGGTAGGTGACGTTGCTGCCTAGGGTCGGGGTCTGAAGGCCCAACGTGAAGTTGGCACCACTGCATGGTGAAGCAGAGGTGGATGTGGTGTTCCCCGGTGCAGGCGTTCCGGAGCAGACTCCGGCCGCTGCTTCTAGTACGGTAACGTCATCGAAGTTGATGAAATAGTCACCGGTCGTCCAGAAGCAGTCCCACTTTAGGAAAAGGGCACCTGCCGGTGGAGTGAAGTTGTGCGATCTCGTGATGCACGATCCGTTCTGTACCTCGTTGGTCACCGTAGCGAACGTGGTCCAAGGACCCGCGGCGCTAGCACCATACTGCACGTTGAAATTGCCCCAAGGGTTCTGCCCTGTGGTATTCGCGCTCCAAACCGCCGCCTTGTACTTATAGGTAAGGGTAACTACACCACCAGCTGCGGTCCCCACCGAAGGAGACACCATATTGCCCGTTGTTACACTACCGTAAAGGTTGCGCCGCATGGAGGCCGAACCGCACGCGGTGGTCGCCGTGGTGCGGGTGATGTTTCCTGTCCACCCCGTAGCATTCGTATTGAAATCGTACGTCACCGTAGGCGTGATCTGGGCACTGGTCGTGCCTAGGAACGCCGCCGAAACCCCGATCGCTAGCAGTGGACGCTTCCACCACGGCGTGCGCCGCGTTCGCGTCGGGCTCGAGTTTTGATTGTTCATCGTTTCTGGTTTTGGTTTATCGTCAGGAAAGGGAAGGGAATTGTGGTGAAGAGCGCACCACTGACGCAGGGTAAGTCCATCGCTGGGCGCGGACTGGCAGAACGGAGCATGCGGCCAATGTTTGTCGGGGGACGATCGTTGTACTGGAGGAGCTGGGCGTAGGCGAATTTCGTTGTGGATGTTCGGAAGCTGCGTAATGTATAGGGATGTGGGGATCAAGTGCAACTAATATGTTTTTATGAACAGGAGGCAACCCCGAATTAAACCTTCCGTACCGAGCGGCACTGCTCGCGCTATTTCCACTTCAGGGTCTCTCACTTCCAGGCCTCGATCAGGCACCCCCTTCTCCATTCCCGGACACTTGGCGGGTTGTTCACCACAGGCCACTGAACAAGACGACCCTGAAGTTAACACCATCCAGCCCGCACGACGTGGGTGCATAACTAAATTGTTCAAGACACCTTACTCCCGTCCAATACGCCAGAACATCCCGATGAAGCGATCAGTGGATCCGACGATGGGCGTGCTCCGACGATGGTCTTTATACCAATTCTTAGTTCAGGACAGCCCCAAGGCTGGGCTGGACTTAGAAGTGGTAAATGCGCGTGAGACAATACGTTTGGCTCGATGAGCCGTATGGCGAGATCGGGCCATTACGAATTGCGGAACGGTATAATCGGGGAAGCCGAGGTGGACGAAGCCGGCGACGATATCGGGGTTGGTGAAGTACATCACGCCTGCCATGGCGACGTTCAGTGTGAGTAGGACCGTGGAGATCCAGTAGATGATGTTGGTGCGTTTCATGCCACAAAGCTTCGATCACCGGATACCACGCTGGGCGTGGGTTACAGAAGGGAAACCGGTTACGTGCAGGTAACTGGCCAGTTGGTGAACATCCGTAATTTTTATGCAGACCGGTAAACGTTCAACAGGTGAAATCGGGTGGCTTCCATCACGGACTGCCCTCGACCGCATGAAGACACACACCACACATGGGCGCAAGGCCGCTTGGTAAGGGGAACATATATGGGCAAGCAACAGCGCCTACTTTTGAGCAGGTTCACTGTCGAAGAAATGGCGCGAATGAGAAACCTGTTCATCTGGTTGTTCCTGATCTGGGATGGTTCTGCGCGAGCAGGTGGTCCATTTGAACTGAGGTCCGGGACAACGGGAATGGATAGTGTGGAGATGGTGGTGGAGAACGAGCGCGTGATCAGCAGTGCGTTGGCGGTATTGTTAGGACCGTTCGGTGCGCACCGGATCTATTTGGGTACCACGCCCAAAGTGGCCATCATCTACGGGGTCACCTTCGGCGGCTTTGGTGTGCTGGTCCTGCTTGACCTTGGGCACCTGTTGTTCACAAAAGATCTATCGGCCTACCGGAACAACGATCGGGTGTTCATGTGGGGGGCGCCGAAGGAACGGCTCACTCCACAGTGACGCTCTTCGCCAAGTTGCGAGGCTGGTCCACGTTGCAATTCCGCATCACCGCGATGTGGTAGCTGATCAACTGGAACGGAACCACGCTCAACAAGGGCACCAAGGCATCGGGCGTTTCGGGGATCTCGATCACGTGGTCGGCCAGGCCTTTCACCACCGTATCACCTTCTGTTACGATGGCGATGATCTTGCCTTTGCGGGCCTTCACCTCCTGGATGTTGCTGACCACTTTCTCATAGCTCGCTCCTTTCGTTGCGATCACGAACACGGGCATGGCGTCGTCGATCAAGGCGATAGGGCCGTGCTTCATCTCCGCTGCGGGATAACCCTCTGCGTGGATGTAGCTGATCTCCTTCAACTTCAATGCTCCTTCCAAAGCTACGGGGAAGCAGTAACCGCGTCCCAGGTAGAGCGCGTTGGACGCATCCTTGTAGATGTCGGCGATGAACTTGATCTGTGCTTCTGATTCGAGCACCTTCTGCACCTTGTCCGGAATGGCATCGAGTTCGTTCAACAAGCGGTAGAAGTTGCTGCCGCTGAGCATGCCTTTCTTCTTGCCGATCATCAACGCCATCAATGTGAGCACGGTGACCTGTGCAGTGAAAGCCTTGGTGCTGGCCACACCGATCTCGGGTCCGGCGTGGGTGTAGGATCCCGCATGCGTGGTACGGGCGATGCTGCTGCCTACCACGTTGCAAATACCGATGATGGTAGCACCCCGGTTCTTCGCAAGTTCGATGGCTGCGAGCGTGTCCGCCGTTTCACCGCTTTGGCTGATGGCGATCACCAGGTCGTCCTCGCCCACGATCGGGTTGCGGTAGCGGAACTCGCTGGCGTATTCCACTTCGACAGGTATGCGTGCGAACTCCTCGAAGAGGTATTCACCCACCATGCCTGCATGCCAACTGGTGCCGCAACCGATGATCAGGATGCGCTTTGCGTTGACGAACTTCTGCTCGTAGTCCTTGATACCGCCCAGTACGACCTCCCCTTTTGAAAGGTTCAGGCGGCCGCGCAAGCAATCACGGATACTTCTGGGCTGCTCATGGATCTCCTTGAGCATGAAGTGGTCATAGCCACCTTTCTCCAACGCCTCCAAGTGCATCTCCAACTCCTGGATGAACGGCGTCTTATCCTGGTTCTTGATGTTGCGGATCTTCAGGCCTTTGTGCCGATCCATCACCGCGATCTCGCCATCTTCCAAGTACACCACGTTCTTGGTGTGTTCCACGATCGGTGTGGCGTCGCTGGCTGCGAAGTGCTCTCCATTGTCACCGATACCGATCACCAATGGCGAGCTTTTGCGCGCGGCCACCATTACATCGGGCTCCTTGCGGTCGAGGACCACGATGGCATATGCACCAACGACACTGGCCAGTGCCAAGCGCACGGCTTCTGCAAGGTCTACCTTATCGGTGCTTTGGATATCATCGATCAGATGCACGAGCACCTCTGTGTCGGTGTCGCTTTTGAACACATGCCCACGGTGGATCAGCTCCTCTTTGATGGACGCATAATTCTCGATGATGCCATTGTGGATCAAGGCCAGATCTCCGCTGGTGCTTTGGTGAGGGTGGGCGTTCACGTCGTTGGGCGGGCCGTGGGTAGCCCAGCGTGTGTGCCCGATACCGACAGTTGCAGCGGTGGAACGTCCGTTCACATGCGCCTCCAGATCGCTCACCTTGCCTTGGCACTTGTAGATCGTGAGACGATCGTCCTGCAAGAGAGCTACGCCAGCGCTGTCGTATCCGCGATACTCCAAGCGCCGTAGGCCGCTGATCAGAATAGGGTAGGCGTCCTTATCGCCGAGGTAAGCCACAATGCCACACATGCCGTTTCAGTATGTGGTAAATGTAAGTTCAAGCCGCATGGGATCCTCGGGGTGGTCCGGTCCGAAGAGGATCGCCCTGTTCGCGCTTACCCCGTTGCTGCTGGTCACGATCTCCACCCCGTTCGGGCGCGTTCCGTTCAGCACACCTTGTACGTAGCGCGTAACGCTGAAGCGGTACTCTTGGTCGACCGCATTGAATGTGCCTCCAATACCGCCGATGCCCCCTGATTCATCCGGCAGGAAAGCATCCTTGTCATTGACCTTAAGGAAGATGAAGAGCAGTGACGGTGGCGCGTAATACGGATAATACGTTCCAGCGATCGGCAGCACCAGTTCGGCCCGCGCTAGAGCGAGTTGTTGGTCGACATATGCGGCCAGACCCGGGAACCGTATCGCAGCGCGCGCACCACCAAGTGTTTGCAGATAGAGGAGCGGTGCTGGTGCAGAGGAATCCGACAAGGCTTGTACCACTGCAGTAGAAAGGGCTTGAGACCGATCACGTTCCACGACCGTGTACCGGACACAATTGCTGTTCATCAGCATGTCGAACGTGCGGGCCAACTCGGGTTCACTGCTGTTCCCGTCCTTGTAGTACACCGTGAGTTTGCTGGCCGTACTCAGGGTGTTGATGTGGAGGATGCCGGCCTGGTAAGGCACCTGCGGACCATTGTCCACCGCGATATGCAAGCCCTTGAAGAAGGCAAGGAACGAGGTGTTGTCCACGAGAGCGGACGTGCCGAAAGCGTTGAGGAACCGTGCGGCCAATTCATCCTTCAATCGGATACGCAACTGTGGGACCAAGGTGTCATTGGTGACAGCGACTGCGGTGAACGGGTCCGGGCTGATCAGGCTTCTGTGCGGGTACACCAGGTCGTTCGCCACCACGTCGGGAAAGTCGTCGGTATAGTATAGGGTGTCGATGGAAAGATCCTCGGCTACCTCGAAGACCTTGAACTCCTGTGGGTTCAAGTTGCCATAGTTGGAATTGGGCAGTTCGAAGGCGAGCGCGAGCACGATACTGTCGGCGACTAAACCGGAATTGTCCTGGTTCAGGCCCACATTGCTCGTTGCCAATCGCACCTGGGAGACAATACCCGTCTTGATCAGCCCGAAGTCGGGGTCCACGTAGGAGCCCACCAAGTTGCGAGTCAATCCGCTGGTACGCAGGACGGTATCGGCGAAGGAATAGGCCCTCAGCTCTGCAGTATCCACCATGGTCCCCAGCGGGTCGCCGGGAAGAAGTGCCAAGCCGAGGTCTTGTTCCGGCTTCTTACAACCGGTATCCAGCAACACGACTCCGAGAAGCAGCACGGCCCAAGAACGAGCGCCAGCGATCATTTTCCACAACATGAGGATCACTGCCTCAAACAAGGGCTTCCTCCAATACGCTGCTGTAGAAATCGGCATGGGCTTGGACCTGCTCGGCTTCGGCCGCATAAGCCATCACCGGCTTTTCGGTCGCCTTCACGGCAGTTTCCATTCCCTTGGTCAGCTTGGCGCTGGAACGCACCACGGCGTCGGACAGGCCCATCGCGAACTTGATCAGGTCGTCGGTGGTAGGTTTGGAAAGGCCTTTCAGCAATTCCTTGTCGAAGCCCTCCATGGCCAATTTCTTGGCGAGGTCCTTATCCAACGGCTCGGCCTTCTGGTCATACACGCTGAACACGAGTTTGGTGTTCTCGAAGTGCGGGTCGTCTGCGAAGTGGTGACGCACGTAGAGGGGCACGAAAGCGGTCATCCAGCCGTGGCAGTGGATGATGTCCGGCACCCAACCGAGCTTGCGCACGGTCTCCAGCACGCCACGTCCGAAGAACAGGGCGCGCTCATCGTTGTCCGGGAAGAAATTGCCTTCCGCGTCATGGGTATCGGCCTTGCGCTTGAAGTACTCCTCGTTGTCGATGAAGTAGACCTGCATGCGTGCGCTGGGTACACTGGCCACCTTGATCAGCAACGCATGGTCGGTATCGTTGATAATGAGGTTCATCCCGCTGAGCCGGATCACCTCGTGCAATTGGTGACGCCGTTCGTTGATGCAGCCGAACTTCGGCATGAACACCCGGATCTCGTTGCCGCATTCCAAGATGCCTTGCGGCAACTGGCGAGCGACCCTTGCCATTTCCTCTGGACCGTCCATAAAGGGTTGGATCGACTGGGAGATGGTCAGGACCTTCACGTTCTTCAAGCTCATGATGTTTGGGGGGGGGAGAAATTGCGGGTACAAAAATATAGACTTTTCAGCGGAACTTCAACATGGAACCCTAGTTTCACCGCCTACCAATGCCCTTGGACCCCGCGTCCGTCGTGGACTTCATCACCTCATCCCCGGCCATTGCCGAATGGACTGCCCAAGGCCGCTGGAAAGGGGCCAGGATAGGTTTCGTTCCTACCATGGGTGCCTTGCACGCGGGGCATTTGGACCTGGTCCATCGCGCGAACGCCGTTTGTGACCGTGTTGTATGCAGCATCTTCGTCAACCCCCTTCAGTTCAACAATCCAGATGACCTGGAGCACTACCCACGGCAAATGGATCAGGACCGCGCATTGCTACAGGGGGCTGGCTGCGATGCCTTGTTCGCACCGGAGAAGGAGGCCATTTTCGCTGGATTCGTGCCCCGGAAGTACGAGCTAGGCGGTTTGGATGCCCATTGGGAAGGCCCTTCGCGCCCCGGGCATTTCCAAGGTGTGGTGAACGTGGTGGAACGCCTCTTCCATTATGTGCGGCCCGACGAGGCATTTTTCGGTGAGAAGGACCGTCAGCAACTAACGCTGCTAAGGCATGTCGCGACCCAAGAACGCTGGCCGGAGCGCGTGACCGGCTGCCCGACCGTGCGCGCAGAGGATGGTCTGGCCCTGAGTTCGCGCAATGCCCGTCTCAGTTCCCCCGAGCGGCAGCAAGCAACGATCCTGTACAAGGCGCTGGAGCGAGCGTTGGAGCTGGCTTTCCGAACCTCGGTGGAAGAAGTGCGGCACGCAGCCAGAGCGGTGATCGCCCAAAGACCGGCCGTAGTGGTGGACTATTTCGGGATCGCCGATCACGACACGCTAGAGCCATTGGAGGATTGGGGCGATCGTGAAAGAGCAGTGGCGCTGGTGGCTGCACAGGTGGGGCCGGTCCGCTTGATCGATAACATCACGCTGGTGCGCTGAGCCACTGTTCCGGGCCGCACTACTTTCGCCACCCATTCCGGACCATGACCATCGAAGTCGTTCGTACCAAGATCCACCGCGTTCGGGTGACCGAAGCGCACTTGGATTACATCGGGAGCATCACCATCGATGAAGATCTGATCGATGCCGTGGGGCTGGTGGAAGGGGAGAAAGTACAGGTGCTTAGTCTGGACAACGGAGAGCGACTGGAGACCTATGTGATCAAGGGGGAACGCGGATCTGGTGTGATCTGCATGAACGGACCAGCGGCGTATAAGATCAAGAAGGGGCACATCGTGATCGTTGTTTCCTATGCGCACATGGGCCTCCAAGAAGCGCAGGCGTTCCGGCCCTGTATCATTTTTCCCGACGAGAACACGAACCGTCTACGCGCATGAGGAAGACCCTTTTCAGTATCCTGAAAGTGCTGGTGCCCATCGCACTTGGCGTGTGGCTGGTATTCTACTTCTACAACCAACTGGATGAGAAGCAACGCGGGGAACTCTTCACCGCATTCGGCCAAGCGAACTGGTGGTGGTTGCTGGCTTGCGTGATCCTGGGGTGGTGCAGCCATATTAGCCGTGCCTGGCGCTGGCGCTACCTCCTTGAACCCATGGGCCACAACGTGGGTTTCTGGAACAGCTACCATTCGGTAATGATCGGCTACTTCATGAACATGCTCTTGCCCCGTGCCGGTGAAGCAAGCCGGGCCGTAACTCTCTACCAAATGGAGGGGGTTCCCTTCGAGCGTGGCTTCGGCTCCATCCTCGCAGAGCGCGCCGTGGATATGATCATGTTGCTTTCCATCGCTGGTGTAACGCTCGCCATGCAATGGGATAAACTGGACCTTTTACAAGAGCGCATCTCTGCTTTCCGGGCTGATCAAGGAACGACCGTGGACGAAAGTGGTTCAGGCTGGGGCACGTTGATACGGGTCGTCGTGGTGCTTGCGTTGATCGGCGCAGCCTACATGGTCTGGTCACGACCAGCGCTAAAAGCACGTTTGAAAGAGGGTTTCCGAGGTTTCATCGCTGGTGTACGCTCCGTGTTCCAGACCAAGAACAAAGGCGCATTCGTGCTGCACACTTTCTTGATCTGGACCCTGTACGTCGCTATGTTCTGGGTCGGCTTCTACTCCCTTCCTACCACGAGCGATGTGCCGGCAGCAGGCATCATGGCCGGCTTCCTTGCAGGATCGGTCGCGATCATGCTCGTGCAGGGCGGTATCGGTGTCTTCCCCGCTTTCGTGGCGCTCGTGATCGGTACCTACATGGCACCTCCGGAAGGTGGAGGCCTCATCCGCCCCGATGCACTGGCCATGGGCTGGCTGCTGTGGGTGGCGCAAACGCTGATGATCATAACCCTCGGTGGGGTATCGCTACTTTTGGTTTCCCGCAACCGGAAAAAAGCAAAAGCATGAATGCCGAAGTCGCGCAAGCAACAATCGACAAACGCATTCTGGATCTGATCCAGATCAAGCGCGCGGTGAACGTCTGGCGCATGAAAGGTGATCGGATCGTATTCACCAACGGTTGTTTCGACATCCTGCACCGCGGGCACGTTGAATACCTGCAGGAAGCCGCAGCCCTCGGTGATCGATTGATCATCGGCCTGAACAGCGATGCCAGCGTACGTCGGTTGGGCAAGGCCGCGGACCGTCCGCTGAACGACCAGGACAGCCGCGCGAAAGTATTGGCAGCACTTCGTCTTGTGGATGCCGTCGTGATCTTTGATCAGGATACGCCACTGGAACTGATCACCGCTATCGGTCCGGACGTACTCGTGAAGGGCGGCGACTGGAAAGCCGATCAGATCGTGGGTGCGGAGGTCGTTCAAGCCCGGGGCGGCGAAGTACGCTCGCTGAAAATGGTGGATGGTCTCTCCACCACGGCGCTGGTCGAGAAGATCCGCCATGGCAGCTAAGCTGCGCTCCAAATTCGTTTGCCAGAACTGCGGCACCAGCTACGCCCAATGGCTGGGACAGTGCGGCCAGTGCAAAGAATGGAACACCCTTGTTGAAGAAGTCGTCGACCGCGGGGAAGAGAAACGCGGGACGCCGCAAAGTGTGAAGAGCCGCAGTCCGAAACCGGTCGCTATCGATGAGATACCGGCGCAGGATGGACCGCGCATCGCCTTGGACGATCGCGAACTTTCACGCGTGCTCGGTGGTGGGCTGGTTCCCGGCAGCATAACGCTTTTGGGTGGCGAACCGGGGATCGGTAAGAGCACCTTGTTGCTGCAGACCGCATTGCGGAATCCGCATCTGAAGACACTCTACGTTTCTGGCGAAGAGAGTGAACACCAAGTGAAGATGCGCGCGGAGCGTTTGGAGGAAGGAGAAGGGGCACTTGCCGGAGCAGGTCACAATTGTTTCGTGCTCACCGAAACCAATACCCAGAACATCTTCAAACACATTGAAGCTCTGGATCCGGGCTTGGTGGTGATCGATAGTGTACAGACGTTGCATACCGCCGTGCTCGATGCCAGCCCTGGAAGCGTTGGTCAGGTGCGCGAGTGTACCGCTGAACTGATGCGTTTCGCGAAGACGACCGGAGTGCCTATGGTCTTGATAGGCCACATCACGAAGGATGGTTCCATCGCTGGGCCGAAGGTGTTGGAACACATGGTGGATTGTGTGTTGCAGTTCGAAGGTGACCGTGACCATGCCTATCGGTTGCTGCGTCCGTTGAAGAACCGTTTCGGCAGTACCAACGAGTTAGGCATCTACGAGATGCGCGGCAGCGGTCTTGCCGAAGTGGAAGACCCGAGCCAGATATTGTTGGGGCGCCGCGAGGAGCGGCCGAGCGGTGTTGTCGTGGCTGCCACGATGGAAGGCATGCGCCCCTTGTTGATCGAAGTGCAAGCGCTTGTCAGTACGGCGGTCTATGGTACACCGCAGCGCAGTTCAACCGGCTTCGATCTGCGACGCTTGAACATGTTGCTCGCCGTTATGGAGAAACGCTGCGGCTTCCGGTTGGGACAGAAGGACGTGTTCCTGAACCTGGCCGGAGGTTTCCGGGTGGAAGAGCCTGCGGTCGACCTTGCCGTTGTGTGTGCTGTGCTGAGCAGCAACGCGGATATCGCCGTGCCGATGGATGTGTGCTTTGCCGGTGAAGTGGGCCTGACCGGAGAGATCCGACCCGTGCCGCGAACGGAGCAGCGCGTTGCAGAAGCGGCAAAGTTGGGGTTCGCTCGGATCTTCGTCCCCAAAGGAACTAAGGGCATTTCGCCGATCAGCGGGATCCAGGTGGTGCAGGTGGGCCGTGTGGATGAAGTGCTCTCGCACCTCTTCGGCTGATCAAGATCGTTCCAGTAGCGATCGCGCTGCCCAACGTCCTGTAGAGAAGGCACCTTGCAGCAGAAAACCGCCTGTAGGCGCATCCCAATCCAGCATCTCCCCCGCGACGAAAAGGTAGGGGTGCATCTTCAACGCAAGGCCCGCATCCACTTCGTCCATTGAAATGCCGCCCACCGTACTGATCGCTTCTTCGATCGGGCGAAGTGCCTGAACAGGAATACGCACGTGCTTCACGTCGTACGGCAAGGTGCGACCATCCAGATATCGTTGCACCGGTGTGAAAGCTTTCATCAACGCTACAGAAGGTCGATCCAAACGCAACGCCGCAAGGCGCTCCTTCCACGCGGTATCGCGCAACTTCGCTTCCACCTGCTCGACCGTAAGATCGGGCTTAAGGTCGATGATGACCTCTGCGGTCGAACCGATCGCGAGAGCCTCTCGTATGCGCGGCACGATGGGGTAGATCGCATTGCCCTCCAGCCCGTTCTCGGTGATCGTCACTTCGCCGCGCACGGTGCTTGCGCCGGCACTCACCAGGATGTTCTTCAGCGGCTTGCCAGCATGTACACGAACGCCCTCCGGCCACTTCACTTCGATGCCGCAGTTGCTTGCTTGGAAAGGAACGATGTGTACACCGAGAGCATCGAAGTGCGTTGTCCATTCGCCGGTGGATCCTGTCTTCGGCCATGATGCGCCGCCCAGAGCGAATAGGGTCCGATCGGCGCGCCCTTCGATCCTTACTCCATCGTATTCGATGATCGGACGACCCTCTGCATCGAAGCCTGCGAAGCGATGATGGGTGTGGATGTTCACCCCCTTTTGCTCCAGCGCATCGGTGATGATCTTCAATACCTCGGCGGGCTTGATGCCACGTTCCGGAAAAACGCGACCGCTGGAGCCAATGAACGTAGGCACACCGAGTTCCTGGAGCCATACACGCAATTCAGCCGATCCGAACGCTTCGATGATCGGACGCATGTTGTCCTGCGGCGCATAGTGATTCAACAACTCCGTTCCTTCAGCACTATTGGTGATGTTGAGGCCACCATCACCCGCTACAAGGAACTTACGGCCCACGTTACGGCCCTGTTCATAGAGGTCGACAGCAAAGTGTTCCGCAAGGAACCAGGCGGCGATCATGCCCGCCGGACCTCCACCGATGATGGCAACACGATGCGTTCCCTTGGTCAAGCTGACATTCATTTGTCGTACAACGGAGCTACGCTTCGGAAGATGCTCGGCCAAGCCACTCCACCGTACTTCTTACCGAGCCGTACGATGACCAACTCGCGTGACGGGTCGACATAGATGAACTGTCCGAGGATCCCTTGCGCCATGAAGTCACCTTCCATGGAGGGCAACCACCATTGGTACTGGTAGTATGCGGCACTGCCCTGGGTGGTGTTCACCGCGGTGCTTTGCTCCACCCATTCTGCTGGTACGAGTCGTTCACCATGCCACATGCCTTTATGCAAGTACAGCGAACCGAGCTTGGCGAGATCGCGCGCCGGTGCATTGATGCAACAGAACGTCTTCTCGATGCCACCTTCCTTTCGATCGATGCTCCACGACGATGTGTATTCCATGCCGAGCGGCTTCCACAATTTATCGCTGAGGTAAGCGGTAAGGGTGCGTTGATCGCCTTTTGACCGTAGCGCACGTTCGAGGATCAAGCCCAACAGTTGTGAGTTCCCGCTCACATACTCAAAGCGTTCACCCGGTGCCCGCTTCAACTTGGACCGCGCCATGTTCTTGTACAACCTGCGGCCGTAATAGAGCTTGGCGGCCGAACCGAACGGGTTCACGTAACTCTCGTCAAGATCGAGGCCGCTTGTCATTTGCAGCACGTGTTCCAGCGTCACTTTGTCAAAGCCGTTCGCGCGCAGTTCCGGCACGAAGTCGGATACCGGTTGCTCCACACTGGTGATGGATCCATCGTCGATCGCGCAGCCGATGAGCATGCTTATGACCGACTTCGCCATGGAGAACGACGTGTGGATGCGTGATGGGTCGTACCCTTTGAAATAGCGCTCGTACTTGATCGTGTCCCGGTGAATTACGAGGAAAGCAACGGTAGCATGCTCTTCCAAGAACTGTTCGAAGGGGACCTCACGACCATCCGAAGTAGCGGTGCGTGGACCAACTTCCACCGCAGCTGCCGGATAGTGGAACGGCTGCTCCGCGGCGGGCAATGGGCGCGACGGGAACTTCGTATGGTCGTTGGTACCGGCGAAGTTGTAGATGAAGAAGCGGCCTACCGTGCAGCCTTGCAGCAGCAGTGCCAAGCCGACGAACGAGAGCTGTCGAAGCCACATCCGGCCAAGGTAGGCAGCACACCTGCTCTGCATTCCGTGGCGCTTCAGCGGCTGTTCGTCGAACGTTAATTCTTGCAAGATCAGACACTTAGCCGGTTATCAGCCGAATGTATGCGCGCATACCAATTCTATCTTTGCGTCATGGAACAAGAACATCCTCGAATGATCGATACGCGGTCTGCCACCTTGGAGCTGGTCTCCAATGCGCTGATCGAGTTGCGGTTCAAGCCGGATGTGAAGTTGGATGTGGAGGGGATGACCGAGATCGTGTTGGCGAAACGGCGAATGGGTGGCCGTGGAATGGGACTATTGGCGATCCTGCCGCCGGAGTTGGATTTCGACCTGAATGTATTGACCGTTGACCATCACGCTGCGAACGGCGGCTGTGGCACTGTGGAGCGTATCGCGTTCGCCACTCAGAATTCCTTCAATGAACGCCTGGCGACCATCTATTTCCGCTACCATCCCAGACCCCACCCCACGGGGATCTTCGTCAGCGAGGCCGATGCCCGCAAATGGTTGGAAACGAAGCTGCTGGAGCCAGCCGCGTCGTAGAGAAGCGGGCAAATTCTACTCCTTGACCAAGTTGTAGAGCTCCGTCAGGTCGGGGATCAGGATCACGTCGATACGACGGTTCTTGGCCTTGTCGTTGGGGTCCACCGGAACATATTCGCCACGGCCGGCGGCTGTGATACGAACGGGGTCCGTCTTGCTCGACTCTTGGATGATGCGCACCACGCTGGTGGCGCGCAGAACGCTGAGGTCCCAGTTGTCCTTGTAGGCACTGCCACCCGTTATCTTGTCCGTATCCGTATGGCCTTCTACGAGAATGGTCAGGTCCTTCTCGTTCTCGATGGCCTTGGCCAATTTAGCGATGGCTTCACGGCCTTTGGCATCCACGGTGGCGCTGCCGCTCGGGAAGAGCAGCTTGTTGTCCATGCTCACGTAGATGCGCCCATTACGTTGCTCCACGGTGAGGCCCTTGCCCTCGAAGCCGGATAGCGCTTGGCTCACACGGTCCTTCAAGCTTTTCATCGCAGCATCCTTTGCGGCGATCTCCCGCTGTAGTTCGGCCAGCTTCGTTTCGCGGTCTGCAAGCGCCGCTTGTTTCTCGCCGATGCGCTGGGCCAATGCATTCACCGAATCCTCCTTGTTCTGCAGGTCCAAACGCATCGCCTCCAAGTCCGTCAGCAGCTTGCGGTTCTCACTACTTTCGCCGGCAAGCAGAGCGTTGTACTTGCTCAGCAACTCATCATTGAGCCCGTTGATCTTATCGTACTGCTTGGTCATTTGGCGCAGCGAGGTGCCGAGCACGGTAGTGTCGCGTTCCAGTTCTGCGTTGCGCTTTTTGAACTCAGCGAGTTGCGAGCTCATTTCGTCCATGCTCGTCTGGGCTTCCAACGCTTTGGCCTTGGCGGCTTCGGCTTCGGCCTGTAGGCTTTGGGCGCGCTGGTTGGCCTCTTCGTACTTGCGTGCAGGAACGCAGGCTACGAACAACAGACAGAGGAGAACGGGGGCGATAGCCCAGGAGGAAGATCGTTGCATCGGCGTGACGTTTGCTTGAAGACTCCAAAGGTGCATCGGGTCACGCGTGAAGTCTGGTCCGGGCAACATTAATTTTGAACAAGTCGTTTGAACGTTGACCATGCAGACCAGCGCATATATCGGGCTTCCAAAAGATTGGGTGTATTCCCCATCTATCGATCTGGAGCTGAAGCAGTACGCCTTGCTCGGCTATTTACAACGCGTGAAGGCGCGTTTCGCGGAACGCAAGCTCTACCCGTATCTGGAGCATTTGCAGGCCCATGTGGAGGAATTGCTCCACCTGCAACGCTCGAAAGAGCGACTGGCTCGCAGTCTTGGCGGACCGTTGGTGGGTTTCGACCCTACGACGGGGGATGCCATTTACGAGCGACCACAGGACGGGGAACTGTTGCGAGTGATCGATGAGGTGATCGACTTCGCTGTGCCCGGTTTGATGCGAGTACGGAACGAGGGGCTCGGATTGCGGGACGAACTGGCGCAACAAATCCGGTTCGGGCCAGTGGGACTGCAGCCTTTGTATGTCTCCGAAGGCTGGCTATTTCTGCGGTCGGGGCGCGAAACCCGGGTGTATGGGTATTCCATTCCCTTGCTGCGCGAACCCAATGCGGAGTTGCATCACCGCACGGTCTTCACGCGCTATGTGACCTCTTACACCGTCGGGATCACCTGCACGTACGAGCATATGAAGGCGGAATTGATAGATCGGCATCCGTTGCTGCCCAACCCGGCGACGTTCGTGGTGGAGACCGATCGGGAGTTGCCCTGCATGGAGACCTTTGTCCCACTTGCCAAGCGGCTGGTGCATGCCCACGTAATGGCTCAGTGACCCTTGCGCGCGTCTGGGTCGAACCAGACGCCACGCAGATCCCGGTACTCCATACCGTTGATAGGTAGGTCGCGTACCCAAGGTTGAAGCAATCGAACGGATCTTTCGTGATAGAGCGGCGCCACGGCTGCGTCGTCCATCAACTGTGCTTCGGCATCGGCCAGCAGGGCCATCCGCTCGTTCCGGTCGGCGGTGCGTAAGGCGGAGGCATACAAGGAATCGAAACGTGCGTTGCGGTACCGGGTGCTGTTAAGATAGGAGGGTGCGGCGGTATCGATCGGCACGCTCTTCCCATAGAACAGGGCGAGGAAGTTCTCCGGGTCGGGATGGTCCACGATCCATCCCTCGCGCCAGAACTGTGCCCGGCCCATGCGTACACGCTCGAAATGTTGGTCGGCGGGTAGCACAGAGGTGATCACCCGAACCCCCAAGTTGCGCTCCAACATGGACTGTACGATGCCCGCAACGCGCACGTAGCCGAAGCCATCGTTGTTCACTTGCAGGTACGCCGTGGGCAGGTCCTTACCGCCCGGATGGCCTGCTTCGGCCAAGAGTTTACGAGCAGCCTCCGGATCATACATGGTAGGGGGCACCTTTTCATACGGATACGCATCGAAGCCCGGGGCGACCACACCGTGGGTAGCGGCCACGGCCAATCCGTTCAGTACGCTGTCCACGATCACCTGCCGGTCGATGGCCATGGAGAACGCCTTGCGCACACGGATATCATCGAACGGAGGCTGCCGCATGTTGAATCCATAGAACTGGACCGTCAGTCCAGGAATGGTCTGAACTTGGAACCCCGTGCTCGTTTTGAGGAAGTCGGTACGTTCCACGGGCAGTTCGTAGATCACGCTCAAGTGGCCTTTTGCGAACTCGTCCAACTCTTGGTTCTTGTCCTTGATGAAGGTGTAGCGAATAGCATCCAAGAAGGGATACGTATTTCCCAGTTCATCCTTTCCCCAATATGACGGGTTGCGTTCCAGCACGAATGCTTCGCCTTTCGTCAGGCTCTTCAGCTTGAACGGCCCCGTACCCACGGGATGCCACAATGCTTCGCTACCATGGTGGTCCACCAGTTCTTTCGGGAAGATCCAACAGCCTTGGTGCGCCAGTACTTGCAGAAAGCTTGACCAGGGGGATGTCAACGTGATACGGACGGTGTAAGGATCCAGTGCCTCGATGCCCTTCACTCCAGTAGCTGCTTCGCCTTTTGCTGTGGCCGAATACTGCGCATTGGCACCCACGATGCGGTCCTGGAACAACCAGAACATCTGGTTCATTTCGCTGAAGGAGCACAGTGCTGTAAAGCTATCAATGACATCCTGCGAAGTGAATTCGCGACCGGTCCCGTCCGTGAAACACGTGTCATCATGGAACCGCACGCCCTTTTGTAGGGTGAACGTGTAGACGGTTCCGGAGGGGTCCGTGGTCCATGACGCGGCGAGCGAAGGTTTCAAGGACAGGTCGCTCTGGTCGAAGCGTACCAAGCCCTCATAGACCTGTGCGGCGATACGGTGTGCCGCAGCCTGCTCCAAGCTTAGGGGAAACAGCCCTCGCAATTCCTCGGTCTCGTTCGCGTTGAAGACCCCACCGTAGTGTTTTCCACCCGCTCCTTCGCGGTCCCTGGTCTTCTCCGGCGTTGAGCAGGTGACGAACAGCAGGGCGAGACACAGGACTACGGGTTGACGCATCGCGGAGGACCGGTTTTCGGGGCCGCTCAAAAGTATCCGGGGTGTTGGCCGCTGCTGGCAAGGGTCCAATACCACCATCAACAACGCGTTGGTGATAGGCCCCCCTGACGGCCAATGGGATACTTTTCGGACGAAGTCCCCGTATGCCTAACGTGAATAACGGTCGCTGGATCACCCGATCTCCTTTCCCCCGATTTTGCGGCGGGTACTCTTGGGTGTTGGTACTGACGTTGCTGGCACTGATCATTCCTGCGCGTACAACGGCACAAGCGGGGGGCGCTTCCAACCTACGGGGGCGTTGGGTAGCGTTGGTGACGGATACCATCACGCTCGACACGTTGAGCATCGTTCCGGGGAGTGTACACCTGTTCGCGGAGGGGCTTCCGGTGAACGCTTTGCTGTACGACATCGACCCCTATTCGGCCCGCTTGATATGGAATGAGCGCCCGTTGGCGGATTCCGTTTGGGTGCGGTACCGGGTGATGCCCATCGCCTTCGCCGCGGTACGTCAGAACAAGGACATGGCGCGCCTTACCACGCCCAGCGGCGATCGCACCGACCCGTTCAAGTACCAACCCCCGAAGCAGGAAGGCGACCTGCTGGGTGTGCAGGGGTTGAACAAGAGCGGGAGCATTTCGCGCGGTGTGCTGTTCGGCAACAACCAGGACCTCGCGGTGAATTCAACGCTCAACCTTGAGCTCAGCGGACGGCTCACGGACAGGATCCAGGTATTGGCCAGCGTCACGGATAACAACATACCGATCCAAGCCGGTGGGAACACCTTGGAGCTACAGGACTTCGATCAGGTCTTCATCAAACTCTTCGAGGACGATGAGCAGAAGGGATGGTCGTTGATCGCGGGGGATTTCGTACTGCAAAGGCCGAAGAGCCACTTCCTCACGTACTTGAAGAAGACCAAGGGCCTGAGCTTCGAGACACCTATTCCTTACGGAGACAAAGCCAAAGGCCGCATCGGTGCCAGCGTGGCGATCAGCAAAGGCAAGTTCGCGCGTAACACGATCCAAGGGCTCGAAGGCATACAGGGACCGTACCGACTGAAAGGGAACGACAGCGGATCCATCATCATCGTGCTATCCGGTACGGAGCGTGTGTTCATTGATGGGCAATTGCTCGTACGCGGGCAGGAGAATGATTATGTTATCGACTACAACACGGCCGAGGTCACCTTTACAGCGCGCCGGTTGATCACCAAGGACCGGCGTATCACCGTCGAGTTCCAATACTCGGACAAGAACTACGCGCGATCATTGGTGCGCTTGGACCATACGTTGGAATTCGAGCACAGCACGTTACGCTTCAACCTCTACAGCGAACAGGACCACCGGAACCAACCGCTGCAACAGCAGTTGAGCGAGGCTGAGCGGGCCGTATTGCGCGTTGCGGGGGACGACCCGCTAGCCGCCACTGTTCCTGGTGTGGACAGTACCGGCTACGTTGAGGACCAAGTGCTCTATTTCCGCACGGACTCACTCGGCTACGACCCCATCTTCGTATACAGCACAAGCACGGACTCGGCGCTTTGGCGCGTCACCTTCACGCAGATCGGCAGCGGCCTCGGCGATTATGTTCAACAGGAATTCACGCCCAACGGACGCGTGTTCCGCTGGGTGCCGCCAGATACGGTGAACGGTCTGCTGGTAAACAAAGGCGACTACTTACCGGTACGTGTGTTGGTGCCGCCGCGCAGTCAGCAACTGATCACGGTGGGCTATGATCTGCATCCCACGGAACTTACCAAGGCCACTGTTGAGTTGGCCTACAGCCGACTGGACCAGAACACCTTCAGCAGCTTGGACAGCAACGACGATCAGGGCCTCGGTGTGATGACACGCGTTGAGCATGCCATCCCGATCAGCGCGAAGGACAGTACGTTGCACCTTGTTCTGGGTGGTGAGGCCGAGGCGATCAGCAGCGATTTCCGTTTCGTGGAACGCTACAGGGCGGTCGAATTCGACCGCAATTGGAACATCCTCGGGTTGGCACTTCCCGGTGATCAATTGCTGGCCGGTGCGAACGTGGGCCTGCGCAGCAAGAAGTTCGGTCGCATTGGGTACGGGCTGGGCACCTTCCAGATCACCGATGCATACCGCGGTTGGAAACAGGACCTGATCAGCGAAGTGCGTACGAAGCGCACCGAGGTGACCGGCACCGCCAGTTGGCTTACCACAGCGAACAAGCGAACCACCGACTTCCTGCGGCACAAAGCCATGGCGAAGCAGAACTTCAAGAATTTCAGTGTAGGGTTGATGGACGAGCATGAACGCAACCTCTTCCGCACCGACACCTCCGATGCGCTGATCACGGGCAGCTATGAATTCCATGAGTGGGAAGCATTCGTCCAAAGCCCGGACACCTTCAAGAACAAGTGGCGTGTGGCTGGCGGACAGCGATGGGACAAGGCCTTGCGCGCCGGACTACTGACCGAAAGCGCACGCGCCACCTCGTACAGTTTCGGGTTGGACCTCGCGCGCGATCCACGGAAGCGGTTGAACACGACGTTCACGTATCGAAGATTGGACATTCCGGACAGTACTTTGACGTTGCAGAAGCCCGAGAATACCTACCTCGCGCGCATCGATCATGATCTCACGGTGCTCAAGGGAGCTGCCGTCTTCGACCTGTTCTATGAATTCGGTTCGGGCTTGGAACAGCGGCGCGAGTACATCTACATCCTTGTACCGGCGGGCCAAGGGCTCTATGTATGGATCGACTACAACGACAACGGCACCAAGGAGCTGAACGAATTCGAGCTGGCCAACTTCAGTTACGAGGCGAACTATCTGCGCGTTTTCGTGCCGAGCAACAACTACGTGAGGATCTTCAGCAACCAGTTCAGCACATCGTTGGACCTGCGCCCGGCCGTTCTTTGGGCCGATGCCAAGGGCTTCAAGCAGTGGCTCGCGAAATTCTCGGACATGGCATCGTTCCGCGTGGACCGTAAGACCGGCGCGACGGATGTGGGGAAGGCGCTGAACCCTTTCCAGTCCGATGTGGATGATGCGAGCTTGACCTCCTATTCCTCATCGGCACGCAACACGTTCTTCTACGACCGTACCAGCCGCAAGTGGAGCGTGGACCATACGTGGCAGAACGACCGCAGCCGCAGCCTGCTGTTGAACGGTTTCGAGTCGCGCTCCCGCCTTTTCAACACGGTGCGCATCCGGTGGAACACCACCCGCCAATGGACCGCCGATGTTGAAGCTGAACGCGGGCGGGTCGCCAACGGTTCCGATCTGCTGGTAGGTCGTACCTACTCGGTGTACCAACAGGGATTGAAGCCGAAAGTGACATGGCAACCCAACACCTCCTTCCGCACGATACTCTCCTTCAAGTACACGGAGAAGACCAATAAAGAGGAATTCGGTGGTGAGCAAGCGGTGCTTCAGGACCTTGGTATCGAGATGCGGTACAACACCGCAGGCAAGGGAAGCATACTGGCCACGGTGAACCGCGTGGCCATCGACTATGATGGCGAGACGAATTCGCCTTTGGGCAACGAACTGCTCTCGGGCCTGAAGATCGGCACCAATATGACCTGGAGCCTGAGCATCCAACGCAACCTGAGCAATAACCTGCAGGTGGACCTCACCTACAACGGGCGCCGCTCGGAAGGAGTGCCCGTGGTGCACGTGGGCGGAGCGCAGGTGCGGGCCTTTTTTTGAGGCCCGGACATGACGAACCCCTCCAACGCACTTCGTTGAAGGGGTTCGCCAAGAGGAGTTCGATCGTCTACTTCAACTCGAACTTGGATTCGGAGACCTTAGCGCCCGATTCGTACACCTCAACGATGTACTGTCCCGTGCGCATTTCGCCCGTACCGTTCCAGAAGATGCAGGCATCAACGGGTTGGTTCTGGTAGTTCACTTCGCGTTTCGCGCTGAACTCGCCCTCCACACCGTTGAACTGGAAGCGGTTGTTCGGGTCGCTTGCTGGAAGCACTGATCCGTCCGGGCTGATGACACGCATGTACAGGATCTTGTCCCCGGGATCAGTTACCGAGTTCAGGCCCAAAGTGAAGCAGCATTTCACCATCTCGGCCTTCTTCGCGCGGTCGGTATCCACTTGCTTGCCGTTGTTGCGCATGAACAGGGCTCCGGCATTTATCGCGGTCGTGTGCAATATGGCCCCCTTGGCGATCTTCCCTTCCAGTGCGGCTTTCTCCGTTGTCAATGCATCCTTCTGGCCTTTCACCTCGCCCAATTCCTGGGTGATGGTGACATTCTGCGCAGTGAGTTGTTGGTTCGCCTGGTTCAAGGAATCGATGGTGGCCACATAGCCCTTCATGATCTTCCGTAATGTCTCGGCCTCCTTTTTTACTTTGGCCAAGCTATAATTGCCGCGCTTCACCTGGTCCAATAGACCTTCGACCTGTGCGCGCTGAGCTTCCATCTCCACGGTCAACTGCTCATTGTCCGTCTTCAACGTATCGTAGGAGGCGAGCATGTTCTCCAACATCACCGTCACGTTGTCTTTCTCGCTGGTGACGGCAGCAACCTGTTGTTGGGTCTGCTCCACTTCCTTGTTACGCTGCATGAGCATCCACAACATGATCACGTTGCTTACGAGTAGCAGCACGACGAGCACGAGGAGTCCGGTGCTGGAGCGGTTCTTCTTTTCGGTAGATGGGGTGTTCTGGTCCATGGTTGTGATCTTGCAGGATCAGCGTGCTAAATTACGGGACCGTTCGAGGGCCCCATTGGATCAATGTCCCGCTTATCAACAAAGTATTGAACCCCTATCTATCCACCATATCCCTGTGGGGAAGCGACTTTGCAGCGCTGTTCATGCCCCGTCGCTGCGCAGGTTGCGATGATGGCCTGATGCGGTTCGAGGTGTGCTTGTGCCTTCATTGCTTGGAGGACCTTCCGCGCACACGCTTCCATGACGACCCGGAGAACCGGGTGGAGCAACTGTTCCGGGGCAAGGTGGAACTAACGGCGGCCAGTTCGTTCCTGCATTTCTCCACTACTGGCATGGTGCAGCGCATGCTCCATAGGCTGAAATACCACCATGATCGCCAACTGGGCCTTTATATGGGTAGGCTGATGGCCGAGGAGCTGATGACCAGCCCACGATTCAACACGGTGGACAGTTTCCTGCCCGTGCCGTTGCATCCGCGCAAGGAGCATATGCGGGGCTACAACCAAAGCCAGATCCTGGTGGATGGGATGCGTCAGCGCTGGCCGTTGCCCAGTATCGGCAAAGAACTGGTGCGCGTGGTGCGCACGCCTTCACAAACACGCCGCAGCCGGATCGATCGCTGGTTGAACGTGAAGGAGGCGTTCCACCTACCGGATCCGGAGAAATTGCGCGGCAAGCACATCCTGATCGTGGATGATGTGGTCACCACCGGAGCTACGCTCGAAGGTTGTGTGAAAGCGCTTTCCGACGTGCCTGATCTACGCATCAGCCTCTATACGGTAGCCTGTGCTTAGGCTAAGCTGGACGACCGATACCTTTGCGGCGTAAAGCGATGCAAGACCCCATCACCCTTCCTGAGACCAAGGACCGAGTAGTTCTCTATGCGGCGTTGATGCCCCAAGTGCGCGCACTGCTTCACGACGAGCACGACCCTGTCGCGGCTATGGCGAACGTTACCGCGGTGCTCCGTCAGACCTTCGATTGGCATTGGATCGGTTTCTATCGCGTGATGGGCGCGGAACTCGTACTTGGACCATTCCAAGGGCCTGTGGCGTGCACCCGCATCGGATTCGGAAGAGGTGTCTGCGGCAGCGCTTGGAAGGAAGAGCGCACCCTGATCGTTCCTGATGTAGCGGCCTTTCCGGGGCACATTGCGTGCAGCACGCTTTCGCGTTCGGAGGTCGTGGTCCCGATCCGCGACCGCGATGGGCGCATTGCCGCGGTGTTGGATATCGACAGTGTCCACCTTGATGATTTCAGTACGGTGGACGGTCACGCTCTGGAACACTTGTGCGAGTTGCTGCAACCGTTGTTCTGATGGGCCGGCGGGGCCTGTTGTGCATCGCTCTGTTGTTGCTCGGTGCCTGTGCACAGGTACGCGAGATCACCGGTGGCGAGAAGGACAGTGCAGCACCCGTCCTGCTCTCAGCTCTGCCGGAAAATGGAAGCGTGCATTTCGCCAGCAAGCTCATTTTGCTGGAATTCGATGAGCGCATCCAGTTGGATAAGGTGCGCGACCGCTTGTTGATCTCACCGCCGATGCAAGAAGCGCCAAGCCTCAGGGTGGTCGGTTCGCGCAGCGTGGAGATAACGTTGAAAGGGCCTCTTCTGGCGAATACGACCTACACGTTCAACCTCGGCGAATGCGTGAAAGATCTTTCCGAGGGCAACGCTGCACCCGGTCTTACCTACGTTCTATCCACTGGGGAGACGGTGGACAGCTTGCATATCAAGGGTTCCGTTGTGAACGCGTTCCACGGTGGACCGGAAAAGGATATGCTGGTGATGCTGCAAATGGAAGGAGATACGGCGGCCTTCCGCAGTGGGCGTCCAGCGTACATGACGCGTTGCGATGGCATGGGGCGCTTCGCTATTCCCAACCTACCTGAAGGAAGGTTCGATGTATATGCACTTCGCGATATGAATGCCAACTACCGGTACGATCTGCCGAACGAAGAGATCGCTTTCCTCGATAGCACCTGCGTGCTTTCGGCGGCGGATACGTTGGCTCCGGTCTTGTTATTAAGGTCCTTTCTGCCCGCGAATACTGCGCAAAAAGTGCGCGCCTCCACGGTGATCCCCGATGGGGCTTTGCAGCTGGTTCTATCGCGATCCGCAGAGACATTGATGCTTCGCGATGTCGCGCGCACCGGTGGTTCGTTGGTATGGCACCCGGAGTGGAACAAGACCCGCGACACGGTCATGATGTGGCCATCGGACACAACCCTGCTGGCTGAAGGAAGCTATGTTATAACGGACGGTGCAGTGACGTTGGATACCCTCCGATACCGCCCACGGCAGCGGATGCCGTTCCATACCGGAGTTTCGGCCGTGTTGAAAGAGGGTCCATCCGGCGCGGTGATCCGAGTGCGTGCAGCGCGGCCGATCAGTGACTTCGATACCTCCCGTTTCGAGCTGATCAAGGACACCTTACCACTCGCATTCCGCATACAACGAGGCGCGGAGGATAGCCGCACCCTTTTGCTGACCACCGACCTGCCGCCGGGAACATCGGCTTGGCTTACCGTTCTCCCCAAAGCGATACGGGACATCTATGGCGGTTCGAACGATACGCTGAAGGTGGCGTTCGGTCGCGCGGCTGAGCAGGCCACTGGCACCTTGCGTGTGAACTTGAACGGCCTCGACAGCAACGAACATTATCTCCTCCAGCTTCTTGATGGCCAGCAGCGCGCGACACAAAGTGCGCTCATTGACAAGGCCACGACTTCGGTGCATTGGCAACGTCTTCTGCCGGGCCGTTCGACCCTACGGTTGATCGCCGATACCAATGGGAACGGCCATTGGGACACCGGTGAGTGGGTTATCCACCGCCAACCTGAACAGACGTGGTACCATGCCGAGCCCGTGAACGTGCGTGCCGCGTGGGACGTGGTCGTGGACTGGAAGTTGGAGTGAATTCCACATCTCAGCAACTGGCGTTCAGAATACCGGGAACCTTGCCCCGGACCCCAACGTAGAACGGCCGCCACCATTCTTGACCAGGCGGTGGGCGTTGATGAAGAACTGCACTACACAAGTGATCAAGGATCGTCGTTGGATGCGCAGCACTGTGCTGTTACCGATGCTGCTTTTGATCGGCCTTATGCACGCGCAGACCGGACCGGTCCTGCCCACGCGTGGTACTCGTTTCTGGACCGGTTTCATGCAGAACGGCTTCGGTGCCCAAAGCCTGAAGGTCCACATCCTGAGCACCTCCGCGACGTCGGGAACAGTGACCATCCCATTGACCGGATGGAGCGCTAGTTTCTCGGTCTCTGCCAACAACGTAGCGGTCGTCGATGTCCCCACGAGTGCGGAGAACAACGGCTCCGGTAACGTTTCAGCGAAAGGTGTGTTGATCCAGAGCAACGACAGCGTCAACGTCTTCATCAGCAGCTTCCAGAACTTCACGCATGACCTCTCTCAGGTGCTGCCCGAATCCTCCTTGGGCAATACGTACCGGGTGGACAGTTACCAGGGGCTTCCGAACTTCAACAACCTGCACAAGAGCGAGCTGCTCGTTGTAGCCACACAGGATGGTACCCAGGTGCGCATCACGCCATCGGTGAACACGCTGAACGCGAACCCTGCAGGCACGCCTTTCCTTGTCAACCTCAACGAAGGCCAGAGCTTCCAAGTGCAAGCGGCAACGGATGCGTTGGACCTGACCGGGACATTGGTGGAAGCAACAACGGTCAGTGGTACCTGTCGGCCGTTCGTGGTCCTCGGTGGATCCATGTGCGCAACGGTGCCCGGAGCCTGCCAAGCCTGCGATGCGATCTTTGAACAGCTCGTTCCCGTCACCGCTTGGGGAACGCGCTACTTCACCGCCCCGATCAGCGGTGTGAACACGAGCACCTATCGCGTGCTAGCTCATAGCAATGGCACATCGATCTCCATCAACGGAGGTGTTGCGATCCTGTTGAATGCCGGCCAGCGCCATGAAGTGAACGGTACAACGGCGCCGGTATGCATACAATCGAATTTGCCGGTGAGCGTAGCGCAATTGCTTGAGGGCTATAGCTGCGCAGGGAATGGAGATCCGTCGTTGGTGCTCGTTTCACCTGCGGAACGCCTGTCCACGAAGGCGACGTTCAGCACGTCGATCTCACCACAACTGAGCCAGCATAGCGTAAGCCTTGTTGTGCCTGTCGCGGCAGTGGGGCAGATCACATTGGATGGGGTGGTGGTGAACCCGACCTTGTTCCAAACATATCCCGGGTGCACGGACCGCAAGCACGCAAAGGTCCCGGTGGCTCCAGGCGTACACCGTATCCAAGCGGCAGCGGGTTTCCAAGCATACATGTTCGGGACCGGGTATGGCGAGAGTTACGCTGCTTCGGTACACGATATCCGCGCCATTCCGGTGCAGGAGGATTCCATCGTTTGTGGTGGCGGACCGCTCACCTTGAACGCTCCGGAACCCTTGACCAATGCCATCTGGTATGAGGCCGAGGCCCCCAACATGACACTCGCCACGGGCAATAGTTATACGTTCACGCCCAACGCAAGTGGCAGTTACACGGTAACCGGTCTCTTGCCGGTAAGCGGCTGCCCCCGCGATTTCACTTACCATGTCGGTATCCCCTTGACGATACCAACGTTGCTCACCGCGAACGATCAGCCAGCGATCAACATCTGCCAATATGAACCGGTGCAACTCGCACTGGTTCCACCGCCCGATCCGGCATGGTTCGAGATCCAGTGGACGCCGTCCTATTCATTGGACAATGACACCATTTCCAACCCACTGGCCATCCCGATGAGCAGCACATGGTACCGTGTTCGGGTGATCAGCCCGAGCGGTTGCGGCAACATGGACGATAGTATCCGGGTGAACGTGACTGATGGGCGTATCCTCGATCTGGGCCTCACCGTGAACCCGACAGCGGTCTGCTTGGGCAGCACCGTGCAGCTTGGCAGCCGTGCCTTGCGCGTGACGGCGAGCGACCTTTTCGATGGCGCACCGGGAAGCACGTGGACCGCGATACAAGGTGGTGTGGTGAGCACCGCTTGCGGAAGCCAGAGCGGATCCGCCTTGTACTTCGATGGAAGTGGTCAGCGGTATGCGCAGACCATTGGATTGAACACGAGCACCGGCGGGCAATTGCGTTTCGGGTTGAAGATCGCCACGGATGCTTCTCCTTGTGACAATGCCGATGCAGGAGAGGATATCGTGCTCGAATACTCCACGAACAACGGGCTGAACTGGAATTTGATCGACACGTATGATCAGGATGGTTTCCCCGGCTTCGAGCCATTGCAGGTGACGATCCCGGTCCCGGCGCAAACGGCGAACACGATGTTCCGATTGCGTCAATTGGCACACAACGGCACGGGACACGACAACTGGGCGATCGATGATTTCCTGACAGCCAAGTACGACGACAACTGGTTGGGCTATAGCTGGTCACAACCAAGCACCTTGAACAATGCCAGTTCCTCCGATCCACTCGCAACACCAACTGCATCCGGCTGGTACGTGCTGAACGCGACCGACCCCACGGCGGGATGCGTGTACCGGGATTCGGTATATGTGCAGGTGGACCCCGTTTTCAACTTGAGCATCACGCCTAATACCACGTTGTGCGCGGTAGCTGGAATTCCGCTCATGGCAACACCGAGTTCGGGCGCCGGCATAACCTATGCGTGGACCCCGAACAACGGCACCTTGAGCGCGCTGAACGTCCAGTCCCCGATAGCGACGCCGACAACGACAACAACGTATAGTGTGACAGCAACGACCGCGATCGGTTGTACGGCCAACAGGCAGGTCACGATCACTGTTGGCCAGCTCTTAAGCTTCAACGTTTCTGTAGCGAACGATACGGTGTGCCAAGGCGGATCCACACAACTGACCGCTACTGCTGCCGGTGGAACCGGGCTTATCTACGCTTGGACCGGTGCTGGATTGAATAATGCTTCCTTCGCGAACCCCATTGCCACGCCGAACCAAACTACAACGTACACCTGCGTGGTGACCCATGCCGCAAGCGGATGCACGCTGAGCCAAAGCGTGACAGTGGTTGTAACGACCGGATACACAGCGAACGCCGGACCCGACCTGACGTTATGTACCACGCTCGGTCATCAGATCGTACTACAGCATAACGTGCCGGATCCGTCGTACCACTGGACACCGGCGGCGAGCCTCAACTCAAGCACCATCCAATCGCCGACGATCTTGACTGATGCAACGGCGACGTACAGTGTGACCGTCACCGACCTGAACGGTTGTTCGGTGAGCGATCAAGTGACGATCACCCGTGCTTTTGTCGGCTTGCCGGCACAGAGCAGCGCCAGTGGTTGTGTGAATGCACCGCCCACATTGACAGCGCCGCAGACCGGTATAAGCTTTCTCTGGAGCACGAGCGCTGTCACGCCGAGCATCGTCCCCACGGCTTCCGGTCCACATACAGTGACCATCACGGATGCGCAGGGTTGCGAAGCATCTACCACGTTCAATGTGACCTTGTTCGCTTTGCCTGTCGTCAACCTTGGTCCGGATCTCTCGCTCTGTGGCGCGGCCAGCCAGGCCTTGAACGCAGGCAATGCGGGTAGTACCTTCAACTGGAATACGAACGCGGCAACGCAGCAGATCTCGGTTTCCACCAGCGGTATGTATTCCGTTACCGTGACCAACGCGAACAGTTGCAGTGCATCGGATGCTGTTAACGTGCAACTGAACAGCCTTCCTGTGGATGTGCTTCAGGATGTTACCACATGCGCAACGAGTACCGTAGTATTGGATGCGGGTAACACCGGAAGCATTTACCTCTGGAGCACAGGTGGTGCAACACAAACGATAATCCCGACCACGAGCGGTATCTACAGCGTTGTAGTGACCACTGCGCAGAACTGTTCGTCGACCTTCACCGCATCGGTAACGTTGGTGCCGACCGTGAGCGTCGACCTTGGGAACGACACCACCATCTGCGTTGGCAGCTCCATGATCTTGGACGCCGGAACACCCGGACTGACCTATGCTTGGAGCACTGGCGAAGGATCGCAGACCATCTCCGTCCCCGGGACTGGAACGTATAGTGTCGTGGTGGGGAACGGATCCTGCACAGCAACGGATGCCATCGTGATCGCCACCCAAGCAGCGCCTGTGGATATGTTGCAGGACATAACCCAATGCAGCGGCCAACCCGCACTGATGGATGCCGGGAACCCGGGTTGCACGTACCTCTGGAGCCTAGGCACTAGCGCACAAACGCTTACCGTGAACAGCAACGGCATATACAGCGTCACGGTGACGAATGCGATCGGATGTTCGGGCGTTTTCGATGCCGTGGTGCAGCTCGTGCCACCCCCGGTGGTGCAGTTGGGACCTGATACGGTGCTTTGCGACGGAGAAGCATTGGTCGTTGATGCTGGGAACCCGGGGTCGAGCTATGTATGGAGCAATGGGGCCACCACGCGCTCCGTCCCGATCCGCACAGCCGGTACGTATACAGCACAAGTGGATAACGGTCTCTGCCAGCGCAGCGATGCTATCATAGTGGCCTTTGATCCATCGCCTGCGCAAATGGCAGCACGACAGTTCCACACCTGCTTGGGCGAAGATGAACAGTACGTACGTCTCGATGCCGGGAATCCCGGATCGAACTATGATTGGTCAACGGGCGAACATGCGCAAGTGATCTTGGCAGGTGCGTACGGTTGGTACGTGGTGGAAGTGACCAACCAGTTCGATTGCGCTGGACGTGATTCTGCCCAAGTGATCGAGTACTGTCCATCGGCGATCTTCATTCCGAACACCTTCACACCGAACGGCGATGGTACGAACGACATCTTCATACCCCTGGGCAAGAACATCGCGGCAATGCACCTCTACGTGTTCGACAGATGGGGCAATCAGCTCTTCGAAAGCGACAACCCGACCATGGGCTGGGATGGCACGTACGGAGGAGAGGTCGTGAAGAACGATATCTACGTCTGGCGCTTGGCCTACAAGTTCTTCGAGGACAAGGACGGTTCCGTGGGTATGGAGCAGGAACAGCTCGGCCACGTGCAAGTACTCCGTTGATCCGGCCTGCGCTTCAGCAACGCAATTCGAAATCGTCGGCTTCCTTGGCTACGGGGAATTTCTCGCGGAAGTCGGCAAGCGCATTCCAGTCCAAGGCAACAGTAGTGGTCCCTTCGTGTGAAGGTTCCACGCTTCCGATCACCGCGCCGCGTGGATCGATCACCACCGAATCACCGCTGTAGTGGATCCCTTTGCCATCCATGCCTACGCGGTTCTGCCCGATCACGTAGCACTGGTTCTCGATGGCGCGCGCGATCAAGAGCTGGCTCCACGGATAGCGTCTTGCCTCCGGCCAGTTGGCCACGTAGAGGATAGCGTCATAGTCGCCTCTGTTGCGAGCGAATACAGGGAAGCGTAGATCGAAGCACACTTGGAGCAGGATGCGCCAGCCAAGCCATTCCACCACCACGCGCTCCTTGCCAGCGCTGTAGTGGTCGGTCTCATCGGCAAAGCGGAACAGGTGGCGCTTGTCATACACCGTGATCTTACCGGACGGTTCAACAAAGAGCCCTCGGTTGAAGTACATACCACCTTCGGAAATGATGGCGCTTCCGTAGATCGCCGCATCCACCGATCTTGCTTGTTCGCGCATCCATGCAACAGTAGCACCGGCCATGGTCTCCGCAAGTTCCTGGCTTCGCATACTGAATCCCGTGGTGAACAATTCCGGGAGCACGACGATGTCGGTCGTCCCCTTCAGTGCGGCGAGCTTCTCTGCGAACATCGCACGGTTCGCTGCGGCATCCTCCCAGTGGAGCATGCTCTGGACGAGTGTGACCCTTAGATGTTGCATAGTTTCTCCATCGCTGCGTCCAAGGTAGCGTCCTGCTTCGCGAAGCAGAAGCGGAGCAGCCGTTGATCTGTGGGCGGTTCCTTGAAGAACGGTGACAATGGTATTGCAGCCACACCGAACTCTTTCGTCACACGTTGGGCGAAGGGGAGATCATCTTCGCGGCTGATGGCGCTGTAGTCCACCACTTGGAAATAGGAGCCTTCGCATGGAAGTAGTTGGAAGCGGGATCCGCTCATGCCTGCACGAAATCGATCGCGCTTGTTCTGATAGAATGCCGACACGTTCTCGTAGTTGGCCTGCTCCTTGAGGTACGTCGCCATAGCATGTTGGACCGGGGTGTTCACGCTGAAGACATTGAACTGGTGGACCTTCCGGAACTCGGACATCAGGTCCTTCGGCGCAAGTGCGTAGCCCATTTTCCAGCCGGTGGTGTGGAAGACCTTTCCGAAGCTGAAGATCACGAAGGCGCGCTTGCGTAGTTCGGGATAGTTGATCGCGGATGCATGCGGCTCGCCGTCGAATATGAGATGCTCATAGACTTCGTCGCTCAGCAGAAAGATGTCCGTCCCGCACAGCAAGTCGACGATACGTTTCATGTCCGCGTCGCGTAGGATCGTTCCTGCCGGGTTGTGCGGCGTATTGATCATCAACATGCGCGTCCTTGGTGTGATCGCACATTGCACCGCATCCGCGTCGAACTTCATATCGCTGCCCAACCGCACATGCACCGGCGTGCCGCCGAACAACTCGACAGTTGGCGCGTAGCAGTCGTACGCGGGATCCACGATGATCACTTCATCACCTGATCGGACCACCGCGCCGATCGCCGTGAAGATGGCTTGTGTGCCTCCGGCGGCCACCGTTATCTCCGTATCGGGGTCATAGCCGAAGCCGTAGAGCCTGTTCACCTTGGCGGCGATCGCTTCGCGCAGTGCTGGAACGCCGGGCATCGGTGCGTACTGGTTGTGCCCCGCGCTCATTGCGGAATGCACAAGTGAGCTCAACTTCGCGTCGATCGGGAGATCAGGAAATCCTTGGCTGAGGTTTATGGCACCGCACTCCTGCGCCAGCTTGCTCATCACGCTGAAGATGGTGGTGCCCACGTGGGGGAGTTTGCTCCGGAGCGATATCGATGGTGCTACCATGCGCCGCGAAGCTAGGCTCGGACGGGAGTCCAGGTCCTTGTCCCGAACGGTATCAGATCGGTGCGTTCGGATACACCTTGCGGATCGCCTCCATCCGCGAGGAGACCTGCAACTTGTCGTAGATGTTGCGCACGTGCTTGCGTACGGTCTCCGTGCTTATCTCCGCTTTGGCGGCGATCTCCTTGTACATGAGGCCGTTCGCCAGTTGGTCCAGTACGTTCTTCTCGCGTTCGGTCAGTGCATGGTCCTGGATCCGCACCTGCACCTCGCGTTGGAAGCTGGCCACCACCAAGCGGGCGATGGTAGGTGCCATAGGTGAGCCACCGGCGTGGATGTCGTGGATCGCGGCATGCAGTTGCTCCGGCTCCTCGTTCTTCACCAGGTACCCCGTTGCACCCGCGCACAGGGCTTGGAAGATGTAGGCCGGATTCTCGAACACTGTCAACACCAAGAATTGGACGGAAGGACGCAGCGGCTTTACTTCCCGGATACAGTCGATCCCGTTCTTTCCCGGCAGGTTGATGTCCATCAGGACAACGTCCACTTCCAAGGTGGAAAAGCCCTCCAAAAAGTCCTCAGCGTTCGCGAAGCATTGTACCACTTGGATGAGCTTGGCGCGTTCCAAACCCAAGCGCAGAAGTTCACGGATCTCCTTATCGTCCTCTACGAGGGCGACACGAATCTGTCGTGGCTCCATACCGCGAAGCTATGGAAGTGGACCGTTCGATCAGGTCATTCCTAGATATCCGCGCTGGTTTGCGATCACGGAGTTGCGGAACGGGTAAGCTCCAAACGTGTACCAGTTGGCGCATTGGGACGGATATGAAGTTCGTTACCCAACCGCTCGGCGCGTGGAAGTAGTTGAAGCCTTCCTTGTCGAAGTACTCGTGAATGCCGAAGCACACCTAGTGCCGCATGCGGAACACCGCGCTGTAGGTATTGGTGCGGAAACGCAAGTGCGCTTGTCCTCGCAAGAATTCAAGCGAGTGCTTCTTGGGTTGGATCGGGTAAGTGGTCGCATCGCTATCACCGAGCACTTCAACAAAGGTCACCTTCATCTCCACCCGCTGGCCACTGCCCTGTGAAGCGACGATCTCACCGGAGCATTTCACTGCGGCGCTCGTGATACAGCGCGCGCGTCGTGACATCCATCTTCTCCTGATCGATCACGCATTGCAGATTGCGAATAGTGCTGCCGTCGTTGAGCGCGATGGAGCGATCGCTTCTGAAGGTACGCACCCATCCGGCCACGGTTACGGTGTGTCCGGTCAAGGTTTCGTTGTCGAGGGCGTCTATGATGGAGGTCATATCGAACACGCTATCAGAGGACCGGCGAACAGGCAGACCTCCCTTAACGGGCATCAAAGACGATGAGTGGATCGAGACCATCGCTTTTGCAGTCCAAAGGTCTCGCCGCACGGTGGAATGTAACGGAACGCCACAAGGCGGTCTACTGTTTGATGATCGCCAAGGAGCATGTACCGTGCTCATTCTGCAGCAGTACTTGGTAGCGACCGGGGGCCACCCCGTCAACACTCAAGGGTTCGTGGTGCGGGCCGACAGTGCGATGGGTGTTCTGGAAAAAGGTCCGCACCACGCGACCTTGCATGTCGACCAACGAACAGGAAAGCATGGTGGGGGTGGCCAGTGTATAGGAGAACTGGAAGCCCTCTGCAACAGGAACAGGATAGATCGAAGCATTGGCTGCCAAGGTGAATTCGGCGACGCCAATGTCGGGGTCGTTCAATACGCGGGCAAGGGCAAATTGATAGCGGGAGTCTCCTATATGATCGGTGGCGCCGCCGATCAATACACGACCGTCGGGTTGAAGACGAAGCGCAGTGCACCGATCATGCCCATTGTTGAAGTCGACCTCTAAACGGCCATTGTTGCCGAATACCGGCTCTGGTTGGCCATTGGCGGAGAACCTCCATAGCACCATATCACTGGGATCTGCCGGATAGCTTGGAGATGATCCAGCGCACAGGAAGGAACCGTTGTCCATCAAGGCCACCGCATTTACATCATGGTTGACGAACGATAGCCATTGGAATTCTGGGTCGATGTCCCCGTTGGGAAGACAGCGCAGGATGTAGCCGGTTGTTTGCGTGAACGACGGGTCCATGACGTTCGTCGATGTCAGGGTGGCTGACACGTACAAACGGCCAGCATCATCGGCGTCGATCCCTGTAACGCGCATACTGGGGAGCCAGATAGGGTCGGAGTTGAGGGGCGCAAATACGGCTTTGCCATCCCCACTGAATGACAGATCGAGCGTGCCGTTCGAGAGGTATCGGACCAACAAGGCCTCGCTCTCGGTGTTCCCGGCCACTACCAGTTCTCCGTTGCTCAGTTCCACGACCGCTTGTGCGGTCTCGTATGAAGTGGGGTCAAGGGAGGTGGTCTGGATACCATCAAAGCTGAAGCTGTTGTCCAACGAGCCGTCCGCGTTCAACTGCACCACTAGGAGGTCACTATCGGAAGACGGCGTGGAAGTGGAACCGACGACCACGATCTTCCCGTTGGATCGGATGATCACATCATTGCCTACTTGGCCACTCCCGCCGATATCAAGGGTGCGGATCCCGATGCCGTTGAAAGTGTTGTCCACAGCACCGTTGGGGAGCAACCGCAACACCACCAAGTCGGAACCTGTGACATCGGGATCCGGCCAACCGCTCCCCACTACCACGATGCGATCATCCGCTTGCGCCGCAACCGCGTAAGCGCGATCGTATCCATCGGCCATGTCCAACCGGTAATATCCATTCTCGCCACCGAACGAGGGATCAAGCAATCCGTCCGGAGCATACCGCGCTACGATCATGTCCGTGTGTTCTGCAGGGGAGCCCATCCAATCGCCGATACCCACGGCGATAATACCGCCGAAACTTTGTACATCCATGTCCGTGATGTACATCGTGGAGCCGGCGGTGTTCACGAACGGTGGCGTTAGCGCGCGTCCATCCGCACTGAAGCTCGCATCCAATATTCCGGTTTGCCCGGATACGTGATGGATCGGTAGAACGAGCAAGAGGAGGAGGTGGATGCGTGGCATAGGGGGGGCGTGAAGAGATTGGCGCGAAAAGGAGAGGGTGACCGGGACGATCGCGGTGATCATCGGCCCTTAAAGTAATAACGACGGCGCGGAAGCACGTCCTTCGTTCAAGGATCGGAATAGGGGCGATCTGTTCAGTGCATCACTTTCCGGCTGCAGCTTCGAGATCCTTTACACGCAGCAGCAATTGGTCTATGATGACCTGTTGCTCCTGAACGGCCTTCACCAACGGCACCACGAATTCGGCATAACGTAAACCGTAGAGATCATCAGCGTTCTTTGGCTTGTCCACGCCACTGAAATCGAAGCCTACTTCCTTAGCAGCGTCTTCCACCTCTTGGGCTAGGAAGCCTGTGTAACGGATGCGTTCTTGGGCATCGCGGGCCTCTTGGTCCTCGGCGCTTGTAACATTGGTTGTTGTGCCATTCTCGCCTTCGCGCATGTCCTCTTTCAGGTATGCGGCCAAACGGTTTGCAGCCACATTGTAGGTTACCGGCCGTAGCTTCAAAATGAATTCTAAGCCCTTCACATCGGTGGTTATGTTCTGCTTGTAACGCGCATCGCTGAATGTTGTAAAGCCGACCTGACCTTTGATGCTGCCAATACTGGTGTTACCAACGTGAACCGTATTATTCGCCGTGGGGCGTGCGTTGTAACCAAGACCCATGGCATTGGAGTAGCCGCTCGCCAACGGGAAAGCCGCATTGCCGAGGTACGTGGAATTGGTCATCGTCCAGAAATTCCCAGCGTCTCGGCCTACACCTGTGTTGCCGCTATTTGTGCCAACTACGAACTTCAGCGCACTATGACCAAGGGCGGTATTGTTATCTCCTGATGTGTTTTGGTTGAGCGCACTATGCCCTATACCGGTATTGTATTGGCCGGAGATGTTATTTTCCAGTGTGAATGCGCCTACACCGACATTCACTGAAGCATTGTTTCCTTGCGAAGAGAAGAGGCCCGTGAGCGACCTGAAGCCGACCGCTACATTGTAGTTTCCCGAGTCATTGTAGAAGAGTGCATCTGCTCCCAGTGCAACATTGCCAGCTCCCTTCTTATTATCAGAAAGCGCCAAGGATCCTACTGCAGTATTACTGCCGCCCGTTGTGGTCTGATATAGTGCGTTGGCCCCGCAAGCGGTATTGTTAGTCCCCGATGTATTCCCTTGCAAAGCTGAAAAACCGATTGCGGTTCCACGCTCCCCGCTGGTGTTGCCCGCGAGTGCACCGAAACCCATCCCTGTGTTGAGGGAGCCTGTCGTATTATCCGCTAATGCGCTCCTGCCCATTGCCGTGTTCGAAGACCCAGTTGTGTTATTGTTGAGTGCATTCGAACCAAGAGCGGTATGCAATTCCGAAATGAAACCACTTTGAATTCCATTCACTTTGAATTTCAGTGGCATGTCATCCGTCGTCCCAATGAAATTCGTTGCCGTATCCGTTCCCGCATTCCCCTGCAAGCCCCACGCATTCAACCCACCATCGGGACCGGGCACACCCTGCGGTCCTTGTGCACCAGCGGGTCCAGAAGCACCGGGGTTTCCCTGCGGTCCAGTGGGTCCGGTAGCACCTTGCGGTCCTTGCGGTCCAGGTGTGTTACTGGTCTCGGCGTGCAAGGCATAGGGCACACTGAGCAGTTGGGTGGTGCCGAGCGAAACGCCGTTCACGCGTGTGCGGGCGAACCAAGGCCCCTCGCTCCAATCCACATTGGCCCACGCGCCATTCACGGGTGTGCCTTGTCCGAAGGCGAGGTCCACTAAGCCGAAATCGTTGGTGGTCTCGCTGTGTTCTTCACTGTAGATCACCGGTCCGTTGGCTGCGCCTTGCAACAAGGAGAGTTCGATCGCTGCCGGTGCGTTCGCCTGAATGGCGCCGCTTCCATCGCGCACAATTGCTTGGTAGCTGAAGCTCTGCGGTGCTTGTCCGTAGGTGACGGTGGCGCACAGGATCGCGGCTAGGAAGAGAAGGTTCTTGGTGCTCATTGTGAAACGATGAATTCGAGGGTTTGCAGTTCGTTGCCGCTGCGGTCCATCACGCGCAGATGGTAGGCGCCGCTAGCGAGACCATCCACTTTCCACAGGCCTTGCGATGCGATGATAGGCCACAAGAGGGTCCTCTGGCCAACGTCATTGATCACCTCTGCTTGGTAGGCGGTCGGTTCGGTGGTGGAGAATTGGAGTATGTCACGCGTTGGGTTGGGAAAGAGATGCCATGCGGCGGATCCTTCTGCGCGTAGGAGCACCGAGGTGTTGAAGTCGGATGGAGGTTGGTGGAAGCCCTGAGTGGCGATCACGGTAGTACCTGTTCCGGTGGCGATGATCGGTTCGCCAATGGTCCATGCCACCATTAGGTCACCACCGTTTGCTTGAGTACCAGCGGAGCCCAACACGTTCTGGGCCCATATGTGCGGTGCGCACAAAAGGGCACTACACAGCATAGCAATTCGGATCATTGCTTCACGAGTTTGACGGTTGAAAGCGTTGTGCCATTGTTCACCACAAGGCCATATACACCGGCGTCGACACCGGACAGATCAGCTTGGAGAAGGGTCGTGCCGTTCGGTGCTGTGCGTAGTGGCCATGATCGTGCGATCCGCCCTTGTGCATCGACTAGGGTGATGTCCACAGGCCCCTCTTCGAGGTTGCTCAAGGTGATGGACGTGTGGTCCGTCGCCGGGTTCGGGAAGACGCTCACCTGTGCTGACGGAGGGCGTTCCGTTACACCTGCGCGAATGTCGTTCTGGTACTTAAGGAGTACGATATGTTCGAGTCCGCCGACTTGTGCCGTGCCGATGCCCACAATGGAGCTATCGCTTAAGAATGCCAGGTGTTCGCAGGTCTCCTCGCCTCCGTCCTCGTCATAATCCGTTGTTGTGAACATCGGGTCCAACAACCATTCCTCTCCATCGAGCCGCTCTACGTTCCAGTTCTGTGCATCAGGACCTCCGGGCACATTGCCACCCAAGATCAATGCGGAGTTGTTCTGCACGAGCATGCAGTTCCACGCATCGCCACCATCGGGGTCGTCTTCGGTCAGCTCCCCTACGGGAAAGCCGCCTGCATCAAAGAACTGGAGGATCCTTGCCTGCGAAGAGCCGGGCACCCGTTTGACGCCGGCCACGGCCATCCAATCGAAGGGGAACTCGATCATCGTGCGACCGATAAGGTCAATGCCAGGGCTTCCTACCCAAGTATAGCCGTCCTCTTCGCCGAATGAGTTGTCCGGCACACCGCTGTCTTCCAGTTGCCCCAGCAGCATGGAGAGATCACCATCGTCATCCTCGGAACCGGATCCGCAGAACAGGATCCCTCCGAAGGCGCTGAGCGTGGCCCCTAGAAGCCGTACTTTACCAGCCTCGGGGATCGTGAAGAACACGGAGCCATCACCACCGAAATCGGGATCCAAGCCACCGTTCTCCAGATAGCGCTCCACCACGATCTGGGTCTGTTGAAGGTTCTCTCCCGTGAAGCCGGCGAGAATGATCTTGCCATCGAGCTGTACCAATACTTCGCGCGCTTCTTCGGCGTCCGCAGTAGTATATATATCGCGCACCAGGAGACCGGTGCCGCTGAAGGAGGCGTCCAAGGAGCCATCTGCGAGGAAGCGGGCAAGGAACATATCGCTGTTGGTCTCTGCCTCATCCGAGAAGAGATGACCGGCTACTACAAGCCGCCCTTGCTCATCAATTGCCGATGAGCGCACGAATTCGCTGCCTGGGCCGAGGTCATGCATGACCGCGCCGTTCGTACCGAATGTCACGTCCGGTGTACCATCCGCGTTCAAGCGTAGTAACACCGTGTTGAAATGGGTGCCATTGCTGCTCCGCCCGGCCACCAAGATGCGGTCATCAGGCAACACGACACCGGCCACAGCTTGGTCGCTCATGCCAAGCCCGATGTGAGGCACCACCACTTTGCCATTGTCGCCAAAGGCCGGGTCCAGTGCACCGGGTTGAGCGTAAGCAGCAGTATAAGGGCCAGCGATAAGTGATATCAGGGCAAAGAGTCGCATCATGGGGATGGTTGAGGGGGAAAGAGAGCAAAGTTGACGCTAGCCGGGATATTCATCAATACCCACAAAGTGGTATTCCGGCGATCGGCAGTGCCGACTAGATCGGAGCATTCGGATACACCCTGCGGATCTCTTCCATGCGGGAGGATATCTGCAGCTTGTCGAAGATGTTTCGCACGTGTTTGTGCACGGTCTTGGTACTGATCTCGGCTATCGCCGCGATCTCATTTTACATGAGTCCCTAGGCCAGTTGGTCGAGAACGCTCTTCTCCCGTTCCGTGAGAAACATGGTCCGGGAACCGGGCTTGCACCTCGCGGTGAAAGCTGGTCACCACGAGCCGCGCGATGGTGCCATGGGCGAGCCCCCCGCATGGATATCGTGGATCGCGGCGTGCAGTTGTTCGGGCTCCTCGTTCTTCAACAGGTTTCCGTGGCACCGGCGCATAAGGCTTGGATAATGTAGGCGGGGTTCTCGAACACGGTGACCACGAGGAATTGTACGGAGGGCCCGACCGGTTTGGCCTCGCGGATGCGATCGATCCCGCTTTTGCCCGGCAGGTTGATGTCCATTAGAACCACATCCACTTCGAGTTCCATGAACACGGTGAGGAAGTCCTCGGCGTTGGGGAAGCAACGGACTACCTGTATGCGTGCGGCCCTCCCCGAGCTGTTTTACAAGAGTTCGCGGATCTTCTTGTCATCCTCTACCAACGCGACGCGGACCGGTCGTTCCTCCATGCTACTGAACTAGTGGAAGCACCCCGATCGGGCACGTCGTGCCAGCGATCCATTGAAGCACCCGTCACGGACCCGTGGTGGAGATCAGCTCCAAACGCATGCCCCGTGGTTCATTGGCCCTGATACGAAGGTCCGCCCCCAAGCGCTCGGCACGTGTTCGCATGTTGCGCAAGCCGTTCCCCTCGCGCCCGGCCTTTTCGGGGTCGAAGCCTGAACCATCATCATCGACCATCAGGTGGAAGCCCTGCACGGAGGTGTTCAGTTGAACAGTGATGCGCGAGGCGTGCGCATATTTCAAGGCATTGTTCAACGCTTCTTTCAGGACCAAAAAGATGTCGCGCTTGGTGGCGGGGTCTATGGGGGCATCTGCACCCGAATGGCCGAAGTGCAGGTGCGCCTCGATCCCGGTGCCATCCATCACACGCTGTGCATACACCTGCGCGTGGTGTACGAGTCCTTGCCAAGTATCCTGTTCGGGGTCCACGGACCATACGATGTCCCTCAATGCGCCACCCGCTTCGCGGCTTAAACTACCCAGCCGATCAAGCACCGGCGTTACTTGATCGGAACCATCTGCGATCCTTCGTTTTGCTTCGCTACCGAGCATCGCGATCTTCGTGAGGTCGCTCCCCAGTTCGTCGTGGATGTCGCGCGCGATCCGTGTGCGGACCGCTTCGGCCTCGAGCGCTTTTTCACTGGCCAGCAATTGGTCCTGCGCGTTAAGGATAGCCGCGTGGCTGCGGCGCAATAGACGGCCATTGCTCCAAAAGGCAACGACAGTGACCAGCAATAGAAGAGCGCCTAGTGCGAATAGATCGCGTCGGGCTTTTTCCGAGGCGATCTGGCGGTCGTGAAGGATCTGTTGCACACGCACCTGCTCCGCGTTTGCCAAACTATCCACGAGTTGCTCGCGCTGGAATTCGAACAAGAGTATCTCGTCCCGTCCGTCCATATGCGAAACGCTATCCTTCAGCGAAGCCCATTGTTCGGTCATCGCCAACGCTTCTGATGTGCGACCTTGCTTGCGGTAGAGGTCCTTGAGCAGTTCACTCGCGCGCACCATGGACCCCTCATCACCGAGTTCGCGGGCAACGCCCACATCGTGGTTCGCCGCGGCGAGTCTTAGCCCTTGACGAAAATCGCGCTCTGCGGCTCTGTCATCACCCAATGCCAATTCGCCGATACCCATCAGCACCGTGCATCCACACCGAGCGGTCTGATCGTCCATTTCAGCCGCGATCCCGGCACAATCTCGTGCGGCGGCTAGACCGCGGGTATGATCACCGATTGCATAGTAGGACCGTGCCAAGGGTGCCAGCACGGGCAACTGGTCCCACGGGTTATCGGAATGGCGCGCAAAGGACAAGCTGGCTTGAAGGAGCAGGATGGCATCGGCATGGAGTCCTTCCGCAGTGCGGATCATCGCACGCGTGAGCAGCACAGCGGAACTGTCCGCTGGCGGGCCTTCCCCGCAGGAGTCCAGATACGCTTCCGCCACTCGGAACAAGCGTTGGTCGATGTTTGCTGAAGCCAGATGCACCAGCGCCTGGTTAGTCACGTGAGCATGCTGCAAGGCGCGGCCCAAGCGCAACTCCTCCTGGAAGAAGCCGATGGACCGGCCCGCTCTACCCACCGCTTTGTGGAGCACACCAAGTGCATCATAGGTCTCTGCCATCGCGTGGCGCTCGTTGTGGACCTGGAAATCGGCTAATGCGGCTTGAAGTGACGCCAAGGCCAACGGAATGTTGCGGGCAAATTTGGCGTGATAGCCTGTGAAGTAGTGGAAGGCTCCACGTGCATGGCGTGCCCGACGACGGACCTCCGCGTTCGGATTCTCGAGCAGTTCGGCGGAAAGGCTGTCCATCCGCGCCAAGTAGGGAAACGCGTTGTTGGATGTGTACCACGATTCGGCCACCATGATCAAGAGGTCCAGCTGCGCCGTATCCCTGATGGAGGTGTTCAACAGCGGCAACACGGAATCCAGTCGCTCCGGTGATTCCTGGGCATGGATCGGGCCGATAAGAATGGCCATCAGCGCGTATGATAGGGCCCAGTTGGTCCGAAGGCGGGGCAGTATCATCAAGGGCGTGCGTTCATCGGCCATGCTCACGTGACTTGCGGGTGTAAGATGCGGAGTTCGAGGCGCTCGACCTATACCACTTAGGTGTTACAAGTGCGACATCGATGCGGTGCGTGCGCGGGACAAGCAGGACGCGTGGGACGATCTGCACCGGAAGGACCGGTGTAGCCTTCACCACCGACACCAATGGAACCTGTCCGGAACCACTCATCACAACGGAAACGAATATAGTTGCATATCGTTTCCGCTGTTCTATTTTTGACCCCCCGTTCGCGCCGCACCCCATCCATGGATATCAGGAAGAAGGACATACTCGACCAAGCCCACAAGCTATTCATGCGCTTCGGGGTAAAGAGTATGACCATGGATGAAGTGGCGACGCAGTTGCGCGTGAGCAAGAAGACGCTCTATGAGTACTTCACCGATAAGAACGACCTGGTGGGACAAGTCGTGGCCGGTGTATGCAAGCACCACCGCACCAACATCGACGCCATTTGCGCCCGTGGCCTGAATGCGATCGATGAGAACCACGAGATCACCAACTTTATTGTGGGGCAGATCGGCGGCGTGCACCCGAGTGTACAGTTCGACCTGCAGAAGTACCACCCCAAGGCCTGGGCGATCCTGGACGAAACGGAGCGCACGGACATTTTCCGTTGCGTGAGCGGGAACCTGAGGAAAGGCATCAAGGAAGGCCTATACCGGGAGGGTTTGGATGTGGAGGTGGTCACCCGCCTTTACACGGCCCGCATGGACGTCACGTGGGACGGGCATGTATTCCCGCCTGAACAGTTCAACATCAGCGATGTGCTATGGAAGCACTTCGAATACCATATCCGTGGCATCGCCAGCAAGAAGGGTGTGGACTACTTAGAGAAGAAAGTGAAGAAAGAACGGGCCGCCGCCTCGGCTTCAACAAGCAACGGATGAGACGCATCACCACCACTATGATGATCGCCTTCGCACTTCTGGCGCAGGCACAAGGGCCATTGACCCTAAGCCTGCAACAAGCGCTGGACCTGGCCGCGAAACAGAGCTACAATGTGCAATCGAGCGTCCTGGAAGCGGACAAGGCGCGCAGTAAAGTGAAGGAGATCACGGCGATCGGGCTTCCGCAGATCAACGGCGAGGTGCAGTTGCAGAACTTCATTGACGTTCCAACGCAGCTGATACCCAACTTCTTTTCGCCACCGGGTACCGTTGGTGCGCCGGATTTCATTGCCGCGCAATTCGGCCTGCCTTGGAACACGAGCGCTGGCATCACGCTATCACAACTTTTGTTCGATGGTAGCTACCTGATCGGGCTGAAGGCGACCCGGGCGCTGGAAACACAGAGCATGCAGGACCTGCAGAAGGCGGAGGTGGATGCACGCAACCAAGCCGCCAAGGCGTACTCTGGTGTGCTGGCAGCGGAAGAGGGCGCCCGACTAGCTGGTGAGGGCATTCCCTTGTTGGAGAAGAGCGTGCGCGAAGTGGATGCGATGCGCGAATCGGGTTTCATGGAGACCACTGACGTTGACCGTTTGACCATCCAGCTGGAACAGGCCCAAGCACAGCAACGCAGTTTCGTGAAACAAGCCGAGATCGCGAAGGCATTGCTCGCCCTCTCACTGGGTGTTCCGCAAGGCACACCATTGACATTGACCGACGACCTCACCACCATCCTGAACAACCCGGACGAGACGGCGTTGAGCGAGCAGCCCTTCGATGCAAAGAGCCACATCGAACAACAATACGCGGAGAACCTGGTGCAATTGCAAGACCTGAACCGGAAGAACGAGCGTTCTAAAGCGATGCCTTCGTTGGGTGGTTTCCTGAGCCATTCCCAAGTATGGAACGGCCCCAGCTTCGATCCCGGCGGCAAGTATCCATTCTATCCGACCACATTGTGGGGGGTGAGAATGACCGTGCCCATTTTCTCCAGCGGATCACGGTCCAACCGGGTGAAGCAGGCTGAGTTGGCGCTTGCACAAACCGAGGTGAACCGCACAGCCACCGAACAGCGCTTGACCGCCACGGCAGACCAAGGGCGCAACCAAGTGCGCACCGCGTACGACAACTTTCGCACACAGGAGCGTGGCCTTGCATTGGCCAAGAACATCCTGGACCGGACCAGCATCAAGTTCGCCAATGGTGCTGCGGCGAGCTTCGAATACACCCAGGAGCAGGGCAACTACCTGATCGCCCAACAGAACTACGTGCAGCGCATGTACGAACTGCTCACCACCCGCGCCGATCTGCGCAAAGCACTCGACCTCTATTGAACCTTCCACCGAACACGCTATGAAGACCCCGATATTCCACGTCACCCTTGCAGTGCTGCTGAGCGCGTGCGGTGCAACCACGCCTACGGACGACGTTGGTCGCAAGCGTGTTGAACTCGATAGCTTGAAGGCCGCTTATAAGGAGCTCGGCCTCAAGATCAAGGAGACCGAGACCTGGGTGGCCGACCACGATACCACCGTTCGCAGGAACCTGCCTGCAGTGACCACTCTGGTGTTGCAACCCAGCACCTTCGAACACTTCGTTCAAGTACATGGTGCGGTCAAGTCCGACAAGAGCGCCGATCTCTTCGCCATGGGCGGTGGCCGTGTGCGCCGGGTGTTGGTGAAGGAAGGTGATCGTGTTCGCAGTGGTCAGTTGCTGGTGGATCTGGACAACGACGCCATCGACAAGCAGATCGCCGCTGCCGAATCCGGTGCTTCGCTGGCTAAGGACGTGTTCGAGAAACAAAGCCGGTTGTGGGAGCAGAAGATCGGTAGCGAGATCCAATTCTTACAGGCCAAGAGCCAGAAGGAACAGGCCGAAGCCGGTGTATCCGCCTTGCGCGAGCAACACCGCATGACACAGGTGACCGCGCCGTTCGATGGCACGGTGGACGAGATCATGGTGAGCATCGGTGACATGACGGGGATGACACCGGTTGTGCGCGTAGTGGATCCAAGCGGAGCGCAATTGGAAGCCGATGTCCCGGAGAGCTATCTCACTCGCGTGAAAGTGGGCGACCCGGTGCGTGTTGAATTCCCAAGCTTGAACGACACGTTGATCGCGACACTGAGCAACGTGAGCCAGTACATCGACCCAGCCAACCGGACCTTCCGCATTACGGTTCGTGTTCCGCAGTCCAACGGCCTGTTGCGTCCAAACCTGCTCAGCGTGATCCACATCCGCGACCAGGTGCAGGAGAACGCGTTGGTGGTACCCAGCCGCACGATCCAGGAGGATGTGAACGGGAACAACTACATCTTCCTGTTGGATGATGCCGGCGGCAAGAAGACCACCCGCAAGGTGATGGTGACGCGTGCCGCAGACTACCGAGGCAACACCATGATCACGCCCACCGAAGGTGATGCCGCGAAACTGAGCGGTGCCACCTTGGTGGACGAAGGCGCGAAAAGCGTAGGCGGCGGACAGGAAGTAAAGGTCACCAACCTCTGAACCAACCGGACCCGTTCCTCACGGCCGATCGTATCATCGACCCTTAGGGTCGACACTAGCTAGGCCGGTGAACGGACCCGACAACAGACAGGCAATGGAGCACTCCAACATCGAGAACGAAGCCTACGGCGAAGGCCACGGTAAACAATTCGCCATCACCAGTTGGGCGGTGAAGAACCGCACCACGGTGATGGTGATCAGCGTGCTGATCGCGGCCTTCGGCATGTACTCGTACTCGGCTATGCCGAAGGAGAGTTTCCCCGAAGTGGTTACTCCGGAGATCTACGTGGCTACGCCGTACAACAGCAGCTCCGTGGTGGACATCGAGAAACTGATCACGAAGCCGTTGGAGAAGGAGATCAACACCATCACCGGTGTGGACGAGATCAACTCGACCAGCGTGCCGAACTTCAGCACCATACAGGTGAAGTTCGATTACGACGTAACGCCTACCGAGGCGCTGCGCAAGGTGAAGGATGCGGTGGACAAGGCACAGGGTGATGTCGATTTCCCCAAGGACCTTCCGGCCGAACCGAGCATCTTCGAGATGAACTTCTCCGAGATGATCCCGGTGATGAACATCAACTTGAGCGGTGACTACAGCATCGACCAGTTGCACCACTACGCGAAGATCCTGGAGGACCGCATCGAAGCGTTGCCGGAGATCAACAAGGTGGACATACGCGGTGTTCCGGAGAAGGAAGTGCAGGTGGCCATCGATGTACACAAGCTGGAGGCCCTGGAGTTGAACTTCGGTGATGTGGCCATGGCGTTGCAGACCGAGAACTTGACCATGAGCGGGGGCGAGGTGCTCACCGATGGCCAACGCCGCGCAGTGCGGGTGGTGGGCGAATTCGGTGACATGGAGACGATCCGCGACATCGTGGTGAAGAACGAATTCCAGAAAGAGGTCAGGTTGCGGGACATCGCCACCGTGGAGTTCGACTATAAGGAAGCCGAGAGCTACGCCCGCGAGTACGGCAACCCCGTGGTGATGGTGGATGTGATCAAGCGCGCCGGCGAGAACCTGATCATTGCCAGTGACAAGATCAACGAGATCCTGAAGGAATCGCGCGGAACGGTGATCCCGGAAGATGTCACCATCACCATCACCGGTGACCAGAGCGAGGACACACGTGTCCAAGTGGACGAACTCTTCAACCACATCATCTTCGGCGTGATCCTGGTGGTGGGCACATTGCTCTTCTTCCTCGGTTTGCGCAACGCGCTCTTCGTAGGTCTCGCGATCCCGATGAGCATGTTCATCTCGTTCATCATCCTTAACGCGGCCGGTGTCACACTGAACATCATGGTGCTGTTCTCGCTGATCCTGGCGCTTGGCCGTTTGGTGGACGATGGCATCGTGATCGTGGAGAACATCTATCGCCACATGAGCAACGGTGAACCCGCAATGGCCGCCACACGGAAAGCTGTGGGTGAAGTGACCATGCCGATCGTGGCCGCCACCACCGCTACAGTGATGGTGTTCGTCCCGCTGCTCTTTTGGCCGGGCATGATGGGCCAGTTCATGAAATGGATGCCGATCACCTTCATGGTGGCGCTGAGCTCGTCGCTCTTCGTGGCGTTGGTGGTCAACCCTGCCCTCAGCACGCAGTTCATGAAAGTGGAACGCGAGGACCCGAACGCGAAGAAGGTCTATCGCTTGGCCGGCATCTTCGCTGTGATCGGTACGCTGATCTTGGTGCTGGGCAAAGGCATGGACGTGGAGTTCCTGGTCGGTCTGGGAAGCTTCACCATTTTCGCCGGCATCCTCGGTATCCTGAATCTGAAGGTGGCGATACCCGGCACGCGCTGGTTCCAGGACGTGTTCCTTCCCCGGTTGGAAACTCGGTACGAACGCTTCCTGCGCTACGCATTGGACCGTCACCATCCGCGCACCTTCCTCTTCGGCACATTGGGTCTGCTCGTGCTGGCGATCGTGTTGTTGATCGTGGTGCCACCCAAGGTGGAGTTCTTCCCCGTCAACGAACCTAAATACGTGAACGTATTTGTGGAGGCACCGATCGGTACCGACATCGAGAAGACCGACATGATCACGCGTCGACTGGAGAAGCAAGTGAAGGCGATCGTGAACAAGGATCCCTACATCGAGATCAAGGAGACCGCGCTGCCCAACGGACAAGTGCGCAAGGACACGGTGAACTGGTTGATCAACTCCATGATCACTCAAGTAGGGAATGGAACCAGCGATCCAGCGCAAGGCGTCAGTTTGGCGAACACACCGAACAAGGGCCGTATCCAGCTCAACTTCGTGAAGTTCGCCGAGCGCCGCGGGCTCAAAACGAACGATGTCCTGCTTGCCCTGCAGAAGGACCTCGCGGGTTATCCGGGTGTGATCGTGAGCGTGGACAAGGACGCTGCTGGCCCGCCGAGCGGCAAGCCGATCAACTTGGAGATCACAGGTGACGAGATCGAACCATTGCTCGCCGAGGCCGATCGCCTGAAGCAGTTCATGGAAAGCAAGAACGTGCCCGGCGTCGAGGCGTTGCGTGTCGATATCGACCGCGCGAAGCCGGAGATGCCGATCATCATCGACCGCGCGAAGGCGCGCCGTTTGAACGTGAGTACCTACGCCGTTGCCGACGCCATCCGTAGTGCGCTCTTCGGCAAGGAGGTAAGCACCTACCGCGTTGAAGGCGATGACGACGACTACAAGATCATGGTGCGGTTGCAGGATGATCAGCGCTACGATGTGGGGACCATCATGGACATGAAGATCACCTTCCGCGACATGCTCAATGGGCAGATCCGCCAGGTGCCGATCAGTGCCGTGGCAACGGACGAGCTCAGTTCCACCTTTAGCGCCATCAAGCGCACGGACCTGAAGCGCGTCGTTACCGTGAGCAGCAACGTGATCGCGGGGTACAACGCCAACGAAGTGATCGCCGAGATGAAGGATGCGCTCACCGGCTATGAGAAGGACGAGCAGTTCGGCATGGCCTTCACGGGACAGCAAGAGGACCAGATGAAGGAAATGGCCTTTCTGGGCAAGGCGTTCCTGATCGCCATCTTCATCGTATTCCTCATCATCGTGTGGCAGTTCAACAGCATCAGTTGGCCCATGGTCATCCTCAGCACCGTGCTGTTCTGCACCATCGGCGTGTTCCTCGGTCTCATCGTGTTCCGCATGGACTTCATTATCCTCATGACCATGCTCGGGATCATCTCGCTGATCGGTGTGGTGGTGAACAACGCCATCGTGTTGATGGACTTCGCCAAGCTGCTCTTCGAGCGGCAGAAGGAGAAACGCGGCCTGCCCGAAACGAAGGAACTACCGATAGATGCCACGCGTGAAGCGTTGATCGTAGCGGGCAAAACACGTTTGCGCCCCGTGTTGCTCACCGCCGTAACAGCCGTATTGGGCCTGCTTCCGTTGGCCGTCGGCTTCAACCTCAACTTCGGCACGCTCTTCACCGAACTGGACCCGCACATCCACATCGGTGGCGACAACGTGATCTTCTGGGGTCCGCTCAGCTGGGCGGTCATCTACGGGCTCACCTTCGCCACCTTCCTCACGCTGATCATGGTGCCGGTCATGCTGCTCATCATCGCCAAGATCAAGCACCGCCTCCAATGGAAGCGCGAATTGCGCGCGCAAGCGATCATCGACAATGGCACCGCTGACCTTCCACGGAACGTGTTGCGCCCGGGTACGGCGTAGGATCGAATAATGGAATGCGAACGGCTCCGGAGCTCCGGGGCCGTTCTTGTTACGTGGCCACTTGGCCTTTGTGAACAGGCCAGCAAGGGTTACTTCCCGGCAACCCGCAGCTGTTCGCCCAGCGCTCCGGTAAGTTCGCAGTATGATCCGCGCGTTTCTCCGGTGTACGGTGTTGGTTGCCTGTGCGGTATTCGGCTTTCCGGACGCCGGAGCGCAGACAACCTCCACCTTGGAGGGCACGGTAACCGATGCCACCACCCACACGCCGATCACCGGCGCCTTGATCGAAGTGGTCCTGACGGATACCGTCTTCACCTCCGCATCCAACGAGCAAGGCCGCTACCGTGTGGTCAATGTACCAACGGGCATTCACGCGGTGCGGGTGCAACTGCGGGGATACGATGGCGTGCTGGTGCCCGAGGTATGGGTGAGACTTGGAAAGACCGAGGTGGTGGATGTGGCCCTGCGACCGGTCGCCAAAGACCTAGGCGAAGTGATGGTGCAGGGCCTTGCGCCACAACCCTTGGCCACCATCAGCAGCCACACGTTGACGGTGGAACAAACACTGCGGTACCCGGCCACCTTTTTCGATCCCGCGCGCTTGATGATGAGCTACTCGGGCGTGGCCAGTGTGAATGATCAGGCCAACCACTTCAGCGTGCGCGGCAACGGACCGGCCAGCAATGCGTGGCTGTTGGAAGGTGCGGAGATCGTGAACCCGAACCACTTGACGAACGCCGGAACGCAGAGCGACTATCCCACCTTGAGCGGCGGCGGCACCACGATCCTGAGCGCGCAGATGCTGGGCACCTCAAGGTTGCTCATGGGCGGCATGTCGGCTCCCTATGGCAATGCCCTGGGTGGCATCATGGACATGCGGTTACGCCGGGGCGCCACGGATGGCCAGGCCTTCACTGTACAGGCGGGCCTCATCGGGATCGACCTCAGCACCGAAGGGCCGTTCCGCAAAGGCGGCAAGGCATCGTACCTCGTGAACTACCGCTACTCCACGCTCGGCCTTTTGAGCGCTGCGGGTGTTGAACTGGGTGATGAGGCCATCACCTTCCAAGACCTTTCGTTCCACGTCTCGCTACCGATCGCCGACAAAGGGCTTATCACCGTATTCGGTATGGGTGGCAACAGCAGCAACCGCTTCGATGCCAAGGATAGCACGGAGTGGGAGTTCGACAAGGACAGCCAGAACATCGACTACACGTCGCGGATGGGTGCGGCGGGGATGACCTTCCGGATGGGTCTCGGCACCAAGGCGGTGTGGCGCACTACGGCGGTGATCTCGGAGAACGATCAGGAGCGGAAGGAGGATGGCCCCTTTGATCTCCGGCGTGGGTATGCTTATGTGCGCAGTGCCCTTGATGAACGTAAGCTCACGATCGTCTCGGATGTTCGTGGCGCGAGTGGTGCGCGGCTCACGTACCAGGTTGGTGGAAGCGCGATGGAACGGACGATGCGGAAGGACCTCGGCATTCCCGAGGTGGTGGTCGGCTGGTTGATCCGGCCCTACGCCCAAACCAGTTATGCCTTAACGGAACGGTTGCAGGCGGAAGTGGGGTTGGCTTATTCGCACTACACCTACAATGCCTCTGATGTGGTGGAACCGCGGTTGGCCTTGCGCTGGGGCATGCGCGGCGGCCGGTCGCTAAGTGTATCGGCAGGGCAACGCGGACAACTGCCGAACGTACAGTTGTTCCCGGTCGCCTCTACGCCGACACTCGCCATTTACCCGCTCATCGACAACCGATCAGTGGGCATGACACGGGCACAGGAACTGGTGTTGTCCTACGACCATCCGTTCAGATCATACTTGGTGTTTCATGCCGAGGCATACATGCAGCACCAACAGCAGGTGCCGTGGGGCGAGAACGGTGCATATAGCACAACGTACTTCCAACGGGCCAGTTTGGTCAATGGTTGGGACAACTACTACATATTGCCATTCACGGGCCGCGGAGAAGCCTGGAACAAAGGGCTTGAACTCAGCTTGGCCCATTCGTTCCACAAGGGCTTCTTCTACCAAGTGAACGGCACCTTGCTTGACGCACGCTACACCGACGTGATCGGTGCTGGGAAGGATACCCGGTGGAACACCCGGGCCATGGGCAACCTTGTCATGGGTCGTGAGTTCGCGAAAGAGAAGGAAGGCAAGAAACGCACATGGGGTGTCAATGGTCGCATCAACTTCACCGGTGGTCAACGCTATACACCGAGTCCTTCCTATCCAACGCAGATCGTAGAACCCTACTCCGCCCAGTACAACACCACCTCCCGCCTCGACCTCCGCATCTACTTGAAACGTGAGCGCAAGGGCCACACCGGCATGTGGGCCTTGGACCTGCTGAACGCCACCAACGCGCAAAACGCGGCTTACAAATACTACGACACGCGAAAGGGTGAAGTGGTGACCCAATACCAATTGGGCCTGATCCCCAATGTTAGCTACCGAATTGAATTCTGACCACCCATGCTGAAGCGCATCGCCAACATCCTGCTCGCTCTGCTATTCGCCGTGTTCGCCTACTTGAACCTGAACGACCCGGACCCCATCCCTTGGGTGCTGGCCTACGGCAGTGTGGCCGTTCTGTTCGCGCTGGCGGTCTTCGGCCGTGCCGATCGGCGGGTCAGCGGTTGGCTGTGCCTTGCGCTGGGGATCTGGATGCTTACGATGATGCCCGGCATGAGCGATTGGATCGATGCCGACATGCCGTCGATCACCGAGGAGATGGAGGCCACAGCGCCGCACATCGAGGTGGTGCGCGAGTTCCTTGGTTTGTGCATCGCCTTCTGGGCCTTGGTATTCCTTACGTTCAGCACCCCCAAGGTGGCGCGCATCGGCTGAGCGGTGCACGAATACCAGGAGGCCCCTCACCGATCACCGCGTTTCCACGGATCCGGCAAGAGGCCCCTGTACCACCACGTACAATACGTCGTCTACATCTTCGGCAAAAGCACCTTGTCCACAACGTGGATAACGCCGTTGCTCTGGTACACATCGGCAATGGTCACCATGGAGCTACCACCGTTGGCGTCCATTACCATCAGCTTATCGCCTTTCATGGTGAAGCTCAGTTCGCCACCGGCCACCGTCTTCATCGTCGTCTTTCCGCCGCCTTTCTTGATCGCTGCGGCAACGGCATTGCTATCGAACTTGCCGGCCAACACATGGTAGGTCAACACGCCTTGCAGGGCCTTCATGCTTTCGGGCTTCAACAGGCCCTCCACCGTACCGGCAGGTAGCGCATCGAAAGCCGCGTTCGTTGGTGCGAACACGGTGAAAGGACCGGCGCTGGAAAGCGTTTCCACCAGATCGGCAGCCTTTACGGCTGCTACCAGCGTAGTGTGCTCCTTCGAGTTCACGGCGTTCTCGATGATATTCTTGGTGGGGTACATCGCTGCGCCGCCCACCATCTTCTCTTTCTGCGCCAGCACGGGGCCGGCGAGTACTGTGGCCAGGGCCGCAGTGATGATCAACTTGTTCATGGTTCCTTGTGTTTGTTGCATCGGTGTTGTGCCGCTTACACCATCACTTACGGCGCACCATGCCCGATCGGATCACAGCAGTGCGAAAAACGTTGGAATGAGCATCGGAGCCGAAGGCGGTTTACTTTGGCGCGAAGTCCTTCCTTTGCGCACGCACTTATTCCGCCTCGCAGGTCCGTTGATCGGCTTGCTCATTTACGCCCTGTTGCGCCACATCGGCCCAGCACCGGCGGCCATGGCGGGCATCGTGGCGTGGATGGCGCTGTGGTGGATCAGCGAAGCGGTACCGTTGGCGGTTACCTCGTTGCTCCCGTTGGTCTTGTTCCCGTTGTTGGGGATCGATACCATGGCAGGTACGGCGGTGAACTACGGTAAGGAGATCATCTTCCTGTTCCTCGGTGGATTCCTGTTGGCGCTGGCCATGGAGCGGGCGCACTTGCACAAACGCATCGCGTTGCGGATCGTCTCCCGCGTGGGTGGCACGGGCCCGCGTTTGATCGCCGGTATGATGATCGCCTCCGCCTTGCTGAGCATGTGGATGAACAGCACCTCCTGCGTGTTGGTGATGTTGCCCATCGCGCTGAGCTTGTTGGATGGTGATGGCGATCCCGCCTTACGCAAGAAGTTGACCATCCCGCTTCTTCTCGCGGTCTCGTATGGCGCTACGATCGGCGGTATGGCCACCCCCGTGGGCACGCCGCCGAACATGGTCTTACTGGAGGTCTGGCGCGACCGCTGGCCGGATCGCCCGGTGATCGGTTTCGGTCAATGGATGTCGTTCGGCGTACCCCTGATGCTGGTCTATCTCACCATCGCCTGGTGGCTGATCACCCGGGTCATCTTCAAGGTCCCGCAAATGCACTTGAGTTCTCCGGAAGAGGTGCGCACGCGCGTGGATGCCTTGGGCCGCATCACCAGCTCCGAACGGCTCGCGGCGATCATCTTCATGGGCACTGCTGTGCTGTGGATCACCGGTGATGACATCGTGTTCTCCGACACCTTCACGTTGCGCGGCTGGCGGTCCAGGCTAGACCTGAAGACCTTCACCGATGGGGCCGTCGCCATCTCCAGTGCGCTTCTTCTGTTCGTTCTACCGGCTGGTGGTAAAGCGATCAGCGCGCAGGGAACGAATGGACCGGACATTGACGACACCGAAGCCGGCGTTCTGAAGAACACGCCGAATACGCTGCTGACCTGGAAGTTCGCCGAGGCCAATGTGCCGTGGGGTATCCTGTTGTTGTTCGGCGGTGGCTTCGCCATTGCCAACGGGATCGAGAAGTCGGGGCTTGCAGCGCACCTCGTCGCGGGCATGCAGAACATGAAAGACCTTGCGCCGTGGCTGTTGATCGGCTCGGTTTCCGGACTGGTCTGCCTGCTCAGCGAGCTGGGCAGCAATACGGCGGTGGCCAGTTTGGCGCTTCCGATCCTGGCCCAAACCGCAGAGGCATGGGGCATGGACCCCCAAGCGCTTTTGATCCCCGCCACGTTGGCCGCCACCTTGGGTTTTGCCCTGCCTGTGGCCAGCCCCATGCAGGCCATTGTATTCGGTACGGGGCGAATTCCCGTTCGCGCCATGGTGCGGGCCGGTATCTGGCTGGACCTTGTTGGAGTGGTGCTTTTAACCTTGTTTTTCGGCTGGCGTTGAGGTGGTTAGCGTAAGTTGAGGGAGGTCAAGGCTAGGAGGGGGTCCAAACCCACCCCCGACGAATATTTTGACCGGTCACGGTGGAACCAAGCCGGGTTTTTACAACTTTGGATACCATGCGCATCACAGAGGAACAGATCAAGGCCGCCCACAAGTCGCTCAAGAACGAGAACGGTGGAGCGTGGCAGGACTATTTCGGATTGCTCTTCTTGGAAGAGTTCCACAAAGTGCCACGCGAGCAAGCGTTGCACCAAGTGGCCTTCGGCGGCGAGGATTACGGCATCGACGGATTCCATTTCGACAAGGCGAAACGCAACCTCTTCCTGTTCCAATTCAAATGGAGCAACGATCACGAACAGTTCAAGCAAGGCTTCCGCACGTTGTTGGAGCATGGCATGAACGAACTGTTCGGTACCAGCTCTGGCAACAAGAGCCGCAACGCGATGTTGAACGCGCTCAAAGCGGTGCTGCGCGACAACCGGAGCAAGATCGATCAGGTCTGTTTCCACTTCGTCTTCAACGGCGAACCGGAGAAGGCCGAGAACAGCAGCGTGTTGGGCGCGCTGCGCGAAGACCTCGAGAACAAGAAGCACTTGATCGACGAGTGGTGGGGCAAGGAGATGAGCATGGTGATCGAGTACCGATCGCTCAGCGGCAAGCGCTCGCACATCGTGGTGGACCGCACACACGAGTACCCGTTGAAACTCTCCGGATCCTTGGAGAAGGACGGTCCCGATGGCCAACAGATGATCATCGGCATGGGCCGTCTCTACGACCTCTACGGCATGTTCCGCCACATGGGCTCGCGCTTCTTCGAGCGCAACATCCGGCATAGCCTGCCCGAGGATGGATCCGTGAACCGCGTGTTGCAGAAAGCCTTCCGCGACATCGGCATAGACAAGAAGTTGGAGCCTGCCATGTTCGCCTTCAACCACAACGGTGTCACCTTCAGCGCACAGAAGATCGAAGCCGACGGCAACGGCTACCGCATCATCGAGCCGCGTTTGCTCAACGGTGCGCAGACCATCACCACCATGGCGCGCTTCATCGAAAAGAATAAGGAGCGCGACGACATCGAGACCATCAAGGACCGTTTGAAGCGCATCGAAGTGATCTGCAAAGTGATCACACAGGCCGATGACGGTTTCATCACCACGGTCACCATCAACAATAACCGCCAGAATCCGGTCGATTCCTGGAACCTGCGTGCCAACGACCATATCCAACTGGAACTGAGCGATCACTTCCGCGGCAAACTGGGCATCTACTACGAGCGCCAACAGCGCGCGTTCGAAGGTCTCACCGATGAAGAGCGGGATGAACAGGGCATCACCGACGACAAGGCGGTGCAGATGCTGAAACTGGCGCAGACCTTCTTGGCATCGGAAGGCGAACTGGTAGTGATGCGTTCCATGCGCAAGGCCTTCGAGGAGGACAAGCAGTACGACCAGGTCTTCAACATGCGCCGCTTGGAACTGGATCCGCGCTACGTGGTGTTGTGCTACAAAGTGCAGTTCCGCTTGCCGTTGCTCACACGCTCCATCCTGGAGCGCGGCGAGAACAAGTACGGCTTCGTGGGCCGCGGTCGCCACCTGCTGTGGGCCTTGATGTGCCAGGCGATCCTCAACGATAAGGAGCTGCCCAAGATGGCGGAGCGCTACGGACAGGACCTTGCCATCAGCGCCAACTACATGCAGTACATCAGCGCGCTGGCCACCGGGCCATGCCGCACCCTGCTCAGCGAACTCGTGGAGCAAGAGGTGAACGCCCAAGCGGTGAAGGCCGGCGAGTACAACTTCCTGCGCAGCAAGCAGTCGTTCGACTACTGCATGGATGTCGCCGCCTCACGCCTCGGTTGGCACAAGCGGAAGCTGTCGGGGTCGGCGTGGTGAGGGATTACTGCGCGCGCACCGCGCAGTTGTTGCCGCGACAGGGAATCTGATGGGGCCTTGGCGCTCGTTGCAGGTAATAGAGCTGGGACCACTGCGAGAGACGATGCGAAGATCTAGAACACGGCAACCTACAGCCCATGACAGCGGCCCCCGAACAGCTGCTGCCGATGGTTGGTGCAAGTACCGGATGGTTTGTCGCCTAAAGTGTGAGTGTAACCCCTGCGTCAGCCAACTTCCGACGAATGTCGTCGAAAGATGACTGACCATTCAGCGCGATGAAGAGAGTACGCACAGCTGGTCTGTACAAATAGCCACCGACAGCCGATGCAAATGAGTCCTGTGACAGGAGGGGCATCACACACGCATCCGCCACGAATGCAGCTTGCCACTTCACGAGGATATCATTTACAGCCTGTGAGGGTACGGTTTCCTTGGCAGAATTGATCTCGGCGACCTTCAGGTCGTTGTAGAGTTTCGCCAAGTACTGCCACTGGTTCGCGAACCGGGTGTATAGCGCGGTGTAGACAGCGGCGAACACAATTGCATACCACGTAGGATGCGTTTGGAAACCTTTCCATATCAATGAGGGTTCAGGGTTACAGGTGATCCCGTTGTCCAGTATGCTGTTGAGGATGATCGCGACCACCATGAGCATGAAGGCTGACCACAGTGCGCGAAAGAGAACCACCGAACCTGAGTTAGCACGCCATTCCAAGACACACTCGGCGGAGAGGAAGCTCACGAATCCTGTCCACAATGCCCAAGGACCTTTCATGATCTGGATCGGTTTGTGCTCGATCCTTCAAGTATACGTTTAACCCACGGTATGGTCTCCTACACAGGGACGCTGACGCACCCTAGAGGCGTAGGGTTTCAAAGCGAAGACCCCGCGCAGATATACGGGTGCTAGGGAACTGCTTGCTCACCTTTATCACTGAGCTGGACCTCCTCCTTGTACTTCGCATGAATGATGTACACGGCATCGGAGCGCAGCATGCCGCGCACCTGTACCAGGTACTCAACCTTCTCCTCGCGGGTCAGGTTGCCTTGCTTCTGCTTCACCAGCAGTTGTTCCGGTGTCAGCATTTGGTTGGCCATCCGTTGTGTGTGAACGATGCGACGAACGCTTTTCTGATGAATTCGAAGGCTTGGGATCCTAGTGTCGCCGCAGCAAATGAGTGAACCTACGGCGAACCCCAAGGCACACCGGATACCAGCAGATCGGACCGGCCGCTCTGATCCGCGATGTACTGCGTCTTTGCCCTTGATCGCGGTTTGCGCATAACGCGATCTTCGACAAGGACACTAACCCACTCAAACAAAGAATTCCCGCACGAACTGATCAAACTACCCTATGGTGGGGGCAGTGGAACCTCAGTCCAATGCGGGAACAGCACAAACTTAAGGCCTGTCAAAGGAGTTGGGTCGTGGGTTCGCTAAACACGATCGTAGACAAGGACACGATTTAACCAAGGCTTACCGATCAAAGAACATCAATAGAAAAGCGCTCCGTATCGTCTGGTGCCTCATGTCGCCTTGCGGCAAACATTTCCATGTACCCCGAAAGGGGGTCCGATACTGAGCGCTTCGGCCGTAAAGATAGGCCTATCCACAACCTCGATCCACTGTTGGGCAGGGTGTGGAACATGCAGAAGGTGCTAGTGAGCACCCTGCACTGGTCTTAGTCGCAAGGTCTTCTGAGGAAGACCCTGCGTTGGTCTAGAGTCTCGAAGCGAAGGCTCTGCGGAGCGCGGATTCCAAGTACGGTACAAGATCGGCAATGCTCTAGTTAACAACTGGACCATGGACCCCAAAGCACTCTTCCGCTACTTCATGTTCTTCATCAACGACAAGGAAGGCAGGGTCTAATGCGCAAGCCCCGGCGGCGGTTTAAAGATCACTTGGTCGCTGTGGAAACCATGATATCACTAAAGGCCATAAGGCAAGGCTTGCCATTACCGGATGCCACAATGCCGAATCGAGCAGTGTACTCCCATGGGATAAGCTGAGTTTGTGCAAGGCTTCGGTCAATGTACAGCTGTGCCGCAAGAAATTTACTGTTATGAATAGGACGCACTTACAGCTCAACCTCGAAACGAGGCCTTGAAGGTTCGGGGACTGGTCGTTCAGAGTGAACACCGGCCTCTAGAAAACCCCAAAGCATACTCTCTGCCCCAACGTCATTTTTGAGCATGAACAAAACCTCTCCATGAACCATGTGCGCAGGCAATAAACCGCCATTGTTCATGAGCTTCATGACTAGTTCGAAGGAGTCCGCGTTGGGCGAAACCAGTGCGGCGAATGACCTGAAGGGATGCCGGCTCGCGTACACCTTTGGATAGCTCTGAAAGCCTAATAGTTGGCGCCGTTTCGGCTCACTTGTAAAGGGATGCCACGATGCATTTTGCACAAAGACGTAACGCTCCCTGTTATCGTTGATCAGACTTTCATTGAACGGGACTTCAACCAACAGTTTCGGCTTTGGCCATGGATCGTGTGCCTTCGACCTGAGCGGCGATAGTTCTTCCATCGTGGCTCGAGAGGGATTACTTGGAAGTTCTATCCTAGGATGAACTAGCCGCTTATCACTCACCGCCTTCTCCCAGTCTGCCTTATGGAGCCGGACTTGAGCGTCGTCCAACTTACGACTAAAGCCCCCGCTTATTTGCGTATCGTCGTGATGCTACGTACACAACACTACCAAGTTCGGTTCTGTATTGTTACTCGGGTCATCGTCTATGTGGTGCAGTTGTATTGGTTTGCGAGGCTCGCGGCAAACGCAACAGGTTCGGTCCGACTTGAACATTACCACGGCGGCTAGGTCCTTCGGTATCGGAATACGCGGCTTATTCCTGGGCATTGCAAATGGTATTCTCAATTTCTCCTCACACCCCAACCCACTTCCCCTTCCACGCCCTAACCGCCCCCATCGCCACCATGGTCTGTAACAGCCGTTCCACCTCAGCCAGCCGCTTCTTGTTCGGCTTGCCGAAGTGCGCTGCGATCTCTTCCAACGTGCTCAGCGCTACTACCTCTTGTAGTACACTGCGTAGCGCGGCGGCTTGGGCGGGTAGGTCGGTGGGCCATTCGCGGTGCGTTTCTGCTTTGCTCGGTGTGGCTGCTGTGTTGTCTTCGACTTCCAATTTGGTTTGCTTGGCCGTTGACGGCTTGCCGCTCGCTGCTGCACCGATCGCTGTTGTGTTCTGGTACTCCGGCCACAGCCAGCGCACATTGCCCTTGGCTTCTTCGGCGGCGCGCTCGACGTTGAGGGCTACTAGGCGTTGCAATGATTCGCCAACTCGCCCGATGAACGATCGTTTCGCTTTCTCATCAACGCCTTCGGGGTCGTATTCAATGGAGAGTAGTTCATCCCATCCATAGGCTTCAAGGACAGCCTGGTCCAATTCATCATGCAGTTAGCAGTACTTCTATGAGGCCCTTCTCATATATGCTTCGCTCTTTCGCATTCAGCTGTTTCTCGCCTTCGAATATGCGCGTATCCCGGCCCCACGATAGTGGACCTCCTTGACTTGCCAGTTCAAGATCGCGGAACATTCTTGTTCGTTCCAAGACGTTATACATACCGGTCAAGGTAAGCTCTGGGTGTAGGGCTTTCCGTTTCTTCCGATGCGTATCCAATTTCTCGCCGAGTAAGCGGATCCTCTCCATTTGGGCTTTTGTGCAGGTCGGAAACGGGAAAGTGGGAAAGCAACGCGTGTTGTTGTATACAAGGTCATTACCAACACCCATGCGGCCGCCAGCAATGCTAGCCCATATGCGATGGAACTCACTTGATAGAACGCCGAAGATCCATGCGTCATCGGAACAGATCGCATAGAGCTTGTGATCCGGTGAGAATGGTAGATCGACGAACTCAAACACGCGATGCCTCGACGTTTCGGGGGTGAGGATAACTCGATTGAGACCAGCCCATGACTTGCGCAGTTTGCCGACGGACTCACCAAATATCCACCAATTCCGGCGCCGTGTTTCTCGATTGTTCTGGTCACGCTCAGGCTTTACTCGATCGAACAATCTCTGATACAACGCAGGATGCTCTGTCCTTGCTTGTTCAGCGGTGTATCCGAAGAAATCGATGACGTAGATGTGTTCGCCACCTTGCATCCTGTCACGCGCATTGCAATGCGGCTTGATCACTTCGGGTAAGCGCTTAGTATCGTATCCTAAGACGCGTACATCTTCTTCGGTTAAGCGGAAGCCCTTGCCAACCAGGTTCATTCCTTGAAAGCACACGTCCGCGTTGGCCTTCAAGGTTGCAGTTGCTGATACATTGGAGCCCGCAGTAAGGTCCGCATGTATCAACCCCACTCTACTGGAGAGCGACACTGATGCAGCATCATCCGTGGTTGATTCGACCTCCTTCACTACTCGTTGCAGCATGCCTTGCTGCTTTCCGGGTAACGCGACGGTCATCGCAACACGCACAGCCGCACCATCGGTACTATCAACCCATGGATGGTCTGGTATCGCGTACACAAGAGACACGGGCTTCTTTGGAGTCATGTGCTTCTCCAGCACTTTACGATTAAAGGTCTGCCGTAAGCTGTTCGTAGTGATGAAACCGAAGCGCTCTGACTTCCCGGTCCGGGTGAGTTCTGCGGCTTTGTCCCACCAGTACATCACGAAATCGATGTTGCCCGGCAAGTCCTTCCAAGCTTCGCGAAGTGCTTCCGTATAGCCATCACCGAGTGCCGCACGCATCCGCTTATTCCCAATGAACGGCGGGTTCCCCACGATATAATCCGCCTTCGGCCACTTCGCCGGTCGCGGCTTCGTGTACGTGTACACCGGCACACGCGCTTCGGGGTCTGACACATCCTCACCGGTAACGGGGTGTTTCTTCATGGTCACCCCATCCCAGCGCGTCACAACGTTTCCATCTGCATCGCGCTGTTCGCGTTTGTCGTCGAAATCCAGCACGGCATCGCGGTTCTCGATGTTGTGCAGGTCTTTGATGATGGGTTCCGGCTGCGCAACTGCCATTGCAGGAAACCGATCCACAGCACCTGTTCGGCGATGGCGGCGGCGCGCGGGTTCAATTCTATGCCGAAGAAGTTGGCGGGGCTTATGGTGTGCGTGTTGAACTCCAGCTTGTAGGGTTGGCCCAGTTCGGTAAGGGTGTTCAACACTTCGCCTTCCAAGCGTTTCAGCAGTTCCAAGGTCACGTACAGGAGGTTGCCGCTGCCGCAGGCGGGGTCCAGCACGCGGATGTTGCCCATCTCGAAGAGGAACTGTTCCACGGTGGCGATGGCTTTCTTAGGCTGGTCGTCTTCCATTAGTTGCGATGCGGCCACTTGCACGCTCTTCCAGTGTGCGCGTAGTGGGTCGATCACGGTGGGGTTCACCAGCCGCTCCACATACGCGCGTGGCGTGTAGTGCGCGCCCAGCTTGTGGCGCTCGCGCGGGTCCAGTGCGCGCTCCAGCAGGGTGCCGAAGATGGCGGGTTCCACATCTTTCCAATTGGCGGTGCTGGCCTCGATAAGCAGTTGGATCTGGTCCTCGTTCAGTTCGATCGCATCCGCATGTGCAAAGAGCCCACCGTTGAACTTCAGTATTTTCTTGCGCAGGATGGGGCTGAGGCCGCCCGTGTTCATGGTGCCCCAGAGGTTCTCCAGCATTTCGCGGAAGGTGCCGGGATCACTCTTCAGGTCGCCAAGCAATTTGGTAAAGGAGCCTAGCGGCAGCAGGTCCACATCCTCACGGAACATGGTGAAGAGGCAGCGCATCAGGAAGGCCGCGACCTGCTCGGGGTGTGCTTGCCCTGTAGGCTGCGCGCCAGCTTGGCGAGGCTGTCGGCGATCTCGCGGGTGACCTTGGCGCTGCGACGACCGGGATCCAGTGAAAGCGGATCGGTCCACACGGCGCGCAGTTGCCTCCCGCACGTCCGGGCGCAAGAGATCCTTTAACGGGACGCGGTAGCTGGCCGGATCGGGATAAGGCACGTACTCCCCACCCATGCGGCTCCAGTCGGTGTAGAGTGCAATGCTGTGCCCCACGTCCACCACCAGGATGAAGGGTGGGCGGCCATCGGGGATCTCCTCCTTTGGCAATGCGCGTGCGTAGCGCTGCGCTTGTTCGCGTGCCTTCAACATGGCGGTGTCCCAGCCTTTGCTGCCGCGCAAACCATGGCCCACCTTACGTTCCTTTTTGGCCAACGCGTGCAACGTGCTCAAGGGTCGCTGCCATCCTTGTTGGCGCCCTGCTTGGTCTCCAGCACAAAGCAGCCGCGCTTGTACAGGTCGATATAGTTCGTGGTATCCGTAACGCTCGGGATCGTTTTCTCGAAGACATACGCGTTCACCCGTTCATCGGGCTTCTTCGGTTGCGGGTGCTCCACGCCGATCACATCGCACAGTTCGGCAATGAAGAGTTGCGCGTTGGCGCGTTCTGCCGCGCCGCTCATTTCCCACTTGGTGATAAAGGACTGGATGTGTTCGGAGCGGTCTGGCATTGGATATCGTGGCCGGTGAAAGTAGGAAGGAGCTTGTTTGTAGTTGGATGACCGCAGGCTAGACCAACACATGGCCATTCGCTCTTGGCCAGGAAGCCCCCAAAGCCTCCCGGATCAGCACGTCAGGAACTGGAACACCGTTGCCAGAGGCTAACATGGCCTACAATTTTGTCAACGAACACCGCATGTAATTGGTCGATCCTTGCAATTCGTTCCTTGGCCGCATAGGTGAATTCGAGAAATGGGCGTAATTACTCCTTCCGCCATATTGCTGATACCGAAGAAGCCCCATCAATTCCTTCGCAGTCCCAGCCAAGACCACTCCGTTGCACGAAGTAACGTGTCCAGCCCGCAGCCTCATTTCTTCCTCTTCTTGACCAGCAAATCCTTCTCCCGCGCGTGAAACGCGGCAATGGTTTGGTCGATGTGCACGTAGCTTACCGATATCCAAACTCGAGACTGTTATTAATAGGTAACGTGTGTCAGGTCTGATTGCGAACTTCAACCCTGACCGATGGAAGCCAAGACTGAAAAGTTCGATTACGAAGCCTTCGAGAAGGAGGCTATGAGACAACTGCTGTTGGGCAAGCCGCTCAGTGGCAGCGAGGGCATTCTGACGCCCTTGGTGAAGCGGCTGATGGAAGCCACCTTGCGGGGTGAACTGAGCGCCCATCTGGATGAGGATAGCGGCACAGGTAACCGGCGCAATGGCCATGGGCGCAAGCGGGTGAAGACCGCGCACGGGCAGGTGGATATCGCCACTCCACGCGACCGTGCAGGCACCTTTGAGCCCCTGTTACTGCCCAAGCGCGAACGTGTGCTCAACGCAGAGCTGGACCTGAAGATCATCAAGCTCTACGGGCTTGGCATGAGCCAGCGGGATATCAGCGACCATGTACGGGACCTGTACGGCATAGAGGTGAGCGTAGCCACGATCAGCGCGGTGACCGATTTGGTGATCGCCGATGTTAACGCATGGCGGCAGCGGCCGTTGGAGGCGCGTTATGCGATCGTCTGGCTCGATGCGATCCACTTCAAGGTGAAGGAAGAAGAACGCGTGGTGAACAAGACCGTGTACACCATTCTAGGGGTTGGTCCCGATGGGCACAAGGACCTGCTGGGCCTTTACGTCGGGCAGCACGAAGGGGCCAAGTTCTGGCTCACCGTGCTGCATGATCTGCGCCAGCGCGGTGTGGAGGACATGCTGATCGCCTGCATCGACAACCTGAGCGGCTTCTCCGAAGCGATCTCCTTGGTATACCCTCAGAGCGACATCCAGCTTTGCATCGTGCACCAAGTGCGCAACACGCTCAAGTACGTGAGCTACAAACACTACAAAGAAGTAGTGAAGGATATGCGGGCCATCTACAGAGCACCCAACGAGGAGCACGCCCTACACGCCTCGGAGATCTTCGGTGACAAATGGAGCGAACATTACCCCTTGGCGGTGAACTCTTGGCGCACCAACTGGCCGCTACTTGCCAGCCAATACCGCTACAGCGAGCGTATCCGTAAACTGATCTACACGACCGATCCGATCGAAGGCTTCCATGCCCAACTACGCACGTACACCAAGACCAAGCGCGTGTTCGCCAGCGACATGGCCTTGCTCAAGTTGCTCTACTTGGCCCAGCAGCGCATCGTGGAAAAGATGGCCGCCAAACCCATCTTCGCATGGAGGGATATTGCCGCAGAACTACGCCTGCTCTTCGGTCCACGCTTCGATCCACAGCTTGCCAACACCGATCAACAACTTATGAGTCTCCCCCAAACCCCCTCGTTGAAAACACAACAACATCAACAACAACAGTGATCAAGATCGTGCACACTTAATCCAACAGACCCGACGCGGTGCGCTAAGCCTGTTTTTCAGGCACCCATGTGGTGCTATTTCAGCACATTCGGTGCGGTTTTAGCACAGGTGGTGCTGGATCAGCACCGTTGGTAGGTCCTGGCAGTAACACCGGCGCAACCGGCTTGGTAGAAGGCCCCGTGTCGCTAACAACGCCCGATGGTTCCAAGGAGGCACATAAGGACCATAACAACCAGCCATGAGGCCCAATATCAAACTGTCGTTGTACAAACTAGTAGTACTGAAGTTGCTGGCCCTGTTGAACAATGTGATCGAGAAGCTCACGGACAATGCCGCAGTGTTCACTACGCCCCTGGTCACCGTATTGGCGATGAAGACCTTGCGTGATAACTTCAGCAAGGCGATCACCGACGCTACCGACGGTAGCACCAACGCCCGCAAGGTGCGGGACATTTCGTCGTGGAGGTCCGTGAAATGTTGCGCACCCAGGCGGACTATGTGCGCAGTGTGTGCAATGGCGATGCGGCGCTGCTGACCTTGTCGGGTTTCGAGCTGAGCAAGATGCCCGAGCCGATCAAGGAGGTGGGCAACCCCCAACGGGTAAAGGCCGAGGCCACGGACGAAGCGGGCAACCTGCTGGTGCGTTACGGCAAAGCCATCGGCGGCCGCATGTACCGAACGGAACAGGCCTCCGGCGATCCCGCACTGGGCGAGGTCACGTGGACCACGGTGGCCTTAACCGCCCGCCAGCGTGTGGTGATCACGGGCCTGGAGCCGTTCAAGGCCTGCTACTTCCGCGTGATCGCCGTGGGCATCACCCACGAGGGTTTGCCGAGCGACATCGTGATGGGCCGCGCAGCGTAAGCGCACTGGTGGTCACCGCCGATCCTTCTTCCAAGACCGAACGCCCCTGTGCTGCCGCACGGGGGCGTTGTCGTTCGGGGTGTGTTGTTGGATGCCTTTCGCTGCGCGCATCCGGCTCATCATTAGGGTCCATGCGGCAGTGTCGTCAATGCCGCGCGATCAAGCGGGATAATCCCGCTCAACCAATAACTGGTGGTGCTTCGCATGGTGTATCGTGAAGAACAACATTTCGCGCACGGTGAGCTTGCCCAGCAACGGATGGGGGAGCAGGTACGCATCCAGATCTTCTTCCGACCAGTTGCTCACACGCTTCGTCATGCGACCAATGGTGCGGCGTAGGTCAGCTGCTGTGGTATCCATCATTGAAGCAGGGACGGCGGGTGGCAGGAAGCGGCCCGATGCACGTCCACCGGCGGTTAGCTTCTCCTTATATCGTTGCACCAAGCCATCGTAGTCGCGTGGTGTGCGGTTCGGTCTCCCGAAACGCCAGTGTAAGGACCACTTGGGCGCCAGCAAGGCCATGGCCACAGGACCTGCGGCGCGTTTGATATGTTCCAAGTGTTGCGAGACGGTCCACTTTCCGTTGATGGAACGGCCGCGTTCACCAAGCGGCACTGCAAGAGAGCGCGCGATGAAAGCTTCGTGGTGTTCGCACAACGCGGCGTTGATCTGCAAGCGGTCCATGGTCCGTTCGGTTCACGCCCGTTTCCGGAACAACCCATGGATCTCATGCCCGATGTTCCGGCGCGGCGCGACACGCACAATGTGTCCATGCTGATACGCACACATCAAGCCCAGCAGCGATAGGTTCCCGTTCAGGTACCAAGCGGGCAATACATCGCTCTTCTTGGAACTGGTGTGGCGCACCTGATGCACGAGCTCTTCCACGAAGGGAGTCGCGGAACGCTTCGTTGAATGTGGGGCGAACGCCTTGCGCTCGGTGCTCCATCCACGACCGCGCATTCGGGGCTTCAGTCCGTACGTGTAGTACTCCACGAGATCCATGCCACGCTGGTGCAAGTGCTGCTCCAAGCCATGTCCTTCGAAGTAGTTAACATGGTTGATCAACAACTCGGAGCGCGCACCGTCAATGACGTGCGTAAGCCTGTGCTTCCAAACATCCTCGTGCCCGTTGGGGGTGATAAAGTGGAAATGTCCGCCGGGTTTGAGGTAGCTGGCCACGTTGCGCAGCACGGCACCGATGTCCATCACATGTTCGATGATGTCACGCGCGATGACCAGGTCGAAGCGGCCGTCCAGCTCGGTCCGGTGTTCTTCGGGAATGGAACGGATCCCGGTGTATCCATGATCGCGCAGGTTGAGGTCGAGCACCTCTTGTACCACGTCCAAAACGGTCACGTTCATGGCCGGGAACACACGCCGCATTCCTTCAGCGAAGTAGCCGGAACCGGGGCCCATTTCCAGCAATTGGTCCACGGTGATACCGCGCCGGCGAAGTCCTAGGGCGAAGTGAACACCGCGCCTGAAGTTGCGGACGAGGTTACGCCCCTGCTCATGTTCTGGCATGCGGAGGCTTTCCTCCACGTAGTAGGCCAGGCAGCCACGTGCGGTGTCGGCCCCGGAGAGCATGGGGTCCAATTGGATCAACGCGCAACCCGTGCAGCGAACGATGTCCGTGGACCGGATATCCCAAAAGTCGGTACGTGCCAGCAGCACCGCATCGTGGCCCCCACAGAGCCGACATGGCTCTTTTCGGGTGACCGCCGGATCGGGGGTAGGAGGGAAGGGCATGGGCGCGGATGAGGTTCAAACCGTTGCCACCACCTTCAGTTCAATAGCGATCGGTGTGGGAAGGCAGTTGATCTCCAAGGTGGTCCGGCACGGCGGATCGTTCTCGAAGTACTCCTTCCACAAGCGGTTGTAGGTGGGGAAATCGTCCTTCATGTTGGTGAGGTACACCGTCACATCCACGATCTTCTCCCACGATGATCCCGAATCTTCCAAGATCCACTTCACGTTCTGGAACACGCTGCGCACCTGCGTTTCGATGTCGTAGCTCGTGATGCGACCATCGGCATCCAGCTCTACGCCGGGTATCTTCTTGGTGCCCCGTTCGCGTGGCCCCACACCGCTCAGGAACAGCAGTTCACCCACACGGCGTGCATGCGGATAGTGGCCGACAGGCTCTGGCGCTTTGTTCGAAGAGATGGAGCTCATGGTGCAAAGGTGTGAAAGAGTACGGGGGTGATGGAGGGAAACGACGGAACTTCGCGCTCTCGCTCGCACACCCTTTTACAGACATCTCCATGCGCTACCGTCGCCTCGGCACCTCCGGCCTCCAGGTCTCCGAACTCTCTTTGGGCTCTTGGCTCACCTTCGGCAAACAGATCGGCGATCCCGTGGCGGAGAAGCTCATGAAGCTGGCCTACGACAACGGCATCAACTTCTTCGACAATGCCGAGATCTATGCGCGCGGCGAGAGCGAACGCGTTATGGGCAAGATCCTTAAGAAGATGAAATGGAGCCGCGACACCTGGGTGGTGAGCAGCAAGGTCTTCTTCGGTATGGGCGGCAAGCTGCCAACGCAAGTAGGACTGCACCGCAAGCACGTGGTGGAAGCGTGCAATGAAGCGTTGAAGCGATTGCAAGTGGACTACCTCGACCTCTACTTCTGCCACCGGCCGGACAAGAACACGCCCATCGCTGAAACGGTGTGGACCATGCATCAACTGATCATAAGCGGCAAGATCCTGTATTGGGGCACCAGCGAGTGGAGCGCGCAGGAGATCATGGAAGCGCATATGGTAGCGCAGCAACACCACCTCATCGCCCCCGTGATGGAGCAGCCACAGTACAACATGTTCCACCGCGACAAAGTGGAGGTGGAGTTCGGACAGATCTACAAGACCGTAGGCCTCGGCACCACCATCTGGAGCCCGCTTGCCAGCGGCATCCTTAGCGGCAAGCACCGCGACACCAAGGCCAACAAAGGCACCCGCCTCACCATGGAAGGCCTCGACTGGCTACGCGAGCGTGAACTCACCGAAGCCCGCCTCAAGAAAGTGGACAAGTTGAAGCTGATCGGTGAAAAGCTGGAACTATCGCTACCGGTCATGGCGCTTGCCTGGTGCCTGAAGAACCCGCACGTAAGCACAGTGATCCTCGGCGCGAGCAAAGAGCCACAGTTAAAGGAGAACCTCGGTGCGGTGGAAGCGCAGGACAAGCTCACCCCATCCGTGCTCGCCAAGATCGAGAAGGTGCTGGACAATGCACCGGAACGGCCGCAGTTCTAAGTGGCGCTGTAGCACCTTTCACAGTCCCGCAGCCAATGCCGGTAATGGTTGAAAACGGGGCTGCGCATTCCGGCACATCGTTACCTTTCCTTCATGAAGTACCTACTAGGTCTGCTCGGCATGTTGCTTGCCACAGGGATGGTCCATGCACAGACCACCTTCGAACAGGTCTATGGAGGTGCTACTGCTGAGCTTGGTTTTGGTGTGCAGCAGACCACAGATGGTGGCTACATCCTTTCCGGGGGCACGTGGAGCGAAGGCAATGGCAGCGGCGATATCCAGCTAGTGCGCGTAGATGAGAACGGTGACGTCCTGTGGACATCCACGTTCGGGACCGCCGCGCTGGACTTCGGCTACTCCGTGAGCCAGACCTATGATGGCGGCTTCGTGGTCTCCGGGATGTTCAACGGCTTCGGCAGCGACACGCTCACCCTGATCCGCACCGATGCCAACGGCGCCATGCTCTGGGAGCAACAATACCCCGGCACGCTCGGTAGGGACCTGGGCTATGCCGTAAGGCAATGCACGGATGGCGGCTTTGTGGTGTGCGGGTCGTCCGGGCCTTCGCTGGATGATGCGTACGTGGTGCGCACCGATGCCACCGGCATACTCCTGTGGAGCAGCACCATCGATCTGGGTGCCCGTGAAATGGCCATGGCCATAGAGCAGACAGCAGATGGTGGCTTCATCACCCTGGTGCAGAATGCCGGTGTGGGCGACCCCGATGGAGAATTGTACCTGCTGCGACTGAACACCCTTGGGGATACCCTCTGGAACCGCACCATTGCCACACCCGGCCCCGATGAAGCACGTGGCCTCTCCATCACCGATGATGGCGGTTACATCATTGCAGGCGGCAACGGATACCCACAACGCGACATGCTTATCGTGCGCTGCGATGATCAAGGACTCGAACTGTGGCGCCAAGTTGATGGAGATCCCGACGTGGATGATCTCGCCATGGCGATCCATCAAGTAACGGGCGGCTATGCCATCGGCGGTAGGCAGGAAGACCCCACTACCGGGATCATCGGCATGTACCTAGCGTTGACGGATGATACGGGTATCATCCAATGGGAGCGCCGGTTCCACCGCGGCATCTTCGCCGAGGCAAATGACATGGTGCCCACCAGTGACGGAGGCTATGCCCTTTTCGGCACCACGGCAGATACATTGAACGGCAGCGCACTGACCGATATGTACTTGGTGAAGACGGACGGCGCGGGATATTCGGCACTGCCAGAGACCGGAGATCGGCCCGCTGAACTGGTGCTTTTCCCGAACCCGGTCGCTGATCGCTTGTACATTCTTTCCGGGCCGATGGGCAAAGGCACCACAACCTGCTACGATGCGCTTGGACGGGCCATGCTCACGCAACGCGCGAGCGGTTCCCAGCCGATCATCCTCTATGTGGACAACCTGGCTCCGGGCAGTTATTCGGCCGTGCTCACCACGGAGGATGGCCGAGGCGGTTACGGTCGGTTCGTGGTGCGCCGATAGCGATCAGCCTGCAACTCCCCCTAGCCCTAATGGCCCTTGCGTGGTATCTGAAGAACCCGAACGTGAGCACCGTGATCCTGGGCGCCAGCAAAGAGGCGTAGGTGAGAGAGAACTTGGGCGCCGCTGAATCGCAGGATAAACTCACACCGGCTGTGATGCCGAGCATCGCGAAGGTGTCGGGCCGTTTATGCGGCCTGCTCTAACGGCAAGATCGATCGTGGTCGACAAGCGTTGGACGTGCGTATGTCACTTCGGCACCTGCCCATTCGTATCGTGTGCCGCACACCACGAGACCCAGGTGGTGTATTGCTCCGGCGTAAGTACGCTCTTCAACTCGGCCACCACGGTGGTCCCGCTGGCCTTGATCATGGAATCGTCTTGCGGCTTCTTCACATCCGAAGCCTTGCACTCTTCCGTGCACGCTTGTTGGATGCGCCGCGCACGACCCAATTGATCGCTGCTCAGCTTGAGCGAATTCCAAGTGCCGTCATCGGTGAGCAGTATGCACTTCTGCAATGCGGCATCGGAAGGTTGCGCGTCGGGTGTTTGCGCCCATGCTCCGGCACAGCAGAAGATGATAACAGCGATGGACAGAAGGTGCTTTATCATCATCGGTTGCGTGAGCGGTGTTCCTTGGTGCGTACAAATTTCGTTCCGCGCACCGGTTCATTCTTGCCACGCGCGCATCCGTCGGGCAGCGAGCGTCACTCGGCGATCAGTCGCGCGAACTGGGCCGGTCCATGTCGCGATAGGCAGGTAGCTACCTCAACTTTGTACGGCCCAAGGCACTGTATCTCAGTGGTACCGATTGCCCAAGGCATTGATGGTGGTGTACTGTGGTGGTACAAATGGAGGCCGTTCCGCAAGGGGCGGCCTTCGTGCTGGGTAGGTGTTTGGACCAGTAAGCATCCAGCGTGCGACCTATCGATCAGGGAACGGAATACCCTCGTGCGGGGTGATGGTTCCCCAGCGACCTTCGCGCAGACCACCGGCATCACAGGCTTCGAATGTGCTGCACGTCCTGCGAACACTGCGAACGGAACGATCCAAGTGATTTACTGTGCGGATCGGACCGTGATCCGCACGGGACCACATGCTATTCACACGATCAACGACCAGGACCATGACGAACACGAAGGACAAGAACCCGCAAGCGCTACAAACGCAGCCGATCACCAACACGCCAACGTCAGTGGTGAACACGCCTTCAACTGCGCACCAGCCTAAACCTGATGCGAAGGATCACGGGACTCACAACAGCGACCCCAAAAAGGTGAAAAATCCTACTACGACAGGCACGCCAACAAAGCAGCCGTTGGACCCCAACGACCCGCAGGCCACGAACGACGGGACCAAGAAGCCAGTGGCCGACGAAGCTAAGATCGCAGCGAAATCGTAATTCACTGGGCCACACTTGGTGGAGTGTGGTCGCAGTTGATGACCCGCAGAGGAGCCGAAAGGCATACTCTGCGGGTCTCTTCGTTTGGCTATTGCTTGGTGAACACCTGCTGCGACGAACGTTTGGAAGAGTTCCAGAGTAGCGGAAGCTTGGTGCGATGCGAGATCCTCACTCACACGCCGGTCCCAAGCTATTGATCCACGCGGTGATCAATGCAACACCTTCATCATGCACGATGCTACGTCCGAGCAGCGGCATGCGCACAGCTTCGTCCGTGGAGTTGACGCGGTAGTGCAGCAGCGAGCGGCCGATACTGCCACGCGCCACGATATAGGTATGCTGCGGCAGGATCGGGTCGTCGGGTGGCACACACACGCCCAAGTTCACCGGGTCCGATGACTCGTGGAACGCGAAGCGCATGGGCCGGTAGTCGCAGTGGCTGCCCTCGCGGTGGCAATGCGCGCAGTTGATGTCCACATAAGAGCGCACGCGGGTGTTCAGGTCCGCAGTGGGGTCGTCCCAACGCACGGTGGTCGCTATGTTCTTGGGGAAGTTGCGTTGCAGGTACCCCATCTCCGCCCACTTCTGCAATTGGTTCTTCGGGCTTGGGTTGTAGGGGCGGCTATCAGTGTAAGGGAACAGGCTGTTCAGGTTCTGCGGTTTGGGCCCGATGGGGATCGGCAGGTCGTTGTCCTTGTGGCAGGTCTGGCATTCGGCCACGGAAGGAACGCGGTAGTTGATGCTGCGTTGCATGCCGTTGTCATCCGTCCATGTGACCGGCGTAAAGCTCCCGGTCATATCGAAGGTGGCCTCGGTCTGTTCCGCATTCCAAACGTAATCGGCGAACTCCCAAGCGCCGTTGCGTTTGTAAAGCAAGCGTGTCTCGATAATGCGGCGCGCATCGGCGGGTTGCACATGGTCGTAGTAGAAGGTCTTGATCAGCACGGTGCCATCGGGGAAGTCCAGCACACGTTCGTCGCCGTTGTAAGTGGCGCTCACGCCTTGCGGCATCCACACAAAGCGCAGCTTGTGCGCATAGTCTGAGAACAGCCCGCTGATGGGCGCATACGGCAGAACACCCGGCACAGGACGTTGCTGCACTATAGGGCCTTTGAAGAAATGGTATTCGGACAGGTTGGTGAAGGGGAAATCCTGCACGTCGAGCACCAAGCGATCGGCTTCGTTCAGGTCAGTGGGCAACGTTTCATCCAGCACATCCTTGGAGCAGGAGACCAGGATGGCGACCACGAAGAGGAGCAGCGCAAGGATCTTTTTCAACGGGAGATGGGATGTACGGATGCGAATATCGGTATTGGGCATCCCACAGGTAACACCCGAAACGTCCATCCGTTCGGCGGTGGTTGGAAGGCTGGGTGCAGTTGCGTTGGATCTGCCAGAAGGCAACTAGTAGGGTGAGTAGGTCCATACCTTTGGGGCCATGCCGAACACGGCCACGAACACTTTGCATCCCAGCCCGTTCTCCACATGGGGTTTGGGCCTTGATCGCCCCTTGCTGATCGCTGGCCCGTGCAGTGCCGAGACCGAAGCCCAAGTGCTGGCCACGGCGCAAGGCATAGCGGCCACTGGAAAGGCGAAAGTGCTGCGGGCGGGCCTGTGGAAGCCGCGCACACGTCCGGGCCATTTCGAGGGTGCGGGCGATGCTGCGCTTGCTTGGTTGCAGAGGGCCAAGCAAGAAACGGGCCTGTTGACCATGACCGAGGTGGCCACCACCGAGCATGTCGAAGCCTGTCTGAAGGCTGGTGTGGACATGTTGTGGATCGGGGCGCGCACCACACCGAACCCCTTCAGCGTGCAGGAGTTGGCCGATGCGTTGCGCGGCGTGGACATCCCCGTGTTCGTGAAGAACCCGATCAATCCCGACCTGCAACTGTGGATCGGTGCGCTGGAACGGCTGGAACGGGCGGGCATCAAGCGCTTGGCAGCGATCCACCGGGGCTTTTCCTGGTTTGAGCGCACACCGTACCGCAATAGTCCCATGTGGGAGTTCCCTATCCGGTTGAAGGCGGCGTTCCCAGGACTGGAGATCATTTGCGACCCCAGCCACATCGCTGGGAACCGCGAAAAGCTGGGCACCATCGCTCAGCAGGCGTTGGATCTGGGTCTCAGTGGATTGATGCTGGAAGTGCATCGGGATCCCGACAATGCCCTCAGTGACGCTCAACAGCAGATAACGCCTAGCGAGTACGGTGCTTTGATCAACAGCTTGCTGTTCCGCTCCGCCACCCCCACGGCCCCAATGCAGGACCGCTTGGAGGAGCTGCGGGACCTGATCGACCAATTGGACGAGGAGATCGCCCAGAAGCTGGGCACCCGCATGGACATTGCCGAGCGCATCGGCGACCACAAACGGGCACAACAAGTGGCCATCCTTCAACCCGAGCGTTGGGACCGCATCGTTCGCCGCCAACTGAAACTGGCTGGACATCTGGGTTTAAGTGACGCTTTTGTGCGGGAATTCATGGATTCCGTGCACCGCGAAAGCATCCGTCGCCAAACCGACGAACAAGAACAAGCGGTAGGCGTTGCACCTTCAGGAACCCCACTTTCCCCATGGAATGGTGTGGACCTTTGACTGCGTATCTACGTACCTTCGGCGGCCTTCGCAAAACCGTACTGCAATATATCCCGTTAAACAGCCCATGCTCAAACACATTACGCTCGGTATTTCTGTCCTCGTGTGTACGTCCTCGTTGACGGCACAATTGAGTTTCACCAATGCCACGGCCCAGATGAGCAACATCACCCTGAGCGGTGGCTGCATGGGCGTGGTCGATATGAACGGTGATGGCTACGATGACATCGCCAAATTGCATAACGCACGGGAATTCCAAGTGGATTACCAGAACGCGGACGGCACATTCACCTTGGTGAACTACGGACAGGTTTCGGCCAGTGGCCAATGGGGCTGGGCGATCGCCGACCTGGACAACAATGGCCACAAGGACGTAGTGAGCGGTGGCAGCTACGATGGCACTCATTATGTGCGCATCACCTCGCCGGGCGTGAAGACATTGACCGATCTTGATGGACCGGACATCTTCACCCAAGCGATGAGCATCGGTGACATGGACAACAACGGTCGGTTGGATGTCTTTGCCTGCCACGATGATGGTTCACCGAACATCTGGTTCACCAATCCGTCCGGCGTACCGGTGAACAACAACGCCTACATTAATTGGACCACCGTGCCCGCGCATGACATGAGCGGTAACTACGGCAGTTGCTTCAGCGATTTCGATAGCGACGGGGACCTTGACCTTTACATCGCCAAGTGCCGCCAGGGGGTTAACGACCCTGCCGATCAGCGTCGTTGGGACCGTCTTTTCGTGAATGACGGCAACAACCAGTATACGGACCGGGCCTTGGAGTACGGTGTGCAGAACCGCAACCAAACGTGGACCGCGGATTTTGGCGATATCGACAATGATGGTGACCTGGACCTGGTCGCTACCAACCACGATGCCACCATCCAACTGTTCGAGAACGACGGCACGGGCCACTTTACGGACATTACTGCGGGTTGCGGTATGGAGCAGAACGGCTTCATGTTGCAAAGCAAGTTCGTGGACTTCGACAACGACGGTTTCCTGGATGTGCTGATCGCCGGTGGTGTAGAGTACTTCTTCTTGGGCAATGGCGATGGTACGTTCACGCAGACCGCGGGACTGTTCCCATCAAGCAAGGCCATGCACAGCTTCGCGACCGGAGACTTGAACAACGACGGTTTCCAGGACGTGTTCGCCAACTACGGCAGCGGTTACATCACACCGGATGCGAACAACCCCGACCGCCTGTGGATGAACAATGGGAACGACAACCACTGGTTCACCGTTCGCTTGAAAGGAACCATCAGCAACCTTGACGCCGTGGGCGCCCAAGTGCGTATCACCGGTCCATGGGGCACACAGGTGCGTGAAGTAAAGGCCGGGGAGAGCTATGGCATGGTCACCACCTTCGCATGCAGCTTTGGTCTGGGCCAGTACACCACCATCCCCACGCTCACCATCCGGTGGCCGAGCGGTCTGGTGGAGACCTTCAATGACCTGGATGTAGACCGCACGATCAACGTGATCGAAGCCACTTGCATCAGCCCTGTTGCTGAGATCGCCACGCCACAAGCCCCCATCATCTGCGGCAACGGCGATGCGCTCGCACTGACCGCGAATGATGGCTTTGACTACCTCTGGAGCACTGGTGCCACCACACGCACCATTGACGTGAGCGCTGCCGGCAACTACTCCGTAACGATCAACGATGGTGATGGCTGCACGGCCACCGCCAGCATCTTCGTGCAACAGAGCCCGGATGAAACACCTTCTGTTTCCGTTGCCGGTGAGACTTCCATCTGCCAAGGTGGAACGGTGGTGCTCACCTCTTCACCGGCGTCGGGTTACACCTGGAGCAACGGGACCACCGGTCAGCAGAGCATCTCGGTCTCTGCGGCTGGTTCATACACGGTCACCATCCAAGGCGTTTGCGGTGATTTCGCCAGCGAAGCTGTTGCTGTGGAGGTATTGGCCACGCCCGGTGCTCCGGTGGCCGATGGCGTTTCCACACCCATCAACACCAGTGCGTCACTGGAAGCCACAGGTGAGAACATCCAATGGTTCGATCAAGCGGTTGGTGGTACTGAGGTCGGTACGGGCAACACCTTCAACACACCGGTGCTCACGAACGATGTAAGCTATTGGGCCTCCGCAACCACGGTGCATTTGGGCGAGCAAGCTTTCGGGGGCCGCACCAACAATTCGGCCAACGGTCTATACCACACCAATGCTGACAACTACCAGCTCTTCACAGCGTTCGAGGATATGATCATCCAAAGCGTGAAGGTCTATGCCAATGGTGCAGCGAACCGCACCATCGCCTTGATCAACCAAGGCAATGGCAGCACCATAGCAACGGGCACCTATAACATCCCGAACGGTGAGAGCCGTGTGCAATTGAACTTCGCTGTTCCCGCTGGTGGGCCTTATGGTCTGCGCGTAGTGGGCGGGAACCCGCAACTGTGGCGCGACGGTGCCGGTAGCAACCCGGTCTATCCCTTCGCCATGGGCACGCTGGGGACCATGACCAGCAGCACGGCCACGGGTGCCAACGCTACCGCTTACTACTACTTCTTCTACGACATTGAAGTGAAGGCCCAAGACTTCAGCTGCACGGGCCCACGCACGGAAGTGGAGGTGAATGTCGGCAGCACCGACACCTCAATTGGGGAGAAAGGAACTGCGGATGCAGTTACCATCTGGCCGAACCCGACCCAAGGCAACGTCACCATCGGGCTCGGCACCTTGCAAGGTCGTGTCAGCATTGATGTGATGGACGTGACCGGGCGCTTGGTGATGGCCGTGAATGCGGACGCTGCTGCACAGCAGAACGGGCTGGTGACCATGGATCTCGGTACGTTGGCTCCTGGTGAGTACGCACTGAACGTGCGTCACAGCGCAGGCAACAGCATCCACCGCGTGATGGTGAAGTGATCCAATAGAATTTTACAGAAGCCCCCGTTCCACTGTGGAACTGGGGCTTCTTCATTGTATCCCTGTAAGCTCACGCTGCGTAGAAGCCCCCGGTCCGCGAATAGGGCCGACCAATTCAACCCAGCATGCGCCACATGAACCTCATCCTCTTGATCGCCACCATCGCTACGCTATCCGCTTGTGCGAAAGCAGGCAAGGAAGTAGCGGAGGAGCTAGGTATCGTCCCCAGTTCGTGCGGGTCCGATGGCGCAAGGATGCAAGCGACCGTTGATGGAGCGACCTTCTGCGCCGATGGGCACATCATGGCAGTTTCCGATCACACCAGCGCGAACATTAGCGGGATCGGACTCCTCGGGAATACGATCACGTTGCAAGTGGACACGCTCGCCGAAGGCACGTATGTCATCGATGAGGCCGAGAACGCGGTGCTCTTCATGGCATTGGGTACTCCTTACGTATCCATGGCCGACCAGCCGGGCACCCTGAGCATCTCCAGCCACAACGCCACCGACCGCCGGTTGAAGGCCAGCTTCGAAGCCACGGTCCGGAACGAAATGAACGGCACCACCAAGCCCATCAGTGGAACGGTGGACGTGACTTATTCCGTCACGGAGTAGTACGTCCCTTCTCGTATTCTGAACGGAATTGGGCGTTGCGCGGTAAACCCACATCTTTGGCCATGCATCGGACCCTGACCAGCTTCCTGTTCCTTTCGTTCGTCCTGTTTTCATCCTGCAAGAAGGATGAGGACGCTGCCACGCCAACTCCGCAACCTGTTGTTTGCGGTATCGCCGGTGCACGACTCCAAGCCAGCTTCCTGGGCGAAGCCTTCTGTCCCGGCGTCAGTCTCTTTGCTGACAACGCCATCGTTCTTACGATCAATGGTGTTTCTTCCTCGGGAAGCACCTTGACGTTGGAATTGGATTCACTGGACCCGGGTACCTACGCCATCACCGAGGATGCGAACCACGTGCTATTTACGAACCTGACAGGCGCATACGAGTCGTCCAATAGCGATCCCGCCACGTTGGTCATCGCCTCGCACGATCAAGGGACCAACAGGGTCCAAGGTAGTTTCACCGGCCCCTTGACCAACCCATTGGGTGGCACACCACCGACCATTTCGGGCAGCTTCGACATGACCTACCTCGAGTAGCACCGGCGTTGGCAGTACCTTGGGCACATGCCCAGTGGCGCGCCTCTCGCATCCAATGAACGTCCCCTTCGCATCGCCGTGATCGGTGTTGGCGGTACAGGTTGTGCACTGCTCCCGTTGCTCGCTTCGTTGCCCGTAGCGAGCATCACGCTCATTGATGGCGATACGGTCCAAGCGTCCAACTTGCAACGCCAGTTGCTGTTCTCAACAGCGGAGATCGATCGCGCTAAGACGACCGCTGCTGTGCAGCGCCTACGTGCCAATTTTCCGCTGATGACCTGGAACGAGGAGTTCCGCTTCGTGGATGCGAACAACTGTGCGGACCTGCTCCGAGGCAACCTCATCGTGGCGGATTGCACGGATGATCTCCTCGTTCGCGCCTTGATCGATCGCACCTGCACAGCATTGGGCATCTCGTTGGTCAGCGGCGCGGTCCATGGTCGGCAGATACAGGTGGTCACGCGCCACAATAGCCAGCAGACCGGATCCGGTGCAACGCGAAAGGCCCCTTTCTTCACGCAGCGCCCGGCCGAAGAACAAGAGGGCTGCGACATGCACGTTGTTCCTGCTGCGGTAACCACCATTGCAGCGTCTTTGATGGCCCTGCGTATCGCAGATCTAGTTAGCGGGGGCCATGGCCATGCGGGCATGATGGACCTCGTGGATGCCGAACACGGCCGTTGGATGCGGATCATGGGTGCCGAGGCCGGTGAGTTGATGGATACCCCCGTTTCACCGATGCACCACGTCTGATGGAAGCGTGGCTACCGATCTTGTTGGCGTTGATCGCCTTCTTGTATGCGAGCGTAGGACACGGCGGTGCCAGCGGATACCTCGCTGCGATGTCGCTCCTTGGCTTCACCAATGATATCATGCGGCCCACGGCATTGGTGTTGAACCTGTTCGTCAGCGCTGTCGCGTTCATCCAGTTCGCGCGAGCGGGACATTTCCAGTGGCGCGTGTTCTGGCCGTTCGCCATTGCATCGGTCCCCTTCGCATGGCTGGGCGGTACGATCGAATTGGACCCCACGCTCTACAAACAGATCCTTGCGATCTGTCTACTCGCAGCGGTCGCACGATTGTTCGGCCTCTTCGGGACAGGAAAGCAGGAAACACGGGTTCCGCCGGTAATGCTCGCCATGGCGATCGGCGCAGCGCTCGGCCTGCTCTCGGGCATGATCGGCATCGGCGGCGGTGTGTTGCTGAGCCCGCTGCTGCTCATCTGTGGCTGGTCAACGGTGAAAGAGAGCGCGGCCGTGAGCGCGGCCTTCATCTTCGTCAACAGTGTTGCCGGCATCGTCGCATTGGGAAGCACTGCATTGGTGATGACCATGGACCATGCCGCCTGGATCATAGCTGCGTTCACAGGCGGTCTCCTTGGCGCGTACATCGGTGCGAAGCATTACAGCGCATTGCGGTTGAAGCAGGTGCTCGGTGCGGTGTTGTTGTTGGCATCTGTGAAACTGTTGTTCGCATGATCAGCGTCGAGGAGGCCAAGCGGATCATCATGGAGCATGTGCCATCATTGGGTCCTGATATCGTCGCTCTTGGAGGTGCTGGCGGATATGTTTTCAAGCCGGTCTTCGCGCACTATGATCATCCCCTTTTCGATATGAGCGCGGTGGATGGATATGCATTAACATGGGATGGATCCACCACGCATTGGAATGTGGTAGGCGAGATCGCAGCAGGAGAAGTGATGACCGGCGCTTTAAGCTCAGGTGAATGCGCTCGGATCTTCACCGGAGCCATGATGCCAAAAGGAGCGGATACGGTCGTCATGCAGGAGTTCGCAGTGCGTTCATACCAGATCATGTCACACACGGATGCACGATTAAGATCCGGTGCGAACGTTCGCAAAAAAGGTGAGCATGTGCGGCAAGGTGATTTGGTACTCACCGCGGGCCAGCGGTTGAATTCAGCTGCCAAGGGCTTGCTGGCCTCTGTCGGGGTTACCGACGTTCACATGGTGCATGCGCCGGAAGTACTCGTGATCAATACGGGGAGTGAGTTCACCACGGAAAGGAACCTGCGACCTGGACTGATCTTCAACAGCAACGAAATTATCCTCGACGATCTTTTGCAGCGCGCACGGACCATTGCTGAATTCGTCCCTGTCGCGGACCATATGTCCCAGTTGGAGGAGGCTATCCGATACGGCCTTGCTAATTCCGATGTGTTGATATCGACAGGGGGAGCATCGGTGGGTGATCATGATCTGGTTGAAGAAGCTGTCAAGCGTTGCGGCGGCCGTATTGTTTTCCATGGGGTCGGGCAGAAGCCCGGAAAGCCCATGTTATTCGCGCTGTTCGGCGAGAAGCCTTTCTTCGGCCTTCCCGGTAATCCGCGTGCGGTGATGGTGCTTTTCTGGGAATACGTGCTTCCCTTCCTGCGTGCCATGCAAGGCGCAAAAGAGCCGTGGTTGGTCATCGATCACCTCCCCATCGGGCATAATTTGGAGGTCAAAGGCGATCGTGCTGAATTCCGCGCGGCACAGGTTCGCGGCGGCAAGGTTACCCTGCTGCGCGACGAAGGGTCGCACATGCTCCGTTCCTTGATCGATGCCGATGCACTGGCCTACGTGCCTGCCGATCGAAGGTCGTGGACCGAAGGCGATCACATCGAAGTCCACTACATCCCGCGATGAGCAGGGCGAAGTGGTCGGGTGTGGTACTGGCCGGCGGACGCAGCTCACGCATGGGGCAGAACAAAGCATTGATGCCTTTCCATGATCGCACTTTGTTAGAGCGTGCGCTCGACCACATGCGTCCGCATGTGCAGGAGCTTATCGTTATCGGCGAACCTTCGGTGTACGGTCATTTGCATGACCATGTGATCCTGGACGATCTGCCGGACAATGGTCCTATGGGTGGCATCGTCACGGCATTGCATCATGCGCGTAACAGCAGCTTACTTGTACTTGGTTGCGACATGCCGTACGTGAATGCCGCTCTTTTCTTCAAGCTTAAGGAAGGACTGACCAGCGTACATGATGCCTACGTTCCTGCTTGTGATGGGAACATTGAGCCCTTGGTAGCCGCGTACCACAAACGTTGTCTTCCTGCGTTCAAGGCCTGCATCGCCCAAGGTCAGTTGAAGATGATCGATGGATTGGACCGTGTGCGCACCCTGTATGTGCAGATCTGCCCCGGCGAGGACGGTTGGCCCAAGGACCTATACCGCAACCTCAATGCGCCGAGCGATCTTTGACCCCATGGACGTCCTATTGTTCGGCATGGTCGCGGAGAAGGCCGGAGCGATCTCCATCGCAGTGGAAGCGCGTTCCTTGGTCGAATTGCGGCGCGAGCTGTCGGAACGCATTCCCGGTATCGAGCGCCTGAGCTATGCGATCGCTGTCGATCGCCAAGTGATCCATGAGGACCGCGCATTGACCGGCACCGAAGAGATCGCCGTACTACCTCCATTTGCAGGCGGATGAGCACCACGCCACCACATCGTAAACGGAACATCTTCGTGAAAGGTGCCATACCGCCATCGTTCATCGCAGAGAGCATCGCCAAGCACGCCACACGCACTGACATCGGGGCGCACGAGATCTTCTTGGGACAGGTGCGGTCCGATGCGATGTCCGGTACGGGCGATGGATCCATGGCCCCGACCGTATCGGCCATCGAATACACCGCGTACCGCGACATGGCCAACGAGCAAATGAACGCCATCCGGGAGGAAGCCTTCGCGCGTTGGCCGCAGATGACCTGCCTGCATGTGCATCACAGTCAAGGTGTGATCAAGGCAGGCGAACTGTGTTTCATGGTGTTCGCCAGCTCGCCACACCGTCAGCAAGCTCGGGAAGCTGTGGCGTACGTCACCGATGAAGTGAAGAAGCGCCTGCCGATCTTCGGCAAGGAGATCCTGTCCGATACTACGCACGTCTGGAAGCGCAACACGTAAGGGCGATGCACGCATCGCCCGACGGTTGCGGATCGTACCACAACAGGCCCCATCCAATGATCGATATCACCCACAAGCCCACCACGCTCCGCGAAGCGATCGCAGAAGCTACGGTCACCGTGAGCCACGCGGAGACGATCGCCGCCGTGAAGGAGAAGCGCGTTCCCAAAGGTGATGTGTTGGAGGCCGCGCGCATCGCAGGTCTCTTCGGTATCAAGCGCACGGCGGACATGATCCCGGATTGTCATCCGTTACCCATCGAGCATGCATCGCTCACGTTCGAGGTGCAGCCCATGGCCATCGTTGTACGAACGCTCGTTCGTACGATCTACCGCACCGGCGTGGAAGTGGAAGCGATGCACGGCGCCAGCGTAGCAGCCCTCACGATCTACGACATGCTGAAGCCCATCGACAAAGGCATCACGATCGATCGTATCCGGTTGGTGGAGAAGAAAGGTGGCAAGAGCGATTGGAAGGATGCATTCGCCGAACCACCACGTGCTGCTGTGCTGGTGATCAGTGATGGTGTGGCCAGCGGGAAGAAGGAGGACAAGTCCGGTGTGGCCATCGCCGAGCGCTTGAGGAAGCTCAACGTTGATGTTGCGGCACAAGCCATCGTAGCCGACGAGCCGGATGCGATCGCCGCGCAGGTGAAGGCATGGTCAGCAAAAGGGTTTGATCTCATACTGACCACCGGTGGCACAGGGCTTTCCCTGCGCGACCGAACACCGGAGGCCATCGCCCCGATCCTCGATCGTGAAGTACCCGGTATCATGGAGGCCGCGCGGGCTTACGGCCAAGAGCGTATGCCGTTGGCGATCATGTCCCGTGGCATCGCAGGGATGATCGATCGTACTTTGGTGATCACCCTGCCGGGCTCAACACGTGGAGCGCAAGAGACGATGGATGCGCTGTTCCCCTTCGTCCTGCACGTTGTGAAAGTACAGGAGATGGCGTTCAGGCATGGGCAGTAATGTCGCACCGGCCTCCAATCGGTTTCAGTGATCGACGTATGTTCATTTGACCATCAGCTGGAACACACCGATCGACGAGAAGAGGTTCGACGAGGATCAGCTCCTCACACTTTCACATGACCTGATGCCATTGTACGGCATGGATGCAGAGGAATACTGCGTTCGGAATGACAGCATACAGGGCTCACCGGACATGCTTCGGTTCAACAGGTTCGTGACACCATTCAGGGTCGCTGTTTATGACGTAATGGTCATTCCGCATCAGGACCAGCAGGCGGTGATATTGAGATTCAGAATGTACAAAGGCATCGCAGTGGCAGTAATGTTCTGGTTGATCACCGCTTTACTATATGGGTCAATGTGGAGTTGGGAGAACATAGTGCTTCCGGCTTGCGCCTTTTTGATCTGCAATGGCTTTGCTTCCCTGTTCATCCTTAGCACCAAGCAAGAAGCGATCGAGATCGTACGACGATGGGGCAAAACCACGGAGTAAGGCTTGGTCACAGAGCACCAAGGTTGATTCGGCCGACCAAGCACCTGCATTTACACGAACGGTCGCCCTGCAGGGATCGGCCGATAGTAGCTTTCGTGCTTGAACGAAATTTATCATGCAGACCATCCTCGGCGCCAACGGCGTCATCGGCAACGAACTCTCGAAGCTACTTCCTAAGCATACCGACAAGGTCCGCCAGGTGGGCCGCAACCCCAAGAAGGTCAATGCCAGCGACGAGACCTTCGCCGCCGACCTGCTTGATCCCAATGCCGTGAGCAATGCCGTAGCCGGAAGTGAGGTAGCCTACCTCGTGGCCGGCCTGAGGTACGATGCAAAAGTGTGGACAGAGCAGTGGCCCAAGGTGATGCGCAACACCATCGACGCCTGCAAGCGCCATGGGACCAAGCTGGTGTTCTTCGATAACGTTTACGCCTACGGCAAGGTGGCTGGCGTGATGACCGAGGACACGCCCTACGATCCATGCAGTGTAAAAGGAGAAGTACGTGCCACCATCGCCACTACATTGATGGACGAGGTGGACCGTGGCGAACTGCAGGCCATGATAGTCCGATCGGCGGACTTCTATGGGCCCGGGGCCTTGCTCAGCATGACGCACGCCACAGTGACCGAACGAATAAAGGCGGGGAAGACACCCCAATGGATCGGCGATGCCAAGGCTGCGCACACGTTCACGTACACGCCGGATGCAGGCCGGAGCCTTGCACTGCTTGGCAACATGGGGACCGCCTACGGACAGGTATGGCATGCGCTCAGCAGCAAGGAAGCTATGAGCGGTGAGCAATACGTTCGTACGGCCTGCGAGTTGGCCGGCAAACCTTTCAAGATCCAGGTGGCACCGCGCTGGATGCTATCGATCATGGGTCTCTTCGTTCCGGTCCTGCGCGAGAACATGGAGATGCTGTACCAGTTCGAGAACGACTATCGCTTCGATAGTACCAAAGCGGAGAACGCTTTGGGTCAAAGGGCGACACCCTATGTGGAAGGTATTCGCGCCACCTTGGGTCTTTGATCGCAAGGCCTGCTGTGCTGAAGTTCCCGGTACATTTGCCGCTTAGGCCAACGTTACTCAGTTCATCGTATAGGCGGACGGCACGTGGCTACAACCAAGCAGCCTAAGAATGGTCAATGGCAAAGAGGCGTTGGTAGAGGAGTTCGCGTTGCATCGCCTTGGCGGTGAGAACAAGGACAATGTGTTCAGCGACTTCACGGTGACATTGAAGGGCGAGGAGGAGCAGGACTTCTTGCGCAAGCTCTTTTTGAAGCCATTCGCGAACATGGTGTTCACGTCCGAGTTCACGCACGCCGTTTCGTTGGAGTACAACGTGCTCCACGGGCTTTGCGCGGAGGTCCAAACAGGCAAGGACCTGTTGCAATGTTCCGAGGCCATTGCCAAGCACTTGATCGATGTATCGCAACACCACAACATCAAGGGCGGTGATCTCTATGTGGCGAAGTTCCGCGGTGTGCAGATGGGGAGTGGTGTGCATGATGCCGTTGGTATCTACAAGTTCGATGAGAAGGAAGTGTTCATCGAGAGCAAACTGGCCAGTGGTCTGATCGAGCTGAGCATGAAACGCGGTCTTGGGAACAACAAGCCGAACAAGGCCATTCTGGTGGTCTTCACCGCGGGAACGCCCACGCTTTTCGTCATCGACGACAACAACAGCACCGATTTCTGGCAGAAGAGTTTCATCGATCACCGCGCGAAGCACGACCACGTGAACAGTACGAGCAACTTGATGGACCTCACGAAGTCGTTCATCACGCAACAACTACCGCAGGACTACCAGATAGCAAAGGCCGACCAGATCGATCTGCTCAACCGTTCCGTGCAATACTTCAAGAGCCATTCCGAGTTCGACAAGGGTGAGTTCGCGCAGGAAGTGTTCCAAGAGGAAGGTGCGATCCGCTCATTCAACCAGTACAGCGACCGTTTCCAAGAAAGTCACGACGTTGAGATCCACGACAACTTCGAGATCTCAGCGCACGCTGTGAAACGGCAGGCGCGCATCTTCAAGAGCGTGATCAAGCTGGATAAGAACTTCCACATCTACATCCACGGCGATCGTAACAAGATCGAAAGCGGGATGGACGAGAGTGGCCGGAAGTTCTACAAGATCTTTTACGACCAGGAGTCATGAGTGCCTTTCACCAATGGCCACATGAGCACATGGTTCACCCGCCGATGCTCACCATCGGTCGATCGCTCAGGTCGTGCAGCACTTCTTCTTGCTTCTCCGGCTTGAACTGGGGCAGTCCACCGAGCATGGCATGCTTTGCGAGCACGTTCGCTTCGATGAGGGGTGCAACGTCCTCACCTCGCCGCAAGGCAGACAGCAGGTCCGTTTCATCGCGTGAGAACAAGCAGTTGCGCATCTTCCCTTCGGCGGTCAACCGCAAGCGATCACAGTTGCCGCAGAACGGTTCGGTCACGGTGCTGATCACAGCGAAGGTGCCGGGCCAACCATTCACGCGATAGGCTTTTGCCGTGCTGTGCGGATCATCGTCCAGCTTCTCCACGGCATGCACGCTGCTGATGTGGCCGAGCATTTCGGCGTAGGTGTACACACGTTCACGTCCCCAATGATTACCGGCGAACGGCATGAACTCGATGAAGCGCACATGCACATCATGCTCACGTGTGAACTCCACGAACCGCAGCAGTTCATCGTCGTTCACCCCGCGCATCACCACCATGTTCACCTTTACGCGCAGACCCACCTTCAGTGCAAGTAGAACGTTGGCGTACACACGGTCGAAGCCATCGCGTCGACTGATCTTCCGGAAACGCTCCGCATCGAAGGTGTCCAAGCTGATGTTGATGTTCTTCAACCCGGCGTCCATCAACCGCTCAAGGTGCTTGTCCAGCACCATGGCGTTGGTGGTCAGGCCGAGGGACACGCCAAGTCGCGCCATGTCGCGTACGATGTCCACGGCATCTGGTCGTACCAGGGGTTCTCCGCCGGTCAGCCGGATCTTGGTGATGCCATAGCGCTCCACGAACAACCGTGCGATGGTGGAGATCTCATCACGCGTCATCAACTCATCCCGCCGCAAGAAGTGTTGGTCCTCAGGCATGCAGTACGTGCAGCGTAGATCACACTTGTCCACGATACTGATGCGCAGGCTGCGATGTACGCGGTTGAAACGGTCGGTGAGCGGTAGTGCGGGCATAACGTGGCAAAGGAACGACAGTCCTACCCGGTTAAGTGGTCGTTCGATCATAGAGGGACCATTTGTAGGCTGGAACATTCGCTGTTACTTATCCGTATGATCGTCGCAAGGGATGAAGCGTATTTTCTATAGCGCAGTGGTCCCGTAACGTTCAATACCTGTGTGAACATGGAAGTCCGCAATACTGCTCCTCGTTCTTCGATCCATCGCGCTCAAAGCACCGGTCTGCTTGTTCGGACCGTCTACGCCCCACTGCTCGTTGTTTTCGCGTGCATGGGTCCAGTGGCAGCCACAGCACAGTCCGGCAGTCAGGACCCGGCATTTTTGATAGGTACTGGTGCGAACAACAGGGTCTTCGCCATGGCCGCTCAACCGGACGGGAAGCAGATCGTAGTGGGGAACTTTACGAACTACGGTGGGACAGCGCTGAACCGCATCGTTCGCATCCAAAGGAATGGATCACGGGATGCCACCTTCAATGTTGGCACCGGATTGAGCGCACAAGCGACCGCAGTGGCCGTTGCGAGTGATGGCAAGGTCCTCGTCGGCGGTTCATTCGGGACCTACAATGGAACCACGTGCAACAAGTTGGTCAGGCTCAACACTTCCGGAGCGTTCGACGGCACATTCAATACCGGTACCGGATTCGTCGGTGGCGGTGGGGTTACCGGTATCCTGATCCAAGCCGATGGCAAGATCCTGGTCATCGGCTCCT
>Ga0209181_10000296_pt1 | contig 93606 bp, 79 predicted proteins | sample MAT05_FD_187208 | JGI IMG/M metagenome (GOLD analysis project Ga0209181, IMG submission 187208) | Freshwater microbial communities from Lake Fryxell liftoff mats and glacier meltwater in Antarctica - MAT-05 (SPAdes) (version 2) | ecosystem: Environmental > Aquatic > Freshwater > Ice > Liftoff...
GACGCTCCGGACGTCTCAGATGGGGGGCCCCGCCGCGCGGGGGGAAGAGATTGCGAAATCTCTTCCCAACAACTCAGAACGGGATGTCGTCGTCGGGCCCGCCGCCCCCAAAGCCGGTGCCGCCACCACCACCACCACCGCCGCCGCCGCCGAAGTCGTCTCCGGGAGGAGGCGGGCCGTCGTCAGCGCCACGGCGTGCACCACCACCACCGCCGCCGCCGCCAGCCGCGCCGCGCTCGCCGCCGCCCGACAGGAACTGCACGTCGTTGGCGATGACCTCGGTCATGTAGCGTTTCTGACCTTCCTTGTCGTCGTAGGAGCGGGTCTGGATCCGGCCCTCGACGTAGACCTGGCGGCCCTTGGTCAGATACTTCGCGCAGATCTCGGCGGTCTTGCCCCAGACCACGACGCGATGCCACTCGGTGCGCTCTTGCCGCTGACCGTTTTTGTCCTTCCAGCTCTCGCTGGTCGCGACACGCAGCTCGCAAACGCCCGCGCCGCTCGGCGTGTAGCGCATGTCCGGATCGGCCCCGAGGTGCCCGACGAGGATGACTTTGTTGACTCCGCTAGCCATGGGTCAGCTCCCTTCGAGCGGGGCTGTAGCATGGTCGTATGACGTCATTCAGGCGCGGATGCGGAGCTTGCCGAAGAACCTGACGAAGGCCGAGGCCACGCCGACCCGTCCCAACGCGGCCTTGGCCTCGGCGCATCCGGGCTCCAGGGTCAGCGCGCGCCGCCACTCGGCGCGGGCGCGGTCGCGGTCGCCGCGCTCGGCGTGCTCCTCGCCGCGGGCGTAGGCGAGCAACACCCGATAGCGCGTCACCCCGGGCGACGACATCGCCAGCCGGTGCAAGGTCGCGCGGGCGTCGGTCCACCGGTGCGCGTGCAGGAGCCGCTCGGCGTACCGCAGCGTCTCGGTCTGGTCGTCCGCGCTGGGAGCTGGGGTCGGGCCATTGGGGGTCATGGGCGGGTCGAGCATACCACTGGCCGAGCTAATTTCTTAGCCCTATTCGGGTGATTGGTAGAAAATCTGACCCAGGCGATCCGGCTGCAACGCTCCGGAACGATTGACACTCACATCACGGGAGCCTGACCCTGGGTCTTCATGGAGGGCACGCTGCCAGCGCGCTTCGAGCTGCTGCGCGAGCTGGGCTCGGGCGGTATGGGGATCGTCTACGAGGCCTTCGATCACGAGCTGTCGCGCCGAGTCGCCGCCAAGGTCTTCCACGATCGCGGCCTCGATACCGCCGACCGCATCAAGCGCGAGTTTCGGGTCGCGGCGTCGGTGCGCCATCCCGGCCTGGTCCGCCTCGGCGAGCTGTTCGAGCACGACGACTCGCTGTGCTTCACGATGGAGCTGGTCGAGGGCCAAGGCGTCGCGGGCTGGATCGGCCCGACGCCGCAACGCTTCGCGCAGGTGCGGACCGTGGTGCGGCACCTGGCCAGCGCGCTGGCGGCGCTGCATCGCGCGGGCGTGGTGCATCGCGACGTGAAGCCGTCGAACATCATGGTCACCGCCGGCGAGCGCATCGTGTTGCTCGATCTGGGCCTCGCGGTGCCCATCGATCGCCACGAACCCGAGCTGGCGGGCTCGGTCGAGTACATCGCGCCCGAGCAGCTCGAGGGTCGGCCCGCGACCACCGCGATCGATCTGTACGGCCTCGGCGTGGTCGCCTTCGAGCTGCTCACCGGCCGGCCGCCCTTCGAGGGCGGAGCGCTCGAGGTGCTGGTAGCCAAGACCCAGCGCGACGCGCCGCCGGTGGGCGCCGACGTGCCCGTCGATCTGGCGCGCATCGTCGCGACGCTCTTGGCCCGCGATCCGGCGGTGCGCCCGACCGCGTCGGCCCTCGCGGCGATGCTGGACGAGCCGGGGACCGGGCCGCGTCGCATCCGCCGGGCCTCGATCCGCGGCGACAACCGCCCGCTGTACGGCCGCACCGACGAGCTGGCCGCGCTGCTCGCCGCGAGCGATGAGCCAGCCGCCGACGATCGCACGACCGTGTTCATGCTGCGGGGCGGCGCCGGCGTCGGCAAGACCGCGCTCCTGGACGCCTTCGCGCGCGCCGCGATCGCGCGTGGTCATCTGGTGTGCCTGGGCCGCTGCGCGCCCCGCGAGCACTTGCAATGGAACGCCTGGGAGGCGCTGATCGACGGGCTCGCGCGTCACTTGCTGGCCCTGCCCCTCGCCGAGCGAGACCCGCTGGTGCCGGCCGAGGCCGAGGTGCTGACTCGCTGGTTCCCGACGTTCGCGCGCGTCGTCGAGGCCGGCGGCCGGCGGGTCGACGCGGTCGACGCGGTCGACGCGGTCGACGCGGTCGACGCGGTCGACGAGCTGGTCGCCGTCGGCGTGCGCGCGCTGCGCGAGCTGTTGCGCCGCATCGGCCAAACCCGCCGCGTGATCTCGATCCTCGACGACGCGCAGTGGGCCACCCCCGACAGCTTCGCCCTCCTGGTCGACGTGCTCGCCAAGCCGTCGCCGCCCTGCCTGGTCGTGTTCTGCGTGCGGACCTCGACCGCGCAGGCGAGCGACGCGCGGGCGCGCCTGGCCGCGCTGCGCAGCTTGCCGATCGATCTGCGCTTCCTCGAGCTGGGCCCGCTGCCCGACGACGACGCGATCGCGCTGGCGACCCACCTCACTGGCGATCCGGTGCTGGGCCGCGAGCTCGGCCTGGCGGCCCACGGCAACCCGCTGTTCGTCGAGCAGCTGGCCAGCGAGCCCGACGCCGACGGTGCCAACGTCGCCACGCTGCTGCGCCGGCGGGTCGCCAGCCTCACCGCCGAGCAAGCCCAGGTGATGCGCCTCGTCGCCGCGGCCGGCTCGCCGTTGCGCCATGATCACCTCGTCGCCGCGCTGGACCTGGCGCTCGAGCCGGTCGCCCACGCCCTCGAGCGGCTCGCCGATCGCTGGCTGGTGCGGCTCACCGGGCTCACGCGCGCCGACACCAGCGAGCCGTTCCACGAGCTGGTCGTCGCCGCGACCCGCGCGACCTCGGCCGATCCGGCGCTGACCGACGAGCACCGCGCGCTGGCCGGCGTCCTCGACGACCCGGCCGCGCGGGTGGGGCACTGGCTGGCGGCCGGCGACGGCGAGCGCGCCGCCAGCGCCGCGATCGCCGCGGTCAAGGCGGCCCGCGACCGGATCGGCTTCGCGCGCGCGGTGGCGCTGTGCGACTCGGCGCGCACGCTGGCGGCGCCGATCCACGGCGCGGAGCTGGCCCGTCGACGCGCCGATGCGCTGGCGGGCGCTGGCGCTGGCGAGCGCGCCGCCGAGGCCTACGCCGAGGCTGCCGATGCCGCGACCGGCGCCGACGCGCTCGATCTGGAGCGGCTCGCCGCCGAAAACTTCTTGCGCAGCGGCCGCGTCGACGACGGGCTGGCTCGCGCCCAGCGGGTCGCGTCCGCGCTCGGCTTCGAGCTGTCGACCGGCGCGGCCCGCGCGATCGGTCGGGTCGCGATGGAGCGCATGCGCAACCGCTGGCGCGGCGTCGAGTTGGCCCGCACCTCGTCGGCGTCCGAGGGCCAGGCCGCCGACGCGTGCTACTCGCTGTCGACCGGGCTGTCGATGATCGACAGCGTGCGCGCGGCCTGGTTCACCAGCCGCGGCGTGCGCCACGCGCTCGCGTCGGGCGACCCAGCTCGCGGCGCCCGCGCGCTCGGCCTCGAGGCCTGCCTGCTGGCGTCGCGCGGCACCCGCGGCAGTCGACGAGCGCGCGACCTGCTGGCTCAGGCCCGCGCGCTGGCCACCCGCAGCGGCGACCGTAGCGTCCTGGCGCTGGGCGAACACGCCGCCGGCGTCGTCGACCTGCTGCTCGGCGACTACCGATCCGCGCGCGCGCACACCGACCAGGCGGTGGCGCTGTTCAAAGACGGCGTGGCCGGGGTCGCCTTCGAGCGCCACACCGCGCAGTTCTTCGGCGCGGTCGCGAGCTTCTGGCTCGGCGAGTGGAGCGACGCCGCGCGCCGCCTGCGCTCGCTGGTCCGCACCGCTGACGCCACCGGCGACCGCTTCGCGCGGGTGTGCGCGACGACCGGCGTGGTGGTCATGGCCGACCTGGTGCGCGGCGTGCCGGCCGACTACGTGCGCGCGCGCATCGCCCAGGCCGCCGCGCTGTGGCCGCGCGAGCAGGCGCCGTCGGCGTTCATGCGCGAGCTGTCAGCGCTGGCGATCACCGACCTGTTCGACGGCCAGCCCGGCGCGGCCTGTGAGCGTCTCGAGGCGGCCTGGCCGTTCCTGCTCCGCCGCCGCGGGTTCGAGGTCGAGCAGATGAAAGGCACCCTCCTGCACCTGCGCGCGCTGGCCCGGGTGCAGCTCGATCGCCACGACGACGCGCTCGCCGATGCCCGCGCGCTGCGCGAGGTGGCGTGGATGGTCGGTCCGGCCGCGCTGGTCGAGGCTTGCGTCGCCCACGCCTGCGGTCGCGACGCCGGGCCCGCGCTCGACGAGGCGGTGGCGGCTGCCGGCGCGGTCGGCCTGGCCGCGATCGTGTGCGCCGCCCGCGATCGACGGGCTCGGAGCTGGGGTGGTGACGCAGGCGCTGCCGAGCAGCTCGCGGCCCGCGACGTCGCGGCCCGCCTCGGCCTCGGGCAACCCGACCTCGCGTTCGATCTGCTCGCGCCCTGGCGCTAGCCCGATCGACGGACCGCCCCCGCCGCGATCAGCTGGCGCGGGTCACGCGCTTGCGCACGACCTTGTTGAGCTGCTCGGCTTGCAGGCGCAGCGAGCGCCGCAGCCCTTGCTTGCCGCCGACGGCGCCCAGGCCCATGCCGTACATCTCGTCGATGCCGCGGACCGCGATGGTCCACATCGTCACCAGGATCGCGAGGTCAGCGGCGGCGCGTCGGGTCGAGGCCGCCGGGATCACCAGGCCGTAGGTCTCCGACACGAAGCGGAGATTGCGCAGGATCTTGACGATGCCTTCGCGGGCGATGTCGCCGTGCCAGAACACCACGCGCGACACGATCAGCTCCTGGTGGCGGCGCAGGAACTCGGCCATGGAGATCGGATCGGCGATGCGCCCGGCCGGCTTGCAGACCTCGAGCAGATCCTCGAGGTACTCGTTCCAGTACATCGCGAGGCTGCGGTTCTCGACGCGGCGCAGGAACTTGATGCGCTCGACGGAGAAGTCGGCCTTCACCGGGGCGCGGAAGCGGGGCTGGATCGCGTGCAGATCGTAGAGCACCGGCGGGTGCTCGGGATCGTGATCGACGTCGTCGTAGTGCCAGCGCGCGCGCAGCTGGGGCCAGGTGTGGATCGTCAACACCGGGTCTTGCTCGGAGTCGATGACGAGGAAGCGATTGCCCTCGACGCCGACGACGGTGATCCAGTGGGTCCACTCGTCGACGCACAAGAGCACCGGGATCTGGTCTTCCTTGAGCAGCTTGGTCAGCCGGCGCCGGGCCTCGTCGGGGTCGCTCGAGCGCTCGAGCAGCAGATCGCAATCGAAGCTGCGCGCCGCCCGCGCGAGCCGGATCTCGTTGGTCCCGCTCCACCAGTGGGTGCGCGCGCTCTGCGCGATCTCGTTCTCGTGCACGGTGCGGCCGAGCGCGACCAGCGCGTGCTTGAGCGCGAAGGGACCGCAGGTCCACTCGTTGGGTTGAGGATAGAAACCGGGACGATGCGAGGATGCGACGGTGGCCATGCGAGCCCGCAAAGACTAGCGCGCTGACCCGCCAGCGCCACTCTTTCCGCGATCAAACCTATGGCATTTTCCTTAGCAATATCAATATATTACATGACGAGATCGGCTCTCGCAGGGTCGGTCCTGGGCCGCCGCGCTAGCTTTTTCGGTGCCGGCCGGGCTGCTGGGGCACAGGGGCGAGGCGGGGCCCACAATCGATCCGGACAGTTAGCCCGCTGCCACGCCGCTGCGACGCGTCGAGTCAAAATAAAGCCCCGCAATTTCAATTAGATAGGACCAACCGATCAGGGTTCGGAACCGCGCCCCGGAAGCGGCCTTCCGCCGGCCCGGACCCGGTCCCGAGATAGTCCCTGGCCGCTGAGGTTCTCCAGCATCCGCTCGCAGCTCGGGCACGGATCGACCGCGTCGCCGGCGGCGAAGAACGGATCGTCGCCGGGGGCTTCGCAGCGGATCGCATCGACCGGCAACGCCGCGAACGCGTCGCGCACCGCGCGCGCATCGAGGGCACCGAGCGAGACGTTGGTGCGGGCCTCGATCGCGGCGAGGTAGCTCGACAGCGCGCGCGGCAACGCGCACGCGCCGGGCTCGACGAACGCGCGCGGCAGCTGGTTGTGCGCGAGCGCGGTGATCCACGCCAAGAAGTAGACGTCGACGTCGGGCGCGATCGGCACCACGCCGCCGTCGCTCGCGCGGGCGTCGATCCACACCTCACCGACCCCGGCCGCCGGATCGGCGCTGCGCACGACGACGAACGCGATCTGTCCGCAGCCGACGTGCCCGAGCCCGATCACGCCGCGGTAGAGGTCGGTCGCGTCGCTGCGAAACTCGCCCTCCGCGGCGGCGAGCTGGACCGGATGATCGAGCGGCATCACGCCGTAATACGGGCCGACCCCGCCTTCGCCGAGCTCGGTGACCAGGCGACGATAGCTGGCCGGCAACCCGAGGCCGAGCTGGCGCTCGATCGCGACGACGCGGGCCTCGGCGAGCGGTGCGCGCCACTGGTAGTCGTGCTGGCGCGCGCCGAACCGTCGACGGCGCGGGTCGGTGCGTGCCGACAGCTCGGCCCACGCTCGCAGCGCGGAGACCTGCTCATCGGGCGGCGCCGTCATCGCGTCGAGCTTGGCCCAGCCGACGGTTTCTCGCTATCGGGTTGCGGCTCGGTTAGGCTCGACGAGAACGCGATGCGCTACGTCGACGAGCTGACCGCGGCCCTTCGCTCGCAGCTCGCCTATGCCCTCGAGCTGAAAGATCAGCTCGCCTACGGCCTGCGGGCCAGCCTGCGCGACGGCTACGCCTGGCGCGACTTCCGCGCCGACGCGAAGTCAGGACTCGTCGTCGGCGTGATCGCGCTGCCGCTGTCGCTGGCGTTGGCCAAGACCGTCGGCGTCGCGCCCCAGCATGGGCTCTACACCGCGATCATCGCCGGGATCGTGTGCGCGGTGCTGGGTGGCACCCGCATGCAGATCACCGGCCCGACCGCAGCGTGCGTGGTGATCCTCGAGCCGGTCGTGACCCGCCACGGCTTGGGCGGCCTGCTGGTGGCCGGGATGATGGCCGGCGTGATCATGGTGGCGATGGGGGTCGCGCGGCTCGGCAAGCTGATGCAGTTCATCCCGCACCCGGTGACGACCGGCTTCACGGCGGGCATCGCGGTGGTGATCGTCCTGCTCCAGCTGCGCGACGCGCTCGGCCTCGAGCTCGCGAGCCGGCCCGACGGGACGCTGGCGTACGTCCAGGCGCTGTGGGCCGCGCGCGCCACCATCAACGGCTGGGAAGCGTTGGTGTGCGGCGTGTCGGTCGCGCTCTTGCTCGGCGTGCCGCGGGTGGTGAAGCGCATCCCGGCGCCGCTCATCGCGCTGGCTGCGGTCGCGGCGCTGGTCGTGGTGCTCGAGCAGCTGGTGCCGGGCTTCCACGTCCAGACCATCGGCAGCGTGTTCTCGACCAAGATCGACGGCGAGGTGGTGCGCGGCATCCCGCCGTTGCCGCCGCTGCCAGTGATCCCGTGGCACCTGGGCGACGCGTCGGGCGCGGGCTTCGCGCTGACCTACGACCTGGTGCGCGAGCTGCTGCCCGCGGCCTTTGCCATCGCGGTGCTGGGCGCGATCGAGTCGCTGATGTCGGCGGTGATCGCCGACGGCATGGCCGGCACCAAGCACGATCCCAACAGCGAGCTGATCGCGCTGGGCCTCGGCAACCTGGTGTGCCCGTTCTTCGGCGGCATCGCGGCCAGCGGTGCCCTGATCCGCACCGCGACCAACGTTCGGGCCGGCGCGCGCTCGCCGATCTCGTCGGTGATCCAGGCCCTGTTCCTCTTGGCCTGTACGATCGCCCTGGCACCGCTGATGGCGTACTTGCCGCTGGCCGCCCTGGCGGCGCTCTTGCTGGTGGTGGCGCGCAACCTGAGCGAGGCGCGGCACTTCGCGCGGCTGGTGCGGGTCGCGCCGCGGAGCGACGTGCTCGTGCTGCTGACCTGCTTCGGGCTCACGGTCGCGTTCGACATGCTCATCGCGGTGAGCGTGGGCGTGGTGCTGGCGGCGCTCTTGTTCATGCGGCGCATGGCGGTCATGACCAAGATCACCCTCGACACCAGCGTGACGCAGCAGTTCGATGTGCCGCCCGGCGTGCGGCTGTACGAGATCGCCGGACCGCTGTTCTTCGGCGCGGCCCAGGTCGCGATGGAGACGCTCGAGGCGGTGGGCGAGGAGGCCCGCACCGTGATCTTGTCGATGAAGCAGGTGAACGTGATGGACGCGACCGGGCTGGTGGCGCTGTCGTCGGTGCTCGACCGCCTGGCCCGGGGCGGACGCAAGGTCATCCTGGCCGCGCTGCAACCCGAACCGGCCGGGCTGCTCGCTCGCTACGGCATCAAGCGCGTGCCGGGCCAGCTCGCCTTTGCGCCCGACGTGGAGACCGCGATCAGCATGGCGAGCGTCGACGAGGCGCGCGGGTTCTAGCGGGTCGGCGGCGCCGCCTCGACCACGGTGGCGCCGGCCTGGTCGTCGACGACGAGCAGCGCGAACCGCTCGACCCGATCGAGCTCGTCGGTCGACAGCGTGGCGTAGTCGAAGCGACCGCACAGGTCGGTGTAGCCGTCCTTGAAGAACTGCACGGTGCCGCTGGGCTGGCGGGCGTAGCACTTCACATAGGCGGCGACCCGGGGCACGCCGGTGGTGGCGTGGCGAACCTGGAGCTGGCCGTAGCTGGCGGTGACCGCGACCGCGAGCTCGTGGGCGAAGTGGGTGGTGGCGTGCCGGACCGGGCCGGCGACCAGCTCGATCACGACCGACTGCCGGCGCAGCTCGGGCGGCAACCCGACCCGGGTCGGCCCGCGTTCGGGTAGCTCGAGGACCTGGGTGACGCCGGGCTCGATGAAGCCGAAGCGCGTGGTGTCCCCGCCGAAGAACGGCTGACGCGAGAAGAGCAACTCGAGATCCATGCGGTAGAAGCGCAGGGTGGCGCGGCGCACCGCGGCGTGCTCGACGATCAGCTCGCCGCCGTCGACGCGGACCGACAACGACGGGGCCCGGGCGGCAGCGGCGGCCAGGGTCTGCTCACGGCTGTCTCGATCTCCGATGCCGGGTGCCAGTCCACCGGCGGCCTCGTCGACGAGCGCGGCCAGCGCGACGAAGCGGGTGCGCCAGCGATCGACGGGATGGTCGAGGTGCGGCGCGACCCGGATCCGGGCCGCCGCGAGGTCGCCCGCGACGACGGCGGCATACCCATGCAGGTAGTCGGCCTGGAGCGCGGCGGCGCCGGCGAGCTGAACGAGATCGGCCCGGCCCAAGGCGCGCACGGCCTCGTCAGGGCGCTCCATCGCGAACAGGTAGTCGGCAGCGACCAGCCAGTCCTCGCTGCGTGGCGCCGGGCGATGAGCGGCCTGATCGAGGAACCGCAACCACTGGGCGGCGAGGCCGTCGTTGAGGATGGCGCGGCGATCGCCGAGGCGGTGCGCGCGCGCGTTGATGAGCGGCGCGTACTCGAGGTGCTGGTACTGCGCGCGCTCGACCGGCTCGAAGCTGACCAGCGCGGTCGCGAGCACCGGGCCGAGATCGCCGAGGTCGCGCGCGGCCAGCCACTCGCCGACGCGCTGGCGATCGTGGTGGAGAAATCCGTAGCCCCAGACCGCGTCGTCGTAGGCGCCGCGGGCGGCGATCGTGGCGGTGAGGCGGGTGAACGCGGCGCGGTCGCGGGCGCGCCACGCGATCTGCGCGAGGTCGATGCGGCCCAGGTTGCGGGTCGCGATGAACGCGCACACCTCGTCGAGCGAGCCGTGCTGCGCGAGGTGAGGCCACGACTCGGTGTCGACCTCGCTGGCGGTGGCGACCACGGTGAGGCGGCGGGGCGCGACCGCGGCGAGCAGCGGCGGCTCGGCGGTGCGGGTGATCTGCGCGCCGTAGTGATCGACGGTGCCGGGGTGCGGAAAGTAGAACGCGTACTCGAACGTCGAGCTCTGGTAGGGCTGGAGCTCGAGGCGCTCGGTCGCGGTGGCGATGGCGCCGCCGACCGCGATGGAGCCCGTCGGGATCTGGTGCAGCGCGCTCACGCGCTGGGTGCGGCTGGTCGGGTTGGTGACGACGACCTGGCACACGTAGACGACGCCGGTGAGCAGCTCGCCGGTGACGTACTTCTCGACCTGCTCGGCGCCATCCCAGGCCCAGCGGTCGTCGGCGCGAAAGTAGCTCTGTCCGACCAGGACCTGCTCGAGCGGCGGGCCGGCGACGGTGGCCAGCTCGACGACCGCGGCCAGCGCGTGGGTACCGGCGGTGAGCGTCGCGCCCAGGCCGCGCGCCACGATCGCGGGCCCGACGGCGGCGAACGGCAGATCGATGAACGCCAGCGCCGCCATCGACGCCGTGAAGCTCGCGGTGGCATCGCCGACGTGGGGCGACAAGAACGGGCCGCCGGTGTGGGCCGCGAGATCGCGCCACAGCCGACCGACGCCGACCAGCGCCGGGCCGACCTCTTCGACGCGGGTGTGCCACCAGTTGTGCTCGGCCCACTCTTGGGTCTTGTCGGCGCTGCGAAACAGCGGCGCCTGCTGTTCGCGGGCCCCCATGGCGTCGTCGCGATCCATCGGGCGCCCGCCCTTCTTGGCTTTCTCGGCGCGCTTGGGGCGCGCCACGTCGGCCTCGTCGCGCGTGGGCGCGGCGGCGGCAAAGGCGCCGGTCGAGCCGCCGCGGAGGTCGGGCGAGGCCTCGACCTCGGCGGCACCAAAGGCGTCGGCCGCCAGGCCGTCCCCGCCCAGGTCACCGCCGGCGATGAAGGTGTCGACCAGGCGATCGTCGGCGCCGGGATCGACGACGATCAGCTCGACCGCGTCGGCGAGGCGACGCTCGAGGGCGGCGCGGCGCTCGGGGCGGCGCTGCGCCAAGAGCGCCAGCTCGAGGGCGTTGAGGCGCGCCAGTCGCCACGGCTCGAGGTACGGCGCGAGCTCGGCGTCGAGGAGCCAGTGATCGACGAAGGTCGGGTGCAGCTTGCTGGCGAGATAGGGCCGCAGCGCGCGCTCGAAGAGCGGGCGGTCCTTGCCGTAGATGAACAGCGCGAGCTCGTGACCGGCGTGGCGCGAGTACAGCGCGAGGCGCTCGGCCTCCGACAGCGAGGCCCAGCGGGGCACGAAGTCCCACGACGCCAGGGTGGCGTCGCCCGACAGCGCGCACAGCGCCCGGTACAGCTTGTCGACGGTGTCGACCAGCTCGACGCGCGAGGTGGCGCGATCGGCGACCGCGATCGCGGCGCCGGCGGCGAGCCCGGCCAGGCGGCGATCTTCGCGGACGTGGCGGTCGAGCGGGAGCGGCGCAGCCAGGCGGAGATCGCGGACCGCGGGCGCGGCCCCGACCAGCGCGACGCGATGGTGCGTGGTCGCCGACGGATCGACGCACACCACCAGCACGTGGGTGGCGGCGCCGAGCGCGGCCCGCGCCACGGCGACCCGGCCGTCGGCGTCGGGCGCGAGGTTGGCGAGGACGACCGGCGACGCGACCAGGAAATCGTAGGCGGTGAACGACGGATCGCTGGTGCTGGTGCCGGGCGCGGCCCGCCCGGCCATCGCGGGGGCCGACGCGCCGTACGCCATCGGCGGCGCGGCTGGCGCCGGGTAGCCACCGCCCCCGCGCGCTTGCTGGACCACCGTCGCGGTCGTGCGCAGCGACCAGGGGTTGAGCAGCAAGCTGGGCTTGTCGAGGAGCACGCCGGCCCGGCGCGGCGCGCGCTGGCGGTCCAGGACGTAGCGGTACTCGTCGCCGATGTCGCGGCCCGAGACGTAGGCGGCGACCGCGAGGCGACCGCTGCGCACCAGCGGCGCGCGCAGGCTGGCGACGAAGCGGGGATCCCAGGCCGGCGTGGGCGCGAGCATGGTCGCGATCACGTGCACCCGGGTGAGCGGCGTGGCGTCGGCGACGGTGATGGTCAGCGCGTCGGCGGTGAGCGCGACCGCGCTGGTCGTCCGGTTTCCGGACAGCTCGACCAGTCCGCTGGGGAGCGAGGCCCAGCCGTGGGCGTCGGGGGTCTCGACCGGCACGACGGTGATGGCGGTGAGCTTGTCGTCGACGCGGAGCTCGAAGCTGCCGGCCGGCAGGTCGCGCGCGATCAGCCGACCGGTCTCGACGGTGACGCTGGCGGCCAGGTCGCGGGCCGGCGCACCGCCGCGCAGCTCGACCAGCGTCGCGCGCTCGCGGGTCAGCGGGCCCTCGCCGAGCCGGGTGTCGATGGGGACGACCACGGTGGCGCCGGCGCGCACGACCACCCGCGGCACCACGACCGGGGCCAGCGCGCCGAGCGCGAACTGCTGCTCGAGGTCGCCGGTGCTGGCGGTGAGGGCGGTGATCCCGACCAGCGGGCCGAGGAAGACCTGGCCCTCGGCGTCAGTGGCGAGCGTGGCGCCGATCGTGGACTGCACGACCCGCGACGTCAGCTCGAGGCTGACCGAGCGCCCGGCGCGCGGCTCGCCCGACTTGCCCAGGAGCGCGAGGCGGTAGCCGTCGGCACCCGCGATCAGGTGGAACGCGGCGGTGGCGTGGGTGCTGTGCATCGCGCCGACCGCGATGGCCGCGTCGTGGCGCAGCTCGACGGTCCGCTGTTCGGACACCACGCGGACCCGGGCGCCGATCGCGAGCGCGACCTGGGCCAGGTGGGGCGGCACCGGAAAGCGGAGCTCGAGATCTTCGCCATCGTCGACGGTGATCGGCTGGCGGTGCTTGGCGGCGACGCCGCGGCGGTCGGTGGTGACGATCTCGACGTAGGGCTCCTCGAGGAGCCCGAGCGAGGCCGGCGTGCCGCCGAGCGTGAGATCGACGCGGGCGATCGCGACCGCGTCCGCGCCCGGGATGAGCGCCTGGCGATCGAGGAGCCAGGCCGCGCGCAGGCCGTAGCTCTCGGCGCGCAGCTCGACCGCCGACGCGATCGCGACCTCGCCGTCGACGAGGAGCACCGGGGTCCAACCGGGACGCGTCGAGAACGGCAGCGGGATCTGGCCCGACGAGCCGGCCCGGTACTCGCGGCCACCCATCCACAGCGACGCGGTGGGGCAGGCGTGGCCGCGCTCGTCGACGACGTCGACCATGAGCCCGCCGACGCTGGGCCGGGCCGCGCAGCGCAGCTCGCCGCGTCGCACCAGCGCGCGGCTGGCCTTGCCGGCGCCGATCAGCTCGACGACGTAGGTGCCCACGCGATCGCAGGCCGGCAGCTCGAGGCGCAGGCGCTGGCGCTGCATCGGCGGGGCTTGCAGCTCGCGCACCTCCTCCCAGCCGGCGGCGAGGCCGTCGAGATCGATCGTGACGTCGACGTCGACGCCGCGGGCGTGAAAGTACGCGGCGGTGTCGATGCGGAACACGCGGATGCGCAGGGTGTCGACATGCTTCACCGCCACGTCGAGGACGACCGCGACGTCGCGGGCAAACCGCTGCGGGTTGCACGGCAAGAGCTCCAGATCGACGCGCTCGCGGAGCGCGGCGGTGGCACCGGCTCCCAAGAGCGCGGCCCAGCGCGGGTCGACCTCACCGGCGAGCAGCCGGACCTCGGCGCGCACGCGGGTGAGCCAGCCGGCATCGAGGACGTCGGCGAGCTCGACCGCATCGTCGGTGGCGAGCAGCCCGACCACGTACGCGCGCACCAGCAGCTCGTCGTCGCCGACCGGCGCCAGGTCGGTCGCCGCGACCAGCGCGTTGTCGAGGGCCAGGAGCTGGGCGGTCGCGAAGCGCGCGGCGACCGTGGGGCTGGCGCTGGCACCGCTGCGCGGCAGCGCCAGATAGAGCCGCAGCCGGGTGAGGTCGTACCGCTCGGTGAGCAGGTCGCAGGCGAGGCGGTGATGGAAGACGAAGGCCTTGAGCGCGGCGTACACCACCGGCAGTCCTTCGACGGCGGCCCACAGGATGTCGAGGTACGCGACGCGGGCGCCGAGATCGCTCGCCCAGTCGACCGGGTCGGCGGGCCGCAGGCGGCGCAAGGTCGCGGCGAGCCAGCTGGGATCGGCGCGCAGCGCCGGGCGCAGGCGGGCCAGCTCCTCGAGCTCGTCGGAGGTGAGGCGCTGGTGCAGCCCGAGCGAGCCGAAGCCGCGCGACGACCGCTCGTCGAGATCGCGCGCGATCAGCGCGACCAGGCCGGGCAAGCCGGTGCGGTCCAAGCGCTCGAGGAGCTGGCGGCGACGCACGGGATCGAGCTCGACGCGCACGAGCGCGGGCAAGGCCACGCTGGTCAGGTCCTCGAGGCCACGGCTGCGGCGCAGCGCGGCGTCGACGAGCGCGGCCTCTTCGACCGCGGCCGGGTCGAGCACGCTGGGATAGCGCGCGGCGGCCTCGGCCAGCTCGGGCTGGTGATCGAGGTCGAGGCCGAGGGCGTCGACCAGGGCCTGACCGTGGCGGTCGAGATCGACGCTGGCGAGCAGGAGCCGCTGGCGCAGCGCGACCCGCTGATAGCGCGCGGTCTCGCCGTGACGGCTGGGCCACGCGGCGAGGATGGCGTCGACCTCGGGGTAGGCGCCGCGGTGCTGCAGCTCGATCGCGCGCCAGTAGTCGTGGTCCTCGCTGCCACTCACCAGCGACGCCAGCGCGGCGGTGCGATCATCGGAGAGCGCCAACGCCTCGAGCTGTTCGATGTCCATACGACGCACAGTAACCCGTAGTACGGTGCCCCATGTCGCGTCGCCTCGTGCCCGGCCTGCTCGTCGCGCTCGCGGCGCTGGGCCTGGCCACCGACGCCGAGGCCCGGCCCCGCAAGCACCGCAAGAAGGCCGCGATCCACCACGTCCACAAGAAGAAGACGTCGAAGGCGAAGACGAAGGTCGCGGCGCGCAAGCCCACCAGCAAACCCAGCAACATGCCGGGCGGCTGGACCTGGCCGCCCTCGCCGGCGATGGTCGGCAAGGGCAAGGCCTGCACCGACGAGCTCGATCTGCTCGGCATCGGCTGGAAGCCGGCGCCCCGCGAGCCCAAGATCACCACGCCGATCACGCTCACGACGATGGAGCTGGGCGGCGTGAAGATCGTCTCGACGTTCCGCAAGCCGCCCCACGTGATGGACTGTCACCTCGCGCTCGGGCTGGCGACGCACACCGTGCAGCTCTACGCGCTCGGAATCCGCGAGATCCATTTCTCGCGCATCTACGGCTACACCCAGGTCCGGTCCTACGGCTCCACCAAGCACTCCTTGTCACGCCACGCGCTCGGCCTCGCGATCGACGTGCGCGCCGTCGTCGACGAGGCCGGCCACAAGGCCACCGTCGTCGACGACTACCTCAAGGACGACCCGCTCCTCCTGCGCGTCGAGGACTATCTCAACGACTCGGGCGGCTTCCGCACCGTGCTCACGCCGCGCAACGATCCCGCCAGCCACGACGACCACTTCCACGTCGAGGTGCGCGTCGACTACTGACTAGAGCGGCATCCCGAATGCCGCTCGAAAATCCGCGAGCGGTGACCGGCGACCGAACCCTCCATCCCCACTTCCCAGGGCGAACCTCGCCGGTTCTCGCGGCGCGAGCACGCCAGGTCTGAAGTCCTGGCTCCGCCATTCGAGTCCTCGACGGCCTGGGCTATGCTCGTCGAGCCATGCCGACCAAGGAGACCCTCACCGCCAAGCCCGTGGCGCTATCCGACGTGCTGAGCAACGGCAAGCGGTACGTCGTGCCACCCTTCCAGCGCGACTACGCTTGGGACACCGACGAATGGGCCGAGCTGTGGGCCGACATTCTCGAGGTGCACCGGGCTCCGGCCGACGCCAATCACTACTTGGGCGCGCTCGTCCTCCAATCCACGGGCGAGCGCTCGGACAGCAAGATCATCGATGGCCAGCAGCGGCTGGTGACGCTCAGCCTCCTCGCGCTCGCCGTCATCGGACGCATCCAGCGCCTCGCCGATAGCGGTGAGGACGCCGACGACAACCGCGAACGAGTACGCCTGCTACGCGAGAAGTTCGTCAGCACCAAGGACTCTGCGTCGCTCCAGCATCGCAGTCGACTGACCCTCAACGAGACCGACAATGGATTCTATCAAACATACCTTTTGCAAGGCCTGACACCAGCCCGGCCGGCCACGCTCAAGACGTCCGAGAAGCGTCTATATCGCGCCTTCCAGTACTTCGACACGCAGGTTGGCGCGCTGTTTGGCGACGCGGCTTCTGGCGCCGTATTGGCAGAATTTCTCGAGACCTCCGTGGCTCTCAGATTGCGGTTCATCGAGATCATCGTCGAGGACGACGAGACCGCATTCACGGTATTCGAGACGCTCAACTCGCGCGGCGTCGCGCTCGGGACAGCAGACCTGCTCAAGAACTTCGTATTTGCGGTCGCGGCCAGAGGAGGGCAAGCCGACCTCGAGCAGGCCCGGATCTGGTGGGACGAGATCACGCGATCGGTACCGCAGGAGCGCATCGCGACCTTTCTTTTTCACGAGCTCAGCACCCGCGTACCAGACATGCGCGTGAAGCGCGTATTTACCGAGGTAAAGGCCCTGGTACCCAAGCAGCTAACGGTCTTCGACTTCCTGCGCGAAACCAAGGATGCTGCCGAGATCTACGCAGCGCTCGATGACCCCCGCGGGGAGTTCTGGGCCGCGTTCCCGGAGTCGCGTCATCCCGTTCAGATTCTTGACATCTTGCACGTCGAGCAGTGCAGGCCGGTCATTTTGGCGGCGCTCCCTCGCCTGGCCGAGCGTCCCGACAGGCTCGCACGGCTGCTGTCGAACCTGGTCGTGGTTTCCCTGCGTGCGTCGGTCGCGCGCGTGAACACCGGAGATCTCCAGCGCGCCTACCACGGCGTCGCCTACCGGATCGAGCAAGGCGAGCTGAAGAGTCCGCTCGCCATCGCCCGCGCCCTCAACGTCATCATGCCATCCGATGACGACTTCGAGGCAGCGTTCAGCCTGATAGCACATGATCCCGCCGGCCCTCGCCGCCGCTTTGTCCGCTACTTGCTGTCCGAGTTGGAGTTTGCTGGCAGTGGACACCGCATTGACTTCGAGTCGTCGGACGCGACGATCGAGCACATCTTGCCCGAGAACGCCGGGACCGGGTGGGACAGCTTCTCGCACGAAGATCGTCGCCGCGACGTGAGGCGGCTGGGGAACCTCACGCCCCTGGAATATGCGCTCAACAAGAGCCTCGGCAGCGCCGACTACGCTCGGAAGCGCGAAGTGTTCGCGACCAGCCGCTACTATCTGACGAACGCTGTCGAACAAGCCGAGTGGACACCGGCCTCGATTCGAGCACGCCAGTCCACGATGGCTAAAGAGGCTGTCAAGATCTGGCGCGTCGACGACGTCGAGAACTAGAGGTCGATGCCGTCGGCGGCGAGCTCGGCGGATGAGGCGGCGCGGGCGACGGTGTCGGGCGGGTGCTGGTACCAGCCGGGATCGGTGGTGCCGTCGAGGCGGGCGCGAACCTTGAGGATGGTGAACATGCCGCCCATGTCGATGAGGCCGAAGGGGCCGGCGCCGCCGAGCATCGAGATGCTGTTGCGCGGCAGCGGCATGCCCATCGACGCCATCTCGCCCATGCCGGCGTGACCCATCGTCATGTAGCCGGGCGCCGAGCGGCCGATCGCGGCGTCGAGGCCGCGCACGTCGGCGCCGATCAGGTTGGGCGCGTCGTGGCCCATCTGGTTCATGACGTGATGGGTCATGTGGCAATGCAGCGGCCAGTCGCCGAGCGCGTCGGCGATGAACTCGACGACGCGGACGCTGCCGACCGGCACCAGCACGCTGGTCTCGGGGACGCGCGCGCTGGGCGGCACCGGTCCGCCGTCGGTCTCGACGATCTCGAAGGCGTGGCCGTGCAGATGGATCGGATGGTGATCCATCGGGCCGAGGTTGCCGATGCGGATGCGGACGCGGTCGCCCTGCTCGGCGAGCAGCGGGGCGGTCGCCGGGAACGACTTGCCGTTGAACGCCAGCTGGTTGAAGTCCGACATCGCGAGCGGATCGGGGCGGCTGGCGCCCGGCACGATCTTCCACTCGTGGGCCATGAGCGCGTAGTCGCGCACGACGCCAGCGGCCCGCCGCTTGGGATGCACGACGATCATGCCGACCATGCCGAGGGCGATCTGCGTCATCTCGTCGTAGTGCGGGTGGTACATGAACGTGCCGGCGCGCCCGCAGCGGAAGTCGTAGCGCCAGGTCTGGCCGGGTGGGATCGCGGGCTGGGTGAGGCCGGCGACGCCGTCCATGCCGTTGGGCACGAACACGCCGTGCCAGTGCACCGTCGTCGGCTCGGGCAGCTTGTTGGTGACGTAGATGCGCGCGCGATCGCCCTCGACCAGCTCGAGCAGCGGGCCGGGCGTGCTGCCGTTGTAGCCCCAGGTGTCGATGACCAGGCCGGGCGCGATCTCGTGGCGGATCGGCTCGGCGACGAGGTGGAAGACCTTGGCGCCGCCGACGACGCGATGGGCCAGGGTCGACCCGTTGGGCACGATCACGCGGCCGGGCCCGGCGCTGGTGGCCGCGGGTGGGGGCGCGACCGGCGCGGGTTGCGCGGCGCTGGTGGCGACGCGGGTGAGCAGGGCGCCCGCACCGACGGCGAGCGAGGTCGATAGCAGATCACGGCGACGCATGGGACTCTCCGATCGTGGCGCCGCGACGCAGCGCCTGCACGGTGACCAGTGCGCGCGCGAGCTGGTGGCGAGCCTCGACGAGCGCGTGCTCGGCCTCCGCGAGCTCGTGGCGCGCGAGGAGCAGCTCGAAGGGGCTGGCGTTCATGGCGTTGTACTGCAGCAAGGTCTCGCCGAGGACGCGGCGCTGGAGCGGCACCAACACGTCGCGGAGCTGGCGAGCCTCGGCGTAGGCGCCGAGGGCCTGCACGCGGGCGGCGCGCGCGGCGGCGCGGGTCTCGATCGCCAAGGCGGTGCGCAGCGACGCGTCGACCCGGGTCCGCGCGCGCTCGGACGCGACCACGCCGCGGGTGCCAGAGAAGAACGGCAGGCCGACGCGCAGCGCCGGGCCAAACGCGGTGCCGTGCTCGCTGTGCTCGACGGCGACGCCGACGCCGAGGCCGGGCAACCAGCCCGCGATCGCGGCCGCGCGGGCGCCGTTGCCGTGGGCGTCGGCGTCGCGAGCGAGGGCCAGCAGCTCGAGACTGGCGGCCACCGCCTCGGCCTCGAGCGTGTCGAGCGCGGGCGCCTCGTCGGGCAACCCCGGCAGCGCCTCGCCGAGACGCCAGCGGGTGGCGTCGCCGCTCAGGCCAGCGGCGCCGTCGAGCTGGGTGCGCGCCAGCTCGAGCGCGACCTCGGCGTGGGCGACCTCGACCCGGGCCCGTTCACGCGCGGCCTGGGCCCGGGCCAGCGCGAGCTCGGTCGTGCCACCGGCGGCGGCGATGCGCGTGGTCAGCTCGGTCGAGGCGGCCACGGCGTCGAAGGCGGTGCGGGCCTGGACCAGCTGCTCGGTCGCGGCGGCCACGTCGAGAAACGCCAGCTCGGCGCGGGTGGTGACGTCGAGGATCGCGGCCCCGGCCCGGGCCTGAGCCGCGGCGAGGCCGGCCTCGCCGGCGGCGCGACGCGGCCCGACCAGCAGCAGGTCGAGGACGTCGTGGACGACCGCGAGCTCGATCGACGGATCGCTGCCGACGACCTTGGCGGAGAGCTCGAGCTCGGTGTGGCCGAGGCCGCGCGCGGTGCCGAGCTCACCAGCCGCGACCCCGAGCTGCGCCAACGCGGCGACGACGCGGGGATGACGCGCGACCACGATGCGCGTGATCGACGCGCGCGTGAGCGGTGCGGCGAGGAGCGCGTCGACCTCGGCGCTGGCGACCGGATCGACGGCGAGGCGATCGTGCAGGAGGCGATCGATCGGGGCCCGGACGGTAGCCGGCGACGGCACGCAGGCGGCGACCGCGACGGCGGTGAGCGCAGCGGCGGCCACGGTGAGGCGAGTCATGGGGCCACCGAGCCCGGCGCAGGTCCACTCGGCGGCGCAGGCGCGCGCGGCGGCGCGGGCGCGGGCCGGGCGATCGCGCCGGGCGTCGTGATCAGATCGGTCGGCGGCGCTCCCAGCGACGCCGGCGGCCCGGCGAGCCGCCCACCGGGCGCCTGGCTCGAGGCCGGGTCGCTCGGCGCGGGCGTCGGCGCCGTCACCCGACATCCGCCGACGAGCACGAGCGCGAGCGCGAGGAGCAACCGGCGACTCACGACGCGCCACAGCCGCTGCTGCCCAGCTGCTCGGCCGACCGGCGCAGCTCGGTCTGCAGCGCTGGCACCTGATCCGGGAACGTCGTGAACGTGAGCCGCGTGCCCTGGGCGGTCTCGCTGGCCTCGGCTCGCGAGTGCGCGTTGATCCACGCCGCGGGATCTGGGTCGCTCGACCGCGCGGCCGCGCCCCCGGCCTCGCCGCCGCCGTGGTGATGATGATGCGCGTGCGGGTCTCCCCCAGCCGGCGCGGCGGCCGCGGTCTCGTCGCCGGTGGGCAGCGGGCCCATCGCGCCATGGCGCTGGTTGTGGCGGGTGGCCCAGCCGTCGACGCGCGCTCGCAGCGATGGCAGATCGCCGGTCGACGCGAACACCAGCGCGGCCCCGGTGGCGGTGTCCTCGACGGCGACCGCGGTGCCAGCGACCCCCATCGGACAGCGATCATCGGCAATGACCAGCGCCGCCCCGGGCGCGGCCGGCCGGGCCGGTGACGATGAGTGACAGGCCGCCACGAGGGCGACGACGAACGACCGCGAGACGATGCGTAACATGGGATGACTCCGACGCGAGCGACGATAGCTGCCGAATTCCTGGCCAGGAACCGGCGGGGTTCGAGATCCGCAGCCTCGAGCAACCAGCCCGAGGCGCGCCGATCACAACCGCAGCGAGCGCGTCGTCAGCCAGATCGGCGGACCGCTGGCCCGCGCGATCACCACCGCGGCGGGCGGCGCGATCATCGTCGTCGGCGCGAGCGCCGCGCTCAGCACGGCCCCCGGCGCGATCGCTGGCGTCGCTTCGGCGCCACGCACCATCGGCTCGGGCACCGCGCCCACGACCGCGCCGGCCTCGATCGCGCAGCAGCGCGCCGCGAGCTTGGCGTCGCGGGCCAGCTCGCGCTTGGCCGCCGGCGGCTTGGCGCAGCACCGGCACGGCGCCGCGTGCGCGCCGCGGGTCGGGCACAACGCGGCCCGCGCCCCGGCCACCTGCCCGACCAGGATCGCCAGGATCACCGCGACCGCAGCGAGCGGCGCGCGCACCGAGCGGAACCATCGGCGCGACATCGCGCCACCATGGGCCACCAAGGCCCGGCCGTCAATCGACCATCGGCTCACCGCTTCACCACGCTGCCCAGCTCCTCGGACTCGGTGATCGACGCGGCACGGATCTGGGCGTGGCGGACCGGCCCGCCGGCGTCGGCGGCGAGAAAGGCGGCGCGGATCGCCGCGTTGCGGATGTTGCCGCCGCTGAACTCGTAGCGATCGGCGATCTCGTCGAGGTCCACGTCGGCGTGCAGGTGCTCGGCGGCCGGCAGGTGCTGGCGCCACAGCATCACGCGGGCGTCGTGATCGGGCGGATCGAAGGGCACGCGGAACTGCAGGCGGCGCAGGAACGCCTCGTCGATGCCGGTGAGCGCGTTGGTCGTGAGGATGGCGACGCCGTCGAAGTGATCGAGCTTCTGCAGCAGGAAATTCACCTCGAGGTTGGCGTAGCGGTCGCTGGCGCTCTTCACCTCGGTGCGCTTGCCGAACAGCGCGTCAGCCTCGTCGAAGAGCAAGACCGCGTGGCCGTGGCGGGCCTCCGCGAACAGCCGCGCCAGGTTCTTTTCGGTCTCGCCCACCCACTTCGAGACGATGCGCGACAGATCGACGCGGTACAGCGCGATGCCGAGCTCGGTCGCGATCACCGACGCGGCCAGGGTCTTGCCGGTGCCGGGCGGACCGCTGAACAGCGCCGCGATGCCCTCGCCGGTGATGTGTCGGCCCAGGCCCCAGTCGCGATAGACCCGGTCGGCGTGGCGACGATAGAGCACCATCTCGCGCAGGCGGGTCTTGATGTCGTCGGGCACGACCAGCGCGTCCCAGGTCACGCGGCGCGCGACCCGCTCGACCAGGTTACCGAGCCGCGGTCGCAAGGCCTCCGCGACCTCGGCTTGGGCCGCCGGCGACGGGTCTTCGAGCTGGCCGCGATGATGGGCTTCGACCACCGCCTCGACCTGGCCGATGCCGACGGCGAGCGGCGCGATCGCGCGCGCGGTGATGGCCGCGGCGTCGACGACGCCATCCTGCTCGAGGCGAGCTTGGGCCAGCTGGGCGCCGGCGTGGACCGGCATGGTCAGCAGCGCGAGCACTTCCAGATCGCGCGCCAGCGAGGTCGGCACCGGATCTTCGTCGGACGTGTACAGCAAGACCGGCGTGTCGAGCTTGCGGGCCGCGCGCACCGCCGCCGACAGCCGGCGCGCCACCACGATCGAGTCGACCTCGCGCTCGGGCGCCAGATCGCAGGCGATCAGCGCGCCGGCCAGCGCCGCGTCGCGCACCAGGCGGGTCCAGCCGACGTCGAGCGCGGCGTCGGGCGGCGGGGTCGCGGTCCACAGCCACTTCTGGTGGCGACCCGCCAGCACGCGGCCGATCGTGTGCATCGCCCACGGCGATGGTCCGACGACGAGGATGGTCCGCGTCAGCGACGGCAACGCCAGCTCGACGGTCGGCGCGCGGCCGGCCGCCGCGACGTCGTGGACCAGCGCCGGCGGGGTGATCGGCGCGCCCCGCAGCGCGGCCAGCAACGAGGCTGGCACCTTGACCAGCGCGTTGGCGGCCAGGCCGATCTGAGGATCGATCTCGAGCGCGCCGACCGCGACCACCGACGGGCCCGACGACAGCTTGGCGGCCAGCGCGAGCCGGGCCGACTCGTCGGGCAGCGCCAAGTCGAGCAAGAAGCCGAGCGTGACGCCGGCGCGCGGCGCGAGCGCGTCGTAGCTGCGGGCCAGCGCGCCGTCGAGGAGCGGCGCGATCGCCAGCGCGACCAGCACCAGCTGATCGCGCTCGTGAGCCGCCCAGCGCGCGAGGCGGCCCAGCGGATGCGCGGGATCGCGCGGCCAGGCCGCGATGAGCGCGTCGGCCAGCGCCCCGACCTCGGCGGCGCGGGCCTCGAGCGCGGCCAGCTCCTCGGCGGCGGCGGCCGGCACGTGGCCGTCGCGCCCGAGACGCACCCACAACCGCGCGGCGGCGGCCCGTCCCAGCGCGAGGACCTGCTCGGCGCGTCCTGACTCGGTGATCATCGAATGGCCTCGACGCTACCTCACCCGATGAGGCATGATCCAGCGACCGGGAGGCCTCCGATGGGTGACAAAGAATACCGCAGCGGCAACGCGCACGAAGAAGAGCTGGATGCCGCCAGCGCGACGCAGCACAACGTCGACCAGGCTGGCAACCACGAGGCGGCCAGCGCCGGCGCGGCGTACCTCGGCGGCGGCGCCAAGGTCACGTCGGGGACCACCAGCGTCACCGGCTTCGACGATCCCGACAAGCAGACCTACGCCCACGGCGCGTTCATGGGCGCGGCGGGCGCGTTCATGAAGGACACGCTGTGGAACCAGATCTTCAAAGCGGTCTGGGCCGACGAGTTCGACCGGATCGCCAAGATCAAGGGCATCCGCGACACCATGCTCGCCCTCGAGAACAACCCGGTGCTCGCCGCGTACGGCGAGTGTCAGGCCCTCGCGGCCCAGGGCCAGAAGCCGCACCAGGCCGACCCGACCCATGGGCCGGTCATCCCGCAGGAGTGGGACGTCTGGCTCGACAAGGAGCACCCCGGCGACCTGTCGAAGGTGAAGATCGCGCACGGCAGCGTCATGACCACCGTCATGCAGAGCGCGCCCGGCCAGAAGGACAAGGTCATCGGCTACGGCCGCGACGACGTCAAGCAGGCCAAGAACGGCACCGAGTGGATGGAGATCTTCGGTAAGTCGGTCTCGATGTTCCGCGGCGGCGCGGCCGCCGAGGGCGCGGCGGCGGCGCAGCCCGCCGGTCGCCACGACGCGATGCAAAAGGCGCTGGCCGCGACCACCGCCGACCAGGCCATCAACGTGAGCTGCGACTTCATGCGCAAGGAGAACGGCGGCGGCCTCATCCTCGACGTGAAGTCGACCTACTCGACGCCGCAGGAGATCAACACGTTCATCGACGCGCTCCAGGCCAAGGGCGTGAACGTGATGGGCGTGGGCACGTTCCGCCACGAGCAGCTCGCCGGCATCGAGCCCGGCGTGCGGCAGGTCAAGTTCTTCCACGGCGTCGTCGGCCTCGGCAACGCCGGCCACGACGGCACGCTCAAGCACGGCGATCACGTGATGTTCAACGCCGGCTCGCTGCTCACCAAGAGCGGCGGCTGGGTCCGCGACGTCTCGTACGGCATCGACCAGGCCGCGTTCCAGCTGCTGAGCACCCTGGTCCACACGTTCGGCCTCAACGTCGGCCTCTACGTGCAGGAGGGCGACGTCGACGAGAAGGCCATCGACATCATCGTGAAGCTCGTGAACAAGTTCCCCGACCTGTTCAAGGACGGCTTCGCCTACGGCAACCTGTCGGGCAAGGCCGAGACCCAGACCGAAGGCACCGGCATGGGCAGCCAGAGCAAGACCGACGCCCTCGATCAGAGCGGCGCGGCCGGGCGCGCGGCCTCCGACGGCGCGCGCGACATCAAGGACAAGATCGTCGACGGGGTGCAGTCGGCGTGGGACAAGCTCCCGTGGTAGCGGAGCCGCCGGAGCTGGCGGCGCGGCTGGAGCGGGCGTCGGCGCGGCTGGCGGTGGCGGTGCGGCTCGAGCTCAACTGCTTCGTCACGACCGCGGTCGAGTCGCGGCTGCGAGCGCGCCCCAACTTCCTGGCCCGCACCCCCCAGGCCGCGCTGGTCGGGCTGCGCGCGCGCGTCGACGACGACGCCAACCGCGCCGCGATTGCCCTCGAGCGGCCAGTCGCCGATCTGCGGGTGTACTATGGCGCCGAGACCCGCACGCCCGACGAGGAAGACCGCGGCTTTGGCAAGACCGTCGCCGAGGCCGCGCAGCAGTGGGCGACCCGCGTGCTGGCGGAGCTGGCGTTCCCCGGCGACGACAAGCCCGACCGCGCCGACGTCACCCAGGTCGACCTCGACGCCACGTACCAGGTCACCTTCACGCCGTCACCGACGCTGTTGTGGGCGTGGCGGCAGGTGCGCGAGCTCGACGGCGTGCGCAACCGGCTCGCCGACGGCGGGGCTCCCGACTTCGAGACCCGCTGGCACTTGCCCGAGCACTGACGGCGGCGATCGGCGCGCTCGCAGGACGGCCGGCTCGCTCTCCCGACGGTGGGCCCGCCTTGCCGAGCCGGGCTGATAGGCTGGCGCGATGAGCACGAGCCTCGCCGAGCTGGCCGACCGCATCGAGACCGAGCTGCGCTTCCTCGGCCGGTGGTCCGACGAGCCGCTCGACCCGGCGCGCCTCGTCGAGATGGGCCCCTTCGGCATGAACACGCTGGCCGCCGAGGAGTGGATCCAGCACGTGCTCTTGCGGCGGCTGCGCGACCTGGCCGAGCGCGGCGAGCCGCTGCCCAAGCAGAGCGACCTCGCGGCCTGGGCGACCCGCCAGCTCGACGGTGACGGCGACGCCACCAAGCTCATTACCCTGCTGCGCAGCGTCGACGAGCTGGCCACCGAGCACCCGGTCGCCGCGCTCATCGAGCGGACGATCGCGCTGGGCCGACGCCTGCCGATGGTGCGCGCCGCCTACGTCGTGCAGTTCTACGCGCCCCACAGCGGCCACCTCACCACGCCCGCGGTCGCCCTCGAGATCAACGCCAACCTACCGCCCGACGCCTTCGCCGACTGGCCCAAGACCAGCCCCGCCATCGTCTTCGGTCTCGGCAGCGACCCCCTCTCCAACCTCGCCCGCCTCACCACGCCCGTCTACCAGGCCGACGACGGCGAATCGCGTTAGGCTGCCACCGTGAAACTGGAACGCCTCACACTGCAAAACTTCCGCGGCTTCGAGTCGCTGGACATCACGTTCGATCCCAGCTTCACCGTGATTCTCGGCGGAAACATGTCGGGCAAGACGGCGTGCTGGAGGCGGCTGCGATCGCGCTCGGTGCGCTTTTCAAAGCGCTCCAGTCCAAGCCGATGCGCGACTTCCGGCCCGACGATGTTCGCAAAGTCGTCGAGAAGATCGACGGCATTCCAGATCTTCGAGATCAACTTCCGGTAGTCGTTGACGCGACTGCAACCCTGCCGGGCGAGTCCGAGCCAGTCGGATGGACCCGCAGCCTCCACTGGAGCGCCGACGCGGACACCACGGACGCCAACGCTACCGGAGTAGTTCTTCTACGTATCATCAACTCGAAGCCACCGTTACCTGCACCTATTCTCGCCCAGTACTAGACACGTCGCAACTGGCGCATCGTTCGCCCCGCGAACGAAACGCTTGGCGTCGGCACTCGTGCGGATGGCTACGCAAACTGCCTGGATACGAATACCGGAGGAATGCTTGAATGGGTGCGCAAGCAAACGTTGGTGCAGCTTCAGCGCGGCAATGGGTACGTTCAGCCACAATTGGCGGCAGTGGAGTCCGCCGTCAAGAGCTGTATCAACGGCGTCAGGAAATTTTGGGTTGACGTGCAATACGACGAGCTTCGCCTGGAGCGCGAAGAAGGCGATATTCAGTCGTTCTCGATGCTGAGCGAGGGCTACCGAAACATGGTCGCGCTGGTTGCCGACATCGCGTGGCGCGCGTCGGTGCTCAACCCGCAGCATGGCGTCGACGCCGCAAAGCTGACCGACGGCGTCGTGTTGATCGACGAGCTCGACCTGCACCTGCACCCAGCCTGGCAGCGCCGCGTCGTCGACGATCTCCGCCGCAGGTTTCCGAAGATCCAGTTGATCGTGACGACGCACTCCCCGCAGATCGTCGCGAGCGTCTCGCGCGAGCAAGTGCGAATCCTCGAGAACAACCGCTTGGTCGAGGCCGATGTTCACGTCGAAGGTCGCGACAGCAACGAGATCCTCGAGGACGTTTTCGGGGTGCCGGCTCGTCCTCCGGAGACGGCAGCAGAGATCTCCAGTCTCTATCGGCTGCTCGACGACGAGCGTTTCGATGAGGCGCGCGCGCAGCTCGTATCGCTCGAGCAGCGGCTCGGGCCTGACGATGCGGCGATGGTGCGAGCTCGCTGGATCCTCGAGACCGAGGCTCCGCAGCCGACCGCGTCATCTGCGCCATGATCCGCTACCTAAGGGCCCGCGAATGGACAAGTCGATCGATGATCGCGGTCGAGGCGCCCGGAGGGCAAGGCGACGGTGAGGACCGCAGGGGAGCATCCTCGACGGATGTGACCCGAGGACCGGAACCGGCAACGCAGCCAGCCGGGATGGATCGGCCGCGAGAACGATCGACTTGTCCATTCGCGGGCCCTTACCATCTGCGCAAGAAGCTGCGCCAAGCCGGCTAGTCAGTAGCGCTGCTTCGGGGCTTTCGGGATGTGGCGAGCGATGGTGGTGAGCAGCCAGAAGAGCTTGGCGAGGCCGGGCGAGAGGGCGGGCTTGCCGGTGGTGAAGAGGGCGGCGGCGAGGTCGCGCTCGGGGTCGGCCCAGACGAAGATGTTGGTGAAGCCGAGGTGGCCGAAGGCCTTGGGCGTGCCGAGGCCGAAAGGGCTGGCGAGCTTGCTGCCGAGGAGGAACCCGGCGCCGTAGCGGATCGGCGCGCCCAGGGTCAGATCGAATTCGAAGTACGACTGCTCGGCGACCGCGTGCGCGATCGTGCGCGGGTCGAAGATGCGCACGCCGCCCAGCGTGCCGCCGTCGAGGAGGAGCTGCATGAAGCGCGCGGCGTCGCCGGCGCTGGCGCAGATGTTGCCGGCCGGGATCACGCTGTGCAGGAAGCGGGGATCGTTGGAGATGCGCACCGCATCGGCGAAGTCGACGCTGAGCGCGCGCTTGATGAACAGCGACAGCGGCGGCAGCAGCGGCGGGCCGGTGAAGGCGTTCTCGGCGACGTCCTTGAGCCGCGCGGGAGACACGCCGAACTCAAAGTTGCCGAGGCCAAGCGGGGTCGTGATCTCGTCGCGCAGGAAGTGCCGCACGTCCTTGCCGGTGACGCGCTCGATGACCGCACCGAGGACGAAGCCGCCGGTGAGCGCGTGGTAGCCAAGGCGGCTGCCGGGCCGCCACGACGGCGACTGATCGCACAGCAGCGCCAGGATGTCGCCGGGGCGCGCGAACAGGTTGGGATCGGCCAACTGGGGCGGGATGCGCGGGATGCCGGCGCGATGGGTGAGCACGTGGCGCAGCGTGATGCGGTGCTTGCCCTTCTTGCCGAACTCGGGGAGGTAGTGCGCCACCGGATCGTCGAGGTGCACCAGGTGGCGCTCCTCGAGCAGGTGGATGAGCATCGCCGTCACCATCTTCGACGCCGAGAACATGCAGTACAGGCCGTCGTGGCGGGCCCGCACCTTGCGGACGTCGGCGCCGTCGTGGGGCGAGTTGCCGCGCGCGTGGCCGATCGCGCGATCGAGCACGACCTTACCGCCGCGGCGGAGGCACAGCGCCAGCGCCGGGTAAAGCCCGGTCTGGTAGGTCCCGATCGCCGCCTTCCAGATCGCGTCGACGTCGGCGCTGGCCACGCCGGCGCCGGCCGCGTCCTCGGCGCCGACCGAGGTGACCTCCGCGGCGGGATACGGGCGCACCAGCGTCTCGAGCTTACGGCGCAGGAACGACGGCATCTCCACGATCATCGACGGTGACGCCGATCCACGCAACGTCGGGACGCGGCCGATCACGTCCCGCGCGCGCGCCGGTTGTCTCACGACTCGGAGTACGCTCCCGCCATGTCCACTACAGGCAGTCCCGGGGCTCGCGCCGGCGCGGCGATGAAAAGGCTGGGCGGTGATCGCCAGCGGTTCTGGCTGGTCGCCGCCGCGGTCGTGTTGCTCATCGTCGGGTTCCGATCGTGCGTCACCGTCGAGCCCGGTCACGTCGCGGTCCGGGTCAACAACGTCACCGGCGCCGTCGAGACCATCACCCAGCCCGGCCTGGTGCTGCGCCTGCCCTTTGGCATCCACGACGTCTACACCATCGAGGCCGCCCCGCAGAGCTTCCACATGCGGGGCGACCAGAACGTCGACCAACTCAACGCCGTCGAGCTGACGGTCCGAGCCTCGGACGGGTCGAACTTCGTCTTCAACGACACCACGATCTTGTTTCGCGTGGTGCCCGACGCCGCGGCCCGCGTGATCACCGACGCCGGCGAGGGCAATCGCTACCGGATGTGGATGCTGCCCTACGCGCGCTCCATCCTGCGAGATGAATTCGGCAAGGAATCCACGATCAGCGTGTCCAACCCGACCACCTTCGGCCAGGCCACCGAGCGGGCCCGGCGCCGCATCAACGAGCTGCTGTCCAAGCACGGGCTCGAGGTCACCAGCATCGTCACGCCGCGCCCGCGCTTCTCGCAGGCCTACGAGGAGCTGATCGAGTCGCGCAACCAGACCGAGAACGAGCTGTCGGTCATCGACTCCAACCTGCAGCGCGCCGCCACCGAGCGCAGCCGCCGCCTGGCCGAGGTCGATCGCGACCAGAACAAGGCGATGCAAGAGAAGCGGGCCGGCCTCGAGGGCGCGCTCGCCACCGCGGTCGCGTCGCAGACCGAGACCCACCGCGCGGTCGACACCGCCAAGGTCGAGAAGGTCGGCAGCGGCCAGGCCATGCTCAGCGCGTCGCGCCAGCGCGCCGTCGAGCTCAAGGGCCAGCTCGACGCCCAGTACGTGTCGCGCAAGGCCGAGATCGACGCCTTCCGCGTGCAGCCGGTGGAGCGCGTGATGGAGCGCCTGGGCGAGCGCCTCAAGGGCGTGATCATCGACATCCAGCCGTGGTCCAACGACAGCGTGCCGTCGCGGCTTCAGGTCCAGCAGGTCGGAGGTGCCCAGTGAAGTCCATCATCATCGTCGCGCGCATCGTCGTCCTCGGCGCGCTCGCGCTGTGGATCGTCCCGTGGCTGTTCTTCTCGCGCGTCGACCCCGGCGAGATCGGCGTGCGGCGCAGCGCGGCCGGTGGCGTCGAGGAGGACGATCTGACGCCGGGCTGGCGGCTGCGCATCCCCGGGCTGCACAAGCTCACGTACCTGCCGTCGTCGTACTTCTTCCTCGATTACCTGCCGGAGACCGGCGCGACGCAGGAGGCGCTGCAGATCCGCACCAAGGACAACAACACCGTCACGCTCGACGTCTCGGTGCCGGTGCGCATCAAGCCCGGCCACGCCTACCAGATCGTCAAGGACGGCAACCACGTGCGCGAGGCCGGCGGCCGCTACCGCTACATGCGCCTCGCCGAGCAGACCGCGGTGAGCGTGCTGCGCGAGGAGCTGGCCAACCTCGACTCGGTCGGCTTCTACTCGACCGAGCGCCGGGTCGCGGTGCAGGGCAAGGCCCTCGAGCTGCTCAATGCCAGCCTCGATCCGCTCCACCTCGAGGCCCAGGCCGTGCTCATCCGGGCGGTGCGGTTTCGCGCTGAGTACGAGTCGCAGCTCCAGCAGATCCAGCTCAACGAGCAGAACAAGCTGCTCGACCACGCGCGCGAGAACCTGGCCGCCGAGCAGCAGAAGCTCGACAACTACAACCAGGGCACGGCGGCGCAGGCGTCGTCGCGCGAGCAGGACTGGCTCAAGCGCCAGGCCGAGCTCGAGCGCGCGTACCAGCTGGGCGCGCTGGGCATCACCGCCACCGAGCCGGGCGCGGTGCGGGCCGCGCTCGCGCTGCTCACCCCCGAGCAGCTCGCCGAGGCCCAGGCTCGAGGCGCGGCCGCGATCGGCCTCGACGATCCCAGCCTGGTCAACGCCGCGTACCTCATCGGCATCAAGAACCTGCAGGCCGAGACGCTCGAGTACAAGAACCGCGTCACCGCCGAGGGCGAGGCGGTGTCCGATCGCCTCGAGGCCGAGGGCGACGCGATGCTGGCCAAGGTGCAAGGCGAGTACGAATCCAAGCTCAATGGCCTGCTCGGCTCGCCCGGTGGCCGGGCCTTCGTCGCGTGGCAGGCCGCCGCCAACATCACGTTCGCGCCCAAGCTCACGTTCAGCTCGCAAGACGGCGTCCCGTCGGTGCTGCGGCTGCGTCAGTTCGCCGAGCAGTTCATGGGCCGCTGATCACGTCGCGATCCAGTAGCGGCGGGTGAGCGCGACGCGGTCGTCGATCTGCAGCTCGTCGGCGAGGACGCCGCGGTTGCGCTCGATGGCGCCGATCGAGCCGAGGTTGGTGGCGTCGCAGGTGAGCAGCACGCGGGTCAGGCCGCGCGCGCGCGCCCGCGGCAAGACCTGGGCGAGCGCCGACGACGCGAAGCCGCGGCGTCGGAACCCGGGGCGCACCTCGTAGCCGACGTGACCGCCCAGCTCCTCGAGCTCGGCGTCGAGCCAGTGGCGTAGCGTGATGCGCCCGACGTAGACGTCGTCGACGATCATCCAGTACTGGGTGTCGGGGACCTGCGCGGCGGGGACCTCGCCGGCCGAGCGCGCGCGCAGCCAGGCCAGGTGCGCGGGGAAGTCGCGGACGATGGTGTCGAGCTCGACCGCGCGCAGGGTGTCGGCGGCGACCTTCTCGTACAGGCTCTCGATGACGCCGTCGCGCCAGCGCTCGTCGGGGAGGTACAGCCTCATGCGTGGTCGTGGTCGTGACGATGGGCCCGACCCGGCGGCGCGTGCGCGTGCCCGGGTCCATGCGAGTGCCCGGTGCCCAGCCACGCCATGAACCCTGCGCCGGCGATCCGTACCAGCGTGACCGCGGCCAGCACCGCCGCCGACCCGAGCCCGAGCCAGTGCCACGCCCCGACCGGCGCGCCGAGGTCGCCGGTGATCGCGGTCGCGACGTACGCGGCGACCACCAGCCCGAGCAACGTGAACGGTCCGCTCGCGATCGTCGCGAACCACCGCGGCTGACGCCGCACCAGCGCCGCCAGCGCCGCGACCACGACGATCCCTGGCGCCGCCGCGACGATGACGCTGCCCAGGTGCGAGCGCAGCGCGTGGGTGACCGCGCCGTGCCCGTGGCCGCCGGTGACGAACGGCATCGACGCGCCGACCAGCACCCCGAGCGCCTCGAGCGGCCGCGTCGCCGCCGGCACCTCGCGCTCGTCGCTGTCGTGGACGAGGATGTGCAGCAGGAGCCCGCTCACCGCCGCGTTGAGCCAGGGCTCCGCCGACGGCAAGAGGGTGTCGTCGGCGCGGGTGAGCAGGAGGCCGACCAGCGTGGCCGCCAGCAAGCCCAGCGAGCGCAGGATCACCGTGCGCATGCCGCCCAGCTCGGCGAAGGTCAGCGCCAGCACCGCGACCAGCGGCACCGTGTGCGCGCCGACGCCGATCAGCAGATCCCAGTGGGTGTGCCCGCCGTGGGCGCCGCCAGTCGCCGCGCCCAGCGCGAGCCCGTCGCTCCACTGGTGGACCAGCACCGCGACGTAGCCCAGCTCGGCGGCGACCCGGCGGTGGCGCACCTCGATCGCGGCGGTGGCGCGGCCCAGCACGATCGGCGCGAACAGGCCGGCCGCCGCCACCACCAGCACCGCCCAGCCGCCGCCGTCGATGGCCTCGGGCAAGATGTGCAGCGCGATCGCCGCCGCGACCGCGACCACCGCGAAGGCGCGCACCGGCGCCAGGACCCACAGCCGCGCGTGGGCCGCGATCGCAGCGAGCAGCCCGACGGCCACCGAGCCGATCGCGATGGCGAGAGCAAGCTCCATGCGGGCGCGGGACGCTAGCACGCTTAGCTCGGTGCGGCCGGGCTGGTGCGGGACCCACGTGCGCCGACCCCGCGCTAGCATCGCGCGATGCGTGTCCGTGTCGCCGGATTGGCCGCCTGGTTCCTCCTCGCGTGCGGCGGTGACGACGGGCCGGCGCCGCCGCTGCCCGAGGTCACCGACCCGCTGCCGCTCGTCGATCCCACGATCGGCACCGGCGGGCTCGGCTTCGCGTACGGGTCGAGCTTCGTCGGCGCCGCGCTGCCCCACGGCCTGGTCAAGCTCGGACCCGACACCAGCGGCCGCTTCGGCACGCTCGCGTTCCAGCATTTCTCGGGCTACTTCGCCGAGGACGACACCATCGAGGCGTTCACGCACCTGCACCTGCACGGCGCAGGCGTCGCCGACTTCGGCGTGCTCGCGGTGATGCCCACGCGGGCCTCCGACGCGGCGCACCCGCGCGCGTCGGACTATCGGCAGAAGTTCGCCAAGCCCGACGAGCACGCCGGCCCCGGCCGCTACGCGGTCACGCTCGCCGACGGCACGACCGTCGAGCTGCTGGCCACGCTCCACGGCGCCCATCACGTCTACCGGTTTGCCGGCGGCGGCGGCGAGCTCGTCGTCGATCTGATGAAGACGCTCGAGGGCGGCGAGGTCACCGAGGCCGGCATGACCCTCGACGCCACCACCGGCACGTTGCGCGGCAAGCTCCACCATCGCGGTGGCATGAGCGGCAGCTACGGCGGCTACGATCTGTTCTTCAGCGCGCGCACGCGCCGGCCTTGGACCAACGCGGTGACCTGGGGTCCCGAGGGCGCGCCCACCAGCGCGGCCTTGCGCTTCACCGGCGGCGAGCCCGTCGAGCTGCAGGTCGCGGTGTCGCTGGTCTCGGCGGCCGGCGCCGACGCCAACCTCGCCGCCGAGCTGCCCGACTGGGACGCCGTCGCGGTGCGCGCGCGCGCCGAGGCGGCCTGGCGCGACGTCCTCGGCACCGTCGCGATCACCGGCGGCACCGCGGCTGAGCGCCGCATCTTCTACACCAGCCTCTATCACGGGTTCCTCATGCCGACGGTCATCGGCGATGCCAGCGGCGACTACCTCCTGCACGGCATGACCGCGCCCGCGCGCGCCGAGGGTTGGCGCCAGCTGTCGGACTTCTCGCTGTGGGACACCTACCGCACCGTGCATCCGCTCTACGCTTGGCTCGCGCCGGCCAGCGCGCGTGACTCCACCGGCTCGCTGGCGGCGTTTGCCGAGCTGGGCGGCTGTCCGCGCTGGCCCATCGCGATCGGCGAGAGCGGCACCATGCTGGGCGCCAGCTGCGACATCGTGGTGGCCGATGCCGCGGTAAAGGGCATTTCGGACCACGTAGATCGAATCTGGCCCCTATTGCGAGCCGCCGCGCTCGACGCCACAGCGCCGCCGATGGGCCGCGGTGGCCGCGATCAGGTCGAGCCCTACCTGGCGCTGGGCTACGTGCCGGCGTCGGTGGGTCGCTCGGTCAGCCACACCACCGAGTACGCCCACGACGACTTCGCGCTGGCCCAGCTCGCGCGCACACAGGGCGACCTCGCCGACGCCGACGCGCTGCTGGCCCGCAGCCACGGCTGGCGCCTGCTCTACGATCCCGCGGTCGGCTTCCTGCGCGCGCGCAACGCCGACGGCGGGTTCCCCGATACCGACTTCGACGCGCTCGAGCTGTCCGACGACTACGCCGAGGCCAACGCCTGGCACTCGCTGTGGATGGCGAGCCTCCACGATCCGGCGGGGCTCGCCACGCTGCTCGGTGGTGAGGCCGCGGTGGTCGACAAGCTCGAGCGGTTCTTCGACGCGGCCCGCCTCGACTGGGACACCGCCGACGCCTCGGCCGCCAACTTTCCCCGCCCGTATTACTGGCACGGCAACGAGCCCGACCTGAGCGCGCCGTTCCTGTTCGCGCAGCTGGGTCGCCCCGACCTGACCCAGACGTGGGCGCGCTGGGTGCTGTCGACGCACTACGACGACACCCCGACCGGCCTCGCCGGCAACGACGACGGCGGCACCCTGGGCGCCTGGTACGTGTTCGCGTCGCTCGGCCTCTACCCCATCGCGGGCAGCGATCGCTACGTCGTCGGCGCGCCGATCTTCGAGCGGGCCCGCATCACCGTCGGCGGCCACCAGTTGGTCATCGAAGCGCCGGGCGCGTCGGCCACCCACCGCTTCGTCGCCGGCCTCACCGTCGACAATCGCGCCGTCGAGCGCGCCGAGCTGACCCACGCCGACCTCACCACCGCCGCGGTCATTCACTTCACCATGTCCGACAAGCCCACGACCTGGGGACGCACCCTGCCATGATCACGCTCCATCACCTGAACAACTCGCGCTCGCAGCGCATCCTGTGGCTCCTCGAGGAGCTCGGCCTCGAGTACGAGGTCAAGCGCTACCAGCGCGACGCCAAGACCATGCTGGCGCCTCCCGAGCTGCGCCAGGTTCATCCCCTGGGCAAATCGCCGGTCATCACCGACGGTGAGCTCACCGTCGCCGAGTCGGGCGCGATCATCGAGTACCTGGTCGACACCTACGGCGCGGGCAAGCTCGGCGTCGGCGATCGGCTGCGCTACCGGTACTGGCTGCACTTCGCCGAGGGCACGGCGATGCCGCCGCTCCTGATGTCGCTGGTCTTCAAGACCATCGAGGCCGCGCCCGCGCCGTTCTTCGTCAAGCCGATCATCCGCTCGATCGGCAAGAAGGTGCGGACCGCCTTCATCAACCCCAACCTCAAGAACAACTTCGACTACGTCGAGCGTGAGCTGGGCAAGAGCGCGTGGTTCGCCGGCGACGACTTCACCGCCGCCGACGTGCAGATGAGCTTCCCGATGGAGGCCGCGGGCTCGCGCGGCACGTCGCTGCTCGGACCCCGGTCGCGAGCCTGGCTCGACGCCATCCACGCCCGTCCGGCTTACCAGCAGGCCCTCGCGCGCGGCGGCGCGTACTCGATCCGGTAGCCCCCGATCGCCGGGCGACTACTTCGCGGGGCGCCTGGTCGATCGCGACGACGCGGTGCTACGCCGTGCGCAGCGCGGGCGGTCGCGGTCGCGTGACCGTGATCGCCACCAGCGGGCCGCCCGGCAGCCGGGTCGCGGTGACCGTCGCACCGTCTTCGTCCTCGACGACGATCCGGGCGGCCGCGCCCAGGTGCGTGAGCATGCGCGTGCGATCGCCGACGCCGGCCAGGTAGCCACCGGCTGCCGCCATCTCCTCGGCGCCGGCGCCGGTGCCGGCGACCAAGAGCCCGAGCTCGTCGGAGACCACCGCGGCCGCTACCTGAGGATCGGCGCGGAGCTGGCGAACCAGGCCCTCGAGGCCTGTGCGTGACATCGTCGCGGCCAGGGCCGCCGCGCCGGCAACTTGCCGCACGCCGAGCTGCGCCGCCGCCGCGCGGTGGGTGACGTTGGCCAGCTCGCGCTCGAGCTCGACGATGCGGGCGCGGGCGGTGGCCGACTCGGTGGTCGCGCTGCGCAGCCGGGCGTTGTCGGCCTCCAGCTCGGCCACGTCGGCCAAGCGGCGCCGCATCACGTCGAGCTCGGAGGGCGACGGTCCAGCCGGCGCCAGCGCCGGCATCGACGTGGCCGGTGTGGGCGCCGCGGTCGAGCTCAGCGCGGCACCGCGCACCGCCGCGGTCAAACGCAGCACCTCGTCGCCGAGGCGATGGCGATCGTCGAGGGCGACCGCGTGCTCGCTGCGCAGCGACGCCAGCTCGCGCGCCACCTCGGCCGGCCCGGGGCGCGCGCGGGTCGCCAACGCGCCCGCGAAGAAGAACGCCAGGGCGCCCGCGACCGAGAGCACCAGCAACCAGGTCGCTGGGGTCATCGGGGCCCCGCCAGCACGAGGTCCACGCGCCGATCGTGGCGCGAGTTGCCGTCGCCCTGCGCAGCGCTCTCGCCGCGCGCGATGCGCTCGAGCCGCGCTGGATCGACGCCGCGCTCGACCAGCCCCTCGACGACCCGCCGCACCCGCCGCCGCGACAGCTGCAGGTTGTGGTCGACGTCACCCGGCGCATCGGCGAACCCCACGATCGTGAGCGTCAGCGTTGGAGCCGCCGTGAGCCGCGCCGCCACCTCGTCGAGATGGGCCGCCGCCACCGGATAGATCGTCGCCCGGTCGACCCCGAAGTAGATCGACACGACCGGCACCGCCAACCCGGGTTCGGCCACGGGTTCGGCCACCGGTTCGGCCACGGCCACGGGTTCGGCCACGGCCACCGGTTCGGCCACCGGTTCGGCCACGGCCACCCGCGCCGACTCGATCTCCACGACTGGCACTCTCATCGCGAGCATCTCACTCGCCAGCGCTCGCGGCGCGACGACCGCGCTCAGCACGACCAGATCGGCCACGCCGAACGCCAGGCATAGCGCGCTGCCGACGCTGGCGGCCCTCACACGAGCCGCCCCAGCTCCGCCACCACCCGGCGGATCTCCAGAAAGATGAGCCCCAGCTTCGCTTCGCGCGTGACCAGCACCACCAGCGCCGACTGCTCGTTGATCGCGTTGACGATCACGTAGCCCTTCGGCGAGCGCACGTACACCTGCTCCATCTGCGCGCGCATCAGGTCCTGCGCGATGCGCTCGCCCACGCCGAGCAGCGCCGCCGCCATGCCACCGATCAGCTCCTCGTCGACCTCCGACGGAATGACCGACGAGACGACGAAGCCATCCATGTTCACCACGACCGCGCCGATCACCTCCGGCGTGCTGGTGTGCATGCTGCGCAGGTGTTGATTGACGTTCTGAGCGAGTGTAGCCAAGGGTTCCTCCGCATCCAGGGGTGACTAGCGCGACCACGGCCAGCGCGAAGGCGGCGGCGCCTCGCTGTCGTCGGTCGGCTCGCTGGTCCGCGACCAGCCGTCGAAGATTCCGGCGCCGGCCGGGCGCGGACGCGGGGTGTCGAAGGGGTCAGCGTTGCGCGTCGCCGACTCCAGCACCACCGGCGCGCTCGGGAACAGGTGCCGCTCGGCCAGCGGCGCCTCCGGCTCGCCGGTCGTGATCGCGATCTCGGGCTCGAGATCCTCGATGTCGATGTCGATGATCGGTCCCGAGTCGGCGTCGACCACCAGCTCGACGCGCGGCGAGGTTTGCGATCCCCGGGCCAGCTCGAGCTCGGCTGGCTCGGCGAACAGCTCGGCGACGTAGCGGGCCAGGTCGTCGGCGGTCGGATGCACGCCCATGCGGCGCAGGTGCTCGCGTAGCTCGCCACCGAGCTCGGCGGCGTCGGCGGTGCGCATCGTCACCCGGTGGGCCATCGCCTTCTCGACGATGGTGCCCAGCCCGTACGGCATGTTCGCGCAGCGGCGCTCGAGGAACGGCGGCGGCCCGGCGATGATCTGGGCCAGCAGGTCGTGGTCGTCGCGCGCCGAGTACGGCATCGCGCCGGTCGCCGCGATCAGCAGCACCACGCCCAGGCCGTACACGTCGACGCGCCGGTCGGCCGGCTCGCCGCGCACGATCTCGGGCGGGACGTACTGGAACTTCCCCAGCAGCATGTCGACCTCGTCGCGCGTCCCGACGCCGGCCGCCGACGCGGTCGCCACCCCGAAGTCGAGGATCGTCACGTGTCCGGTCCGCGCGATCATCACGTTCGCCAGGCTGATATCGCGGTGCACGACGCCGAGGTTTCGGCCGGCCTCGTCGGTGAGGTCGTGCGCGTACTGCAACCCGTCGGCGCAGGCCGCGCCCACCGCCGCCACGACCCACGATGGCACCGCGCGATGCCGGCGCTGGGCCTGCCGCAGCACCGCGGCCAAGGTGTGGCCGGGCACGTACTCCATCGCGAAGAAGTACACGCCGTCGACGCAGTCGAGATCGAACACCGGGACGATGTTGGGGTGACTCAGACGAGCCGCCAGCGCGGCCTCGCGGATCAACATCTCGACGAGGTCTCCGCGCGCCGCGAGATCGCCGCGCACCGTCTTCAGCACGACCTGCTTCTTGAACCCGCCGGGACCATCGACGCTGGCCCGCCACACCTCGCCCATGCCACCCCGATCCAGGCACTCGTGGACGACGTAGCGCCCGAGCTTCCGGTTCGCCGCGAACGGCGCCAACCCATCGCTACGCGACGACATGCCGGACCACCGTACGCGCTGCGTCGGCGGCCAATCAAGCTTGTTTGTGGATATCGTTCTTCAACTACTGCCCCTCATCCTGCGCGGGTACGCCGAGGGCCAAACGCGGAGTTTCGGTGGCTTCGATTCACCCCTGAGGTGTTGCGCGCATCGGCACTCTCCGTCGAGCCGGCCGGGAACCGTCTGCCGCATCACCGAACGCGGTGACGGGGACAGTGTGGGCAGATTCACGCTGTCGAGCCTTCGGTAAATGCCATCGTAATCGCGCAGGACCGCGTGATAGCGTCAGAGCGTGATGAAGCCGCCGCCGCCCAGCCGCACCAGCACCACACCGTCCGTGCCCGCGCCTTCGAACGGGCCGGCGAACCATACCAAGATCGAGGTGAGTAACGCGCTCAGCATCCTGCGGCCAACGCTCGGCCAGGACGCTGGCATCGGGCTCTACCGGTTGCTGCGCCTGGTGGCGCTCGAGGACATCATCGGTCGCGGCGCCGCCGGGACCGCGTACATCGCGGGCAAGAAGCTCGGCATCGGGCTCAAGTTGGCCTCGCTCGAGGACTTCCTCGGGCTGTGCGCCACGTTGAAGATCGGGATCATCAAGGTCCCCACGCTGACCGCGACGCGCGCCCACGTCGACGTCTACGAGTGCGTGACCTGCTCGGGCATGACGCCGGTCGGCCGCACGCTGTGCAGCTTCGAGGGCGGACTCATCGCCGGCGTCGTGGAAGGCGTCACGCAAAAGCGCACCCGCGCCAGAGAGGTGACCTGCATCGGCGGGCTCGGCCACGACGCGTGCGGTTTCGACCTCGAGATGGAGTGACTCACCATTCGCCGACGCGAGATGCGCCCGTCGCAGCGTGTCCCGATTGGCACTGAGCACTACAGCTCTGGCGAGGCGCGTAGATTCATCTGGCATACTGACTGGCGTGCTGTTACAGAGGACAGTGAGGTGCAACTACCCGCACCCTAGGAGTCGTAAAAAATGGCTCTCCTCGCCCGTCTCTCGAACTGGTTCACCGTCCCTTCGGACCCCATCCCGGCCAATGACGTCGATGAGGCGATCCCGGACGGTCCGGCGATCGTCGACCCGGCACTGGCCTTTGCGGAGCTGCGCGCCGCGATCGAGCCCAGCCGGGCCGTGCTGCTCGCGCACCCCATCTACAAGGCAATCGACGAGCTGCCGCGACTACGCAGCTTCATGTCGGTGCATGTCTATGCGGTGTGGGACTTCATGTGTCTGGCGAAGCGGCTACAGCGTGAGCTCACGTCCCTCGAGCCGCTGTGGCGTCCGCCGCGACGCCCCGCGCTGGCCCGCTTCATCAACGGTGTGATCCACGGCGAGGAGTCGGATCTCGGTCCCGATCACGAAGCGACCAGCCACTGCGAGCTGTACATCGCCGCGATGCGCGAGGTCGGCGCCGACACCACAAGCATCGACCGCTTCCTGCAGATGATCGAGGACGACGCCGACGTCGAGGTCGCGTTGGCGGCGGCCGGCGCACCGCTGGCGGCGCGGACCTTCGTCCGCCACACGCTCGCCGATGTCCTCGACGGCAGCGCGGTCGAGGTGCTGGCCTCGTTCCTCTTCGGCCGCGAGGATCTCATCCCCGACATGTTCTCGCGCCTCTTGCCGCGCTGGAAGGAGTCGCGCGAAGCCCTGCGCTTCACGTACTACGTCGAGCGCCACATCGAGCTCGACGGTGACGACCACGGCCCGGCCGCGCAGAAGGCGCTCATGGAGCTGTGCGGGACCGACGCCGCCGAGTGGCGGGCCGCCCGTCGCGCCGCCGAGAAGGCCATCACCACCCGCATCGCGCTGTGGGATCGCGTGCTCGCCGAGCACTGACGGGCTACGGCTGCCCGCGCCGCGCCGCCACCAGGGCATACAGCTCGTCGAGTTGCCGCAGCGTCCGGTCGAAGCGCACCGACTCGCCGTGGCTGCCCGTGAGGTCGATCGCGAGCAGGTACCCGCCCTGCTCGACGCGCTCCCAGCGCGCGATCTGCGCCCACAACAGCTCGAGCACGCCCGTCGAGCCACGCAGCCGCAGCCCGCGGTCGCACACCTCGACTGACTCGCTGGGCTTGCGCCGCGTCCAGTGCAGCGACGGCGACTGCGAGCCCAGCCCCATGTAGCCGCCGCGGTTCACGACGCGCGCGCTGCCCGAGTAGCGCTGCCGACGCGGCGCCGAGAACGTCGCGAGCAGCCGGCCCATCCGGTCCTGGCCCGTGATGCGGTACGGGTTGTCGTCGCCGTCCTCGGGCACGCGGGTCTCTAGGGCTGGTCGGTCGTCAGCTGCGGGAGCTCGGACAGGTTCGGCACCAGGATGATCTCGATGCGCCGGTTGAGCTCCTTGTTGGCGTCGGTGTCGTTGGGCGCGACCGGATCCTCCGCGCCGTAGCCGGCGGCGCCCAGGTTGCCAGCCGGCATGCCGTTGCCGATCATGAACTCGAGCACCGCGACCGCGCGCGCCGTCGACAGCACCCAGTTGTTGCGGAAGGTCCGGGTCTTGATCGGCACGTTGTCGGTGTAGCCGGCGATCAGGAAGTGACGGTCCTTGAACTCGACGAGGATCGCCGTCACGTCGGTCAGCGCGGTCTGGCCGGCCGGCGACAGCTTGTCGGAGCCGCTCGGGAACAAGATCGACGACGGCAGCTTCACGACCATCTGGCCGTTGCGGAAGCCGATCTGCAGCTTGCCGCTGTCGACCAGCGCGCGGAACCGCTCCTGGAGCTGGCGGTAGGCGGCCAGGCGCTGCTCCTGGGCGTCGCGCTGGCGGCGCAGATCCTCGAGCTCGGCGACGGTGGCGTCCTTTTCGCCGCGCACCTTGGTGAGCTCGCTGTTGGTGGCGTCCCGATCGGCGCGCTCACCGTCGAGGGTCTCGTTGAGGCGACGCACCCGCTCGGCCTCGGCGGCCGCCTCGGTCTTGGAGGCCTCGAGATCTTTCTCCAGCTGCGCCGAGTGGGCGAGCGCCTTGGCGTAGGTCGACTTCTTCACGCAGCCGCCGGCGAGGACAGCGAGCGATGCGCAGAACAGCAATGGACGCAGGTGCTTCACGTGCATGGTTGTAGCGCAATCAGGCCGTCCCGTCGCAGCACGCCACCGTTCGCGACTCGCGGAACGTTCGACCACCTCGCGTGTGACCTCGGCGTCAGGGCACCGTCGCGTCGAGCAGCGCCTCGACCTGGGCCCGGCTCTCGGTGAGCGCCAGCGCCAGCCACCCCAGCGTGGGTGCCATGCGCTCGGCCGCGACCTGATCGCCGCCGACGAACCGGATGGGCTTGCGGCCCAGCTTGGCGCGCCGGGCGTTCTCGACCTCGACGCCGTCGAGGATCAGGGGCAGCGCGACCCGGGTGGCGTCCTTGGTGTCGTGCATCAGCAGCACCGCGCGCTGGTCGTCGCGCAGCCGCACCACCTGCTCGAGCACGTCGTCGGAGGTGCGCTTGGCGCCGCCGCCCTGCCACTCCTGCGGGTCGATGTCCCAGTGGAAGTGGGTGACGCCGAGCGCCGCCATCTCCGCCTCGAGCCGTGGGCAGCGGGCCCCGTAGGGCGTGCGGAACCACGGCACCGGCATCTCGGCCGCCGCCTCGAGCAGCTCGCGCCCGCCGGTGATCTCGCCGACGATCCGCTCGGGCGGCGCGATGCACAGGTGCGCGTGGGTGATGGTGTGGTTGCCGATGACGTGACCCGACGCGATGATGCGGCGGCTCATCGAGATCGCGCCGGCGATGTCGCCGCGTTTGAAATGCCAGCCGACCTGGAAGAAGATCGCACGGATCTTCCGCTCGCGCAGGATCTCGAGCACGACCGGCGTGGTGTCGGGGTCGGGTCCGTCGTCGAAGGTCAGCACCACCTCGGGGCTGCCGCTCGCGCTCACGCCGGCCGCGGGCTGAGGCCAGCCGTGGAGGATGCGCGCCATGCGCGGTGTCGGCCGCTCCGCGCGCGCCGGCCCAGCCGCCAGCACCGCGGCCAGCACCAAGACTACGGGCACCGACGAGCGCGTCACCACGATCGATCTAACACGCGTGCGCGGCCCGGCATTCTTTTCGGACGACGCGCGCGAGCTACCATCTGCACCGCCATGTCGCTCCACCGCCTCCCGCCGCCCTACCCGCGCCGCGTTCCCCTCGCCCGCACCGGCACGCCTCTCGAGGCGCTGCCGCGCACCAGCGCGGCCCTCGGCGTCGAGCTCCTGGTGAAGCGCGACGACCTCACCGGCGCCGAGCTCACCGGCAACAAGGTCCGCAAGCTCGAGTTCCTGGTCGCCGAGGCCGAGGACGCCGGCGCCGACACCCTCATCACCTGCGGCGGCGAGCAGTCCAATCACTGCCGCGCCACCGCGCTGGCGGCCGCCCGTCGCGGCCTCGCCTCGCGCCTGATCCTGCGCACCGACGATCCCGGCCACCCGCCCGCGGCCACGGCCAACATCCTCCTCGACCGCCTGGCCGGCGCGCACCTGCGCTGGATCTCACGCCTCGACTGGTCGCGCCGCAACGCGATCATGGCCGAGGAGGCTGCGGCGGTGCGGGCCGGTGGTGGCACGCCCTACGTCATCCCCGAGGGCGGCTCCAACGCGATGGGCTCGTGGGGCTACGTCGCCGCCGTCGAGGAGCTGGTCGACGACCTGGCCGGGCTGCCGCCGCGCCCGACCACGATCTTGTACGCCTGCGGCTCAGGCGGCACCGGCGCCGGCCTGGTCTTGGGCGCCAAGCTCTTCGGCCTCGACGCCAAGGTCGCCGGAATCAATGTCTGCGACGACCGCGCCTACTTCGTGCGGGTCATCGGCCGCATCTGTGACGAGATGATCGGCCGCTGGCGGCTGCCAGTCACCGTCGAGCCCGACCAGATCGAGCTGGTCGACGGCCACGTCGGCGCCGGCTACGCCAAGAGCCGACCCGAGGAGCTCGCGACCATCCGCGACCTGTGCCGCCGCGACGGCCTCGTCCTCGATCCGGTCTACACCGGCAAGGCCTTCCACGGCCTCGTCACCGAGCTGGCCCAGGATCGCGCCCGCTTCGGCGAGCGCATCGTGTTCATCCACACCGGCGGCGTCTTCGGCCTGTTTCCCGCCGCCGCCGCCCTCGCGCCCCTCCTGTGACCGGCTACTTCAGCAGGCGGTCGAGCACGCCGCGCAGGTCGCTCTCGCTCATCGGGCCCTTGTGCTCGATGACGACCTTGCCGCGGCGATCGAACACGAACGTCGTCGGCAGCGCGCGCGGGTAGTCGTAGGCCTCGAGCACCTTGCGATCGGCGCGCACCACCGGGTACGACATCTCGAAGTCACTCATGAAGTTGAGCAGGCCGGTGTCGTCGACCTGGGTGTCGAAGAGCACGCCGAGCATGACCACGCCGCGGTCCTTGTACTGGTTGTAGACCGTGTTGAAGGCCGGGATCTCCTTCTTGCAGGGCCCGCACCAGGTCGCCCAGAAGTTCACGACGACGACCTTGTCCTTCAGGTTCGCGCGCGAGTACAGCTCCTTGTTGAGCCCCTCGTACCCGACGTCGGGCAGGCACTCCTTGGCGGTGGAGCACGACGCCTCGGCGTTCTTGCTCGTGCACGACGACAACACGACCGCGCCGGTGAGGGCGGTCAACAGCGCGACGGGGATCACCAGGCGACGGATCATCGGAACCTCACGAGCGACGGGACCAGCTCACTCGGCGCGACGAAGCCGAGCAACTCGAGACAGGTGGCAGTGGCTGAGGCGAGGCCGGCGCCGGCGCGCCCAGGATCGAGCTGGTAGCGATCGGTCCCCGACGCGTCGTGGATCGCGAACGGCACCGGCGCCAGGGTGTGGCTGGTCTTGGCGATGGGCACGCCGGTGACCGGGTCGCGCTCGATGGCGCCGCCCTTGCCGTGCTGGAACATCTCGTCGGCGTTGCCGTGATCGGCGGTGACCACCAGGATCCCGCCCAGCTCGTCGACGGTGCGCTGCAACCGCGCGAGCTGGAGGTCGACCGCCTCGACCGCTATCACGGTCGCGTCGAAGTTGCCGGTGTGTCCGACCATGTCGCCGTTGGCGTAGTTGACGCGCGCGAAGCGGTGCTTGCCGGTCCGGAGCTCGGACATCAGGGTGTCGGTGATCTCGGCGGCCTTCATCCATGGCCGCTGCTCGAACGGCACGCGGTCCGACGGGATCTCGAGGTAGGTCTCGGTCGCGTCGTCGAACTTGCCGCTGCGGTTGCCGTTCCAGAAGTAGGTGACGTGCCCGTACTTCTGGGTCTCGCTGATCGCCAGCTGGGTCACGTGGGTCGCCGCCAGCCGCTCGCCCATGGTCCGCTCGATCAGCGGTGGCGTGACCAGATAGTGCTTGGGCACGTGGAGGTCGCTGTCGTACTCCATCATGCCGGCGTAGAGCAGGTCGGGCCGGCGGCCGCGATCGAAGGCGGTCAGGGTATCGTCGTCGAAGGCGCGCGAGATCTCGATCGCGCGGTCGCCGCGGAAGTTGAACATCACGACCGCGTCACCGTCGGCCATGGCCGCGACCGGCGCACCGTCGACGGCGATCACGAAGGGCGGCAGGTCCTGGTCGATGATGCCGGGGTGCTCGGCGCGCAGCGTCTCGACCGCCGCGCGGGCCGAGCCAAAACGCCGGGCGTCGCCGTGGACGTGGGCGTTCCAGCCCCGCTCGACGATGCGCCAGTCGGCCTGATAGCGGTCCATCGTGACCTGCATGCGGCCACCGCCCGAGGCGACGCCCGCGTCGACGCCGCCGGCCCGCAACCCCGCGAGCGCGGTCTCGAGGCGGTCGAGGTAGCTCAGCGCCGAGGTCGGCGCGACGTCGCGGCCGTCGAGGAGCACGTGGACGTAGAGCCGCTTCACGCCAGCGCGCGCGGCCTGGGTCAGCATCGCCTCGAGGTGCGCGATGTGCGAGTGGACGTTGCCGTCCGACAGCAGCCCCAGGAAATGCAGCGCCGAGCCGTGGCTGCGGCAGCGATCGATGATCGCGCGCCAGGTCGAGCCCTCGAACAGCGCGCCCGACGCGATCGCGCGGTTCACCAGCAGCGCGCCCTGATCGTGGACCACCCCCGCGCCGAGCGCGTTGTGGCCGACCTCGCTGTTGCCCATGTCGTCGTCGGTGGGCAGCCCGACCGCGAGGCCGTGGGCGCGCAGGTGCGTGAAGCGGCCCGGCGTCATCAGCGCGTCGAGAGTCGGCGTGCGCGCCATCTTCACCGCGTCGGCGGCGTCGCCGTTGCCCAGCCCGACCCCGTCGAGGATGACGAGCACGACCGGGCCGCGCGGCCCGGGCCAGATCGGATGTCGAGCGAGGATGAGGTCGGGAGCCATCGGACGGAGGAAAATAGCACGCGCGCGGACCAGCACCGCAGCGTCGACGATCGTCTTCCTACAGGTGTAGTAGCAGCGTAACCGCGATCTCCTAGACGCCGATGGCGCCCACGCACAGCGCCACGCCCAGCGCGAAGGTGGCCGGCCATTGAAACCAGCGCACCCAGCGGGCGCGGCTGTCGCGGCGCAGGTCGAGGAGCACCCGCGTGCCCAGCAACGGCCAAGCGGCGCCGCGCGCGCCGAACTCGCGAAACGACGTGACCACCGACATGGTGATCAGCACCACCGAGCTGACGATGTGGACCAGCGAGCAGACCTGGCCGATGGGCCCGCTGTCGCGCAGGCCGAGCAGCGCCAACACCAGCGCCGACAGGTAGAACCCGGCCGCCGCCGCCGGGTGCGCGAAGTCGAGGCCGCGGGCGGTGCCGGGATCTTCGACGAGGCGCAGCGGCACCACCGCCACCGCCAGCAAGGTCACCGCGGTGGCCAGGCTGGCACCGCCGGCGAGGCCGGCCCGCCGCGACGCCTCGACCGCGAACATGATCGAGCCGACCGCCATGAGCGTGCTGGCGATCGCCGAGCCCCACCAGGCCCAGCCGGTGCTCTCGTCGCGCCGCAACCACGCCGCCAGGATCTCGGAGATGAACCGGGTCCGCCCGGTGTCACGCCACGCCAAGCGCGCGGTCAGCGCCGCGACGACGACGGCGAGCATGCAGATGGCGCCTCCGACGACGCGCAGCGGGTGGTCGCCCACCCGCGCACCCTACTACGGCGTCTTGTCGCCGGCGGTGTCGGCGTCCGCCTTGTCGCCGTCGATCACCCGGAACGACTTGACCGCCGGGCTCTTCTCGCTGAACTCGAAGACCTTGTCGTCGATCTTGGCGTCGAAGCTGGGGTCGTAGAACCGGAAGTGGTTCTTGTTGCCGGCCGAGTCGATGAGGATCGACTCGCGGACGCGGAACGTGCCGGGATCGACGACGAGGTGGAGCGTCTTGTACTGGGCCGACGGCTTCTTGGGCAGGAGCTGGAGGACCACGTCGCCCTTCGCGCCGTAGGTGCCCGAGGTGTCGAGCGCCGGCGTGAAGTCGGCGGCGAGATCGCCCTTGCCGTAGAGGAACGTGATCGCGGTCGGCAGCAGGTTCTTCTGCAGGTCCTTCTTGATGACCTGCTTGTTCTCGTAGTCGACGACGTAGAGGAAGCTGCCGTTGGAGATGAAGTCCTTGGCGACCTTCACCGTGCCCTTGCGCTTCTTGGCGTAGTACTCCCAGCGCATCTTGCCGGGCTTCTTGATCAGGAGCTGACCGTCGGAGATGTCGGTGCGGCCGAAAGTTGCGTTGGTGACCTCCTGCCGGAACTTGGCCTTCACGCCCGAGATGCCGGCGTAGAACTTCTGCACGCCGGCGAGGACGGCGGTGGCCGACGGCGCCGCCGCGACGCGCACCGGCTTCTTGGGGGCGAGCCAGCTGAAGATGCCGCCGCCGTCGAAGGTCGGCTGGGCCAGCGCGAGGCTGGGGGTGAGGAGCGTGGTCGTGAGGAGGAGGGTCGTGAGAGTCTTGCGCATCGGGGAGATTCTCCGGCGGGTTGGAACGCCTCGGTTGTAGCTGTAGACGCCGGGTCGCGCGAGCGGATTCACGCCGGGCGTCATGTCTTCACGGCCAGTTACCCCACGGTTTTCCGAGGGTGGCGCTACGGCGCCAACGCGGCGAGGAGCCGGGCCAGATCGATGCGATGCGCGGGGTCGCCGCCGGCGGCGCGCTCGATCACGCCCAGCGTGGTCGAGACCAAGGTCTGGTCGAGGATGCAGTCGGCGTCGGCAGCCTCGGGACCGTGGGCGGTGAAGTTGAGCGTGCAGGCGGTGACCACCGGCAGGCCGCGCGCGCGGAGGCGGATCGGGATGCCGTGGGAGCGGCACACCAGCGGGCGCGCCGCATAGATGCGGCAGCGATCGTCGTCGTCGAGGGCGGCGCAGCGCGGGCCGGGCTCGGCGCGGGCGGCCTCCGCGATGGCGGCGCGGGTGGCGGCGGGCTGGGCGGCGGCCCAACCCTCGATCGCCGCAGCCTCGACCGTGGTGACGGTGAGGCGGGCGTGGCAGCACCTCGCGCAGCCGGCCCGGCATCGCAGGTCGGCGGCGTGGCGCGCGGTGACGCGATCGACGAAGGCGTCGACCTTGGCGACCAGCGCGGCGTAGTGGTCGGACGGGTCGGCGGCCACGCGATCCGATACCATGCGCGGATGCTGCGTCGTGGAGTCATCGCGCTGGTCGTGCTCGCGGCCGGGTGTGGCGGGGACGACGACCTCGATCCGCCGGTGCCGCCGACGCCGAGCCTGACCTTGCCGGCGCTGTTCGCGCTGCCGTACGTGGCGGCGGGCGCGGGTGCCTCGACGCAGACCTTCGAGATCCCGAACCTGAGCGGCGCCGCGGTCGAGGGCCTGACCTGGCGGGTGGTGGGCGACGCCGACTTCACCGTCGACGCGACCAGCGTGGCGCCGGTCGAGGGCGCGGCCACCGTCTCGGTGTCGTGGGCGGGCGCGTCGGCGCCCCGCATCGCCGGGGCGTCGCTGGTGGTGGCGAGCCCCGACGTCGCGGGCACGATCGAGCTGTGGGCGGTGGCCGGCGATCCCGCCCTCGACGAGCCGGCCTTCGAGCCGGTGACCGGCGCCAACGGCGTGCGCATCGGCGACAGCGCGATCCTCCACCTGCCGACCGCGCCGTTTCCGGCGGCCGGGCGGCCGTGGACCGACGATCGAGTCCACGTCTTCGTGCCGGTCGACTACCGCGAGGACGACGCCCACGACGTGGTGCTGCACTTCCACGGCCACTCGACGACGATCGCGGCGACGGTGCCAGCCCACGCCTACCGCGAGCAGGTCTATGCCAGCGGCGCCAACGTCGTGCTGGTGGTGCCGCAAGGGCCGGTCGACGCCGCCTCGGGCGACTTTGGCAAGCTGGCCGATCCCGACGGCACCGCCGCGTTCCTCGACCAGGTCATCGCCGAGCTGTACCGCGCCGGCCGCCTCGAACGTCCGGTGCTCGGACAGCTGACCTTGACCTCGCACTCGGGCGGCTACACCGCGGTCGCGCAGAACCTGGCGCCGGCGCCCTTCGTCGTCGGCCAGGTCGACCTGTTCGACTCGGTCTACGGCAACCTCGCGACCTACCGCGACTTCGCGCTGGCCGGCGGCTGGCTGCGCTCGAACTACACGGCGAGCGGCGGCACCGACGACAACAACCGCGCGCTGGCGGCGCAGCTCGACGCTCGGGGCGTGGTGGTCGCGACCACGCCGACCCAGCGCCACCTGCGCGAGCCCGAGCCGGTGATCTACCCGACCGCGGCCACTCACACCGGCTCGACTCGCGACGACGGCGCTTTCGGCGAGGCGCTGCGCTGGGGCCACCAGCACGGTCGGCGCGGGCCGCGGCTCGAGCTGCGCGCGGTGCAGGCCGCGGGCGCCCGGGCCGACGTGCGGTGGCTGGCCCCGATCGACGACGAGGTTGTCGGCTTCCGGGTCGAGACCTCGCCCGACGGCACGACCTGGAGCACCGCCGCCGAGGTCGGGCCCGACCAGGATCGCGTGCAGCTCGGGCTGGCCGCCGCGGTGTGGGTGCGGGTGCTGCCGATCGTCGACGGCGTGGCCCGGCCTCAGCCGTCGGACAGCTACCGGGTCGCGCCCGCCGCCGACGTGCTGGTGGTCGACGGCTTCGATCGGGTCGTCGACGGCTCGTGGGGCGGACTGGCCCACGACTTCGCGGCCCGGGTCGGCGCGGCGGCCGGCGCCGCCGACACCGCGTCCAACGAGGCGATCACCGAGGACGGGCTCGAGCTGAGCGCCTATCGCGCGGTGATCTGGCTGGTCGGCGACGAGTCGACGGCCGACCACACCTTCACCGCCGCCGAGCGCGCGGCCCTCGACCGCTACCTGGCCGGCGGCGGCCACCTGATCGTGAGCGGCAGCGAGATCGGCTACGATCTCGGCGGCTCGAGCGCGGGCGCGACCTGGCTGGCGGCCACCGTCGGCGCCCGCTTCGCCGCCGACAGCGCCGGCACCGGCAGCGCGCGCGGGACCGGGCCGTTCCTGGGCCTGGGCAGCTTTGATTTCGGCGGGTCTGCGGCGCCGTACCGCGAGGACTTCCCCGACAGCTTCACCGCCGGGCCCGGCGCGATGGTGGTGGTGCAGTACGCCAGCGGCGGCGCCGCCGCGCTCGGCCTCCCGGGCCGGGCCGCCATCGTCGGCTTTCCGCTCGAGACCGTAGAGTCGCCGGCGGCCCTCGCCGCGCTGGTGCCCGCGCTGCTCGCCTTCGTCGCGCCGTGATCGCCACGCCGCGCCGCCGCGCTCCGCTAGACCTCGCCGCGCACCTGCAGACCCGAGGCGGCCTGCGGTGAACTTCCAGCCGCGTCGCGGTTGGGCCCGCGAATGGACAAGTCGATCGATGATCGCGGTCGAGGCGCTCGGATGGCAAGGCGACGGTGAGGACCGCAGGGGAGCATGCTCGACGGAGGTGACCCGAGGACCGGAACCGGCAACGCAGCCAGCCGGGATGGATCGGCCGCGAGAACGGTCGACTTGTTCGTTCGCGGGCCCTTACTTGCGGGCGATCGCGACGACGGTCCACAACCAGGCGGCGATCATCGCGGCGCCGCCGATAGGCGTGATCGCGCCAAGCACCTTCAGCCCCGACAGCGCGAGGGCGTACAGCGTGCCGGCGAAGATGGCCGTGCCGACGACGAGGAGCCAGCCGGCCCGGACGTCGCCCAGGCCGCGCTCGAGGGCGAGGGCCAGCACGAGCACGCCGAGCGCGCCGTACATGTGATAGCGGGCGCCGGTCTCGAAGACCGTCAGGTGGTCGGCCGACAGCCGGGCCTTCAGCGCGTGAGCGCCGAACGCACCGGCCGCGACCGCGAGCGCGACCAGCGCGGCGCCGGTGGCGAAGAGTCGTTGCCAGGCGATCATGGGCGCAACCTACCGCTCAATCGAGCGGGCCGACAGACGACAACTTGCCGCGCTCCCGGTACATGCGATCGACGGTGTGGTGCAGCAGCTCGTCGGAGATCTTGGTGCCGGCGGCGCCCGCCATGTACGCGGCGCGCTCGCAGGCGACCTTGATGAACCCGCCCGACAGCTCGAAGCGCTCGGCCAGCGAGTCGAAGTCGATGGCCTCGCTGCGCGCCTTGACCGGCAAGGTGCGCCGCCACAGCTCGGCCCGCATCTCGGGGCTGGGGAAGCTGAAGAACACGTCGTACGTGAAGCGGCGCTTGAAGGCCTGATCGATGGCCGAGGTGAGGTTGGTCGTGAGGATGGCCAGGCCACCGAAGCGCTCGAGGCGAGCCAGGAGGTAGTTCGTCTCGAGGTTGGCGTAGCGATCGTTGGAGCTCTTCACGTCGGTGGTGCGCTTGCCGAACAGCGAGTCGGCCTCGTTGAACAGCAGCACGACGTGGCCGGGCTCGGCGGCGTCGAACACGTCGGACAGGTTCTTCTCGGTCTCGCCCAGCCACTTGGACACGACCTGCGACAGATCGACCTCGTAGATCTCGAGGCCGAGCCGGCGCGCGAGCACGGTGCCGGCCATGGTCTTGCCGACGCCGGGGTGGCCCGACAGCAGCACCGAGATGCCGTGGGCGCCACGCAGGCCCCACTCGGCGCGCACGCGCCGCCGCTCGCGCACCGCGGCCTGGATCTCGACCAGCGCCTCGCGCACGTCGTCGTCGACGATCAGGTCGTCGAGATCGTGGGGGGTCTCGAGGCGCTTGCCGAGCCGCTGCAGGCGTTGGTGGAGCTGGCCCGCGACCGAGCGCTCGAGCGCGGTCACGTCGGGCGGCCCGTCGGCGGCGAGGCGACCCGCGGTCGCGGCCTGAGCCGCCGACACGATCACGCCGCCCGGGATCGCGAAGCGGCCCGACAGGCTGCGGGCCTGCTCGGTGGGCAATTCGGGCACGATCGCCTGCCACAGCGCGGTGCGGACGTCGAGCGGCGGCACCTCGAGCTGGAGCTGGACCAGCGGGCGCTGGGTGATGCGGGGCATGCGCTCGCGGTTCACCGTGATCGCGAGCGGGCCGTCCCACTCGGCGAGCAGCGCGACGATGCAAGGCGCCAGCTCGTCGCGCTCCTGCTCGGTCGAGCCGATGTCGTCGACGTCGGGGAACACCGGCACCGCGCCCAGCAAGATCAGCTCGCGCACGATCGCGCGGATCACCGCCGAGGGCGCCGCGCCGGGATCGCGCATCAAGCGCCGGCCGTCGATCATCAGCACGCCGCGCCCAGCGTGGCCGGCGGCGAGCTGCACCAGCAGGCGCTTGCCGACGCCGCGCTGGCCTTGCACCGCGACGATCACCTCGGGGCTGCGCAGCGCCGCCGACGCGGTCCGCACCGTCGCCGACGGGAACATGCCGTGGACCTCGCCGGTGCGCCACTCGGCCAGCTCGGCCAGCTCGGGGTCCAGGCCGAGCGCCTCGCCGTCGGCGAGCTGGACCAGGCGGGCCGCCGGGCGGATGCGCCGGAACATCAGCGACTCGGCGTTGGCCTGAACCTCGACCAGGCGGAACTGCACCAGCGGCGAGCCCGGGCCCAGATCGCGCGACAGCAGCGAGCGGGCGTCGGGGGTGTCGTAGACCAGGTGCGCGAGCAGCCGTCCGTCGAGGCCGCGACAGGTCGCGTCGCGCGCGAGGTAGCGGTACGCGGTCACCAGGTCGGGATCGATCTCGGGCCCGAGCGCGAACATCAGCGACGCCCACTGCCGCGGCGTCAGCTCGAACAGCGCACGCAGCCGGACCAGCGGCGGCATCGTCGAGGGGCCGGCCGCCAAGGTCGCCGCGGTGCGGGCCTCGACGTGCTCGTGGTGCGCGAGCCAGCGCTGCAAGATCAGCTCGGCGTCGCCGTCGTCGCTGGTGCGAGTCCCGGTCCACTCGGCGGCGGCCGCCGCGAACAGCTCACCGACGGTCTCGGGGCCGACCACCGGCATCGCCTCGGTGGCGTCGTCGGGACGGGGCGCGCCGCGCCGCGACCAGTGCAGCCGGATCTGGTACTCGACGCGCAGCCAGACCCGGCGCAGCTCGTCGCGGACGTGGTCGGCCGGATCGGCGTAGGGAGCCGTCACTTCGCGAGGTCGACCGTCGACGACACCGCGCCGACCAACCCGACCGTCGCCTCGGGTCCGTCGGTGTCGTGCTCGTGCGTCGGCTCACCACCGGCGTCGAGGTGGGCGCCGTCGGCCACCAGCGGCGCCACGCCCAGCCAGGCGGCGGCCGGCTTGCCGTCGAGGGTCAGGTCGTCGGCCACGGTCAGCTCGAGGGCCGGCTTGCCAGCGTCGACGTCGGGGCGCCACCAGTTGAAGACCAGGTTCGCCACGGTCGCCGTGCTCTTGCCGTCGACGCGCACCGCGTGGAACCCGCCGGTGCCGGTGAAGGTCGCGACGATCGCCGCGCCGCTGCCGCGGGCCTCGCCGTGATCGACGCCGGTGCCGGAGCCTGACGGCACCCGGCTGCGCAGCACGAACCAGCGCGGCGCGTCGGTCGGGTTGTGGAGCGTGAGCTCGACCGTGAGGTAGGTGAGCGGCGGCCGCCCCAGCTTCTCGGCGGTGAGCGTGGCGGTGGCGGTGGCGGTAGGCTTGGCAGACATGTTCGACCCCGACTGGTGACCCGATCCGTCGGGCGAACTGGCGGTCACCGGCGGTGACGCCGGCCCGCTGCGGCCATTGCACGCGGCCACCGAGACCAGCGCGGCCCACGCCAGCGCCGCGGTCAGGCCACCAAACCGAGCGCTACGCATCGCGCCTCGTAGATATCACGAAGCCTTGAGCTTCTTGACCGCGTCGACGTCGAGCTCGTTGCCGGCCCCCGCGAGGAAGCCACCGTGACGCTCGGTGCCGTCGATGGTGTACGGCGCGTCGTGGAGGATCTCGCTGCGCGACACGACGTCCTTGAACTCGCCGCTCTTGGGGTCGTACTTCTTGTTGGCGTAGGTGCCGTCGGCGTTGGTGATGCCGCGCTCGCGCATGGTCCGCTCGTCCTCGGAGTCGCGGGCGCCACCGTAGGCGTCGACCATCTCCTTGATCATCGCGTCCTCGGTCTTGTTGCTGGCGCCCAGGCCGGCCCACAGCCGCTTGCCGGTCGGGCTGCGACCCATGTACAGCGAGTTCTCGCCCTGCCACGCGCCGCCCGGGTGCTTCAGCAGGTACTTCGGGTGGTTGTAGAAGTAGTACCACTGGCCCGGGACCAGGTTGTCGTCGAGCTCCTTGTCGCTGACCTGCCCGTCGGTGTGCTTGCCGTCGGCCGACAGCTCGGCGAGCTTGGTCGCCTTGAGGTACTGCGAGATCGGGGTGTCGCTCGAAGGCGCGATGCGCAGGCGATTACCGCCGGCCTCGACCGCGGCATCCTCGTGGGCGTTGGCCGAGCCAAAGGTCTGGTCGAACTTCTTGTCGCCGACGGTGGCCCGCAGCGTCTCGTACTCCATCGCGAAGACCGCGGTGAGGCACTCAGCGACGGTGAGGCCCTTGAGCCAGGCCTTGATTCCGGCCGAGGCCGAGTGGCCCTTCTTCAGCCGGAAGTCCATGAACCCGCCGGTGTCTTGCGGGTTGTCGAACTGGCCCGACGCGTTGTAGCCGTAGCGGTACTCGTCCTTCCAGCGCTTGGCCTCGCCGGCGTCCTTGCACTCGCGCTCGTAGTTGTACGAGTAGTGCAGGCCGTGATCGAGGTCGTACTGGCCTCCGGAGCCCGGGTCCATGTTGGCCTTGTGCATCTCGTTGGCGGTGTGCTGGCCCATCGCCTCGGGCGTCGCGGCGATCTCGGGGCCGCCCTTGGCGCCGTAGGCCCGGCTCGACGCCGACGCGAGGGACGCGCCAGCATGGGCGCCGGCCGCGTGGGCCGCGCTCTCGGCGGCGGGCTGCGGGCCCGCGGTCGCCAGCGCGATCGCCGCTGGATCAGCCTCGGTCGCCGCGGGTTGGGCCGGCGCGGGCGCGACGGTGGTGGCTAGCTCGGCTTCGCGATCGGCGGGCGTGGTCATGCGGGTCTCCAGCGGAAGAACGTGGCGGAACGCAGACGATATTACGGATCGCGAGCGCCGATCCTCCCTCGAGGCTGACCCGCGCAAGCTCGCGCTGGCCCGACCGCTCACCCCTTGACGCAGACCACCTGCCGCAGCGTGTGGACCACGTCGACCAGCTCGGCCTGCGCCGCCATGACCGCGTCGATCGACTTGTACGCGCCGGGGGTCTCGTCGATGACCTCGGCGTCCTTGCGACACTCGACGCCGGCGGTCGCGGCCGCGTGGTCGGCCAGCGAGAACCGGCGCTTGGCCTCGTGGCGGCTCATCGCGCGACCGGCGCCGTGGCTGCACGACGTGAAGCTCTCGGGGTTGCCCTTGCCGCGCACGATGAAGCTCTTGGCCCCCATCGAGCCCGGGATGATGCCGAGCTCGCCGAGCCGGGCCCGGACCGCGCCCTTGCGGGTCACCAGCACGTCTTCCCCGAAATGATGCTCGCGCGCGACGTAGTTGTGGTGGCAGTTGACCGCGATCGCGCCGCGCTCGAAGGGCCTCACCACGCCGGCTAGCGCGGCCAGCACCGCGTCCATCATCAGGCTGCGGTTGATCGCGGCATAGCGCTGGGCCCAGTCGACCGCGCCGACGTAGTCGTCGAAATGCGCGCTGCCCTCGCGCAGGTACGCCAGATCTTGATCAGGCAGGTTCTTGATCGCGCGCCGCATGTCGCGCTTGGCCAGCTCGATGAAGTACGTGCCGATCGCCTTGCGGGTCGCGATGACGCTGCCCACCGTCGCGCCGATGCCCCAGTGCACGTCGGGCATCGCGGCGACGTGGCGGAACACGATCGGTAAGCGCGCGACGTTCTCGAGCTGGCGGCGGGCCGCGTCTCGAGTTGCACGCCGCGCACCCAGGCGCGGATCGGCACGCCGTCGGTCTCGTAGAGCTCGTGATCCACCGACGGAGGATGCCATACCCAGGGGGTGAGCCACGCCACAGTGCGCCAGACGCGCGACCGCGACACGGCTTGTGTATGATCCTCGCCTCGATGCTTCGCCTTGTCCGCCTCGCTCCTGTCGTGCTCTTGGTCCTCGCTGCAACCGCCGCCAGCGCCCACGCCGGCGCGCTCGGCCTGATCGTCGCCGGCGAGCCCGCCAAGCAACCCGTCATCGAGACCACGCTCGAGCCGTGGCTCGAGTCGCGCGGCTACGACGTCCAGCTCCGGGTCGCCGATCCCAAGGTCGCCGACAAGCTCGTCGACTGCTTCATCATCACCGACCAGCGCTGCGGCGAGGCCGCGGTCGCCAAGCTCGGCCTGGCCAGCACGCTGTTCGTCATGGTCGAGGTGCATCACGACACCGCGACCAACAGCGACGAGGTCAAGCTCACCGGCTGGCTCTACGGCGACCAGGGCCTGGCGATCGCGTCGCAGAGCGTGTTCTGTCGCTCGTGCAAGAACGACACGCTGGGCCCGACCGTCGAGGATCTGGCGCAGTCGCTGTTCGCGGTGGCCGGCGAAGGCACCGGTCGCGTCCGCATCGTCAGCAGCCCGGCGGGCGCGGCGGTGCTCATCGACGGCGCCCGGGTCGGCGCCACGCCGTGGGAGCAGGGTCTGCGCGCCGGGCCTCACACCGTCACGGTCGAGCTGGCTCGCCACCAGTCGCACACCGCGCAGATCGACGTGAAGAAGGACGCGGTCGCCGAGGTCGACGTCGCGCTGGTCTCGTACGTCACGACGCCGACCGCCGGTCGCGCCAAGTGGCCGCTCGCCCTCGCCGGCGTCGGCGCCGCGCTGGCGGTCACGGGCGTGGTGCTGATCGCCCTCGACGAGGACGTCGCCGACGCGGGCACCACCGAGGCGACCTACTTCGACAGCGCGACCGGCGGTGTCGCGCTCTTGGGCGCGGGCCTGGTCGCGGCGGGCGCTGGCACGTTCTTGTATCTGCGCAGCGGCAAGCCCGCGGCGACGACGCCGACCGCGTGGATCGATCCGGGTCGGGGTGGTGGCGTCGGGCTGGTCGGTCGGTTCTGAAACTCTGTCTACCCACGAGGAGATCCATGCGCTTCCTAGCTTCGTCTGCGTTTGCCACGCTCGCCCTCGCCGCCGCCGTCTCGACGGGGTGCGACGAGAAGAACACCAATCTGTGCGACGACGCCTGCCTCGACGGCGGCATCGACGCGCCGATCGACGCGCCGCCGGTGGTCGGCTGCGTCGAGGATCCCGGGGTGTGTCACGACGACGACCTCACCTGCGTCGCCGACGTCTGCAAGGACTGCGACGTCTCCGTCGACGACAACACCCAGACGGCGGCCTGCACTACCGCGGCTGCGCCGGTGTGCGGCGCCGGTAACGACTGTCGACCCTGCACCGCCCACGACGAGTGCGACGGTGGCGTGTGCTTCGAGGGCACCTGCCCCAGCGGCGTCCTGTTCGTCGCCACCGACGGCGACGACCTGAGCGGCAGCAACCCGTGCACCGACCGCGCCGCGCCTTGCAAGACCCTCACCTCGACGCTGACCCACGTGCCCGCGCTCGGCGGCAACGCGGCCGCCAACCGCCGCTTCATCCGGTTGCTGTCGACCGGTGAGTACGGCGAGCCGAGCAGCGTCGTCATCGACAACAAGGCGGTCTGGATCATCGGCCAGCCGGTGACCAGCTTCCCGTCGGGCGGTCGCAGCATCATCCGCCGCCCGGGCGCCAACAGCGCCACCCTGTCGGTGCAGAACAGCTCCGACGTCTATCTGGAGAGCGTCGGCATCGCCGGCGGTGGCGGCAACACCACCGCGCACGCGCTGGCCTGTGCGTCGTCGACCCTGGTCGCCCGAGGAATCGACGCCGACGGGGCGCTCGGCGCGGGCGTCAATGCCAACGAGTGCGTGCTCACGCTCGTTAACTCGCTCGTCACCCGCAACCGCGCGGGCGGGATCTCGATCAACGGCACCGTGGCGGCGGTGATCGTCAACAACATCATCGCCGAGAACGGCGCAGGCAACACGCCGTTCGGCGGCCTCGCTATCGCCGCCGGGCCCCCCGCGACCACGGTCGTCCAGTCCAACACGATCGTGTTCAACAACGCCGCGGCCGGACAGGCCGACGGCGTGAAGTGCGACGTCCTCGGCCTCGCGGTCCAAAACAACATCGTCTTCACCGACTCCACGCGCCCCCGCGTGAGCGGCACGTGTACGTTCTCCAACACGCTCTACGGCCCGACGGACCCCAACGCAGCGCTCGGCGTGACCAACGGCAACACGCTCGTGCTGACGGAGGCGCTCATCCAGTTCCGGAACGCCAGCGAGCGTGACTACCGGCTCAACGCCAGCGCCACCCCGGCCAGCGCCGCGCGCGGCCTCGGCTCGCTCACCGGGCTCGCGCCAGCGGCGATGACCGACATCGAAGGCGAGATGCGCCCCCAGGGCATCGTCGACGTCGGCTGCGACGAGATCCCGTAACTCGAAGCCTCACAGGGTTGGTCAGAATCATCGCGCGCGGATGAGAGCGGCATTTCGAAGGCCGCTCGAAATCTCAGCGGCGCCAGGGCTCGCGGGTCGCCGCCATCAGCTTGACGTTGCAGGTGGCGCGGACCGGCATGCCGTCGGGGAGGAACATCGTGTACTTGGTCTGTACCGACTCGAGCACGCAGATGAAGGGAGGCAGCATGCTGCCCCACACCAGCTGGAGGCGCGGTGGCCGCTTCTCGTCCTCGCTCCGCGAGTCGGGATCGATCACGTCCATCAGCCGGATCAGCGGCGCGACGTACAGCTCGTGCACGTCCGCGCCACGCTCGTAGGTGTCGAAGAACAGCTCGAGGCTCATCGAGCGCGCGGTCGAGCTGCCGTAGACCAGCTCGGGCTGGTTGCCGCGGGCGTTGGGCGACTTGTTCCACGTCGTCGCCTTGTCGACGGAGAGCTCCTTGGGATTGTACTGCGCGACCAGCGCGACCACATTGGCGTCGAGGTCGCTGATCGTCACGCGCGACAGCTCCTTGCTCGGCGGCGGCGGCTTCGACTGCGACAGGAAGTCGTGGAGCTTTTCGGAGAAGGACATGGCCCGGGCTTTCGACCCCGGCCACTCACGGTTGCGTGCCGTGTGACGATTTCGTCAGTTGGTCTTGGGCTCGGGGGGCGCCGGCGCCTCACCGGCGAGGCCAAGCTGCGCGACCATCGCGTTCGAGTCGAAGAAGCGCCAGAGCTGCGTGATCTTGCCACTCTCGAACTTGTTGATCTCGGCGATCGTCATCGTCACGCGCTTGTCGGTCTTCTTCATCGGGCCCATGTCGCCGCTGTTGGTGCCGGTGAAGGTCGAGACCTGCACGACGTAGTCGCCGGCGGCGAGCGAGGTGACTCGAGTGACCGTGCCGTCGGGGAACGCGGCGAGGAACATCTTGGTGCCCTCCTCGATCTTGGCCTTGCCGACGTTGTCGGCGGGCGCCGACTGGTCCGACTCGACGGCGTTGTCGGCCATGCCGGCCATCATCGCGGCGAGGTCGTGCTGGTTGAAGTCGTCGTTGCCCTTCGCGGTCGCGGCCTGGTTGGTCTTCTCGACGTCGCTGCCGGTGGCGACCACGATCGTCGGCGCCGCCGCGCCGGTCTCCATCAGCGGGCGGCCCGGCATCGGCGACAGGCCGAGCTGCGCGGCCATCGAGTTGCCGTCGACGACGACCCACTCTTCGGTGATCAGGTTGGCGTCGTTCCACGTGAGCGCCTGGAAGACCAGCATGCCGATCTTCTGGTTACTGGCCGGCAGCTCGTGGTCGCCCATCTTCATCGGGCCGCTGTTGGTGCCGGTGACGAGCAGGACCCCGACGACGGTACGACCGCTGACCAGCACCAGCTGGGGCGCGGCCTTGGCGTCGGGGAAGGCGGCGCGCAGCATGAACGCGTCCTCGACGATCGCGGCGGCGCCCTTGAGCTCGGCGACCTCCTGATCGGGATGGTGGCTGACCGCATCCGGGGCGAAGAGCGCCGTGAACTTGGCCTTGTCACCGGCGTTCCAGGTCTCCCAGGTGCCGAGGTACGCCGTGGCCAGCGCCTCGCTGGTGAGCGGCGCCGCGGCCGGCTTGGCGGTATCGGGCGTCGGCGCCGAACCAGTGCCGGGCTCCTTGGCCGTCGGGGTCGGCGCCGGCTCGGCCGGCTTGTCCTTCTTCTTGCAACCACCAGCCAAGGCCAGGGCCGCCAACGTCGTCGCGAACAGGATCTGCTTGGTCATCATCGTCGCCTCCGAACGCGGGTCTACCCCGGCGGCCGCGAGCGACGCAAGACAGGCCCATCGCTCATCAGACGCGCCCGGCGAGCCCCGCCGGGCGACGCTGGACGACCAAGCTCGAGCCAGACGACTTCGCCGCCGGGACCAGCGCAAAACCCAGTGATCGAGTCAGCGCGCAGCAGCTCCTGTGGCGGTGTACTGCCCACGAGATCTACTGCCCAGACCAGGCTTGGATCGCCCTCCCCGCCCGGGCCACGGACCTGAGACGTCACCACGTAGGCCCGCGCGCCGGAGGCAGCGAGCAAGTCGGTATCAGACTGCAAGCCAGTCGCGACTTGTCGACGAGTACCGCCATCGCCGATCGCGAACAGGTCCCCTTCGCCGTCGGCGGCGACGAGGTGACCGCCGGAAGCCGCGATCGCGAAGACGTCGGCAGTCGCCCAAACGAGGCTCGCTGCACTGCCGTCGAGCGCACTGCGATGCACCCCGGCCGGATCAGCCCAGTACATCGTGTCGTCGGTGACCACCGCACTGCGCAAATCGGACGCACTCACCGTCGTCGAGCGCGGCGCAGCGCCAGTCTTCAGCCAGATATCCAAGGTTCCGTTTGCGCTCCTGCGCACGACGCCGGCTGGCCCCGGACAACTCCATTCGCCCTCGGTTGACCTGCGGGCTTGCGTCGCGGCGCCGGGAGCTGGCGCGGGTTTCTCGGACGGTCGCGAGCACCCCGTCGACGCACAAAGCACCATGACGATGTAAGAGACCCTCATTCGATGTTCGAAACCACCAGGTCGCCGATTTCGTCGAGGGCCGCCATCGAGTCTATTCTAGTGGACCGCGCCATTTGCGATCATGGGAATCGGGATGCTGGGCGCCTCGGATGATGGGCCGCGACGGCCTGTCGCGCTCTACGCGGCGCGGGAGATGGCGCGGTCGAGCTCGGCGACCATTGCGTCGCCCGACAGCTGATCGGCGGAGGCGCCGTGGGCGTACTTCATGAGGCCGACCTCGTCGTAGCGACGGGCGATGCGCGGCGAGAGCAGGCCAATCTCGCGCAGGTTGGGCACCAGCCGCGAGAACATGGTGTGGCGGAACTCCTCCATGCCAGGGGCGCCGAGGATGAACTCACGCCACGCCGAGCGCGGCAGCGCGCCCGCGAACCACTCCTCGTAGACCTCGTAGCCCATGAAGCGGTTGCGCATGAGCAGCGCGACCTCGAACGTCCAGTCCTCGCGCTCGCGCCGCTCGCGGTCGCCGAGGTGCTTGATGTGCTCGCGCAGCGCGAGCACGCCGTAGTGGACGTGCCGGGCCTCGTCCTGGATCACCATCTTCAAGAGGTGCCGCAGGAGCGGCTCGCGCGTGAGCTTGTAGAGCGTGCCAAAGGCGCCCAGCGCGAGGCCCTCGACCATGATCTGCATGCCGAGGAACTTCATGTCCCACCGGCTGTCGGTCATGAGCGCGTCGATGATGACGAAGAGGTTGTCGTTGATCTGGTAGAGCTTCTCGAGCTTGGTGTCGAGGTAGCGGTGGAAGACCTCGACGTGGCGGGCCTCATCGACGACCTGGGTCGCGCCGTAGAGCTTGCCGTCGAAGAACTGCACCGCCTCGGTGACCTGGGCCGCGGCCATCAGCGCGCCCTGCTCGCCGTGCAGGAACTGCGACAGCATCCACGAGACCATCGACGCCAAGAAGCGGCGCTGCTCGCGGGCGTCGAGGCGGATGCCGTGGGCCTCGAGGATCGTGAAGTCGACGAAGCGCGCCGGGAGGATCGGCACCTCGGGATCGAGCGGATCGACCGAGGTCGACCACGGCAAGAGCGTGGCGCCATCCCACTGCCCGGCCTTGGCGCGATCGTAGAGCTCGCGCATCGCCGGCTGATCCGAGGGATACGTCCAGTCGAAGAACGCGTGGTGGCTGGCCGGAAACGTCGACGGGGTGCCCTGCTTGCCGCGCTGAAACAGCAGGCCGTGCACGCCGGCTGGGCCGAGCGAGCGGGCGACCCGCGGGTCCTTGATGGCGCGGAAGATGTCGACGATCTCGCCGTAGCGGTCGACGGTGTCGCGGACCCGCTTGGGAAGCTTGGCGTAGAGCTCAGGTAGCATCGGAACCTCGCAGTTCGTTGGCAGCGAAGACCGCGCGCACCGCGGCCAGGTGGAAGTGGACCAAGGTCGCGTGGACCACCGGGAGCGCGTGCTCGAGGAGCGGCGCGGCCTCGGCGGCCGAAAGATCGGAGAAGCGCGTCAACAGCAGCGCGGCCTCGGTCGCGACCAAGCGCTCGGTGGCCTCGGCGAAGATCGCCAGATCGTCGACGGAGAACCCGCGCTCCGTGGTGAAGCCGAGGGCGCGCCACTGGGCCCACAGCGCCAGCAGGCGCTCGGCGTCGGCCGGCAGCTCGCGGCGCGCGCCGGTCCCACGCACGGGCAGGTAGCCCAGCTCGATCAGGCGCTCGACGTCGTCGCGATCGAGCGGGGTGCGGGCCAGCGCGTCGCTGAGCAGCACCGTGCGCCGGGCCGAGGGGCGGAGCTCGGCGGGCAGGCGGGTCGCGATCTCGGCGAGGAGTCGCTGCTGGCTGGGCGGCAGCGCGGCGGTGTCGCCGGCCAGGAGCGCGCGGATCGCCCGCAGCGGCAAGAACCGCTCCTCTTGCAGGCGGCGGATCAGCTCGAGGCGCTCGACGTGCGCCGGCCCGTACCAGGCCATGTTGGGCCCGGACTTCTCGCCCTCGTCGAGGACGCCGCTGTGGATGTAGAAGTGGATGGCCTGGCGCGACAGGCCGGTGGCCGCGCACAGGTCCTTCATGCGCAGCCTCACGTCACCTCGATCGTGCACGGCGAGGTCGGCCGCGCGACGCAGGCCAGGATGACGCCGCGCCCGCGCTCGGCCGGCGTGAGGCAGCTCGGCTCGTCGAGGACGACGTCGCCCGAGACCAGCGTGACCGCGCACGCGCCGCAGCCACCCATCGCGCACGACAGCTTCATCGGCACGCCGGCGGCCAGGCCCGCCTCGAGGATGGTCTCGCCGGCGCGCACGACCACGTCGAGGGTGCGGGCGCCGAGGCGGATCGTGACCGGCTGGGGCGTGAGGGGCGCGGCGGCACGGGCCGGCGCGAAGAAGCGCTCCTCGCGGATCTGGGCGGCCGCGACGCGGCGGCCGGTGAGCGCGACGCGAGCGGCGGCCATCATCGGCGTCGGGCCGCACAGCAGGTAGTGGGCGTCGGCGGGCGGTGCGATCGCGTCGAGCTGCGCGGCGATGGTCATGGCGTCGAGCCCGGTGGCGCCCAGGACGTGATGGATCGCGAGGCGGTCGGGATGCGCGGCGGCCAGCCCGGCCAGGGCGTCGGCGAAGATGATCGCGGCCCGATCGCGGTTGCCGTACACGATCGCGAGGCGGGTGTCGGGCGTGGCGAGGACCGCGCGCGCGATCGCCATGATCGGCGTGATGCCGCTGCCGCCGGCGATCGCGACCAGCACGCGGGCATCGGGCGGATGGGCGAAGTCGCCCGACGGGCCGAGCACGCCAAAGGTGGAGCCGGACGCGGCTCGCTCGACCAGGAACGTCGAGGCCCGACCACCGGCGACCCGCTTGACCGTGATGGTCGCGGTGTCGGTGGTGCGCGAATCGGACGAGGCGGAGTACGCGCGGCGCACTCGCTCGCCATCGATGACCAGCTCGATCGTGAAGAACTGACCGGGCGTGAAGGCGAGTGAAGCGCCGGCGGGATCGCGGAACGTCACGCTCACCGCGTCGGCGGTCTCGCGCACGACCTGCGTCACCACCACGGTGCGCGCCTGGCCGGCGCGGGGCGCCAGCGCGGCAGCTGCGGGCTCGGCGCGTCGCGTCCGCGTCCGCGTTCGCGCGATCAGCGGCGGCGGCGTCTTGCCCAACAAGCCCCGCGCGAGCATCCGCAGATCGGCAGCGAGTGTCATGCCCCCGATGATGCCGCCGTCGTGGGCTAAGTGTCAAGTGGCACTTTACACACCGCCAGGGTGAGCTGACGATCGGATGGACGCGATCGCGGACGCGCTGGTAGCCGCGGGCGCGACGCCGCCGCCGGTCGTGCTCGACGTCCTCGACGCGATCGAGCGCGCCGTGCTCGGCGAGGCGCCGCTGTTCCGGGCGCTGCTTCGGCCGTAAGGTCGGGTCGCCCATGACGGTTCCGCCCCAGCCGCGCCGGACCACCGCGCGCCGCATCGTCGTGGCCTTCGCGGCGATCCTCACGCTGTTCGCGCTGGCGCTCGCGGTGATGATCATCGCGCTGGCCCGGATCGCGGAGGCCGAGCGCGAGGTCGCGCGCCTCGATCACGCCAAGCACGCCGGCCACCAGGCCGCCGCGCTGGCGCGCGAGCAGTACATCCATCAGGCCCACACGCTGCTCGAGTGGAACGACTCACACCTCCCGCACTACGAGCAGGTCGCGATCGCGGCGCGCGCTGCGACCGCGCACCTGCGCAGCCAGGTCACGACCCCGGAGGGGCGGGCGCGCGCCGACAAGATCGAGGCCCTGGTCGAGGACAGCGATCGGCAGTTTCGCGAGCTCGTGCTGCCGGCGATCCGCACCGGCGATCGGAGCCGGCTCACCGCGCTCCACGAGCTGACCGAGCAGCCGGTCCAGCAGGTGGTCGCGCTCAACGAGGAGCTGAACCGCTCGATCGAGGCGAGCAGCGACGCCGCCCAGCGCCGGGCCGAGGCGATCCGATCGCGCGCGCGCCTGGCCGTGATCGGCTGCTTCGCGCTGGCGATCCTGCTCGCCACCGCGGTCGGCTTGTACCTGATGCGCTCGATCTCGGGGCCGGTGGCGGCGCTGCGCGCGGGGGCGCGGCGGATCGGCGCGGGTGATCTAGGCGCGCGCATCGGCCTCGACGGCGACGACGAGCTGGCCGAGCTAGCCCGGGTGTTCGATCAGATGGCCGAGGATCTCGGCCGCCACCAGGGCGAGGCGCTCGAAGCCCACCGCCTGGCGTCGATCGGCCAGGTCGCGTCGGGCATCGCCCACGAGCTCAACAACCCGCTCGGCGTGATCCTCGGCTACCTGCGGCTGGTGCGGCGCGAGCCCGAGCTGGGCGAGCGCGAGGAGCTCCGCATCATCGAGGCCGAGGTCCACCAATGTCAGGTGATCGTCGCCGGCCTGCTGGATCTGGCACGCCCGGTCCGCCTGCAGCTCGACCGGGTCGACGTCGCCGACGTGGTCCGCGATGCGGTCGCGCGGCTGGAGGAGAGCGGCACGGCCGACGGTGTCAGCGTCCACGTTCATGTCGAGGGGTCGCTGGACATCACCGCCGACGAGAGCAAGCTGCGCCAGGTGATCTCGAACCTGATCGGCAACGCGCTCGAGGCGGTCCGCGATCCGGCGGCGCGCGGGTCGGCGATCGAGATCAAGTGCGCCGCCGACGCGGCCCGGGTGTCGGTACACGTCGACGACGCCGGCCCCGGCATCGCGGCCGAGGCGCTGCCGCGACTGTTCGAGCCCTTCTTCACCACCCGGGCCCGTGGCCACGGGCTCGGCCTCGCGATCGCGCGCTCGCTGGCGCGGGCCCACGGCGGCGACGTCGAGCTGACCGCCCGCGCGGCCGGCGGCACCCGGGCCACGCTGTGGATCCCCCGGCATGGGGTCCCCGCATGACGATCGCGCGGGTCCTGGTCGTCGACGACAAGGAGAACTTCACCAAGCTGTTCCGGCGCATCCTCCCGGCCGAGCGCTTCGACGTGACCACCGCCGGCGACGGCGCGCGCGCCCTGGCGCTGCTGGCGGCCGGCGACTTCGACGTCGTGGTCACCGACATCCGCATGCCGGGCGCCGATGGGCTCGCCGTGCTCGCCGAGGCGCGCGCCCGCGATCCCGACGTCGAGGTGATCCTGATGACCGCCTTCGCGACGGTGCCGGCCGCGGTCGAGGCGATGCGCCAGGGCGCCTACGACTACCTGGCCAAGCCGTTCGAGCCCGACGAGGCGCTCCTGATCGTCGATCGCGCGGTCGAGCGGCGCCGGCTGCGCCACCAGGCCCGCGATCTGCGGCGCGCGCTCGCCGGGTTCCAGCGGATCGACAACCTGGTCGCGCGCAGCCCGGCCATGGCGCCGGTGCTGGGCCTGATCCCGCGCGCCGCCGCGAGCGTGGCGACCGTGCTCATCACCGGCGAGAGCGGGACCGGCAAGGAGGTCGTCGCGCGCGCGATCCACACCTCGGGCGAGCGGTCCGGCGCCCGCTTCGTCGCGGTCAACTGCGGCGCGCTGCCGGAGCCGCTGCTCGAGAGCGAGCTGTTCGGCCACGTCAAGGGCAGCTTCACCGGCGCCACGATGGATCACCGCGGGCTGTTCGAGGAGGCCGAGGGCGGCACCCTCTTCCTCGACGAGATCGCCGAGCTGCCCACGTCGATGCAGGTGAAGCTCAACCGCGCGCTGCAGGAGCGGACGGTGCGGCGGGTCGGCGCATCGAGCGAGCGCGCCGTCGACGTCCGCATCATCGCCGCGACCAACGTCGATCTGCGCGCGCGGGTCGCGGCGGGTCAGTTCCGGGAGGATCTGTTCTATCGGATCAACGTCCTCCACCTGACGCTGCCGCCGCTGCGCGAGCGCACCGAGGATATCCCCGCGCTCGCCGCGTTCTTGCTCGATCGCCACGGCGCGCGGCGCGACCGTCGGCCGCAGCCGAGCGTCAGCGAGGGGGTTGCTGGCGGCCGAGGCCTCCAGGGCTTCACTCCCGAGGCGCTGTCGGCGCTCGTCCAGTACCGCTGGCCCGGCAACGTCCGAGAGCTCGAGAACGCGGTCGAACGCGCGGTCGCGGTCACCGACGGGCCGCGCATCGAGCTCGAGGCGCTCCCGGACGAGGTCGCCGCGGTGCTGCGCCCTCGCCTGACCCGCGGCACCGAGACCATGCTCACCTACCGCGAGGTCGTCGACCTCGCCCGCGATCGCGCGTCGCGCGAGTACCTGATCGCGCTCATGCGCGAGCTGGGCGGCAACGTCACCGAGGCGGCGCGCCGGGCCGGCATGGAGCGGGAGAGCCTGCACCGGTTGCTCAAGCGGTATGGCGTCCGCTCCGAAGACTTCAAGGCGAAGGCGTGAGCGCGGTTGCCGCGCTGAGTCCGTCGGAGGACGCCGCCTCCTCGGAGAAGGCGGAAGCTTCAGCGGCCCTTGGGGTACTCGCCGGGTGTGCGATCGAACTTCGCGAGGCACTCCTTCGAGCAGAAGGAGAACGTGTGGCCCGCGGCCTCCCGCGTGCCCGCCGCGTGCTCGGGGTCGATCTTCATGCCGCACACGGGGTCTGTCGATGAGGTCTCTTGCATGGCCGGGATCGATGCATCGCATGGGCCACAACCGGTGACCGCCTGTGGAGTCATTGCCGCCCGTCAGCGAGGCGTGCCCCGGTCGAGTGCTGGGCGATAGCGCACGGTGAGGGTCTTCGCGCAGCGCCTGCCGCCGCTCATTCGTGATCGCCCATCATCGGGCACGACCCGCTCGCCATGTGCTCGGCGTGCATGCGCAGCTGGCCCTGCAGCGTGGCGACGTCGGCGGGCGCCGCGATGAAGCTCAGGCGTGCACCACCCTCGAGGTCCTCGGCCACGGCCTTGCTGTGGACGCTGATCATCATGCCGGCCATCTTCGAGTGGTCCATGCCCGCCATGTCGCCGCCGGCCATCTTCGAGTGGTCCATGCCCGCCATGTCGCCGCCGCCCATCTTCGAGTGGTCCATGCCGGCCATGTCGCCGCCGGCCATCTTCGAGTGGTCCATGCCGGCCATGTCGCCGCTCGGCTCATCGCCAGTAGGGAGCGCGCCCATCGCGGCGTGGTGTTCGTTGTGCATCTTCGCCATCGCGTCGACGCGCTTGCGGACCTCCGCCGCGTCACCGGTGGTGACGAACACCAGCGCGCCGCCGGTGGCGGTGTCCTCGGCGTTGACCGACGTGCCGGGGACCGCGGCCGGGCACATCGGCATCGCCATCTTCTCGCCCGGCGGCGTGGTGGGCTTGGCGGCCGACGAGCCGCCGCAGGCGGTGGCTGCGACGGTCGCGGCCGAGAGCAGGAGGGAAGTCAGGATCGATTGGAGTCGCATGATGGTTCCTTGATTTCAGACGGTGGCGCGCCGCAGGCGCAGCGCGTTGCCGATCACAGATACCGAGCTGAGGCTCATCGCCAGCGCGGCGATCATCGGGCTCAGTAGCCATCCGGTGACCGGGTAGAGCACGCCCGCCGCGAGCGGAATCCCGGCGGCGTTGTAGACGAAGGCGAAGAACAGGTTCTGCTTGATGTTGCGCATGGTGGCCTGGCTGAGCAGGACCGCGCGGGCGATCACGCGTAGATCGCCGCGCACCAGCGTCACGCCCGCGCTCTCGATCGCGACGTCGGTGCCAGTGCCCATGGCGATGCCGACGTCGGCCTTGGCCAGCGCCGGCGCGTCGTTGATGCCATCGCCCGCCATCGCGACCACGTGGCCTTGGGCCTGGGCCGCCGCGACCGCCGCGACCTTGTCGGCTGGCTGCACGTCGGCCACCACCTCGTCGATGCCGAGCTTCTTGGCCACCACCTCGGCGGTCCGTCGATTGTCGCCGGTGACCATCACCACGCGAATGCCGGCGGCGCGCAGCGCGCGCAGCGACTCGGCGGTCGACGCCTTGATCGGATCGGCGACCGCGACCAAGCCGATCGCGTGCCCGTCGGCCGCAACGTACATGACGGTCTTGCCGTCGGCGCGAAGGTCGTCGGCACGCGCGGCGAGCGGCGCGGCGTCGATCTTCAGCTCCTCCATGTGGGCCAGGTTGCCGAGCGCGACTCGCACACCCTCGATGGTCGCGGCCACGCCCTTGCCGGTGGTGGAGGTGAAGTCCTGGGTCGGCGGCAGCGCGATCGAACGCTGCTCGGCGCCGGTGACGATGGCCTGAGCCAGCGGGTGTTCGCTCCCGCGCTCGACCGCGGCGGCGAGGCGGAGCACGCGCGTCTCGTCGCCGTCGACGGCGAAGGTGTCGGTCAACGCCGGCTTGCCCTCGGTCAGCGTGCCGGTCTTGTCGACAAACAGGGTGTCAACCTCGCGCAGCCGCTCGACCGCGCCGGCATCGCGGAACAGCACCCCGAGCGACGCACCACGACCGACCGCGACCATGATCGTGATCGGGGTCGCCAGCCCCAGCGCGCAGGGACACGCGATGATGAGCACCGCGACCGCGTTGATGAGCCCGTTGGCGAGACGCGGCGCCGGACCCAGCGTTGCCCAGGCCGCGAACGCGATCAGCGCGACCGCGAGGACGACCGGCACGAAGTAGCCGGCGACGCGATCGGCGAGCTTCTGGATCGGCGCGCGGCTGCGCTGGGCTTGCGCCACCAGATCGACGATGCGCGACAGCATCGTGTCGGTGCCGACCGCGTCGGCGCGCATCACGAACCCGCCGGCGCCGTTGACGGTCGCACCGATCACACGGTCGCCGACGCCCTTGGCCACCGGGATCGGCTCGCCGGTCAACATCGACTCGTCGATCGAGCTCGAGCCCTCTTCGATGGCGCCGTCGACCGGGACCTTCTCGCCCGGTCGGACCCGCAGGCGATCGCCCTTCCGGACCTCGGTGAGCTCGACGTCGACCTCACGCCCATCGGCCTCGATGCGGCGCGCCTGCTTGGCGGCGAGTCCGATCAGCGCCGCCAGCGCACCGCTGGTCCGCCCGCGCGCCCGCAGCTCGAGGACCTGCCCGAGCAGCACCAGCGTCGTGATCACCGCGGCGGCCTCGAAGTACAGCGCGACCTCGCCGTGGGCCCGGAAGCTGTCGGGGAAGATGCCCGGCACCAGCACGGCGACGACGCTGTAGCCGTAGGCCACTGCGATCCCGAGGCCGATCAGCGTCCACATGTTGAGGCTGCGGTGGCGCAGCGAGGCGACGAACCGGACGAAGAACGGCCAGGCGGCCCACAGGCAGACCGGCGTCGCGAGCGCCAGCTCGGCGTAGGCCCGGGCTCGCCCGACCAGCGGGATCTCGAGGCCGGCCATCCCCCCCATCGTCGCGATCAGGAGCGGCGCCGATAGCGCCACGGCGATCCAGAACCGCCGCGTCATGTCGCGCAGCTCGTGATCGTCGGCGGTCGCGCCGGCAACCGGCCGGACCCGCTCGAGCGCCATCCCGCACTTGGGGCAGTTCCCCGGACGATCCGAACGCACCTCGGGGTGCATCGGGCAGGTGTAGTCACCGCGCGTGCTCGCACTCGTGCTCACGGGAGGTGGCAGCTCGGACATACGGCCTTGCGCAGCAATCTTCACGCCACGAGACACCCCTTGTTGGTGAGCGTGGGTGGCGTACCCGTGTGATGCTTCGCGTTACACGTGGCGCTACCGCTCGTCGATCGGTGGTGCCGGCGCGAGGCCCGGCGCGACGTCGACGACGAAGCTCGCGATCAGGGTCGCGCCGCCCGGCCGGAGCTCGGCCCAGACCTTGTAGCGCCCTGGCTTGGGAAAGACGGTGTGGAACTCGACCTTCGGTGCGTCGGCGGCGCCCATCGGATGGCTGTGCAGGAACGTCGTGGAGTCCTCACCGATGATCACGCAGTGACCGCGCGCGCCGAGGTAGTTGCGCAGGTCGGTGACCAGCGCGCCGTGCGCGCGGACCTCGAAGCCCAGCATCGCCGCGCCGCCGGCGATCAGCGGCGCGGCGCTCGACAGCGTGACCTCGAAGTCCCCGAAGGTCGCGTGGCTGGGGAGTGGGGCCGAGACCAGCGCGGTCGCGGCGGGCGCGGTCCCTGCGACCGTGATGGGCGTGCGCGCGATCGCCTGCGCACCGCCTTCGGGCGTGAAGTCGCCGAACAGGAGGTAGTCGCCGGGCGCCGGGAACGTGACGTCGAGGAGCAGGCGGCCGTCGGGCTGCTGCACCGGGTGCTGGTGCGCGAAGAACGCCAGGTCCTTCGACACGATGATGAGGTGAAGGAGCTTCTCGTGGGCGACGGTCAGTTTGCCGACGCGGGAGCCGTCGGGCGCGAGCAGCTCGAACGTCATCGCGGCGGGCGTGCCGGCCTCGATCGGCGTGGCCGGCGATGCGGTCATGCGGTACGGGCCGACCGCCACCGGCGCGTGGTCCAGGCCGGCGTGGCCGGCGTGATCGTCGGTGACCGCGGTCTCCGCGGCGGGTGGCTTGCGGGCGCGGTCGTCGCACGCGGCGAGCGCGAGCCCGCACAGGATGGGAAGGATGAGCTGCTTCATGGGGGCTCCGTCGCGGGTCAGTGGTCGTGGTGCTCGCCGTGGCCCGCGGGCGGGTGGGCGGCATCGTAGGCATCGGCCCAGGCGGCGATCAGCGCCAGGTCGTCGCCCTTGACCGCACCGGGCTTGTCAGACGGCATGGTCGGCTTGCCGCCGCTGATGCCGAGGACCTCCCGCATCACGTGGGTGATCTCGGCGGTGTGGTGGCCGCCGAACGGATACGACGTCAGATCGAAGTGCTCGAGCTTCTTCGCCGTGGCCTTCTTGCCGCCCTGCTGGTGACAGCCCGCGCAGTACTTCGCCAAGACCGGCTTCGCCTGCTGGTACGCGGCGGTTTCGGCGGCGACCCGCCCAGCCTGCGCCGCGGCCTCGTCAGCGGCGGGATCCTCGTGGTCGGCGACGGCGTGGTCGGCGTGGTGGTCGGCGGCGTGATCGTGACCTGCGTCGGTCATGCCGCCCAAGTCGTGCTCACTCATCGCGCACGATCCCGTCGACAGGTGCTCGCGGTGGGCGCGCAGCTCGTCCTGTAGCGTCGCGACGTCGTCGGGGCCCACGACGAAGGTCAGGCGCGCGCCGCCCTCGACGTCCTCGGCCACCACCTTGCTGTGGACGCTGATCATCATCATGCCGGCCATCTTCGAGTGATCCATGCCGGCCAGGTCGCTGCCGGCCTCGTCACCGGTCGGCAGCGGACCCATCGCAGCGTGGTGCTCGTTGTGCATCGCCGCCATCGCGGCGACGCGCTTGCGGAGCTCGGCGGCATCCCCGGTGGTGACGAAGACCAGCGCCCCGCCGGTGGCGGTGTCCTCGGCGGCCACCGAGGTGCCGGGCACCTCGACGGGGCACCTCGGATCGCCGGCGGCGTTCTGGTCGTGGGCGGGCGCCGTCGGCTTGGCGGACGACGAGCCGCCGCAGGCAGCCGCTGCGAGCGCACCGGCCAGGAGCAAGGAACTGGTGAGGATCGAAGGCGTGCGCATGAGGCACTGTGTCAGCAAGCGCCAGGCCACCGTGCGCACGCCCTTTTTGCGCCTCCCGCCACGGACGGTGTGACGGTCCCGGTTACAGGTCACCCGACCGATCACGTCACGGCGGGCGTGTGAGGTGCAGATCGCGTTGCGCAGCACCGTGTCGAACCAGCCGATCGCGGTCTCGCGCACGGTGTCGAGCGTGGCGATGATCTTCACGAACGCGGTCTGCAAGATCTCCTCGGCGATCTCGCGGCTACCCACGCGCTCGATCGGCGCGCTCGTACTGCTCGTGTCAAGTGTCATTTTACGCGCCGGTGGGCCCCGCGCGGCTCGCTGAGCCAGACCCGCGTGCGCCAGGCCGCGCGGATGCCATCATCGCACCCACAACATGTCGATCTATGGACTCTTCGCTCGCAAAGGACCCAGCGGTTTCAGTTACCGCTCCACCGCGGAACAGGTTACGGAGGGCGTGTCGCTCGCCGGCAAGACCGTGTTGCTGACCGGCTGCAACACGGGGCTCGGGCTCGAGGCGATGCGCGTGTTGGTGCTACGCGGTGCCAAGGTGTTCGGCGCCGCGCGCTCGCTCGACAAGGCCGAGCCGGCCTGCGCCAGGGTCGGTGGCGAGACGGTGCCGCTTGCGTGCGAGCTGTCGGAGCCGTCCAGCGTGCGAGCGTGCGTCGAGGCGGTGAACCGTACCGGCGTCGAGCTCGACGCGATCATCTGCAACGCCGGGATCATGGCGCTGCCGCGGCTCGAGACCAAGCACGGGTACGAGCTGCAGTTCTTCACCAACCACATCGGCCACTTCATCCTGGTCACCGGGCTGCTCGATCAGCTCAGTCCGAGCGCGCGCGTGGTCATGGTGAGCAGCGACCTGCACAAGATGGCGCCGAAGGTCGGGATCGAGCTCGACAACCTCGATGGGGCCAAGGGCTACCGCCCGTGGCGCAACTACGGGCAGTCCAAGCTCGCCAACATCTTGTTCGCCAAGCAGCTTGCGCATCGCTTCGCGGGCACCGCGCGGACCGCCAACGCCGTGCATCCGGGGGTGATCGCCACCAGCCTGAACCGCCACATGAATCCGATCGTGTCGGCGCTGCAACGCGTCGCCGCGCCGTTGTTCCTCAAGAGCATCCCGCAAGGCGCGGCGACCGAGGTCTTCGTCGCGACCCACCCGAGCGTGGCCGGCGTGTCGGGCCAGTACTTTGCCGATTGCAACGTGGCGGCGCCCAGCGCGCTTGCCAAGGATGCCGGGCTCGCCGGACGGCTGTGGAACGTCTCCGAGCGCATCGTCGCGGAGGTGACTGCGTAGCGCAGACCAGCGTGGGCACACGACGCTTGCGCCAGGCCTGTGCGTGACGCGCGGAAGGTTCAGCGGACCGGCTCGTGCTCGGGCGGCTTGGCGCGCTGGGTGCGGTAGATCTTGCGCAGCGCGATCGTCTCGTGCTGCGCGAAGATGACGTGGTCCTCGCCGTCTTGCGCGACGATCTCCTTCACGTGGTCCTCGAAGGTGTGGTTGTTGTCGAGCACGACGATGACCGTGAGGTGCTTGAGGATGGCCTCCTCGAGCATGTCGATGATGTCGCCGCGATCCAGCTGGTGGCTCCTGCGCCACCTTTGGCCGGACTGGCGGCGCATGCAACGGCGATCGTCTAACCTTTGGCGATGCGGCGTCGCGCGTGGCTGCAAGGGACGACCGCGCTGGGCGCGATCGCGGCGAGCGGGCTCGGCCTGGGCACCACCGGCTGCGGCGACCCCGGCGCGGCCACGGCGCTGGTGCTCGACGTCGAGCCGACCCGCGCGCTGATCGTGGCGTGGTCGGCGACCGCGCGGGGCGCGACCGCGACGCTGACCGCCGCTGGCGTGGCCGTGGGCCACTGGGACCTCGAGCTGGGCGACGACGGCACCGGCTGGGTCGACGTCACCGGCCTCGCGCCGGCCACCGCGTACGTCGCGCGCATCGCCACCGTCGACGGCTACCAGCTCGGCGACTTCGCGTTCACCACCGCGCCGGTCGACGACGAGGCCCGCGCGGTGCGCATCGCGGTCAGCGCCGACGTCGACGAGTCCGACGACTACGCCTCACCGATCTTCACGACCGCGGCCCGGGACGCGCCCGACCTGTTCGTGTCGCTCGGCGACTGGCCCTATGCCGACAACGGCCCGTCGGCCATCACCCGCGCCGACTACCACGCCAAGCAGGTGCTCACCCGCCTCGCGCCGCGGGTGCAGCCCTGGCTGCGCGCCAGCTCGTTCCGCGCGATCTACGACGACCACGAGTTCGCCAACGACTGGGACGGCGCCGCCCGGGCCGCCGATCCGGCCCGCCACCAGGCCGCGCTCACCGCGTGGGACGCCTGGTTTCCGCGCCGCGCACCCGGGCCGCGCTACCAGCGCTGGCGTTGGGGCGCGTTGGTCGAGTGCTTCCTTCTTGATTGCCGCGCCTATCGCAGCGCCAACGACGCCCCCGACCTCAACGGCAAGACCCTGTTGGGCGCGACCCAGCTGGCCTGGCTGCTCGACGGGCTCGCGACCTCGACGGCGACCTTCGTCGTGGTCTTCACGACCGTGCCGCTCGACTACGGCCACGTCGGCGATCACTGGTCGAGCTTCACCCACGAGCGCGCGATTGTGTTCGACGCGGTGCGCGCGCTGGCGCGACCGGTGCTGTTCGTGTCCGGCGATCAGCACTGGTTCGCCGCCCACGTCCACGCCGGCGGCATCCGCGAGTTTCAGACCGGGCCGCTCGCGCGCGGCCTCATCGTGCCGCCTGCTGATCCGCCGCCTGGCGTGCTCACGCGAGTCTCGCAGTACAACTACGGCGTCCTCGAGATCGACGCTACGCCCCGCCTGGTGTTCCGCGCGGTCGGCGCCGATGGCACCACGCTCTACCGCGAGGAGTTTTCGCCGGCCGACCTGACGCCGCTCAGTCGCCGATCCGCCACACCGACGCCGCGGTGACGCCGTCGCCGACGACCGCGTAGACCACGCCGCCGATCGACTGCGCCGACAAGATCCGGGTCCGCGCGGCGCTGCCTAGGCCAGCGGTGCCGACCTGCTCGAAGCCGGCCGCGGTCGGTGCCGCGAGCGCGGTGCGATGGAGCTGCAGCCCGGTCGTCGCGTTGTCGAACCCGACGTAGAGGTAGCTCGCGGTGGCGACCACCATCGAGATCGACGCGTTGCTGGTGGCGCCGAGCTGGGTGAGCGCCAGGTTGCCGCTGGTATTGGCGGCGACGAGCGTCCAGTCGCCGGGATCGCAGCCGGCGGCATCGCCGGTGGTGGCTGGTGAGCACGCCCACAGCTGCGGGCCCGACGTGGTGTTGCGGCCCGCGAAGAGTCGGCCGCTGAACGTCGCGAACTGCGGCACCGCCTTGTCGGCCGGTGTGAGGTCCGCGGTCTTCGCGGTCGAGCGGGAGACCAGGCTCCAGTGCGCGATCGCGCTCGGCGTGCACGGGGCCCAGTCGTTCGGGTTGGAGCCGTACGGGCGCGGGGTCGTCGTCGTCGAGCGCCAGCACCCGCCGGCGTTGGCGATGTAGAGCCGCGAGCCGAAATCGGTGATCGAGTCGATCATCGACGTGGAGCCGGCGGAGAGGTTGCCCATGCCGTCGGCATCGAGATCGACGGCGTCGATCCCGGCGACCGCGTCGAGCCCGGCGGCGCGCGGGGCGCTGACCAGCGCGACGAGGTAGGGCCGGTTGCCACCGGTGTCGGGAAAGCCGAGGTAGAGCCGGTTGCCGAACCCGTGCATCGCCGAGAGGCCCTTGGTCTGGCCGCCCAGCAGGTCGTGCAGATCGACGTACGAGAACGCCAGCGTGGTGCCGAGGCTGCTCGAGGCGTAGACGTAGTCGAGGTTGCCGCTGGAGCGCGCGCCGCCCGCGATGAGCCACTCGGTGCCGCCCATCGTGCCGGCGGCAAACAGCCCGCGGCCATCCTCGTTGTCGGGGCCGCAGGCCGCGGTGCTGGCCGCACAGCCGGTGGCGCCCAGGGACGGATACGGCGGGCTCGACGAGTTGCTGCTGCTGTTGCCGGTGCTGTCACGCGAGAACCCGAAGCGGACGCTCTCACCGCCGCTGCCGTCGAGGGCGAACCGGACCGCGCCGGTGCCGGTGCGGTTGGGACCGAGATAGACCCGGCCGGCGTAGCCAAAGACGTACGTGAACGGCGTGCCGTCGGCGAACGGATCGGTCGCGACCATCCCGAGCTCGAGCACGGTCATGGTGGCGGTGGCGAGCGGTGTGGTGATCGCGACGCCGCTGATCCCGTCGACGCCAGCCGCGGTTCCGGAGAACGTCAGCGCCCCGGCCGTGGTCGTGCGATAGCTCCAGCCGAACGTGGCCTGGGCGCCGCCGGCGATAGTGGCGCTCGCCGGGGTCGGCCCGCTGACTCGCACCGCGCCGCCGCCGGTGAGCATCAGCGCGGCGGGCGCCACCAGCTCGGCCGGCGCTTGGCCACTGTTGGCGACGGTCATCACGACCGCGACGGTCGCGCCGATCCACGCCGATGCCGGCGCGGCGAGCGTGGCGACCAGCGCGGCCGGGGTGTCGATCGCGCTCGACGCGGCCGCGACGTCGGCGGTGACGGTGGTGCCCCACGCGGCGTCGAGGCCAGACGCCGAGCCCGACAGGCTGGCCGGTCCCGACGCGGTGGCCTGGTAGGTCCACTCGAAGACCGCGGCGCCCCCGACCGCCACGTCGACGGTGGCCGGGCTGGGGCCGGCGATGCGGACCAGCCCGCCGGCCGAGGTCAGCGCGCCGGGCGCCACCGCGAGCGTGTCGGCGACGCCGTCGCTCCGCACCGTGAGGCGAGCGGTGACGAGCTGACCAACGACCGCGCGCGCCGGCAACGCGAGCGTGGCGCTGAGGTGCGCGGCGCCCTGCACGGTGACGTCGCCCGACGGCGCGCTGGGGCCGTGGCTGCTGGTGACCGCGACGCGGCCGACCCCGGCGCGCACCGGCGTGAACAGCCCGGTGTCGGCGGCGAGCGCGCGGATCGGGCCGCGCTCGATCGACCAGGTCAGCGTGCCGAGGTCGGTGGTCAGATTGCCGTCAGCGTCGGTCGCGGTCGCGGCGAAGGCGATCGGCGCGTCGCCGGCGTCGCAGATGAGCGTCGGCGGGACGACCGCGAGGGCCGCGGCGCGACCGGGGACGATCGTGACCGGACCGCTGATCGCCGACCCGCCGTGCGAGCTGACCACGGCGATCGCGCCGAGGCCGGCGCCCTGGGGATCGAGGACGCCGGCGGCGTCGAGGCGCCCGATCGGGCCGCTCGCGACCGACCAGGTCAGGGTGCCGAGATCGGCGGTCGGGTTGCCGTCAGCGTCGAGGCCGGTGGCGGCGAAGGCGATCGGCGCATCGTCGGCCGAGCCGATGAGCGTGGCCGGCGTGATGGCGAGCGTGGCGGCGCGGCCCGGGGCCACGGTGATCGTGCCGGTGGACGCCACGCCCAGCGCGGGATCGCTCGCGGTCACGGTGCCGACCCCTGGTCGCACGGGATCGAGGGCCTCGACCGGGCCGATCGCCGAGCCGAGCGTGCCGAGCGCGCTGGTCACCGCCCACGCCACCGGCGCCGGGCCGACGAGGTTGTCGAAGCGGTCGCGCTGCTCGGCGCGCACCACCAGCACGTCGTCGGTCGTCATCGCGACGTCGCCGATGGAGGCGCCGGTGCCGTCGACGATCTCGAGCCGGGCCGCCGCACCCGCGACCACGGTGAGCGGCCCGGTGACCGCGTCGCCCGCGGTGGGGTGGCTGGCATGGACCCGCGCGGTGCCGGGGTGCTGCGCCGCCAGCGTGGTCGTCGACGAGGGACCGGCTGGGTCGAGGAGGCCGAGCGCGCCGTCGAGGGTCCAGGTCGCCGCGACCTCGGCCACGAAGACCCCGTCGCGACGCACCACGGCGTGCAGCGCGAGCGCGTCGCCGGCGATCACGGTCCGCGCGTCGACGACGTGGCCGGCGCCGGCGGGCGCGTCCTCGATCGTGAGCGGCAGGCCGACCGGATCGTCGACGACGGTCAGCGCATCCGCGGCGCGGACCTGGGCGCCGCCACCGGTGGTGACGACGAGGTCGTAGACCCCGGCCAACGTGCCCGCCGGGATGCGCACGTCGAGCGCGGTGGCGTCGAGACGCGTGACGTCGGCCAGCACCGTGTCGTCGAGGGCGACCGTGATCGCGCCGGTCACGTCGACGGCGCTGCCGCCGAGATCGGCGCGAGCGTCGAGGTAGAAGTTGCGGCCCTCGACGCGGACCATGGTGTCGACGAGGTTGCTCACCTGCGCCGGCGCGATCCGCTCGACGGTCGGCGCGCCGGTGCCACCGCCGCACGCGGATAGCAAGGCGACCGCCACCAGCAGGTCAGAACGCAAGGCGATACCCGCCGGTCACGGCGAGCCCCCCGACCGGGCCGTAGGCGGCGCCGCGGGCGGTGGCGTGAAGGTACCCGAGCTCGAGCACGGCCCGTCCCGGACCGACGCCGGCCGCGCCGCCGCCGAGCACGCCGAGCGCGGGCCGCAGCAACCGGTCGACGGTGTCGCCCGACGACGCCGACGAGACCATGGTCTGGCCGAGCACCGCGCCGGCGGTGGCGCCGACGTACAGCCGCGACCGCACCAGGTCGAACGTCAGCTGCGCGAGGACCGGGACCGCGTGGACCGCCACCGCGACCTCCTCGCCACCGGTCGCCATCGCGGTGTCGGTGCTGGTGTAGTAGCGGATGGCGACGCCGGCGTGGAGGCGCGGGCTCAGCACGCGCGCGGTGAGCCCGACGCCGATGACGGGCGCCGCGATCCGGGCGAGGTTGGTGACGTAGCCAGCCTGGAACTCGAGGGCGTAGCGGCGCTGCGGTCCGACGATCGCGATCGGCAGCGGGACCAGCGCGACCTCGGTGCGCTCGACGATCGCGCCGACCCGGGCGGTCAAGATCGCGACGCCGCCGCCGCGTCCGGGCGCGGTCCAGGTCGCGACGACGCGCTCCGATCCGAGGGCGCGCACCCCGCGGACCGTGCCCCGATCGGCGGTCAGCGTGACGAGCGGTGACGCTGGGGGCCGCCGGCCCTCGAAGCCCAGGACGAGCTCGACCGCGATGGTCTCGCCGGCGCGGATGCCGGTGGCTCGGGCCGGCGTGACGGTCAGCGCGCGGGGCGCTTCGCCGGATAACGCGGTCGCGCAAGTAGACGGCACGGCGCCGCCGATCGTGGCGCCGAGGGTGACCTCGAGACGATCGGTCTGAGCCGGCGGCGTGAGCGCGGCGCGATACACGCCGGGTCCGGCGGCCGTCGCATCGCCGAGCTGGCCGGTCGAGGTCCGCAGGGCGAGGGTCGCGCGCGAGTCGGGCCGGCCGCTGGCGTCGGCGACCACGAGCGTCAGGTGTTCGGCGCCGCGCGGGCAGATCGCCAGCACCCGCTCGAGGTCCGGCACGCCGAGCGGCAAGATGCGCCGGGTGGTGCGACCGGCGCCATCGACCGCGACCATCTCGGCCTGGGTCACGCCCGGAGGCACCCGCACCGGGACCAAGCTCTCCTCGCGGGCGCGCAGCTGGAACGGGCCGTGGATCGCGCCGCCGACCTCCAGCACGACCTCGGCGGCGCGATCGACTCGCGCCGCGACGTGGGCTTGGGCGATCATCGGGATCGCGATCCAGTCGACGAGCTCGCCGGTGTCGGGATCGAGCGCGGCGACGATCGCCACCGCCGGCGCGCCTCGATCCGGCACGAGGTAGACCGCGGCGAGGCGACCCTCGGCGCCGACTTGGGCAACCTCGGCGAGCTCGGCGAGCTCGACGGTGCCGACGCTCGCGACCAGCCGTGGCACGCGCGCTCCGGCCGCGAGCGTGAGGGTGACGCGATCGTCGCGACCGATCACGATCGCCTCGGGACCCTCGAAGGCGAGCGGACCTGCGCTCACGGCCCCGGGCGCGAGCCCGAGCGCGATCAGCACCAGCGCGGCCCGGCTCATCGGCCCCACCGGACCTCAGCCTCGACGTCGGGCGGGCGGGTGTCGACGATGACCGGGAGCTGGGCGCGCCCGCGCCGGCCGACCGGATCGAGCGCCTCGACGACGACGTGGTTGCGGCCTTCCCGGAGCGAGACCCGAGCCGAGAACCGACCGTCGCCGTCGGCAGTGACCGTCATCGGACCGGCCGCCGCCAAGGTCACGATCGCGCCCGGCGTGGTGCGCCCGCTGACCGTCACTTCGCGGCGCGTCACCGTCCGCGGCCCGCGGGCGAGCTTCAAGATCAGCGACGGCGGGATCGCGTGCGGTGCCGACGGCGCGGCGCCGGCCGCGACCACCGAGAGCTGTCCGGCCTCGACCTGCACGGTGCGGGTCGCCGCGGTGAGCGCGACCGAGCCGCGCGCGGTGGCGACCGCGACCGCGCCGCTGCCCGCGGTGAGCACCGAGAAGCTGCCGTCGCGCGACTCGGCGACGGTGTCGCTGTCGCGGATCGCAACCCGCAGCGGGAGCGCGCCGCCATGGTCGACGTCGGCGCGCAGCAGCCCGTGCCCGAGCTGTAGCGACATCAGCTCCTGCGTGCGCCGGCCGACCTCGAAGTCGGAGCGCGGTGCGAGGACGATCGTGCCGACCGACGGGATCACGATCGTCGCCTCGCCGTCGTCGCCAGTCCGGAGATGCTCGTCGGCCGACAGCGACGCCCCGTCGCTGACGACCTCCCACGCGCCATCGCGTAGCCGTTCGACCCGGCCTACGACCGCGGTCAGGATCACCGCGGGCCCGACCGGCTCGACGGCCCCGGCGTCGACGACGATCGGCAGGACCACTGACGGTAGCGCCGGCGTGGCGCGGTAGGCCCGCGCGTGGAAGGTCGCACCGACGACGCCGAGCGCGATGAGCACCAGCGCGATGCCGAGCGGCCTCATGGCGTGGGCCCGGGTGCGCGCGGCAGGCGCATCGCGAAGGTCGCGCCGCGCTCGCTCGACTCGAGCGCGAGGACGCCGCCGTGCTCGGCGACGATCGCGGCTGACACCGGCAGGCCCAGGCCGGTGCCGTCGCGCCGCGTGGTGAAGAACGGCGAGAAGATCCGGTCGCGCAGCTCGAGCGGCACGCCGGGTCCGTCGTCGGCGACCCGCAGCACGATCGCGTCGCCCTCGCCGCGTGTGCTCAGGCGCACCGCGCCGCCGGCCGGCATGGCCTGCTGGGCGTTGAACGCCAAGTTGAGCACGACCTGGCGCAGCGCCCCGGCGTCGCCCAAGACCATGCCGGCGTGCTCGTCGAGGTCGAGGTCGATCTCGACCCGACTCAAGAGGAAGCTGTGGCGCACCAGCTGCGCGGCGGTGGTCAGCAGGGCGTTGACCTCGACCGCACCCGGCTGCGGCGCGGCCCGTCCGACCGCGAGAAACGCCTCGAGGAGCTCGAGCGCGCGATCGGTCTCACGCTCGATCACCGCGAGCAGCGACCGGGCCGCGGCGGGGTCGTCGGCGCGTTCGCCGGCCAGCTCGGCGAAGCCGCGCACGCCGGTCAAGACGTTGCGGACCTCGTGGCCGATGCCGGCGCTCAGCTCGCCGACGTGAGCGCGCCGCTCGAGCGCTCGGATGCGGGGATCGTCGCTCATACCAGATGGGCCTCCCGGCGCGCCGCCGGCAAGGTGATGGTCATCGTGGTGCCCTCGTCGACGACGCTGTGGACCTTGATCTTGCCGTGGTGCTTCTCGACGATCCGGAACGCGGTCGTGAGCCCGAGCCCGGGCGCACGCCAGTTTTGCTTGGTCGTGAAGAACGGGTCGAAGATGCGCGATAGGTGCTCGGGCGCGATGCCGCTGCCGGTGTCGGAGACCGAGACCTTGACGAGATGCTCGTCGGAGACCTCGGTCGTCACCGCGAGCCGCCCCCGACCGTCCATCGCCTGGAGCGCGTTCTCGACCAGGTGCAGCAACGCTTGCTGGAGCTCCTTGGCGTCGCCGAGGATAGGCGGCACGCCGACGCCCCGCTCGCGGATCAGCGCGACCGAGCGGCCGCTGAGCCGCCGTTCGACCAGCGCCAGGGTGTCGTCGACGATCCGGTCCAGCTCGAGCGCGACCAGGCCGTCCTCGGTGCCGACGTCGTCGGTGAAGCGGCGCAGCGTGACCACGACGTCGCCGATCCGCAGCGCCTCCTTCTCCATCGACTCGAGGAGCCGAGCGTCGCCGGCGCGGCTGGGCTCGGTCCGGGCCCGGGCCAGCAAGACCTGCGTCATCCCGAGCAAGCCGGTGAGCGGGTTGTTGATCTCGTGGGCGAAGCCGGCGCCCAGCGAGCCGACCGCGGCGATGCGCTGCGAGCGCAAGAGCTGCTCTTGCGCCTCGGCCAGCTCCTTGGTCCGCGCGTCGACGACGTGTTGCAGCCGTTCGTTCCAGGCCTGGAGATCGGCGTCGCGTCGTTGCAGCTCTTCGCCCATGCGGTTGAACGCGCGCGACAGGCTCGACAGCTCGTCGGTGCTCGCGCTGACCGGCAGCCGGAACGACGCATTGCCGCCGCCCAGCTCGGCCGCGCCGCGCACCAGCGCCTGGACCGGCCCGACGATGCGGCGGGCCAGGAACAGCCCCGACGACAACGCCGCGGCGAAGCCGATCGCGAGCCAGTAGAGGGTCTGGGTCCGGATCTGTCGGCTCGGCGCGCGCACCGCGTCGACGTCCTGATCGATGAGCACGCCCCAGCCGTGCCGCGACGGCGCCCGGGTCCGCTCATGCCCGCGGCGCGCCGGGGTCACGCCGAGCAGCGCCCCGGCACCGCACAGCCGACGGCCGGCGCCATCGACGAGCGTGGCGTTCAGGAGCGGCGTCTCGGTCGCGTCGACGCTGCGGCAGGTGGCGTCGAGGGCCAGCGCGATCACGACCGTGGCGACCGGCCCGCCGTCGTCGATCCCGAGCACGACTGGCACGATCGGATGGCTCGGTCCGGGCACCACCAGGGCGGCGCCGAGCTGCGCGCGCTGGGCCGCCACCGCCGTGAGCAGGGCCGCGGTGGCCTCGTCCGTCCACGGCGGATGGGCCGCGAGCTCGTCCGAGGCTTCGGCCGTGCGCGCCGCGCCGACGCCCAGCGGTCGGCCCGCGCCGTCGAGCAAGATCACCATGGCGACGTCCTCGACCTGCCGGTAGATCAGCCACGGGGCTGCGTCGCGCTCGGCGACCGACAGCTCGCGCCACGGGACGGTGCGGGTCAGCCGCTCGACGTTGGCGACCGCGTCGTCGAAGGTCTGCTGGGCGGCGGCGGCGGCCTGCTCGCCGGTGCGCACTTGCAGCGCCCGGACCCCCTCGTCGATGGCGCGACGGTGGACGCCGAGCGTGGTGAACGCCGACACCGACAACGGGACCAGCGCGACCAGCACGATGATCGCCACCAGGCGCAGGCGGAGCGTCATGGGCGCGCCCGGGTCATTCCGCGCACCAGCCCGAGCAGCTCCGACTCGGAGAACGGCTTGGCGAGGAAGCGGTCGGGCGAGCGGATCGGCTGCCCCGGCGGAGGCGCCGCCGACATGAAGATGACCGGCAGGTCGGGCCGATCTTCGTGCAGCGCGCGCGCGAGCTCGCCGCCCGACACGTGGGGCATCGAGACGTCGGTGAGCAGCAGGTCGAGGCGCGGGAGCTCGCGGGCCAGCGCGAGCGCCGCCGCGCCGTCGACGGCCGGATGGCTCTGGAAGCCGCCGCGGTCGAGCATCCGGCACACCAGGTTGCGGACCAGCACGTCGTCCTCGGCGACCAGCACCTGACGGCGGCTGACCGCGCTCGCGAACGGCTCGAACGGCTCGGTCGAGACCGTGTCCGGCACCGGCACCGGCGCCGCCGCGGCGAAGCCGACCCGGAACGTGGTGGCGCCCGGCTGCGACGTGACGGTGATGGTCCCGCCCAGACCCTCGACGACCCCGAACACGGTCGCGAGCCCCAGCCCAGTACCCTGGCTCGCCTTGGTCGTGAAGAACGGCTCGAAGATGCGAGGCATGATCTCCGGCGGAATGCCGCAGCCGGTGTCGGTGACCGTCAGCTCGACCAGCGCACCGTCGGTCGCGGTCGCGATCGTGATCTGACCGGGCCCGCCCAACGCGTCGCGGGCGTTGATGACCAGGTTGGTCAGCACCTGCTCGAGCTGGCCGCGGTCGGCCATCAGCAGGCACGGGCCGGCGGCCGGCGCGACGACGAGCGCGTGTCCCGATCCCAGCGCGCCGCGCAGGAGCCGGTCGAGGCCGCTGATCACCGCGTTGAGATCGAGCAGGTCCGAGCGCGCCGGCTCGCGCCGGGCGAAGGTGAGGAGCTGCTTGATGAGCGTCGCCGCGCTGTGAGCCGCGGCGTCGATGGTCGCCAGATCCTCGAAGCACTGCGCCGAGACGGTGCTTGGTAGCTCGCGCGCCAGCAGCTGCGCCGAGCCCGAGATCACCGCGAGCGTGTTGTTGAAGTCGTGGGCGATGCCGCCGGCCATGCGACCGAGCGACTCCATGCGGACCGCGCGGTGCAGCTGCTCGGTGAGCGCCACCCGCTCGGCCTCGGCGCGGAGCTGGTCCCGCCGATCGTGAACGATCTCGACGATGAGCGAGGCGTTCTGCCAGGCGAAGGGCGCCCGCGAAACCTCGACCGGGAGGGCGGTGCCGTCGGCGTGGCGGTCGACGCGCTGCGCGCCCGGTCCCACCGAGCCGTGGAGCGTCGTCACGTCGCGGCCGATCAACGCGTCGCGGGCGAGGCCGTACAGCGCGCACGCCGCCGGGTTGGCCTCATGGATGATGCCGGTCGCGGCGTCGTGGACGACCACCGCGTCGGCCGAGGCCTCGAACAGGCCGCGAAAGCGCGCCTCGTTCTCCCCGATCCGCCGCGACAGCGTCGCCTGCCGTCGGACCAGCTCGACCTGCTCGCGCGCGCGCCGGACCTTGAGCACCAGGTCCTGCATGCTGCGGAACGGCTTCTGGATGTAGTCGTGCGCGCCCGCCCGCAGCGCCTCGATCGCGGTGTCGAGCGACGCGTAGGCCGTCATCATCACGACGATCCCGTCGGGCTGCATCGCGCGCAGCTCGGAGATCAGGGCGAGCCCCGAGCCGTCGGGAAGATTCTTGTCGACCAGCGCGACGGTGAACCCGGCGCGGGCGTGGACCCGGGCCTCGGCCAGGCCGCCCGCGATCAGCAGCTCGTCGGCCTCGCCGCGCAACACCTCGAGCAGGAGCTGCTGAACGATCGGCTCGTCCTCGACGATCAGAAGTCGGATGAGCGGCTCATCGAGATGCGAATCCACATCAGCCGGGTCGACCACCGGCGTGGAGCTTCCAGTGTGCGCGTGCGCTCGCCACCCCATCGATCTCCCAGCGCGCGCGCCTGTGATAAGGTGAGCGACGCTCTCAATGTTCCGAATTCGCCAGTCATATCGTGAGGATGTCGATCAGATCCTGGCCGTGGCCGAGTACCTCGATACCGTCAACCTGCCGGCCGACCGCCCTCGCATCGAGCGCATCCTCGAGCTGTCGGAGCAGAGCTTCGACGCCAGCGTGCCAGTGGTCGAGCGCGAGTACCTCTTCGTGCTGGAGGACCTCGCGCGAAAGCAGGTCATCGGCACGTCGATGATCCATGCGCAGCACGGCACCAAGCGCGCGCCGCACATCTTCTTTCGCGTCGAGAACGACGAGCGCTACTCGTACACGCTCGACCGCTACTTCGTGCACCGCACGCTGCGCATTGGCTACAACTACACGGGCCCGACCGAGATCGGCGGCCTGATCTTGCTGCCCGAGTATCGCGGCAACCCGGAGTCGCTGGGCAAGCTCTTGTCGTACACGCGCTTCCTGTTCATCCGCATGCACCGCGAGCTGTTCCGCGACGACGTGCTGTCGGAGTTGCTGCCGCCCCTCGAGCCCGACGGCACCAGCAAGCTGTGGGAGCACCTGGGCCGGCACTTCACCGGCCTCGACTATCAGGAGGCCGACTTGCTGTCCAAGGACAACAAGGAGTTCATCCACGCGCTGTTCCCCGACGATCCGATCCACTGCGAGCTGCTGCCGCCCGACGTGCGCGACGTGATCGGCCAGGTCGGCCCCGAGACCCGCGGCGTCGAGAAGATCCTGCGCCGCATCGGCTTTGACTACGCCGAGCACATCGACCCGTTCGACGGCGGCCCCCACTTCACCGCGCGCACCGACGACATCACGCTGGTGCGCGACGCGCGCATCGCCCGGGTCATCACCGTCGACGACACCGACGGCGAGCGGCCCTGGGCCATCCTCGCCACCGAGCACCCCACCGCCAAGCCCGGCTTCCGCGCCGTCGGTGCCCGCGTCATCCCCATGGACGACGGTCGCTACGGCATCACCCGGGACGTCGCCACCCGCCTGGGCGCCAGCCCCGACGCGCCGGTGTGGATCGTCCTCGCGTAGCTCCACGGGGCCAAGCGGTAGGTCGCCCGAAACGCCGCGGCGGTGCGTGCTAGGCTGCCCGGCACCGATGGGCTGTGCTCGACGAGAAATCGCTGGAATCGCCGTGATCGGCGCGGTGATCGCGCTGGCCGGCTGCGCGCGTGCGTCGGCCCAGGGCGCCCCGGCCCAGAGCGCCCCGGTCGCCAGCCGCCTCGCCGGCATCGTGAGGGTGCCGGCCGACTGGCGCGAGTTGCCCGAGCTGGCCGACGCCGGCAAGCTCGCCGCGCCCGGCGCCGACGTTGCGGCCTGGGGCGAGGCCGGCCTGGGCTGCTTCGCGGTCGTGGTCGCGACCCGCGCCGCCGCCCAAAATCCCGAGGACGCCCTCGAGGAGCTACGGACGTCCCTGGTCGAGTCGCTCGGCCTCGCCGCCTGGACCGCCGCCATCCCCGTCGACGTGCGGGGCCAGCTCACCCGCGGTCCGATGCGCGGCGAGCTGCGCGCCGCGGTCGTGCTGGCGCCGCCCGGCGGTGCGGCCGCCACCGTCGCCACCTGTTTCTCCAACCAGCGCGACCCCGACGGCTGTCGGGTGTCGTGCCAGGGCGTGCTGGCTTCTCTCGATGCCTCGAAGGTCAAACCGTGACGCGAACCTCTGCACTGTCGCTCCTCGTGCTGGCTGCGCTCGCCGCGCCCGCGCTCGCTCAACCGACGCCAACCGCCGAGCCGCCCGCGCCAGTCGCGCGCCTCAAACCGCCCGCCGGCTGGATCTCCGACGATCAGCGCGCCGGCTCGATCGTCCGGAGCCTCGCCGACGAGCCGCACTTCGGCGGCGTCAAGGTCGGCCTCGACGGGCAATACCTGGTGTCGCCGACGCCGGGCGCGATCCTGATCGCCAGCCAGATCGTCACCGAGGCGATGCCGGCTGATCCCGGCGCGGCCGCGACCGCCGAGCTGCACGGCCTGCGCGACGGCGCCGACGCCGTCGACGGCGCCAAGATCATCCACTGGAACGTGCTCATCGATCCCACCGGCCGCGTCCACGAGGCGCTGCTCGAGTGGACCGATCCCAGCGCGGGCACGACCGTGCTGTCGCGCACGCTGGTGTTCCGCACCAAGACCGCGCTGGCCCGCATCAACGCCGAGTGCATCCTCGGACCCGACGCGCTGGCCCAGCGCCCGGCCTGCGAGGCGTCGATGGTGTCGCTGGCGCCCAACACCACCGCGCTCGAGCCGATGACCGTGAGCGCGACCCCGCTGGCCCCGCCCGTCGTCGAGCCCGCCGCCCTCGGCACCGGCACCACCGCGCGACCCAGCGGGCCACCGCCGGCCACGATCGGTGAGCGCGACGGCGCGATCCCGTCGACGCTGCTGATCACGTCGCCCAAGCAAAAGCCCGACAAGCGGCCGTACTACGTCATCGGCGGCCTGGCGCTGCTCGGGCTGGCCTACTGGTGGAACCGCCGCGAGAAGGCGCGCCGCGAGGGTGAGCTGCGCCCCGCGCCCGCCGCGCGCGACGTCCCGGTGGCCGCCGCCGAGCAGCCCGAGGCCGCCGACCAGCCCGATCCCGACGAGCGCGACGGCGACCAGCCCGACGAGGACCAGCCCGACGGCGAGCCCGACGTCGATCCCGAGCGCGAGTCGGACTCCGACGCGCGGCCGGTCAAGCCGGCGAAGTCCGCCAAGCCCTCGAAGCGCACCAAGGACCGGCCGTCGTGACCGAGGTCATCACCGCCGCGCCCAGCACCGGCGAGCCCATCCTGCTCGTCGACGACGAGAAGAACATCCGGCGTACGCTGCGCATGGTGCTCGAGGGCGAGGGCTACACCATCCACGAGGCCGGCTCGGCCGCCGAGGCCCACGCCATCATCGCGACCCAGCCGGTCGAGATGATCATCCTCGACGTCAAGCTGGGCGAGGACAACGGCATCGAGGTCCTGCGCACCATCAAGGCGCGCGGCGACGACGGCCTCGGTGGTCCCGCCGCCGACGTGCCGGTGGTGATGATCTCGGGCCACGCCACGATCGACGACGCCGTCGCCGCGACCCGGCTGGGCGCCTTCGACTTCATGGAGAAGCCGCTCGATCGCAACCGCGTGGTCGTGACCGTGAAGAACGCGCTGGACCGCCGCCGCATGTGGCGCGAGGTCAACCAGCTGCGCCGCGCCGTCGACGCCCGCTGGGAGCTGCTCGGCACCACCTCGGTGATGAACGACCTGCGCCGGCAGATCGTGAAGGTCGCGCCGACCCGCTCACGCGTGCTGATCACCGGCCAGAGCGGCACCGGCAAGGAGCTCATCGCGCGCGCGGTCCACCGCAACAGCAGCGTGTCGAACGGCCCGTTCGTGAAGGTCAACTGCGCGGCGATCCCGCCCGAGCTGATCGAGAGCGAGCTGTTCGGCCACGAGCGCGGCGCGTTCACCGGCGCCATCGCCAAGAAGCGCGGCCTGTTCGAGGTCGCCGACGGCGGCACCATCTTCCTCGACGAGATCGGCGACATGGCGCTGTCGGCCCAAGCCAAGGTGCTGCGGGTCCTGCAGACCGGCGAGTTCACCCGGGTCGGCGGCGAGAAGAGCCTGCGCACCGACAGCCGCGTCGTCGCCGCGACCAACCGCGACCTCGAGGACATGGTCAAGCACGGCACGTTCCGCGAAGACCTGTTCTTCCGGCTCAACGTCGTGCCGATCCGCTCGCCCGACCTGGCCGAGCGCCTCGACGACGTGCCGATGCTGGTCGACTCCTTCGTCGCCGAGTGCTGCGAGGAGAACGGCTTCTCGGTCAAGCCCGTCGACGACGTGGTCCTCGATCGGCTCAAGGCCTACGACTGGCCCGGCAACGTGCGCGAGCTGCGCAACATCGTCGAGCGCCTCGTCATCATGAGCGACGAGGTCATCCGGGAGCGCGATCTGCCGCCCTACCTGGGCGGCCCGCGCTCGTCGGTGGGCCGCACCACCGGCCCGGTCACCGCCGCGTTCGATCTCAACCGCTACGCCGGCAAGTCGCTGCGCGAGTTCCGCGAAGAGATCGAGAGCGAGTTCATCCGCATGAAGCTCGCCGAGCTGGGCTGGAACATCAGCAAGACCGCGCAGGTGCTCGGCATCGAGCGCACCAACCTGCACAAGAAGCTGCGCGCGCTCGGCATCCACCGCGGCGAAGAGGGCAAGGACGAGTGATCCGGCCCCGGGGAAAGATTCTGGCAGTGAAGTGGGGCATGAACCCCAACTCGTCGAGCCTGGGCGTCGACGTCACGTTCTTGCTGTTCGGCGCGACCGCGGTGGCGCTGGCCACGCCGATCGTGGCGGCGCTGATCCGCTGGCGCAAGCCGGCCGCGCCCGCCGCCGCGGTCACGTTGCCGACGCCGACGCCGGGCGACCCGTGATCAGGCGGCTGCGGGCGCTGCTCGCGGGCGACCCCGAGCTGGCCGGCGCCCGGGCCTCGCGCCTCGAGCGGTTCGGCGCGATCGTGCAGCTGACCCGGCCCCGCGCGCTGGTGTTCGTCGACCGCGAGCGCGCCCGCAGCCTCGGCCTCGACGGCGGCGCCGCCTGGCAGGGCCCCGAGGCCCTCGACGCCGCGCCGCTCAGCGCGCCGCTCGAGGCGCACCTGCAGATCACCAACCGCTGCGACGCCGGCTGCGCCGGCTGCTACACCGGCGCCAGCAAGGCCGCCGGCTCGGGCGAGTGGGGCCTGGTCGAGTGGCAGCGCGCCATCGACACCCTGGCCGACGCCGGGATCTTCCACGTCGCGTTGGGCGGCGGCGAGAGCACGATCTTGCCCTGGCTCGGCGAGCTGGCCGCCCACGCGCGAGCCCGCGGCGTGATCCCCAACCTCACGACCAGCGGGCTCACCGGCCTCGATCGGCTCCTGCCGATCGCCGAGCGCTTCGGCCAGATCAACGTCTCGCTCGACGGCCTCGGCGACACCTACGCCGCGGTCCGCGGGTTCGACGGCTTCGCGCGGGCCGACGCCGCGCTGCGCGCGCTGCGCAGCGTGAAGCGCGAGATCGGCATCAACGTCGTCGTGACCCGCGCCAACTATGGCGAGCTGCCCGCGATCTTCGCGCACGCGCGCCGGCGCCGGCTCAGCGAGGTCGAGCTGCTGCGCTTCAAGCCTGCCGGGCGCGGCGCCACCATCTACGATCGGCTGCGCTGCACCGACGCTCAGCATCGCGCGCTCCTGCCCACCGTCCTCGCCGCCAGCCGCGCGACCCGCATGCGCGCCAAGCTCGACTGCTCGTACACGCCGATGATCGCGCACCACGATCCCGGCGCCGCGCTCTTGGCCCAGCTCGCGGTCTACGGCTGCACCGGCGGCGACTTTCTCGTCGGGGTAAAGCCCAACGGCGCGCTCACCGCGTGCAGCTTCGCCGCGCCCCCGCCGCCCCACGGCGATCACCGGCCCAGCGCCCTCGACCTGCCGGCCTACTGGAACCAGCCCGACGCCTTCGGGGCGTTTCGCAGCTGGCGCGCCGCCGCCGAGCCATGCGCGAGCTGCGCCTACCACGCGCTGTGCCGGGGCGGCTGTCGGGTGGTGAGCGCTCATCGTGGCGACGCCCGCGCGCCCGACCCCGAGTGTCCGCGCGTGGTCGACCACCGGGCCGCACAGCCTCGGGAGAAGCCCCGCCTGCCCGTGGTATAGACGGCCCATGAAGACGGTCATGATCATCAGCGACGCCACCGGCGAGACCGCCGAGCGCATGGTGCGCGCCGCGACGCTGCAGTTCACCGGCGTGCCGGTGAACGTCCGCACCTACTCGCGGGTTCGCCTCGAGACCGAGTGCGAGCAGCTCATCGAGAAGGCCGCCGAGCTCAAGGCCCTCGTGGTGTTCACCGTCGTGAACAACGAGGAGCGCGAGCTGCTGACCCAGCTGGTCGAGCGCTACAACGTCGAGTCGGTCGATCTGATCGGCGCGCTCATCGGCAAGCTGGCGTCGTTCCTGGGCGCCGCGCCGGCCGGCGTGCCTGGCTTGCTGCACACGATCACCGAAGACTACTTCCGCCGCATCGAGGCGGTCGAGTTCGCGGTCAAGAACGACGACGGCGCCGAGCCCCGCAACCTGCCCAAGGCCGATCTGGTGCTGGTCGGCATCTCGCGCACGTCGAAGACGCCGCTGTCGACCTACCTCGCGCAGCGCGGGCTCAAGGTCGCCAACGTGCCGCTGGTCCTCGGCATCGACCCGCCCGAGGAGCTGGCCCAGGTCGACGACCGCAAGGTCTTTGGCCTCATCATCCAGCCCGACATCCTCATGCACATCCGCCAGGCCCGCCTGAAGCACCTCGGCATGTCCAACGAGTCCGAGTACGGCAAGCGCCAGCACATCGCCACCGAGATCCAGTACTGCCGCGAGATCTTCCGCAAGCACCCGAACTGGCCGGTCATCGACGTCACCAACCGCGCGATCGAAGAGACCGCCGCCGACATCATGCGCATCTACCAGGAGCGCATGTATCCCGACCGCGCGACCGCGTAGGACTCAGTCAGTCGTCGGGCTGCAGGAACGCGAAGTATCGCTCGGGCAGATCGTCGAGCGTGAGTCGACCGTCGCACTTGCTACAGGCGAACACCGGGGCTTCGAGGCCCGACGCCAAGAGCGCCGCAGACTGCAACAGGCGCTCTTCTTGGTGGTCGCACTTCTCGCAATGATAGGGCGCGAAGAACGACGTGACCGTGCCGCGCCCGACGACGTCGGCGACCATCGCGGCCTGCAAGACGAACGGCACCGAGCAGGCATGAAACTCGTAGCCTTGGATCGGCGCGGCCCGCAGGAACTCGCACCAGGCCCGCACGCCGAGCGAGTTCATGTACGTGACCTGGGCCAGATCGAAGTCGACGCGGCCCACCATCTCGGGGCCCAGCTCGTCGAAGCGCGTGGCCTCGGTGAAGTCACCCTTGAGCACGACGCGGGTGCGCTGGGTCTCGTGGACGATCTCCCACTGCGTGAGCCGCGCCAGGACGTGGCGCGCGCGGTCGTCGAGCTCGACGAACTCGGCGCCGGCGACGGTCTTGCCCGAGGCCTGCTGCGCCCAGACCACGCGGGCCGGGATGTCGACGGCGGTCCCGCCGTCGGCCTCGGGCGTGATGCGCACCGCCACCGCCGCGCCCTCGGTGAGCGGGACGCGGCTGATGACGCGCGTGCCGTCGATCGACAGGTTGGTCACCGTGGCGTCGATGACCTTGCCGTCGGCGAGGATCTCGAAGCGGTAGCGCTCGGCGCCGCGGCGCGGCAGTCCCAGCTCGATCGCGACGACATCGTAGAGCTCGTCGGCGCTCATCGGCGCGACCAGCACCTCGTCGCAGCCGCACGAGCCGAGCCGGCGCATCTGCTCGCCCGACAGCCGCTTGCCGACGACGAGCACGACCCGGGTCGCGGGCGCGGCGGCCTTGATCCGCTCGGTCAGCTCGCTGCCCGACACGCCCGCCATCTCGGCGTCGAGGATGGCCAGCGGCGGGCGCAGCTGGTCGAACAGCGCCCACGCCTCGTCGCCGCTCGACGCGACCTTGGGCTCCAGCTCGAGACCACGAAAGCCGGGCGCACCGAGGTGGCGGAGCAATTCGCTGTTGTTCGAGACCAGGACGATCGGCACGGTGATGGCGACGGTAACACGCCGCGTTCGAGCGCCCGCGACCGAGCACGCGTCAGGTTCCCGGCCCGACCACACGGCGGCAGTTGCTTAGGGCCCGCGCATGAACAAGTCGACCGTTCTCGCGGCCGATCCATCCCGACTGGCTGCGTTGCCGGTTCCGGTCCTCGGATCACCTCCGTCGAGGATGCTCCCCTGCGGTCCTCACCGTCGCCTTGCCCTCCGAGCGCCTCGACCGCGATCATCGATCGACTTGTCCACTCGCGAGCCCTTACAGTTCGCT
>Ga0209181_10000297_pt1 | contig 93605 bp, 73 predicted proteins | sample MAT05_FD_187208 | JGI IMG/M metagenome (GOLD analysis project Ga0209181, IMG submission 187208) | Freshwater microbial communities from Lake Fryxell liftoff mats and glacier meltwater in Antarctica - MAT-05 (SPAdes) (version 2) | ecosystem: Environmental > Aquatic > Freshwater > Ice > Liftoff...
CCCAAGGGCGCAGTTTCCCAAAACTTCTGGATCTCCCCGGATGCCACCCAGTAACTTCCCCGCGTGCAGGACCGTCCGCAGTTTGTCCGCCGTTCATCCTTCACAGGCCGTTGCCGTTGCCGTTGCCGTTGCCGTTGCCGTTGTATTTGCCGTTGCCGTTGCCGTTGCCGTTGCCGTAGCCGCAGCCCGATACTTCGCCCCAACTTCTGCCAGGAAATCCGTGCACCTCGACGAATACCAACAACTCGCCGCCCGCACGCTAGGCCGCGACCGCACCCACGAACAACAACTGGCCAACGCCGCACTCGGACTGACTGGTGAAGCCGGCGAAGTGGCCGACGTGATAAAGAAACACCTTTTTCATGCAACGCCGCTCGACCAGGACGCGCTCATGAAAGAACTGGGCGATTGCCTCTGGTACATCGCGGCGTTCGGCACGGTACTCGGCTTCTCACTTGACGACATTGCGCAGCGCAATGTCGACAAACTCCGCACGCGGTATCCTGAAGGGTTCGATACGGAGCGCAGCCGAAACAGAACCGAGTAGGCCAGTGGCATCACCTCGATGCGCTGGGCGGATGTGTGCTGCGGCAACGTTAATCCGGTTCTGCTACAGGAACGATTGGCCGTCCAATCCGGGCGGAACCGGCAGGCCGAGCGCTTCCAACGCACTGGGAAATACATCGGCGGTTCGCCGGGGCGTTCGGGTGATTGGGCGATCGATAATCAGGGGCACGGTCATCTGCTCTCGCAAGAGCGCCCCATGTGTCGACACGTGCACGAGGGGTTCAAAGCGCGAACGCAAATCCCAGCCGCGCGCAGCGGAAATAACGACGTCACCGCTACGCGGCGCCCGCACCAACGATGACAGTTGTACAAGGGAATCGGGATACTGGGTTGCAGCACACGCATCAAACGCAGCGGCGGAATCGAGCGCGCTGAGTTCGCCACCAAGTTCGAGCGGATCACCAGTGAGCGGGCGATAACTCCAACTCGACTGGCCTGCCGTCTCCGCTTTTCTGATTTCGGCCGCGCCGTGCAGGTTGCTGGTAACGCGCACCACGTGTTCCGATGTCGCAACGGCGAGCAGTCCAACCGAGTCGCGCTGCAGCAGGGCGTCGTGCAGCGATTCCCACTTCCCGGACAGGGCCGGCCAGAATTCGCAGGTGCGCGTCTGCGGGTTCAGATAGATATGCGCCATGGCATTGCCACCCACCATTAGTGCCACATCAACCGATCGTTGCAGTATTTGCGGATGGGCGCGCACCCGCAGCCCACGTTGCTCCAGCCAACCTTGCAAGTCGTCGTGGTGGGCCACCGGCGCGTGCCCGTGATCGCCCACCATCCAGATATCGAGTTGGTCGGCCCAGCCACCACGCTCCGCGATCGCGCGCGCGGACGCGACGGCGTCGTTGATATCGAGAATAGCGTTGCGCACACCAAGCGACTCCCCGCCTTCCTTGTGCGCGCGCTTGTCCGCGCTCAGGATGGCCAGGGTCGCAAACTGCGGACGATTTCTTTCGAATTCACGCAAGAACTGTCGCGTCGCCCCCTGTTCTGCGCGGCGCCAGCCGTCAAGATCGCCGCGAAAGTGTGACGGCGTGACACGGGCCATGAATCCCACGGAACGTCCGAAGTTTATGCGTGATCCACGTCCCAGCATGCTCATTGCCGCCAACGAGGGCTTCGCAAGTTCAAAGAGCGTCGGCGTATCCGGAGCGAGATCCCAATCCAGACACCAGATATCAATCCCAGAGTAGCTGCGCGAGTACGCGGGCCACAGCCCGACCTTCCGTTGGCGATCAAACCAGCGCAAACCGGGCACCCCAACTTCGGCGGGAAACCGGCCTGTCAGGAATGGAACGTATGCGGGGCCTGTGACAGACGGAAAGCAACTGGCAACTTCGCACCGATGACCACGTTCGCAGAGTGCGGCGATGGCGGGCACGTTGCCGCGCTGGATTTCCTCGTGCAGCACGTCATGCCGCACGCCGTCCGCGACGATCAACAGCAAGGTGCGCGACGCTGCGTGAACAAGCGGAGGTCTCATGTTACGCGACTTCCGGCTCGGAGAACGCGGCGGACCGGTAGCGAGAGCGCTGCGTTAGGGCGTACAATTCACCCAGGCACAAATTCCCTCTCACCGTTGCGGACATGGCCAAAGCGCGCAAACCACTCACTGTAAAGTCTCCGCGCTCGAAGCCAACCAAAACCGACGCTCCCAAGGCGCGACAAGGCCGCACACCGACTGGCAAAAAGGCGTCACCAATGGCACGTGCCACTGCGGAACACCAGTCGGTCGACGCCACCCGCAAACGCATGGAGGAAGGCCACCGCAAAGCGGGCCGCGTACCAGACGCATCGGGATTGGTTTCGAAAGGGGCCGTGCACGTGCGCAAAAAGCGCGCGCTCAGCACCATCGACCAGGACATCCGTGATTTGCCCATGCTCACGGAAGACGAAAAGCTGCTGCAGGCGCAGCCCGAATCGGGCGCGTTTACCCGCAGCGATCCGTGGCGCGTTATGCGTATCACCAGCGAATTCATTGAAGGATTCGATGCGCTGTCCGGCATCGACAAAGGCGTGACCATTTTTGGTTCGGCCCGAACGGGTCCGGACGACCCGCAATACAAAGCGGCGCAGGAAGTGGCCCGATTGCTGGGCCAGGCGGGATTTTCCATCATCACCGGAGCGGGACCCGGCATCATGGAAGCCGCCAACAAGGGCGCGAAGGAGGGCGGCGGACATTCGGTGGGCTGCAACATCGAACTCCCGTTTGAGCAGGGCGCCAACCCGTACGTCGATACGCTCGTGAATTTTCGATACTTTTTCGTGCGCAAGACCATGTTCATCAAATACTCAAACGCGTTCATCATTTTTCCCGGTGGCTTCGGCACCCTTGATGAACTGTTCGAGGCGTTGACGCTCATTCAAACCGGCAAAATTTACCAGTTTCCGGTTGTGTTGTTTGGCCGTCACTACTGGGCGGGACTGTTGCGCTGGATACAATCGCGGTTGGTTGGCGAGGGGAAAATTGGTGCAGCCGATCTCGATCTATTGTTGCTCACCGACGACCCGGCCGAAGCCGCGCAAGCGGTTATTGATGCGCATGCGGCGCAGGCGGCGTCACGATAAATGCGTCCGGAGTTGCCGCACCAGAATCCGTCATCGGCGGCGCCGCAGGACGGGTCTTTCTGATAGAGGCGATCAGATTGTTTGGAGAATAATCTCCTGCGGAGATGTAATGGGTAGCGCCCAGTGGTCCGATTAATTCCCGGCGAATATCGCGATCATTCCGTCCGGCATCCAGGAGCTGTTCCACTCGCGCTATGAAGTCTTCCAACCAATCAGCTTTGGCCGACAACACTCGCGTAGCGTTTGGAACAAAGCCGCGATGCGCACAGAACAAGCGGTCTGGATGACGCGCCGCCATGGCGCGGAGTGACTGCACATGTTGTCGCGGATTTTCTGATACGTGCGCCACGCGCACTTTCACTCCGAGAAAGAGATCGCCGGAAAACACGGTTCCGGTGGCGGCATCCCAAACGGCCTGGTGATTGCTGCAATGTCCGGGTGTTGGGACCAGTGAGAGCAAAGGGTCGGCGAACGGCTCGACGCGCGTGGTGAGAGGCGGCGTGGATTTCCACATCAGATGGCGATACATCCCGATGGGCGCCGGCTGCTGCAGCAACGCCGAGGTGTCCGCGTCCATCGCAATGGGAATGCCTTGTTGCGCGAGGAGTTCGATATTGCCCGCGTGATCCTCGTGATGATGCGTGATGAACGCGCCACGAGGCTGCAAGTGGCCCAGCAGGTGGCCAAAGGAGCGCGCGATTCCGGGGAACCCGCAATCGATGAGGGCACCACGCACCACAAACACGAACACGCCGTAGCCTGCAAACTGGCTGCGCGGCCACGAGAGCCGCACCGCCACCACGTCGCCAAACTGCTTCTGCGTAATCACCCCGAAAATTAGCAGAAAAGCCTCTTGGGGTTGAACCTTGTCGCCTGTTGGCCCTATTATCCGTCAGGTGGGCGCCCGGTCGAAAACGGCCGGGCGCCCGTTTTTTCCCGGTACGCCCGCGGTCTGATGTCCAGACCCCTTCGGGCTCCCTTCAGCAGCAGGGCGCTGACATGTTTGACGAACTGATCAAAAAGATGGCGCGCGAAGTCGAGAAGCTCACCCATGAGCTTCACGTCGTGCTGCCCAATGAAATTCGGAAAGCGGTCGAGCTCGGCGATCTCAAGGAGAACAGCGAGTACAAGTCCGCACTGGAACGGCAGGCTTTTGTGCAGGCCCGGCTTGGTCAGCTCACGCAGCGCGTGACGAAACTTGCAAACATCGACATCGCCCAGATCCCCATGGACAAAGTGGGACTGGGTTCGGAAGTCGTCGTCGAGGATGAAGGCACGAAGGTGCGCGAGACGTACAAACTGGTGTTTGGCGACGGCGGCGAGTTCATCGACGGGCAGGTGACCATGAGTTCACCGATCGGCCGAGCGCTGCAAGGCAAAGCCGCCGGCGACATGACACTGCTCAAACTGCCCACCAAGGTGCGCAAGCTCAAAATCGTGAGCGTCAAAACCGTGCACGAGATGGCCGAGGACGAAGTCTGATCGCGCCTACGTTCGTCGCGGCTTGATTGCAAATCAGACGGGGTCGATTCGAAACAGTCGGTTCACATCGGCTTCGTAGTTGGCCAGCGCGCGTTGTTGTTCGACATCACTCCACCCCAATAGCGCCGCCATGAGCGGCGCGATGCGTTTGGCAACCCCGCGCCCATTGTCGCGCGTTTCGAATGCAATATGCGTGCGTCGCACCAGCACGTCCGCAATGGTGCACGCCAGTTCGCGCTCGACCGCGTGGGCCACTTCCGCCACACAGTACGGCAGGTCCGGCACCAGGCGTTTCGCCAGCGAATGGTCGCGCTGCGCGTAGCTCCACACGTTGCGCCAGCGACTGCCGTACGCGAGAGACAGGCGTTCGGCGATGGCGGCATCGTTGGTGGCCGCCTGTGCGTCGTGGCTAGTGCCATGACGTGATTCGATGTCACCACCGGGAAGCGGTTCGGTGCGACTCAGCGCCTCACTTCGCTGCAAGTTGGTCGCTTCGGTGAGCACCCGCGTCTCGTTGTACATCACGCGGCGACGACCGTCGCGTAGTTCGCGCACGGCGTGCTGGAGCACGTCATGCGCCATGGATCGGTACGTGGTGAGTTTGCCTCCGGTCACACTGACCAACCCGTCCGCGCGAGTGTGAATAGCGTGTTCGCGTGACGCCGAGTTGGCGCCGCCATGCCCGGCGCGTTGTGCCGCAAGCGGGCGAATGCCGGCCCAAGCCGTGATCACATCGTCATGCGTCAATTGTGCATACGGAAACAGCTGGTTGACGCTATGCAGCAGATAGGAAATGTCGGGCTCGTTCGCGCGAATATTGTCCGCATCCACACGCGCCGCGCGCTCAGTCGTACCAACAATGGAATGTGCACCTGCCGGCAACACAAACATCACGCGACCATCCACCGGCGACACCAACGTAATCGCGTCACGATTGCCAAGACGTTGCCGTGGCACCGCAATGTGGGTGCCCGCCGAACCCATCACCGCCGCGCCCGTTGGAATACCCGTCAGCGCCGACGTGGCGTCACTCCATGGACCCGTCGCGTTCACCACCACCGTGGCGTTGATGGAGAAGCCCGTGCGAGTCAGGGTGTCTTCGACCTGCGCCCCGACGAGTTTTCCCGCATCCCCTGGGCCACCGGTTACGCCTCCCACCACCGCGACGTGATTCACCACAAACGCACCGGCTTCGCGGGCCGCGATGGCGTTCGCGAGCGTCAGGCGCGAATCATCCGTCGCGGCATCCCAATAGCGGGCGCCTCCTACCAGTCCATCGCGCGACAACGCCGGCTCGGCCGCCGACACCCCACTTCGGCTGAGCGATTGATGCCGCCCCACATTGCGGAACAACGCGAGCGCATCGTACAGCATCAATCCGGCGCGCAGTTTCCACCGCGGCACGCGCGCGCCGCGATACACGGGCCACGTGAAGGCCAGCGGCCGCACCAAATGCGGAGCAAGATGCAGCAACAACCGCCGCTCGCGGCTGGACTCGAACACCAAACCGAGGTGGCCATGCTCGAGGTACCGGACCCCGCCATGAATGAGTCGTGACGACCGGCTGCTGGTGCCACTGGCAAAATCGTCGCGTTCCACCAGCGCCGTGCGAAACCCGGCCAAAGCCGCCTCGCGGGCAAGGCCCGCTCCCGTAATGCCGCCGCCTATGATCAGCAGGTCAAACGATTCGTTCGCCAACGCTTCCAGCACCGCTCGGCGTCCGCTAACCGCCAGGGGACCGCGCGCGGCCAGCCGCTCGGCGGTGGTTCCGACAGGAAGTTCGGTGGCTTCGGGCATTCGTGAAGGTGGGCTCGTGTGCGGCCAAGAGGCAATATCGGATTTTTCCCATCCGTCCGGCGCCGCATCTGCCTAAATTTCGGGAATGTCCCCCTACGGAAACGCCCCCGGAAATAGCCGCCGAGTCGCCCTCATTGCCGGAGTGCGTACGCCCTTTGCCCGATCGGGAACTGCCCTGAAGGACTATTCCGCCATCGATCTTGGACGCATGGCCGTGGCCGAGTTAATGCAGCGCACCGGATTGGACGGTCGGGAAGTGGAAATGTTGGTGTTTGGCACGGTAGTGCAGTCGGTGGTGGCACCAAACATTGCCCGGGAAATTTCGTTGATGCCGCATTTCCCGACACCGGTGCAGGCGTTCACGGTGGGGCGGGCGTGCGCGTCGGCCAATCAGGCCATCACGGACGCCGCTGATCAGATCGTGCTGGGCCATGCCGACGTCGCAATTGCGGGCGGCGCGGAGTCGCTGTCGCAGGTGCCCATTCTGCACTCGCGCGGCATGAGCGACATCCTGGTGGCGGCGTCAAAAGCCAAGTCGCTTCCCGCACGATTGCAGACGCTCGCGCGCATTCGACCGCGGGACCTCATCCCGATTACGCCTGCCATTGCCGAACCCAGCACCGGCGAAAGCATGGGCCAGTCGGCGGACAAAATGGCCAAGCTCAATGGCATCAGTCGCGAAGCGCAGGACCGGTTTGCATTGCGGTCACATCAACTGGCGGCGAACGGCACGGACGACGGCCGGCTGACCGCAGAAATTGTTGCGGCACCAATTCCGCCGAAATTCGAAGCGATGCTGACGAACGACAACGGCGTTCGGCGCGACTCGACGTACGAACAGTTGGCCGCACTCAAACCGGTGTTTGACCGGTTATATGGTACGGTCACGGCGGGCAATGCATCGCCGCTGACCGATGGTGGCAGTGCGGTGTTGCTCATGTCGGAAGACCGCGCGCGCTCGTTGGGCTACGAGCCAATCGCCTTCATTCGTTCGTACGCCTACGCCGCCATCGATCCGGGTGAACAATTGCTGCAGGCGCCAGTCTTTGCAGCGCCGGTTGCGCTCAAGCGGGCAGGGCTGACGCTTGGCGACATGGATCTTGTCGACATGCACGAGGCGTTCGCCGCGCAGGTGCTCAGCAACATTCAGGGATTGGCGTCGCCGTACTGGGCGGAACGCGCGGGGTTTTCCAAACCCGTCGGTATCGTCAACGAAGACAACTTGAACGTGTTGGGTGGTTCCATTTCCATTGGCCATCCGTTTGGGGCGACGGGGGCACGCATCGTCACAACGGTGGCGAATGAATTGAAACGCCGTGGCGGTCAGTTCGCGTTGCTGACCGTCTGCGCCGCTGGCGGAATGGGACACGCGATGGTGTTGGAGCGCGCATGACGCACGACGAAACCAGCGCGCTCGACCAGGCGCCCGAAACCAGATGGAAACGCTTGGGCATCACGGTGGCCAGTGAAGGCCCGGTGGCCATTGTCACCTACGATCGGCCGAATTCGCCCGTCAATGTTCTGAGCAGCGCCGTCGGCACTGCATTTTCCGAGGTGTTCGAATTTATTGAGCGCAATGCGACCTATTCCGGCGCCGTGCTCATGAGCGGCAAGCAGGATACGTGGATTGCGGGCGCTGATATCGAAGAGCTGTCCGGTATCAGCACAGCGATGCAGGGCGAAGCGCTGTCGCGAGCCGGACACGTGGTGATGAATCAGGTCGAGCGCATGAGCAAGCCAGTTGTCGCCGCCATTCACGGCGCCGCGCTGGGCGGGGGATTGGAAACGGCGCTGGCCTGTCGGCATCGCATTGTCACGGAGCATCCGAAAACGATGCTGGCGTTTCCCGAGGTGCAACTGGGACTCATTCCGGGAGCCGGGGGGACACAGCGGCTACCGCGCACCGTGGGGCTGCAGGTTGCGTTGGACATGATGCTTACGGGCAAGAACGTCCGCGCCAGAAAAGCGTTGCAAATGGGGCTCGTGCACGAAATGGTGCATCCTGCCATTCTGCGAAGCGTCGCGGTTGACCGGGTGCTGAAGCTGGCACGCGGTGAAAAATTGCCGCTCAAGGAACGGGAGCAAGGCGCGGCCAGTTTCCTGCTCGAGGACAATCCGATTGGACGAGCGGTGGTGTTCCGGCAGGCGCGCGAAATGGTGCTTAAGAAAACCAAGGGACATTTTCCGGCGCCGCTCGCGGTCATTGAGGCCGTGCACAAAGGGTATGCAGACGGCGTGACTGCAGGGTACGCGGAAGAGGCGCGTCGATTTGGTGACCTCACGGTCAGTGCGGTGTCGCGCGAACTGGTGTATCTGTTCTTCGCGACGACCGCATTGAAACGCGACAACGGACTGCCGGCCGGTGTGACGGCGGCCGCAAAATCCGTTGAAAAAATTGGTATCCTTGGCGCGGGATTCATGGGTGCTGGCATCGCGTCGGTGGCCGTGCAGCACGGCACGCTGGTTCGTCTGAAAGATGCGTCGCACGACCGGCTGGCCAAAGGAATTGGTGCTGTGCGCGACGTGGTGCGAGAACGCTTGCGCAAACGCCAGATTACGCGCACCGAAAGTGACAACATGTTGTCGCTGGTTGGCCCGACGGTGGACTACAGCGGGTTCGCCAACACCGACCTCGTCATTGAAGCGGTGTTCGAAGACCTGCAAGTGAAACACGAGGTGCTGCGCCAGGTCGAGGCCGTCGCGCCGCGGGCAATTTTTGCGTCGAATACCAGCACGATTCCCATTGCAGATATCGCATCGGTTGCGAGACACCCCGAGAGGGTGCTGGGCATGCACTTTTTCTCGCCCGTGCACAAGATGCCGCTGCTGGAGGTGATTGTCACTGCCGACACCAGTGCGGAAGCCAGAGTAACGGCCGTGCAATACGGACGCAAACTCGGGAAAACCGTCATTGTGGTGCGGGACGGTCCCGGGTTCTACGTGAATCGCATTCTGGCACCGTATTTGAACGAAAGCGGACGATTGCTGGACGACGGCGCCAGCATCGAAGCGGTGGATGCCGCGATGAGCGATTTCGGATTTCCCGTTGGCGCACTGACGTTGTTGGACGAAGTCGGGCTCGATATTGCGGGCAAGTCGGGCGCCATTCTGGCCAATGCGTTCGGGGCCCGCATGCAACCGTCGGTCACCTTGCAGCGTGTTATTGAAAGCGGACGGTTGGGCAGAAAAGCGCGCAAGGGGTTTTACAACTACGACAACGACGGCAAGCGCGAGCATGCCGACGCGTCGGTGTATGCCTTCGCTCCTGCGGGCGCGTCGCGCAAGGAATTCGAGAAACACGTCATGCAGGATCGCGCCATTCTGCCGCTGTTGAACGAGGCCGTGCGGTGTCTGGAAGACGGCATCATTGCTTCTGCACGCGACGGGGACATTGGGGCGGTGTTTGGTATTGGGTTTCCCCCGTTTCTTGGCGGACCGTTTCGTTATCTCGACGCGCGCGGCCTTGGTGAGGTGGTGCGCGTGCTTGACGCCCTCAACGCACAGTTTCCCGGTCGGTACGAACCGGCACGTACCCTTCGGGAAATGGCCGCCACTGGGGCGAGATTTCACGAACAGGTGGTCAATCCTTCATGAACGCCACTCGCCAGCGTGTGTCTGCTCGGCAGGCACCGATCACTCTAGCTCAGCAATGACAACACCGGTGAACGCGCCCCTCAACGCGCACCTGGCCGAATGGACCAGTTATGCCAACGCCATTCGCGCACAGTTGTTGAACTTCACCCAGTCGTTGTCCGACGCGGACTGTGAACGGCGTTCGACGTCCGACGGCTGGACCGTCGCTGGCATTCTGGAGCACCTCGCCCTCATCGAAGATAGCATCGGTCGGCTTATCAACCGCATGACGAAACAGATTCGCGCCGAGGGACATCCTGCCGACACCGACACGCGCTCAATTCTTGGTATGCTTGATGAATTTGGCGCGGTGGACAATCATCGCCGGTTGATTTCGCCAGAGCCCTATTGCCCCACCGGTTTGCTGTCAGCGCCGCAAGCGTTGGCCAAACTCGTGGACGTCCGCGCCCGCCTGATGACGGCGGTGGAGGCGGCCAACGACGTTGATCTCACGAAAGCTGCATTCCCGCACCCGTTTTTCGGCCCGCTCACCGGTTACCAGTGGCTGGTGCTTATTGCACACCACGAATTACGACATCTCAGGCAGATGAAAGAAATCCTGAACGCGCCGCCTGCGGCCATGGAGTCCCGCTAAGTCATGTTCCGTACTTCGCTGTTGTACCTGTCCCGCCAACATGGAGTGTTCAAGTTCATTCGCAAGAATGGATTTGCACGAAAGATGGCCTCGCGGTTTGTCGCCGGCGAAACCATCGATTCGGCGCTGGATGCCGTGGTGGCCCTGAACGCGAAAGGCATCAAGGCATCGCTCGACCTGCTGGGCGAAAGCACGAGCACCGAAGCCGAGGCGCGGGCAACCGGGCGGCAGTATCTGGAAATTCTTGACAAGATTCACGAGCGCAAGCTCGATGCCAACGTCTCGGTGAAACTTACCGCTCTTGGCCAGGACGTTTCGGACACACTGGGCATGGAAGTGATTCGCTCGGTCCTGCAACGCGCGAAGCAATACAACACGTTTGTGCGCCTGGATATGGAGTCCAGTGCGTATACCGATCGCACACTTGACCCGTTCGAACACGAACTGTATCCCGAATTTCCCGACAATGTGGGCATCGTGCTGCAAAGCGCCCTTCGTCGCACGCTGGCGGACGTTGAACGGGCGAACCGCCTGCAATGCCGCGTGCGCATCTGCAAAGGGGCCTATCTCGAACCACCGGCCGTCGCGTTTCCCGACAAGGCCGACGTCGATCGCAACTACGTCGACGCCATGAAACGGCTCATCGAGCACGGGCGGTATCCGGGGCTGGCTACGCATGACGAAGCGATTATCAATGAGGCGAAACGCTGGGTGAAGGAGAAGGGTATTCCCACCGATCGCTTTGAATTTCAGATGTTGTACGGAGTCCGTCGGGATTTGCAGGAACAGTTGGTGAAGGAGGGGTACCGTATGCGCGTTTACGTACCGTTCGGCACGCAGTGGTACCCGTATCTCATGCGCCGTCTGGCCGAACGCCCCGCCAACATGGCCTTTATGGCGGGCAACATTGTCAAAGAAGCGTTCAAGAGGAAAAGCTGAGCCGACACGAAGCAGGGCACACCGGACATCATCTCCCCGCCGATCATTCGGCGGGCGACGAACGCACGCTGGGTGGCTACATGGCCGTTCACAAACGGCCGGCCGCGTTTGAAGGAGTGGATGGCTACTCGTATTCCGCCGACATCCTCACCGACGAAACGGGCGACGCCAGCGCGCCGTGGGGTGCGTACCTGCTGTTTGTGCGGTGGGGCCACGGCGAACCAGAGGTGCAGGGTCACCTGGAAAGCGAATTCCTGGTGCGCGCAACGAGCGAGCCAGTCGTACGCCAGCAAATTGGTCGCATGTTGCTCGCCACGGTCAAGGCAACACTCGATGGTCTCATTCGGGCCCGCCGATGAGCCTGCAACAGACTTCCGAGCGAACCCGGACAACCCAGAGGTTCGCGTGACCGGTCACTCAGCAAATTCCACCGAAGGGGTTGTACTTAGCGGAACCGGCGGTGCCTATCAGATACTCGTGGCCAATGGCGACACCGTCGAATCGTCGCTGCGCGGCCGACTCAAACACGGCGCGCCTAAACAATCGGGGCGAAGCGATGGCACTGGGGAAGCTCGGCCGCTCAAGCTCGCGGTGGGCGATCGCGTCACGCTGGAACGCGACAGCGAGAACGAGGGCTGGTCAATCACGCTAATCCAACCACGTTCGGGACGGTTGGCGCGCCGTGCGCCGGGTGGTGCGCGTGGCGAACGCGTGATTGTCGCCAACGTCGACCAGGTCGTAGTGGTCTTTGCGGCCGCACGACCGGAACCGCATCCCAAAATGCTCGACCGTTTTCTGGTGATTGCGGAAGCCAACGACCTGAAAGCGCGCATTGTCATCAACAAGATGGATCTCGCGGGCACCAGCGACGTGCATGCCATGTTCGACGTCTACGCCCGCGCCGGTTACCCCGTGCACTACACCAGCGTGGAGCAACGCGTTGGTCTGGAAGAATTGCGCACGGAAATAACCGGCCAGACGTCGGCACTCACGGGGCCTTCTGGCGTGGGCAAATCATCCTTGATGAACGCGCTGTTCCCGGGACTGAATTTGCGAACCGCCGAGATCAGCGAAAGCGTAAACAAGGGACGGCACACGACCGTGGGCGCGCTGTTATACCCGCTGCCCGGCGGTGATGGATTTGTGGCCGACACTCCCGGACTCCGCGAAGTGGGATTGTGGGGCATCAGCGTCAGCGATGTCGACCACTGTTTTCCCGAGTTTCGGCCTCTGCTTGGCCAGTGTCGCTTTGCCGATTGCACCCACCTGGTCGAACCCGGGTGCGCCATTCTCGAGGCGGTGAGTGCTGGCACGGTAAATCAGTCGCGGTATGAAAGTTTCTCCAAGTTGCGGGGCGAGCTGGCGCAAGTGGAGGGCTCGGGCTGGTAAGTCGCGGCAGCAATCTGCAGGTTGCGGCAATCCGGCCATTCCCCGTCGGCGTAGTTTCAGCGAGCCTATGACTGCCCTGCTGTTTTCCCAGCCGATGTCCCGGTCCACTTCTGCCAGGTTCGCCCTGTTCCCGACGGGGCGGATTCATTACGTTGGCGGGAATGCGGAACTGCGCACCATTCCATCGGCAGGACGCAGCGGCGGATCTTTGGCTCCCCTTGGTAACGTTACGGTCTTGGTGACAAACGAAGATGCGGAACTGATTACCGCGATGGCGCGTCAGGACGAGCGCGCCGCGGCCCGGTTCTACGACAAATACAGCGCCGCCATGTTTGGGCTGGCCGTGCGCATCGTCGGCGAAGCGGCCGATGCGGAAGACGTCGTGCTCGACGCCTTCACGCAGGCGTGGAGCAACGCAGCGAAATACGCGACCCATCGCGGCTCGGTGCTGGGATGGTTGACCACGATTACCCGAACGCGCGCCCTGGACTGTGTGCGCAGTCGCGGCCGTCGCACCAAGGCAGTTGACGCGGCGAGCCAGTCAATGGGGGACGACCCCGTGGCCGTCGCGGGCGCGGGTGTAAGTGCTTCCGAGGCACTCGAACTCGGCGAACGCGCTGCGGCGGTAACGTCGGCGATGGTCGCGTTATCCGCACATCAGCGAAACGCGATTGAACTCGCGTTTTTTGAAGGACTCTCACACTCCGAAATTGCCGAGCGACTGGATGAACCCCTCGGCACCATCAAAACGAGAATTCGTCTGGGCATGCTAAAGCTGCGGGACGTGTTGCTGGGCGTACCGCAAGGGGTGCCCTCATGAGCGACTTTTCCATGACAGAACTGCACGACATGGCGTCGGCCTATGTGCTGGGTGCGCTCAATCCGGACGAACACGCGGCGTTCGAACGGGCACTGGAAACGTCGCAGGCACTGGCGCAGGACGTCCATTCATTCCGCGCGGTCGTCACGCAAATTGGCAATGCGCAGGAATTGGCGCCGCCGCCGGCCCTTCGTGCGCGTTTTCTCGCCAGGATTGCCTCGAAAGGGTCAGCCTCTGACGCTGGCACACCACCTGGAGTCCGTGCATCAGGCACGGCCACATCAGAATCAGGTGCATCGGACTCCGCTTCAACCAACGCGGACGCAACCGTCGCCGCTCCGCTGGACGCTTCAAAGCGGCCATTTTCGGTCAGTACCGGTGGTGCGCCTGCCGCACAAGGATCATCCGAAAAGGGACCACGCCAACGCGGCTGGCTGACAGGAATCATTGCGGTGGGATTGGCCGCGTCGCTGGTGTTCGCAGTGCAGCGCAATTCCCAGGTAACCGCACTCACCGCGCAATTGGGGCAGCGCGATTCCATTCTCGCCGCACGCATGGTGCAATTGGCCCAGCGTGATTCGACGCTCAACACGATGCTGGAAGCCGGACGCAATCTGGTGTTGGTGAATTTGGGCGCGGTGCCGGACAACGGTCCGGCCATGCAGCTCTTCTGGAATGTGAAAACCGGACGGGGGGTGGTGCATGCGGTGGGGCTCAAGCCGGCTGACGCCGGAAAGACCTATCAGTTGTGGATGATCAAAGATGGCAAAGCCGTGCCATTGCGCATCTTCAACACCGGCGCTGACAACCAAAGCCTGCAGTGGGGCATCGAATTGCCCACCGCCACCACTGGTGTGACGGCGGTGGCGATATCCGTCGAACCAGCCGGAGGATCGCCCCAACCCACCACCACGCCGTTCCTGGTTGGAGAACTTCCCAAAGCGATGCAGTAGCGGACAAGGCGAAACCATGCCTGCTTTCGACGCATCTCGCAGAAAGTTGCTGTTGCTCTCCAATTCGCGGGACGCAGCGGGTCGTTTTCTTCAGCACGCGCAGGAAGACCTTGACGGTCATCTGGCTGGCGTGCAGAACATCGTGTTCGTGCCGTTTGCCGGCGTCACCATCAGCTGGGATGCGTACGTGCATCACGTCGCCGAAGCCATGAAGGAACACGGCATCGGCGTGCAGTCGGTACACAACAGCAGCAACGCGGCAGAGTTGGTACGCAACGCCGAGGCCATTGCCGTTGGCGGCGGAAACACGTTTCATCTGCTGGCGCATGTGCAGCAAGCCGGCTTGTTGAATGTCATCCGCGAGCGCGCATTGGCGGGCACTCCGTACCTCGGTTGGAGTGCAGGTTCTGTTATCGCGTGTCCCACCATGCAGACCACCAACGACATGCCCATTACCGAACCCGATTCATTCCGGGCGCTTGGGTTGGTGGGGTTTCAGATTAACGCGCATTTCACCGACGCACATCCGCCCGGCTTTCAAGGGGAAACTCGGCGCCAACGACTGGCGGAGTTTGTGACAGCGAACAGCGCAGCAAAAGTTGTCGGACTGCCGGAAGGGACGTGGCTACGCGTGGACGGGCCTTCCATTGCATTGCATGGGCAGCATGATGCGGTGCTGTTTAAATCAAATACGCCAGACACGCCCGTTCCACGGAATATCGAATTGGCGGAACGGCTGGAGGACTGAGGTTTGGGCACGGGTTCGCATTTTCCGCAGTTGGTCCGCCGTTTTCCGTAGTTCATCCGGTACAGACAGTTCGGTCCGAACAGCCGGTACAGGCAGATGGCCGCGCAATACCACCACGTCCTATTTCACGGCGACAGCCGCGACATGCTCCACTCAACACCTGCGCGCACGTACTTGATCCGATCGTGCAACCGGCTTGACCGCCCCTGCCAAAACTCAATGCTGGTCGGAATAACCCGAAATCCGCCCCAGTGATCTGGCAACGGCACTTCCCCATTTACAAATCGCGCTTCCAAATCGGACACGCGCGATTCAAGTTCGCCTCGGCTTTTCAGCACTGAACTCTGCACCGACGCCGTCGCCCCAATCCGGCTGCCAAGCGGCCGAGAGGCGAAATATTCCCCGGCTTCCGCGCGCGAAACACGTTCCACAACTCCCGCTATGCGCACCTGACGCTCAAGCGCCTGCCAGAAAAAACACAACGCCGCGTGTGCGTTGCCAGCGAGTTCCTGACCCTTCTGGCTGCGGTAGTCCGTGTAGAACGCAAAACCGTTTTCGCTCACGCCTTTCAGCAACACAATGCGTGCCGATGGAACACCGTCAGGCGTCGACGTCGCAAGACACATGGCATTCGCCTCGGCCACCTCGGCGCGCTGTGCTTCGGCAAACCACGTATTGAATTGTGCGAACGGATTGCCGTCCACGTCGCTTTCGGACAGCGACGCGAGGCGGTAGTCGGTACGCAAGTCGGCAATGGACACGGCGAAACTCGGCGGTCGAGGTTGAACTACACTTCCACCAACGGCAGCGCCGCGCGCGGATAGTTGTCCGGCACATCCGCAAACATGTCACCGGCCATCTCGGCACCGTCGGGCGTTTCCAGCACGAAACCCGCGTCTTCAATCATGCGCAGATCTTCGCGCGCGGTTTGGCCTTGCGTGGTGAGGTAGTCGCCAATGAAGATGGAGTTGGCGGGGTACAGCCCCATGGCCTGCAGACTGCGCAAGTGCACTTCACGCCCGCCGCTGATGCGAATTTCCTGCGTAGGCAGCAGAAAACGATACAAGCACAAAATGCGCAGGCAGTGACGCGGATTCAGTTCACGCACCTGCGCGAACGACGTACCCGGAACCGGAATGAGAAAATTCACGGGCACACTCTTCACTTCGAGTTCACGCAGTGACAGTGCGAGGTCGATGACATCGTCGTCACTCTCGCCCATGCCCAGAATACCGCCGCTGCACGTTTTCATGCCGGCGTCTTTCACCGCCTGCACGGTCCCGACGCGATCGTCAAACGTGTGCGTGGACACAATCTCCGACGTGAAGTTGGCCGAGGTATTGAGATTGTGATTGATGGTCTCGACGCCCGCTTCCTTGAGACGATTTACCTGTTCGGCGTTCAACAACCCCAGGCACGCACAAATTTTCAGGTCGTGTTTGGCGCGAACAGCGCGCACGGCATCCAACACTTTGCCAAACACCGTTTCGCCGGGAGACCGGCCGCTGATCACCATACACAGCGTACCCGCCTTGAGTTCGGCGGCACGGTCGGCCGCTTCCATGATGCGTTCCTGCGCCATCATGGGATACTTCTCGATTTCCGCCGTCGAGATTTTTGACTGCGAGCAGTAGCCGCAATCTTCCGGACACAAACCGCTCTGCGCGTTGAGCAGAAAATGCAACCGAACCCGATTGCCCCAGGCGGCCTTGCGCACCCGATACGCGGCCGCGAGTTGCTCCAGCAGTGCGTCGTCGGGTGCATGGAGCACGGCGCGCGCTTCCTCGCGCGAAATGAGTTCTCCGGCCAACGAGCGATCAGCGAGATGAAACCAGTCAACCTGCGGCGATACAGTGTTCGGCATCAGTCAGATAATTGTGGGACGGAAAACTATGCGTGAGGTGCCGCTTGGCTGCGGGGTGAAGCGAGTGGGTCGTTCAGCAGAAGTCGATCGAGTCCGGCGCCGCCAGCCGCCGCGGCGAGAACGGACGCGTCGTCCAACTGGTCAATCCACGGAAACCTGTAAATTGGCAACTGCGGAAGCAACGCGACAAGCGCATCGTAGTTGGTTGCTTCGGCAATTGTGGGTTCTCGGTCAGAAATGTCCGTGAGAATGACCGCACGCACCCGCAGCCCTTCGCTTTCGGCGGCGCGAACGGTGAGCAAGGTGTGGTTCAACACGCCCAATCGATTGCCGGCCACCACCACGACGTCTGCATCCCAGCGTTTGAAAAGGTGAGCAAACGAGAAATCGCGGGTGATTGGCACAAGAATACCACCGGCGCCCTCCACCAGCAGCAAGTCGCGCCCACCGCTTAACGTGTCGCGGGCACGATCGAGAATGCTGAGGTCAATCGTCACCCCCGCCCGGTCGGCCGCGATCATAGGGGCCAACGGCTCCTCTAGTGTAATCGGCCCCACCACGTCGATTGCGTCATTGCCACCGGTGGCGTTTGACAAATGCTGGGCGTCCGAGATGGCCGGGCCTCCCCCGGGCGTGAGCCGCGCGGAAATACCACTCTCAATGGGCTTCATGGCCGCAACGCGCAAGCCGAGTATTCGGGCTCGCGCCGCGAGCGCCCGGGTAATGGTCGTCTTGCCAATCTCGGTATCGGTGCCCGTGACTGCCAGAACGCGGCAAGTGGCACCCGCTGCAGCCCGTTGTTGACCCTCAGCCACGTAGCCGCTCCTGCGCCGTTCCCGTGGCGCGCGCTCCATCGAGAAATTTGCGGATCACCTCGTACACGCTATCGAGCTCGCTGTCGGTGATGCAATACGGCGGCAGGCAATACACCACGTTGCCCAGGGGACGCAGCAACACGCCCTGCTCGAGCGCGAACGCTGAGAAGTCGCGCCCAACTTCACTCAGATAACCTGCGGTGGTCGCCAGTTCGACAACAGCCACCGTTCCGATCTGACGCGTATTCTTAACGCCGGGGTGATTCCTGAACGCATTCAGCTGATGGGCATGCGCCACCTCGATGCGAATTCGATTGTCCTCGCTTTCCTCGTTATACAACAGCACGGCGGCCAGTGCGGCCGCGCAGGCAATGGGATTCGCGGTGTACGAGTGGCCGTGGAAGAAGGTGTGACGCCGGTCGGGGCTCAAGAACGCATCGTAGATTTCCTCGGTCGCCACCGTAGCGCCGAGCGCCATGGACCCGCCTGTCAGACCCTTGGAGAGGCACATCAGATCGGGCGATATGTCGGCTCGTTCACACGCAAAGAGCGGCCCGGTGCGACCGAAGCCCGTCAACACTTCATCGGCAATGAGATGCACCCCGGCTTCACGGGTGATGTGCCGAATGGCCTGCAACACACGTTCGTCATAGATGTGCATGCCGCCAACACCAATCAACAACGGTTCGACAATGACAGCCGCCAGTTCGTGCCCGCGCTCTGCAATGAGGGCGGTCAGTGCGGCAATCGTGTCGCCCTCGGTGGGGTCGGGTAAACGGGCCACTTCGAACAACAGCGGTTCATACGGTGCGCTGAACAAACCGCGCGCGCCCGCGGCCATGGCACCAAACGTGTCTCCGTGGTACGCGTTATCGAGCGCCGCAATCAGCCGGCGGGGTCGGCCGGCATTGTCGAACGATTGCATCGACATCTTGATCGCCACTTCGACCGCCGTCGAGCCGTTATCCGAGAGGAACACGCGCGACAATCCACGGGGCATGCGGGTGACCAGTTCCGCCGCAAGTTCGGTGGCGGGCGCGTGTGTGAAACCCGCGAACATCACGTGATCAAGCGTGCGCGCCTGCTCGGCAATTGCGTTGGCAATTTCGGGTTGTGCATGACCGTGTGTTGTCACCCACCACGACGAAATAGCGTCGAGGATGGCGTGGCCATTCGTGTCGTATAACCACGCGCCCTTGGCTCGCGCGATTGGAACTGGCAGCGGCGCACCCATGTGTTGTGTGTAGGGGTGCCAGAGGTGCGCGCTGTCCTGCAGGAGGAGGCGCTGTGTTTCGCCCAACGTCAGATCAACGCCGCCATCGTCCTTGCCATCGTCGCGATTGTCGTCGTGCAGCCCATCGTTGGGGCGGTTCATCGAACGATACCTCGCATGGTTTCCAGCAGACTCGCCGCGAACGAGTCGACCAATTCGGGTGGATGCATGGCGCTGACCGAAATACGCAGGCGCGACGTGCCGACCGGTACGGTTGGCGGACGCACGCCACCAACCAGAAACCCGCGTTTTCGCATGTCGCGCACAATGGCCATGGTCAGCATGGGGTCGCCAACGGTGATGGGAATGATGTGTCCATCGGGCATGCCTGTTGTTTCGCGGCCGCCGGCGCGCAATCGGTCCCGCAGTTGTTTGGCGCGGTCGCGCACCGCTTCGCGTCGCCAGGGTTCCGAGCGCGCAATGTGTAGCGCTTCCAGTGTGGCGGCCGCGAGCGCGGGTGGCGTGCCCGTGGTAAAAATGAACGCGCGCGCGGTGGAAATGAGCAAGTCAATCAGGGAACGTGAGCCTGCAACGTACGCGCCCATTGTCCCGAACGATTTACCCAGCGTCCCGACTGTCACGTTAATGTCGCCGGACACACCGAAGTGCTCAGCGGTGCCTCGTCCCGTTCGCCCCAGCACGCCCGCGCCATGGGCGTCGTCGACATACGTCCACGCGTTGTACACGCGCGCCAGTGATACGAGGGCATCCAGCGGAAAGGTGTCCCCGTCCATGGAGAAGACCCCTTCGACCACGATCAGTGATCGACGAAACTGGCCGCGATCGGCTTCGAGCAAACCGCGTAGCGCGTCCACATCGCCGTGCGGGAAAATGCGTTTCGTCGCGTGCGACAATCGGCAACCATCTACGATGGAGGCATGATTGTGCGCGTCCGAATAGATCACGTCCCGCTCGTCCGCCAACGCGGGGATTGTCCCAACGTTCGCCATGTACCCGGCGGGGAAGAGCAGCGCGCGAGCCGTCTGTTTGAAGGCAGCGAGTTCGGTTTCCAGTGACTCATGAATGGGGTGATGGCCCGAGATGAGGCGCGCGGCACCGGCGCCCGTGCCCTCGGCCTGCAACACCGCAATGGCCGCGCGCGCTACCCGCGGATCGGCGGCGAGCCCGAGATAGTCGTTGGACGCAAAGTCGGCCACACGATCGGCGTCAATTTGCACCGTGCCAGACCGACGCTGCTTCACGGCCCGCAGGCCGCGCTTCAGTCCCGCGTGTTGCAACGCCAACAACTCGGCGTCCAGGGTTGCATCCATGTTCGAAGAAACATCTGAGGCGAGGTCGGTCACTGTTTCAACAGCGTCTTCAGGTCGGCGCTCATCACATCCCATCCGGCGCCAAATCGGTACGCGACCAGAATAGTCCCGCGATCGTCTACGAGAAATGTTTGCGCGGAATGCGCCGTCACGTGATCCGTGCCGGCGTGGGTGTCCGAAACTACTGCGTTCGCACCAAACGCGGCTTGCACGTTGGCAATTTGTTCGGCCGGTGCGGCCAGACCGAGAAACGACGGATCAAACTTCGCGGCAAATTGTTGTGCGACCGCGGGTGTGTCGCGCGCGGGATCGACGGAGATAAACACAAATCGCACGCGGCCTGCATCGGCACCCATGGCCTGTTTCACGCGAACCCAGTCGGCCAGCGTGGTGGGGCACACGTCCGGGCAGTTGGTGTAGCCGAAAAACACCAACGCCGCCTGGCCGGCGGATGGTACCAACGGCACCGTTGCTCCGGTGCTATCGGAAAAATTGGTGGAGGCCAGTGTCGTTGCGGGCGTGACCGGTGTGCCGCGCCATTCGGGCTGGCGATTGCAGGACACACTGAGCGCGACACCCACCACGAGGAGTGCGCGTGTACTCCAGCGCGGGACGTTGTGCAGAAACACGTTCGGGAATTCCATTCGTAAAATATGCGTGCGGTCGCGAGGCGAATGGTGTGCGAGACTGGGTGATTTTGGTTTGATTATCCCACTCATGAGCACCCCTGAATTCCATCAGCGGCCGCTGGCCGGTGCCGACTCTGACAGGCGCAAACGTTGGCTGATTACGGGCACGTTCGCGGTGTTGGCCATCGTTTTGGCTCATGCGGCCGATCCCTGGGCCTGGGCCACCGTGCGCGACGCTCGTGTTTATGAACGCGACTGGGGCCGGCTGCTGCGAATTTTGGGTTTTCTGCCCACCTGGCTCATCGTGGCGGTGGCGCTGCTGGCCCACGATCGCGGCACCCACGGTCCCAACGGGTGGCGGTGGCGCGGCGGGCTGCTGGTGTTGGTCCCGGCTGCCGCGGGCGGAGCGGCTGAGGTGCTCAAGCTGGTGTTTCGTCGCCTTCGGCCGGGGGAAACGTCGCCGGATTATTTGTTCCGTCCGTTTCTGGAGGACCCCTGGTCCAACCGTGGCATGGGGCTACCCAGCAGTCACATGATGGTCGCGATGGGAGCGGCCGTGGTGCTGGCGCGTTTGTTTCCGCAATCCAGGTGGTTGTGGTATGCCCTGGCTGCCGGCTGTGGGTATACGCGGGTTGCGGCGGGGGCGCATTATGCCAGTGACGTGGTGGTGGCAGCGGTAGTCGCGTGGCTGATTGGGGACGCCATTATGCGCTGGGGGCTGAACAAGCGGGGCACGCCTCCATAAATCAAAAAAAACCGCCACGAGCCGAAGCCCGTGGCGGTTTTTCTCGTGCTTCGAATTAGCGGTTGTAGCGCTTCTTGAACTTGTCGACGCGACCCTGTGTGTCGATGAGGCGCTGCGTGCCCGTGTAGAACGGGTGCGATGCGGCCGTGATTTCGAGCAGGATGAGCGGATATTCTTTTCCGTCGTCGAGCTTGATGGTCTGTTCGCTGGTCATGGTGGACCGCGAAACGATCAGATGGCCGCTTGAGGCGTCCTTGAACACCACCGGATGGTACGGCGGATGAATGTTTTCCTTCATGGCTGCTCCCGCAACAATTGCGTCTTGGTGCCGTCCCATTTCCGACGGGAGGGCGTTCGTAGAGGTGCCCAGCAAGTGAGCTAGCCTTGATAGTTAGGAAGGCGAGGGAATTTTGTCAAGGTAGCAAGGCGGCCCAGGATCGAGGGCCCCGCGGCACCGCCGCCGCCGAAGGCTCCGCATCGCAAGAGGCGTGCGAACGTCCGGTTAGCCGCACGTTCGCCGAAGGCACGACGGTGGTCGACGACGCCAGAGGACCTCCCTGTTCAGTCGCCGGGCAGCATCACCCACAACGATGGGCGCCCGACATTGCAGTGCACGGCACGCGAAAATCCGCCTACACCGGCCCAGCTCAGGTAGAGCATCATGCGCGTCGCATGCCACGCACCAGACGCCACCGCAACGGCATCAGTGGGACGATCGTCGGCTGCCAGAGCGCGGAGTCGCGCGTTGCGCGATGGCACCGGGTGGAAGATCGCTTCTACGCCTTTGGCGCGCTCGGCTTCGTCGTCCTGCCCAATCGTCGTCCGAACAAGTGCAGCCTCGTACGAACTGCGCGCCCATCGATCAGCCGCGAGCACGGCCGGTCGTGAGAGCGTCGGCAGCACCAGCACACCGAGAAACGACCAGAGCGTGAACCACGCCATCACGGTGACGAAACCTGCCGCGGTCAGGAGATCAGCGCGCGGCGCGGCGGTCGCCGGTGCAAAGCCGACGGTGTTCCACGCCACCGCGCGGAGCACGCCGCGACGCCGGAGGCCGAGCGCCCGCACGCCGCGGCGTCGTGCAAGCGCCATTGTGAGCTGCGCTGGCGAAAGCTCGCGCACCCAGCGCTGCGGCACCCACAAACGTGTTGCGTACGTGCCAACCCATGCGCCAACAAACGACGAATCGTCGGCATCCACTTCACGCACGACGTCTGGTGACAGGCCGACGGCGGTCGCTGCATCAGCCAAAGCTCGCGATGTGGTGCACCGCGATGTATTACCACTATCTGGTGCGCGGTGGCGGCGGCCCCCCATTATTTCATCGATACGATCAGAGTCTCGCCAACCAGTGGGACAATGTGCAGGGCATTCGGTTTGCGGGCTCGGTGCAGGGCGACTACGGCGCGCGCATCAATGCGGGTGTCCGGCAAGTGGAGGAGCTCATGAATCAGGGTCTATCACGGCCACCGTCACGAATTCGACACTGCCACCGGATGGCATCGGGAGCACGCGCCAGGACACCGCGATTTTCAGGCGAGCGAGCGATTGGATTGCCCAGCTTCGGGCCACCCCGTCCGATCATGGCATTCTGATTTTCGGGCGACCCATCGCTGATGCGCGTTGCAACGCCGTCGCATTCCTTGAACGCTTCGAGGCCGGTTCCGGCGGCGCCGATACGTTGCGGGGTGTCTCCACCCTTGGCGGAATGCTTGGCAGCTGTGGTGACCCCGACTTCTCGGGTAGTCTCACACTCGGCGCGTTGAGCAACGGCACCCTCACGGGCCTGGCTATTCCCCGATCATCGGCGAATGTCATAGTGCTTCCCGGCGGCTTACTCATGCGGTCCTCGGCATCGACCGCCTTTCATTGGGCTCAGAAATCGTGCCATTCACACCGCCTTCGGCGTCGGATCGCGACTTCATTTCACCGCCCCCGGTGTCAGGACAGTTGTCGCATGGCCGATGAATATTTGTCGGCCAGTTGATTTCTATCGTTGGGGGTGAAGGTGGTATCCCAGGGTGATTCGGTACAGTGCAGCGTTTAAGGCACGCGTGTTGCGCCGCTTCCCGCTGCATCATGCGCCAACTACCGTACCGGTTGCATCCCTATGCGTCTGCAGCGAATAAATATGGAGTTCGTCCAGGTATTCCTGCTGGCTTCAATGATGAGTTGAAGGCGTCTGATCCTGGGGGCGACCAATCGGAGCGCGTGTCACAACGGAAATTTGTATAACACAAGTGTTTGCACGTCGTCGTCGTCCTTGATGGCGACGTACAGTCCGCGTGTTCCGGTGCCGACCAACTGCGAGCGTGCGGGTAGCTGGAACTGCGTGCGTTTTCCGTCCTGAGACACCGCGTCGACCAACACGATGCCGTCGCGGTCAATTTGTGTTCTGGTGATATACAGGCGGCCGTCCGCGCCGGCGTGCAACGCACTACTCTTGAATGCGGGAACAGTCTTGGGGAAGGGCGGAAAATCGCTCTCCTGAAATGCTGGGCTTCCATCTTTCCGGCGCACAAAATTGTCGACCATCTCCTTACGAATAGCAGAAGTTACGGGTGAATCCGGCTCAAGTGGTGCGCCAGCAACTCGTGATCCATTCGGAAAGATCCAATCCACACGATACGGCTCATGCCGCGCCAACGAAATGCGACCATCCGTGAATAACGCGGCCTGTTCATGAGTCGCGAGCGGATTGATCACCTCGAAGTTCATTCGTCCCTCGTCTACCAGCGCCTTCACTTTGCGATGACCGGTGGAAAGCCCCTTCAACCGCGCCACTGTATCAACCTGACCCCGCGCATCGATGCGAATCGCGCCGAGTTCACGCGCGTAATTCGGATAGATGTCGTAAAGCCCTCCGCCCGTCGCTTTGCCGACGCCTTGCAGCTTCAGAATGTTGCCGGCCTTGTCCATGCCAGCGAACAAGTTGAGGTCTGGTGCGCGCCTATCTCGCAGCAATTCCGGAATCTTGCTGAAGCTGTCCTTGACGAGAAGCTGAATACGGCCGTACGCCGTCTCAAACGCGAGCGTGGAGTCAACACCGAGTGGTTGCAGCCATCGTAACGTTTCGTACTCCCCAGGCCCCTGTCCCGACCGGCCAATCGGCTGCTTACGCCTGGCCCCCGGAGTGACCACGTACAACGTGCCTCGGTCCACCAGCAACACACGGCCATCACTGAGCTCGCGAACAGAATTCACGCGTGTAAGGTCTTCCGCGATCACTGCGACACGTGTAGCGGTGGCCGGCGCCTGTGCAAAGCCACTCGGCACCGCAGCCGCCCCGACAAGTACAGCCGAGACAGTTGTCAAAAAACCGCTTCGCCGCATACAAACACTCCTGAAGAAGATTTGCTTTTGCCCGATGACGATGTACTGCTCCCCCTCGCCTGCATTCGCCCAAACAGGAAAATCAACACATGCTGCGGCGGGCGCATGCCGACAACCGTCTCGAGGTTGTCGGCATGCGAACTCACAGCAAGCTACCAAGCTTGTTGACGGCTCGAATTGATCCGCGACAACAAAAATCACCTCCGCCGACGGCTCAACTCCGTGTGAGGCAGCGCCCGCTAAAGTTGGACGGAGTTCGTTGAGCACTTATGGGCCGCGCGCGTTGGAAATTGACCGAACGCTGCGTTGGGAGCCGGGTTGAAATCAGCCACACCGAAGGCCCTCGGGCACAGTGCTACGGCGCGCTGGCCCCGGCCGCGATTTACCTGAAACTCGGTGCGGCCGCCACACACTGCCCGCACTGTCCGTACAACACCACCTCGTGCCCCTCCAACAGGAACCCCGCCGGCGTCAGGCTCTTCAAGTCGCCCGGGCAGCCGCGAATCTCAAAGACCCCGGAGCATCCGCGGCACTGGAAATGGTGATGATGCCCACCGCCTGAGCGCTCGTAGCGCGGGGCATCGCCGGGCAGCTCGACCGCGTTCAGCCAGCCGCTCTGCACGAGTGCGTTAATGGTGCGATAGACCGTCGCAATGCCCAATCCACGCAGCGATTGACGGCCCGCTACCAGCACTTCCAAGGGGTTGAGCGGTTGCTTCGCAGCGGTGAAGACCTCGCGGATGGCGTCGCGCTGTCGCGTATTGCGTTCCATAACGATGAAGGGCGGCTAAAGGAGCGCGGAAATGCCCATGAGCACCAACCCAGCCAACAGGAACAGCGCGCGCCAGACTCTGGAGCTGCCCTCGCGTGTCGGCGCGAGGGCCGGAATGCCAACCGCAACGGCAATGTAGAGGTAGGAACCGGCGGCGAACGGCAGGATGTTTTCGCCCAGTCTGGTTACCTGCGTTCCAACAAGCAGCGTCGCAGCGGCGCCCGCAAACGAAATAGCGGCGGTGACGAGGTTGTAGGCCACCGCACGCATGGGATGCACGCCGCCATTCACGAACAGCCCATAGGTGCCTAGCTCTCGCGGCAGTTCGTGCAAGCCAATGGCAATGGCGGTCAGGAATCCAAAGGTCGGGTCAGTGAGGAACCCGGCGGCGATCAGCATGCCATCAACCAGATTGTGGATGGCATCGCCAGCAAAGGCCAGCGGGACGACCGCCGCGGCACTCTGGGAACGTCCGTGCGAGCCATGACTAGCAATTCCAGCAGAGACAGCCGCTAGTTCGCCGTTAATGGCATTATGATGGCTTGGTGGTGCGCCTAATTCGATGCCGTGCGCATGGGCATGGTCATGGCTGGCCAGCAGCCGCTCCACCAGTGCGAACGCGACGTACCCGGCCGAGACGCCCGCAACAACCACCCACGGCGCTCGGCCCGACGCCAACGATTCCGGAATCAGGTGAATGGCGGCCGCTCCCAACAGCGCGCCTGCTCCAAAGGCCGTGAGTTGGGGCAACACTTTGCGGACGGCTACGTCATTTTGCGCCAGCAGCAACGTCACCCCAAGCGGGATACCGCTAACGACGGTAATGGCGAGGAGGCTCGAGACCCACGGTGACATTTGATAATGATAATCACTTCGCAATAGTCCCGGAAGTTCGTCGGGAGCCAGGGCGACGTCTGGTGCAGTTCGGCGGTCGTCATTTCTCACGCGGAGGCGCGGAGAATGCTGTCAATTCGGCGCCGACGTTTATCGCCGATCCATTTCTCACGCGGAGGCGCGGAGAATGCGGAGAAAAAGCAACATGCCAAAACAAATCAGGAAAGAAAATTCAAATTCGGCCAAGCCGACCAAGCATTTGGAAATGCGAAAATCCCTCCGCGTCCTCCGTGTCTCGCCGTGAGAATTCTGAACACTGACCCCACGCTCGACATCGCCCATTGCACCACTGCGCAACAAAACGGCACGCCGGAAACTCACGGCGTACCGTACCCGTGCATTAGCTCCGCTGCTCGAGCTCCAACGTCCACTCCACCACGATGGCCGGGTCGAGGGACTCCTTCACCGAGCAGTACTTGTTCACCGCGAGGTCAATGGCGCGCTCGGCATGCTCCCGATCAATCCCGGCACCGGCCAGCTTAAACGTGAGGTGAATGCGCGTGAGTTTTGCGGGAGTGGAATCGGCCCGATCGCCGACCACTTCAATGGCCAATGACTCAGCCGGCGTGCGCCGCTTGGCCAGAATATCGACGATGTCGTAACTCGTACAACTGGCCAGTGCCAGCAGCAGCGTATCAACCGGACCCGGACCTTTCACCGCATCACCATCGATGTCGATTTGGGGTCCGTTGAGACGACCGCCACGAAAGGCGTGACCGCCTGTCCACACGGCGGCCACATGATTGCGTTTACTCATGGTGTTTCTCCACGACGAATAGGTGCTCGCACACTGTTGCCCCACTCTGTCCATGAACCGTCGTAATTACGCACGGACTTGTAGCCGAGGAGGGTCGTGAGGACGAACCAGGTGTGCGATGAGCGTTCTCCGATACGACAATACGTGACTACGTCGTCATTGGCGGACAAACCCGCCTCGCCTTCGTAAATGGCGCGCAGCTCGGCCGCATTCTTGAAGGTACCGTCGGCAGCGGCTGCACGCGCCCACGGCACGCTGTGTGCGCCGGGAATATGCCCACCGCGCAGCGTGCCTTCCTGCGGATAGTCCGGCATGTGCAACTTTTCGCCTGTGTATTCCTGCGGCGATCGCACATCGATCATGGGTTTGCGGTCTTCGAGATGCGCGCGCACATCCTGAAAGAATGCCCGAATAGTTGCATCGTTGCGTTCCGGCGCCAGATATTGCGTAGGAGGAAAGGCCGGAACGTCTGTCGTGGTGGGCCGATTTTCCGCCAGCCACTTTGCGCGACCGCCGTCCAGAATGAGTGCGTTGGTGAATCCGAAGAGACGGAACACCCAGAACGCGTAGGTGGCCCACCAGTTGTTCTTGTCTCCATACAGTACCACCGTGGTGCGGTTGTCCACGCCGCGTGCGCGCAGCAACTGCTCAAAGCCCGCGCGGGCCACGTAGTCGCGCTCGATCTGGTCGTTGAGATCGATGTGCCAATCGAGCTTTTGCGCACCGGGAATGTGCTCTACCGCATAAAGCAGCACGTCTTCGTTGCATTCAAGCAATCGCAGGGAGGGTTCGGTCAAATGGGCGGCCAACCACTCCGTCGAGACCAGATATTCTGGATGCGCGTAACCCTTGCTGGTGATGGCCGGATCGGGCAGCCCCGACATCAGTGTGATTTTCGTCATGTTATGGACTTTAGAGGCTGTCGCAGATGGAGGGGAGTGGCGGACGCCGCAATCTCGCGGGGAACCACCCGTCACGAGAATTGTATCGAAGTACATCGTTCTTCCTCCGATTTCATTGGACACACTTCCTGCATACCCTGACGCCTCCGACCCGTTTTGCCCGATTTTTTCGTCGTTCCGTCGAGGCCGATGATTTCAGTACCGGGCCCATTCGTGGCGATCTGCTTGGCGAAGAACATCTGGCAGAACGCGCACGCGCGCTTGCGCGTGGACAGGTGGTGGCGGTCGATCGCGGCCCACGGCTCAGCGCCCGGTTGTTGGCCCGGTTGCAGAATACGCGCAGCGTGCTGGCCACGGCACACGCGCAGATTGCCCAGGCGAATTCGGACTCACTGGACGTAGGGGCGGCCGGCATCTGGCTTTTGGACAATTATCACGTTGTGCAGGAGCATATTCAGGAGGTTCGCGCCACCCTGCCACGCGGCTACTACTCCGAATTGCCGGAATTGGCCGACGGGACCATGACGGGATATCCGCGCGTGTACGATCTGGCCATTGCCTTGATTTCCCACACGGAAGCACGCGTCGATCTCGAAAACGCTGAGTTGTTCGTCGAAGCGTTTCAGAATGTGCAGCGATTGTCCGTGGGCGAACTGTGGGCGGTGCCTGCCATGTTGCGTCTTGGCCTGATTGAAAGTGTGCGTCGCATGGCGCTGCGCGTGACGCGACGACTGGACGAAATTGAAGAAGCCGACAAATGGGCCAGGCGCATGCACGGCGCCGGACAAGCCGGGGGGGAAGTGCTGAGTGATGAAATGGGCCGGTTTCACGAAACCAAGCCACAACCTTCGCCCACCTTTGTCAGTCGGTTCTTGCGTCAGGCGCGCGAAGCGGCGGGCGCCTTTCCGCCGTTGGAGTGGTTGGAACAGTGGGCGCGCGATGAAGGGGTGAATCCGGAAGAGGCGGTGGTCGCGTCCACGCAGCAATTGGCCATCACGCAGTTGATCATGGCCAATAGCATCACGAGCTTGCGGGCGTTGGGAGGTCGGGACTGGCGCGAATTGGTGGAACGACAGAGTGCCATGGAACGCGTGTTGCGTCGCGACCCGGCAGGCGTCCATGCGCGCATGACATTCGAAACGCGCGACCGATACCGTCACGTCGTCGAACGCCTGGCCAAGCGATCGGGCTTTGATGAGGTGATCGTTGCGGAGTGGGCGGTGCGGCTGGCCGAACAGGCCGAGCTGACGCATGAAGCGCAGCCGCGTCGCCACGTGGGGTACTACCTGGAAGATGATGGCCTGGCACAACTCGAGCAGCGTGTCGGGTATCACCAATCATTGTTCGAGGGGCTGTATCGCTTTATCCGGCGTCATCCCACGCGCGTGTTCGTGGTCAGCGTGGCCGTGGCCACCATCGGCGCCTTGTTGGCGGTGCTGGCGCTCGCGGGTGAAGCCGCCGGAAGAGCGTGGCCGCTGGTCGTGGCCTTTGCGTTCATACCGGCCAACGATATTGCCGTCAGCCTGGTCAATCAGTTGGTGACGGCATTTCTCCCAACGCAAATGTTGCCGCGCCTTGATTTCGAACATGCGGGCATCGCGAAGGATTGTCGAACGGCTGTGGTGGTGCCCACCTTGTTTGACAGCGTCGAGGACGTGCGTGAGACGCTGGCGCATCTGGAGGTGCAATATCTCGCTAACCGGGATTCGGAGTTGCAGTTCGCCGTCCTGAGCGATTTTACGGACGCCGAATCGGAAGAACAGGAGGGGGACCGTCAAATTGTCGCGCAGGCGCTGCAGGGAATCCGTGAGTTGAATGACCGGCATTCGCCGTCGGTCGACGTGTTTCACCTGCTGCACCGCAAGCGCGAGTGGAATGCGGCCGAAGGTGTGTGGATGGGATGGGAACGCAAGCGCGGCAAGTTGTCACAGTTCAACAAGCTGGCACAGGGTGGCGGCGCGGCGGCTTTTGCCTTTGTAAGCGATCGTGTACACGCGCTGGAAGGTGTGCGGTATGTGATCACGCTGGATGCCGATACCGTGTTGCCACCCGGAACGGCGCGCGAACTGGTTGGCACCATGGCGCATCCACTTAACCGGCCCATCTTCAACACCAGTAGTGGGTGCGTGTCGCGAGGGTATGGTGTGTTGCAGCCCCGGGTGGGTGTCTCGTTGCCGAGTGCCAATCGCTCGCGGTTTGCCTCGATCATGGCGGGTGTTCCGGGAGTGGATCCGTACACGACGGCCGTTTCCGACTTGTACCAGGACCTGTTTCACGAGGGCAGCTTTACCGGCAAGGGCATTTACGATGTTGAAGCATTTGAACTGGCCACCACCGGACGGTTTCCGGAAAACACGCTGCTGTCGCACGATCTTATCGAAGGTAATTACGCGCGCGCCGGTCTCGTCACAGACATTGTCGTGTACGACGACTATCCCGCGCGGTATCTCACGTGGACGCGACGTAAACATCGCTGGATTCGGGGCGACTGGCAGTTGTTGCCGTGGCTGTCGCGGCGGGTACCGGGACCGCATGGTATTGAGCGCAACCGACTTTCACTGCTTTCGCAGTGGAAAATTCTGGACAACATGCGCCGCAGCATTGTCGACATCGCGGCGTTGGTATTCCTCGTGGCAGGATGGACAATCCTGCCTGGGTCTGCACTGCGATGGACGTTGCTGGTGTTCGGGGCCATTGCCGCGCCCTGGATTATTTCCGTGCTCATTGCCGCGCTGCGTCCGCCAGCCGACAGGTCGTGGCGCTCGTACTATCGAGCCGCTGCTGACGATGCGCTGGTCAGTGCCAAACAAGCGGCGCTGGCCATCACGTTTCTTCCACATCAGGTGTGGACGGCGGGTGATGCCATCGTGCGCGTGCTTTACCGCCTGACCGTTTCCAGAAAGCATCTGCTGGAGTGGCAGACGGCTCAACGCACCGAGCGTCTGCACGCCAATGACCAGCAAGCCGTGCGTCGGGCCATGCAGCCCGCGCTGTTGTTTGTACTCGCGTTAACCGCGACGGTCACGGCGCACGAATATTGGAAACGCACCCACGCAGTGCCCGGTGCGGGATGGACCGGCGAATTGATCTCGCTGGGTGCCGTGTGGGCCGTGGCGACGTGGTGGATGTGGTCACCGAAAATTGCGCGCCTCCTCTCCGCGCCCATTCGCGCCAGCCGCAGCGTGCTTTCGCCAGCGGCGCTGGCCGATGCCTTGCGGTACGCCGAAGTGCATTGGCAGTTCTTCGAGCGATTCGCGACCGCAGATACCCATTGGCTGGCGCCAGACAACTTTCAGGAAGATCCGTCGCCGGTGGTGGCCATGCGCACATCGCCGACCAACATCGGCCTGCAAATGCTGGCCATCGTCTCGGCACGCGACCTGGGTTTCATCAGCCTCCCGGAAATGGAGCGGCGATTGGAGTTGTTGTTCGCGACGCTGGACCAACTCCCCACCTATCGTGGGCACTTCTTCAACTGGTACGACCTGCACTCCCTGCGTGTGCTGGAACCCGCCTATATCTCGACGGTGGACAGCGGCAATCTGGCGGGACATCTGGTGGCGTTGCAGCAGGCCTGTCTCGAGCTCGGACTTGAACGGCTGGCAGCACGCGCCAATGTGTTGGTGCAACACATGGACTTCTCGTTCTTGTTTGATGAACAACGCAAACTGTTTACCATTGGATTTCACACGGCGTCTCACACCGCGGACGCCTCCTGTTACGACTTGCTGGCGTCTGAAGCGCGTATGGCCAGCTTTCTCGCGATTGCCAACAATCAGGCGCCGGTCGAACATTGGTTCTTGTTGGGACGTGGACTGACCCACACCGAAGGCGCAACGGCGCTGGTGTCCTGGACCGGCACGATGTTCGAATATCTGATGCCCGTGCTGATTATGCGGGCGTTCCGGTCGACGGTGCTCAGTTCGACGTATCGCGCCGCGTTGCAGCGGCAAATATCGTATGCCGAAAAGAGCGACGTGCCCTGGGGCATCAGCGAAAGTGCCTACAATACCCGCGACCGGGAATACACCTATCAATATCGGGCGTTCGGCATTCCCGATCTCGCGCTCAAACGTGGTATGGGGCTCGATCTCGTCGTGGCGCCGTATGCCACGGCGTTGGCTGCCATGATTGACCCGGCCCGCTCGCTGCAGAACCTGCGACGGTTGGAGTCGATGGGGCTGTTGGGCCCGTACGGTTTTTACGACGCGCTGGACTACACGCGCCCGGCGCCAGGCGAGCGGTTTTCCATTGTGCAGAGCTACATGTCGCATCACATCGGCATGACGCTGGTGTCGCTGACCAACGTGCTCCGGGACTTTGTCTGGCAGCGACGCTTTCATAGTGATAGCCGCGTGCGGTCGGTCGAGCTGCTGCTGCACGAGCGTATTCCACGACGTGTCGTGTTGCAGGACCCGCAGGAAACCCATGTGCCGGCGGTGCGTGCGGACGACGGGCAGGCGCAACCGGTGGCGCGCGAATTCTCGTCGCCGAACACGCTGGCCCCGCAGGTGGCGTTGCTGGGATATCAACCTTACACCGTGATGCTCACGCAAAGTGGCAGTGGGTACAGCCGGTTCAATGGGTTGGCCGTCACGCGATGGAAGGCCGACGCCACACTCGAAAATACGGGGCACTTCTGCTACGTGCAGGACCTGTCCGGCACCCGGTACTGGTCGGTGTCGCACCAGCCAACGTGTATCCCGGCCGACCGATACTCTGCCGTGCTCGCGACCGATCGCGTGACGTTTACGCGACAGGATGGCGACCTGGAAACACGCACGGACATTGTCGCGATTCCGGCCGACGCCGCCGAAGTACGACGCGTGACGCTGACGAATACCGGTCCCGAAGACCGGGACGTGCAGCTCACGAGTTACGGAGAAATTGTGCTGGCCCCCCCCGAGGCGGACAGCGCGCATCCCGCATTTTCCAATCTTTTTGTCGAAACCGAATGGCACGCGTGGTGCAACGCACTCACCGCGACGCGACGGCCGCGCAGTGCTTCGGAAAGTCCCGCCTGGTGTGTGCATGTGTTGGCGAGAGGCGCTGACCAGCACGGCGAGATTACGCACGAAACAGATCGGGCCCGCTTTCTGGGGCGCGGCCGCACCGTACGAAATCCGGTCATTCTGGAAGAGGGTGGCGCGTTGTCGGGCACCACGGGCGCGGTGCTCGATCCGATTTTTTCACTGCGTACGATCGTGACGGTACCCGCCGGTCGCTCGATAAGTGTCGCGTTTACCACCTTGGTGGCCGGAACGCGTGAGCGCGCGTTCGAGATGGCCGACCGCTATCGCAATCCACATGCCGCGCAGCGCGCGCTCGATCTGGCGTGGACGTCCACACAAATCGAACTGAACGAGTTGGGCATCTCGGCAACGGATGCCGCTGACTTTCAGGAGCTGGCGGGTCACTTGTACTTCGCGGCCGACGCGCTGGGCCCGGCGCGCGACGTGCGCGAACAAAACCGAGCGTCGCAGGGCACGCTGTGGTCGTTGGGCATCTCCGGCGACCTGCCCATTTTGCAAGCGACCATTCACTCGGTACATGGATTGCCCATGTTGCGTCAACTGTTCGCGGCCCATCGCTACTGGCGACGTCGCGGATTGCTGGTCGACCTCGTGGTCATCAACGCACAAGCGCATGGCTACCTCGAAGAACTGACCAGTCGCGTGCACGAAGCGATGTTAAGCGCCGCCGACGCGGACCATGCGGAACGGTCAGGCGGTGTATTTTTGCGGCGCAGCGATGCCATGACTGACGAAGCCGCGTTAATGCTTGCGGCATCGGCGCGCGTGGTCATCACCTGTGACGTGCGGTCGCTGTCGGAAGTGGTCGCGTGTGCGCGCGAAACCGAACTCGTGCCCGTCGTGCCTATTCGCCAGACCTTCGACGCCACGACTCCCCGCTACACGCCCGTCGAACGGCGTGGCGCACACTCGCTGACCCCCGGTCACGCGTCGCCGGCTTCGATGGCGCGCGTGGAGCCGCTGCGATTCGACAACGGCTATGGCGGGCTTGACGAACATGACAACTACCACATTCACCTGGTGGACGGCAAGTTGCCGCCGGCTCCGTGGTCGAATGTGGTGGCGAACGAAGACGGAGGCTTTCAGATATCCGAGCGCGGGGGCGGATGTGTGTGGGCGGAAAGCAGTTATTTCTACCGGCTCACCGCGTGGCAGAATGATCCCGTGTCCGATCCGGTAACCGACGCGTTGTACGTGCGTGATGAACAATCTGGTGCGCTGTGGAGCGCGACGCCCGCCCCGGTAAAAACCGCGGCTTCGTTCAACGTCGTGCATGGCCCCGGATTCTCGACGTTCGAAGCGGAGCAACACGGCATTGCGTCCCATTTGACCATCGGCGTGCCCGTGCGCGGCGCGGTCAAGATTTCGATACTGCGCCTGACTAACACCAGCGCACGCGAGCGCACGCTCGGTCTCACCGCGTATGCGGAATGGACGTTGGGCGCGCAGCGCGCACAAACCCGACACAACGTGCGCACCTGGTTTGCGGACGACGTGGGGGCGTTGCTGGCGCAGAATCGATTTGAAGCAGGGTTTGCCGATCGCGTGGCCTTCCTGACGCTCAGTGAGCCCGTGCGCTCGTTTACGGCGAGTCGTGCGGCGTTTATCGGGCGCAATGGCTCGCTGGCCTACCCGCTGGCCTTTCGCCGCCCCGCAATGGATGGAGAAACCGGTGTTGGGCTCGACCCGTGTGCGGCGTTGCAATGTGCTGTCACGCTTGCGCCCGGTGAAACGCGGGAAGTGGCCGTGCTGCTGGGGTCGGGCGCCACCGAAGCGGACGCGTATCGGTTGCTGGACGAGTTGCGCACGGTTGAACACGCGTCCGCCGCACTTTCCGCAGCGCGGCGAGCGTGGGACGATCGCTTGAGTGTGGTGACGGTTCGCACGCCCGAACCCGCGCTGGATGCCATGCTCAACAAGTGGACGTTGTATCAGGCATTGTCGGGGCGCATGTGGGCGCGCATGGGGCTATATCAAAGCAGCGGCGCGTATGGGTTTCGCGATCAACTGCAGGATGTCATGGCGTTTGTGTACGCCGAGCCAACGGTGGCGCGCAACCACATTCTGCGTGCGGCGCGGCGGCAATTTCTGGAGGGCGATGTGCAGCATTGGTGGCATCCGCACACGGGCCGTGGCGTGCGCACCAGGTTCTCGGACGATCTGGCCTGGTTGCCGTATGTCGTGGACCACTACGTGCGGGTGACCGGTGACGAATCGGTGCTGGACGAGTATGTGCCATTCCTGCACATGCGGTTGCTCGACGAACATGAACATGAAGTGTACGATCTCCCCGAAATCACCGACGAACATGGCAGCGTGTATGAGCACTGCCTGCGCGCCCTGCGGAAAGCGTGCACCGTTGGCGAACATGGTCTTCCGCTGATTGGAACTGGCGACTGGAATGACGGCTTCAGTCGGGTGGGTGCCGAGGGGAAAGGCGAAAGTGTGTGGCTGGCGTGGTTTCTGATTCTTACGCTTCAAAAATTTGCGTTGCGGGTGGACGCGCACGGGGATGCCGACGTCGCACAGCAACTGCGCAGACGAGCCGCCGAATACACCAAAGCGGTGGAACAGCACGGGTGGGACGGTAACTGGTATCGTCGCGCGTATTTTGATGACGGCTCGCCCCTGGGCTCGGCCTCCAGTGACGAATGCCGCATTGACGCGATCGCGCAAAGCTGGAGCGTGATTTCCAACGCGGGCTCACCGAAACGACAGGAGCAAGCCATGCGCGCCCTGGACCGGCAATTGGTCCGTGAAGACGTGCGTCTGATCATGCTGCTGACGCCGCCGTTCGACAAAGGCGCGCATGATCCGGGATACATCAAAGGCTACTTGCCGGGTGTGCGTGAAAACGGCGCGCAATACACGCATGGCGCGTTGTGGGCCGTCATGGCGACCGCCATGCGTGGCGAGGGCGAGCGGGCGTTGGCGCTCTATCAAATGATCAATCCACTCACGCATGGTGATACGCCCGAAGCGATTGAGCGCTACAAAGTGGAGCCGTATGTTGTCGCTGCCGATGTCTACACGGCCAAGGGGCATGTCGGGCGTGGTGGTTGGACGTGGTACACCGGGTCGGCAAGCTGGATGTATCGGGTTGGTCTCGAGCACATTCTGGGCTTCACGCGAGAGGGCGACTCGCTGCGTATTCGTCCTTGTGTGCCGGCCAGCTGGCCCGAGTATTCCATCTCCTATCGCTTTGGTACATCGGTATACGAGATCACGGTGCATGCACCGGCGGCTGTTGCCAAACGTGGCGGGTTTGTGACCGTGGATGGCGTGGCCATAGGGAGCGACGTTATTTCGCTTGTAGACGACGGGCAGACATATGTCGTCGAGGTTCGTCCGACTACATCTGCACACGCAGAGCCTCGCCCCGGCGGCGCTCCCCCAAGCAAAGTTCGGCCAGGCACGCGTATTCCCGGCGAGACTCAGCCAGCGAAAGCCGAGTCCGATGAAAGTGGGGCCGTCGAGCCGCAACGGGTCGTCGCTGACAGGCTTCCGTAGTAGCTTTCGCAGGTGGCCGTCCGCCGGGCGGCCTGGAAGGTGCGACATGTACCGTTCTGCCGACACCGTGCATAGCGCGTGAACGCGGCGCCAACTGGAGGCCCCATGGAGTGGAATGGTGAAGCAATCACCACGGCCGTTGTTGGGGCTGGTGGCGCCTGGATGGTGGGCGCCGGGTTAACGCACCGAGGCGGAAGCTTCAACCCGGTGCAGCGTCGCGGCTTGCTGCTGTCTGGCACCGGATTTTTGCTGAGCGCTGCCTCGGCGCGCTGGATGCAGGGTTACGGGCGCGTGGGCATTGCCTGTTCGCTGATCGGCACCATCGTGGCCATGATGGGCATGTACGTGTTGGTAAAGGAACGGTCCGAACGCCGCGCCGCCAACGAATCCGATTCGAGGAAGTAGTTCTGTCAGAATCAATGAAGCCCGCGGCTTACATGGAGCGGTACAGTCGTCACGTGCTGGTCTGCACCGGAGGGTTCTGCAATCACTCCAGTCAGGGGCGGGCCCTTTATAGTCACCTTGCCGCGCTTCTGCAGCGGGAGGGCCTGTTGTTTGGGCCCACGCGCGTCAAGCGCAGTGAGGCGCCCTGTCTGGGGGTGTGCGCGGGTGGCCCGATTGTCGCTGTGTATCCCGAGGGCGTGTGGTATGCGGGCGTGACGCGGGAGCTGCTGGAGCGGATTGTGATGGAGCACCTGAAGCAGGGCCGCGTCATTGAGGAGGCCGTGTTTCACCGACTGGGTGTCTGATGCCTGCCCCTGTACGGGTGCACAAAAAAGCAGCGCCGAACTCGGGTGAGTTCAGCGCTGCTCTTTTACACAAGCGGTTAGGAGGAGCCGCGCGCCCTCCGGCGTCCCTCCACGTGACCCGAAAGCCCCCCACTGCACCCGCGCCGCGCGAGCTCCTCCAAAACCGCCTGCATGTGTCTTGGCCATACATACCGCGCAAATTCGAAGAAGTTCCGCCGGGCTTCCGGCACGTCCATGAGGTACTGAGACAGCGACCGTGCACCCTTGGCGGTGTTGCAGGGAATGCAGGCCGTGACTACGTTGCCGCCAGAGTGATCGCCACCTTTCACTCGTGGCTGTACATGGTCTACACTTAGCGTATCGGAAGCCGACACCGTTCCGCAGTACACGCACCGATAGCCATCCCGTTCGAACAGGTCAGTGCGTTTCATACCGACACATAGCCAGTGAACATCCCGGACAGTTCACGTCGTTTTTTGTTGTCCCAGGCGAAGCGCCTCTTCGAAGTTTCCGACGAAGCGGCGAGTTCGCCACACGATGTTCCGCCCCGACTCACTTTCAAAGCGCTTGAGGCCCTGCGTATGTCGCGTTCACGCGATCGTATTTTGACGAATCTGGAAGAGATGTATCGTGAAGCGTTTGACCGTGCGCGCGCCAGTGGCGACGACGTGCAGATGGCGCAGCTGGACATGGCGTATCGACGGGAGCAGTTGTATTTCGAGATATTGCTGGATGTGCGGGACGCGGTGGAGCGGAAGGGGGCGTAGGCCCCGTGCGCTGGTGCGGTTATCCGCCATACGGAAGTTTGCTGGCCGCCAGCGTCAGCGGTTCGAAGCCCTCGGCCTTCTCGCTCGCGTTTGCTCCCGCATCAATCACGTCGGCGATGAGCACCCGGTGATCACCCCCGTCACTCTCCCTGACGATGCGAAGCTCCATCCAAAACGACCCCTCGGGCGGAATGGGGTGCCCGTTGGCCGAACGGTTTCGTTCTGTCAATCGATGACGCACTCCACCGGGCGTACCGTAGCGCCGAATAGCCGCGACCTGGTGCACGCTCAGTACCGAGAACACCGCACCTCCGGCCGATAGCAACGGTTCCAGGATACGCGCGTTGTGGGAAACCGCCAGTGCCACGCGCGGAGGTTCGACGCTGCACTGCATGGCGAGCGCGACAATGATGTACTCGTCATGCTCCGCGTGCCGCACACTCAACACGTACACGCCATGCGTCATCGCACGTAACGCCTGGCGCATCGGATTGGCGGAGGGTTCACTCACCGTCGCAGAGATTCCGGCACACCGGCCTGGGCCTCACTTTCGGCAATGGCACGCTGCGCGATTCGGGTCATCAGCCAGGCGAGAAACACCGTTGCGGCCACGCCGACGGCCAGCACGGGCCACGACAGCGCCGATTGGCCTGTGGTTGCGTTCGTCGCGCCCGCCGCCTTGCCCATGGCTGAATAACTGATCACAATAGGCGCGAGTCCCAGCGTGCCGATCAGGAAGTCCAACAAGTGCACCCGAGTGACGCCGAGCGCGTAATTGGACAGCACAAACGGAACGACGGGCGAGAGGCGAAGAAAAAATACCAGACGACGGCCATCTTCTCCGACGGCGCGATCGATGGCCCCCAGCCTGGGATTCTTTGCGATGTGCCGAGCGACGAAATCGCGAATGAGATAGCGCGAGATGAGGAATGCGGCCAAGCCGCCGAGCATCGCACCGGCCATCACGTAGCACGAGCCCCGCGCCACACCGAAAATTGCGCCGCTCGCAATGGTGAGCAGGAAGGCCGGCAGCACAAACACCACGGCGCACACATACACGGCGATAAACGCCAGTGGCCCCCACACGCCCAGTGTGCCGACCCAGGCCGTGAAAGCCGGTTGATAGGGCGCGATGAGTTTGCCGGCCGCCACCGCGCCCACGAGGGGGAGCGCGATACCCAGCAGGCGCCCGAGATTTACGAAGTGACGTCGCATCTCGTGGAAAATAGCCGAGTGGCAGCCAAGTCATGAAGCCAGAACGGCCGCCAGCGACGTATCATGCATCCTGAAGCTCTCAGCATGCCGCTTCTCAGCATGCCGCTTCTCAGCATGCCGCTTCTTAGCATGCCGCTTCTCAGCATGCCGCTCAACGCAGCACCGTGCTCGACTCACGTCTCTTTCGCGCGTACTTCTGGAACGGCTGACCCCGCATCGACACATGAACGCTTCCGTCACGCTGGCGCTCGTCAACGCGAAAATCTGGACTGGCGACACCCGCCGCCCGTGGGCCGACGCGCTCGCGGTTGCGGGCGACACCCTTGTTGCGGTCGGCTCGAGTGCCGAGATCAAGAAACTGGTGCGGCCAGATAGGGTGGTGGATGGCAAGGGGCAGTTTGTCGTGCCCGGGTTTGTGGATAGTCACGTGCATTTTCTGCAGGGTGGTCTGGCGCTGCAGTCCGTGCAGTTACGCGATGCGCGGTTGCGCGAGGAATTTGTCGCGCGCATTGCGCGTTTTGCTGCCAGCGCTAATTCCGGCGCATGGATTGAACGGGGCGACTGGGATCACGAGCTGTGGGGCGGCGAACTGCCCACCCGTGATTGGATTGATGCGATCACGCCAAACAACCCGGTGTGGATTAACCGATTGGATGGCCACATGGCATTGGCCAACACGCGCGCGCTCAACGCTGCGGGCATTTCGCGTGACACGCCCGACGTAGAGGGTGGCACGATAGTGCGCGATACGCTTGGCAACCCAACGGGTTTGTTCAAGGACAACGCCATGGCGTTGGTGCGTCGAGCCATCCCGGCGCTTTCAGAGGCGGCGTGGGATGCGGCGCTCTTCGATGCGATGCAGTACGTCGCGTCGCACGGCGTGACGACTGTCCACAACATGGGTTACTGGGACGAGCTCGCGGTATTCAGACGGGCGCACGACCGCGGCGTGCTTGGCACGCGCATTTACGCGGCGGTGCCCCTGGCGAGTTGGGAGCAGTTGCGCGACGAGATTCGTGCGCGCGGTCGTGGCGATGATTGGCTGACCGTTGGCGGGTTGAAAGCGTTCGTTGATGGTTCGCTGGGCTCGCACACGGCTGCGATGCTGGAGCCGTTCACCGACGCGCCCCATGACATGGGCTTGCTGGTGAATGACCCCGAAGATTTGTATCGCTGGACGCGCGACGCGGATGCGGCGGGACTGCAAGTGATCGTGCACGCAATTGGCGATCGGGCGATACGGATACAGCTGGATGTGTACGAGCGGGTGATGCGCGAAAACGGATTGCGCGACCGTCGGTTCCGCATTGAACATGCGCAGCATCTGTCGGCGCCGGATGTGCCGCGGTTCGGAGCGTTGGGCGTGATTGCCAGTGTGCAGCCGTACCATGCCATTGACGATGGGCGCTGGGCCGAACGTGTCATCGGACCCGATCGTGCACAACTAACGTACGCATTCAACTCACTGCTTACGAATGGGGCATCGGTGGCGTTTGGCAGCGATTGGTTTGTAGCGCCGCCTATTCCGTTGCTGGCGATTGATGCGGCCGTCAGTCGGCGAACGCTGGACGGGCTGCATCCCGGAGGCTGGATTCCGGCGGAAAAGGTGACGGTCGAACAGGCATTGCGTGCGCACACGATTGAGGCGGCGCGCGCGGGGTTTCAGGACAAGCGGATTGGGTCGATTGAGCGCGGCAAGCTGGCGGACTTTGTGGTGATTGATCGCGATTTGACGCGCGTGCCGGTGAATGCAATATCGGAGGCGCGGGTGGTGATGACGGTGCTGGGCGGGCGCGTGGTGTTCGGGGGAGTCGGATAACGCCAGACTCATGGTCGATTGAATGGTTACTGGTTGCAATGCAATGGTGATACGGTTGTGCGAATGGGGCGTTGGTGCATCGAGAAATTTCGGAGCTGATTGTCAGGTCATTTTTTGAGGTTTACAACGCGCTTGGCTATGGGCACCTCGAGTCCGTCTCCAAACGTGCGCTGGTCGTGGCGCTGCGAAATAAACAACTTCATAGTGATCTCGAACGGCCGTTCACCGTGTACGACCTTGGCGTGAACGTCAGAGACTATCGCGCAGACCTCGTTGTTGAAAATAAGATCATCGTCGCAGTGAAGACTGTCCCCAAAATTGACACGGCCCACGTCGCCCAGTGTTATAACTATCTCAAAGCCGGCAAACTACACGTCGCGTTGCTGCTACACTTCGGCCCAGCTCCCAGGTTCGAGCGCCACTTCCTTTCAAATCCCCAGGTGCGCATGCCTGTTGCATCCGTTTGCTCCGCAAAAGCCGCAAGTTTCCGCTTAACGCAGTTTGTCGTTGCAATTACTCCGCTTAACGCAGTTTGTCGTTGTAGTTGCTCCGATTCTCCACAACGCAGCCCGAGGCCAGCGCGTCAAACTATTCTACATGCGCATTTTCTCCACAAAAAAAACGGCGGCCGCTCACCAAACGACCGCCGTTCCATTGCATCAGGCAAAAAGCCTTACGCGATTTTCGGCCGGTGTTTCAACATATCCGTGTGCGTCTGATACTGATGCGCGACAGAAAGAATCTTGTCATCGTTGTACAACGCACCAATGATTGTCGCACAAATGGGCTGTGGGTTGAGCGTCGATGCTGGTGGCGCTGCGCCGCCGGCCGCCCCACCCGCTCCCCCGCGTCCGCCGCCGCCAAAACCTTGTTGCGGCACCTCGAACTTCGACTGCACCACCACACACGGATGTCCCGTCTGCGCATTCTGCCCCACATCGCCGCTTGGCGACGCGATAAACATGTCGAGATCTTTCATGAACACGCCCCACTCACTGATCAGCACGTAGCGACGACGCTGGCTGTTGATGAAATCGAATGCGCGAACCGTGCGCCCACCGACAAAGCGCGGATTCCAATCGGCTGGAGCCATGGGATTGGGCGGTGTCGCAGGCGCTCCACCAGCCGCACCACCAGCCGCACCGCCAGCCGCACCGCCAGCCGCGCCGCGAGTTCCGGCGCCACCACCACCGCCACCGCCACCGCCACGTCCCGCCGCTGGCTCGGGCAGGTTGTTCAAATCCAACCCCGTTTCCTTCGCCTTGCGCTGCACGTAACTATCAAACGCTGCGGCGTACTCGGCGTTCAATCCGCCGCCCCCCATGCCGGCTACCGTAGGCCGCGCACCGATGGTGACAGGTTTCATGCCAAGCTCCGTTAGCTTCGCAATAAATTCTGCAGGTGCGCCGCCCTGTGGTGGTCCGCCAGCGTCCGGTGCACGACCCGGATCGACACCAATGCGCAGTCCCGCGAGTTTGATGTTCGGATCGAACTGGAACGGCACCGTAATCGTTGACGGATCCTTCTCGTCGGCGCCGTGCACCGCATTGAACACCATGGCCGCGTCCATCACCGTGCGTGTCATCGGTCCCACGCGATCCATCGACCACGACAACACCATGCCACCGGCGCGCGACACGCGACCGAAGGTCGGACGCAGCGCACTGATGCCGCACCGTGTGGCCGGTGACACGATCGAGCCCGACGTTTCCGTACCAATGCCAAACGCGACGCACCCAGCCGCCGTCGCCGACGCCGGCCCCGCCGATGATCCGCTCGATCCCTGCGACAAGTTCCACGGGTTGTTCGTGCGTCCGCCAAACCACTGGTCATTCTGCGCGAACAGTCCCGTGGAAAGCTTCGCAATGAGCACCGCCCCGGCATTTCGCAACCGCACCACAATCTCGGCGTCGTTGTCAATGACGCGTGTCTCAAAATCTTTCGCGCCCCACGTAGTTGGTACTCCCCTGGTGTCAAACAAATCCTTCACACCATATGGCAATCCGTGCAAGGGCCCGCGATAACGTCCCGCCGCAATTTCGGCGTCCGCGCGCGCCGCTTCGGCCATGCCCTGCGCTTCCATGATGTTCACGGCGCACAGCAGCACCGGGTTGTACTGCTTCAGTCGATCGAGATAGAGCTTCGTGAGGCGCACTGACGTGATTTTTTTCTCTTTGAGCAGTGCCGACAAACGGTGCGCCGGGAGAAATGCGATGTCTTCATCGTTGGTCGGTACTGATCCTTCCCACTTGGGTACGTTGAATACCGCGCGGTTGAATGCCGCGGCGCCACGTTCCTTGTACATCTTTTCCAGCAACGCGCCAGTGCCACCCGGATACGGCATGAATTGTTCAGCCGGCGCTTCGCCGTTGCCGAGTGGGAATGGTGCAGGGGCTTGCGGTGATTGAATCAGCGCGCGTACTGCGTAGCTCACGTCCACGCCATCGCCCAGGTGTGTCACCATTGGGTTCAGAATTCCCGTTTGTGCATGCACTGCTTTGGCGGCAAATGTGCCCGCGGCCGCTGTCACCAGTGAACGCCACACAAATGCGCGGCGATCAACACCGGTGTGATGCTCCACTTCGGGCGCGATTTTCTCGAGCTCGATTTGCGCCTGGTCCAGATATTCTTCGGGGTTGTCCATTGCGTTTGCGGGGGGTGGGAGCTGCGTTCGAAACCGTGCAGCGTTTCCGTCAGGATGCGGGAGGGGCAAGGACGTTGGTTGATCAAAGGGCAGCGCCGTTCGATCCATGGTGTGGCGTGTGGCGGGCAGGTGGCTGCAGGGGCCAAATAAACAGTGGTCAGCATCTCGCGTTGAGACACTGACCACTGGGCAGCACGTATGCACCGCGTGTTTACATCACTCCAGTGCGTACCGGACGATCAAACCCCTGGTTCAGCGCATTCAGCAACAACTTGAATGTGCCGTGTGGCTGTGCGCGGAACAGAATTTCCGGTCCGAACAGGAACAGTTGTCCCTGGCCAACCTTTGCTTCGGCCATCGCCACGCCACCCTTCAAGTAGTTCTGGCCCCACGCCCAACCGCTCTTGAGCGGCGCGTCGGTGTCGAAGGTGGCCAGCGGCCGAAGTCCCTTGGCTGCGGCGTCTGCACCAAACTTCATGACCGGGCTGTTGTCGAACATGACAATGGAACGCGACGGCATGCCGGTCGTGATCATCGCAGTCGTATCAACCTTCAGCTCGAGCAGCGAACCCGGGATGTAATACTTCTCGCGCGCAACCGCACGACCACCTTCCATGAGGTGATTCTCGATTGGCAGGCCGATCATTTTGCCAAGCGCGATGGAGCTGCCGATGGTGATCACTCGGCCGCCGGCATCCATGAACGCCTTGAGCTGCGGCACGGTCGTTTCCGGCGAGATGCGGCCCAGGCGGTTCCGGTACTGTGCCGGAGTGAGCATGGTGTCGGGTGACCCACCGAATCCACCGCCACGACCACCTGCACCTGGTTCGGAAACCATGCCGTCCGTCAATACGATGACGTCGTACCTGGTTTTCAGACCGCCTTTGTCGAGTTCCTGCGGATAGACCAGCGTGTACGGCACTTCAAACTGCTCCATGACGAGACGCGTCCAGCCCGTTGGCATCGATCCGCCGTACCGGTCAACCAACGCCACGCGAAGCGGCTTTACTTGCTGCGCAGATGCCGGCTTGGTGTTCGCCGCCGCAAACGTGACGCCGAGGTTTTTCGCGGCTTCGTTTACGACGCGATCGGCCGCGGTGCCGGCAGGAATGAACCACGTCCCAGCGGGCCACGATACGCCACCATCCTGAAATCCTTCCGGCGCGCGGAATGCTGTTGCACCCGCTTTCGCGAGACGGTTTGAAACGGTCATTGCATCGTTCACTTCCGGGCGCACATAGTAACCCGCGCGACCCTTCGCTGCGATGGTCGCGATGACCGGCGACACATCGGTCGTCACCTTCTCAAACGGGCCGGTAAATCCATCGAGGATGCGATCGTACTGCACACCCATCTGCATGGCCAGCGTCCAACCCGCGTTGTCGTACGGCGGGGTTGGCGGCGCGCCCGGGAACTTGAAGTCGTCCGGGTGATCCTGCGGCTCAAACATGTCGAGCACGTGCGCACGAAACGCCTGCGACGTTTTCACGACCCACGAACCGGCCGGGTATTGCTTGCTGGCAACGGTGAACGGAGCTGTCGCACGCATGAACTGCACGCCCGACTTCTGCAGCGCCTGCACAAACTTCGTGGCCGTTGCGAAATCAGGTTGCGCTGCGCTCATGATGTAGCCGCGCGGAGCGCGCTTATCGGGCGCGTACATCATCTGATAGTACTTGTTGGCCGTGCCGACACCGCCAGCGGCGGCGCCGCCGCGTCCACCTCCACCACCACCGCCACGACCGCCGCCTGCACCTGCACCACCGGCGGGCGTATTGCCGCGATCGGCCGCTTCGGCCGCTTTCACCGCTGCCAGTCCGCGCGGCGTAACGATCCACGTATCCTTGTTACCCTTGGCAATTTCGTCGCGGCCCATCTGCCAGCGATTGAACAACCAGAATTCGCGGTTGCGCGATGCGTCGTCCAACACGGCGCGATTGGCCGTGACGGAATAATCGACGGACTGGCGGAAGTGCCACGGTCCCGGCGCAATCGGCAGCGGCAGGTCGGAGGAGCGCATCTGCCGGTCGGCCATGAATGGAATGCTGGACGGTGTCGGGCTGCCAATGGTTTCCGTCAACAAACCGACGATGTTGTGGAAGTACGCGACAGTGCGAACACCGCCGTTCCACCACGTCGAGTAGCTCGCGCCCGCACGCATGGTCGTGCCTGGCTTGTTCTCGGCAATCATGCGGCTGTGCAATGCGCTGCCCAGGCGATCGATACCGGTAATGATGCCGCTGTGAAAATTCGGATTGGCCGGATCGCGGAACGGCGGCGCAAACATCACGGTGCCCGCAGGACCTGTCTGGTGATGGTTGTACAGAATTTGTGGATGCCATTCGAGGAACGCGACGCGGCTCAGGTTTGTCGATTCCTTCGTGGCGTTCATGTACGAGTCGCGATTGTTGTCGTGGCCCGCGTATTTCTCGTACAGGTCGGGAATGTTCGTCGTGCGGCGCAGTCTGTCGGGCTCTTTCATGTACCAGTCGGACACCATCTCCATGCCATCTGGATTGGCGTGCACGAGCAGGATGATGGTTTCGTTGCGGAAGCGTGTGGTCTCCTCGTCGTTCATGCTGGAAAATTGCCACAGATCTTCGATAAGCTGCTGTGCGCCGAGTACTTCGGTGGCGTGCAGGCCGCCGTCAATCCAGACAACGGTTTTGCCTTCTTTGGCGAGCCGTTTGGCTTCGACCGAATCCACCCCTTCGGCCAGCGCCAGCTTTCGCGAAATTTCCTTGTATCGCGCCAGGTTTTTGAGGTTTTCCGGGCTGGAGACAATCGCCATGACCTGTGGCCGCCCGTATTCGGTGAAACCGATGGTATCGAGCAACACGCGATCACTTTCGTTCGCGACCTTGGCGAAGTACTGGTGCAGCTTGGTGTAGTTCGGCAGCTCGTAATCCGCGCCAATTTCGTGCCCGAAAAACTCCTTGGGCGACGTGATTTTGGTTTGGGCGGAGAGCAGACCCGGGGCGGTCGCCAAAGCGACGGTCAGGCCAGCGAGGACGTGGCGCAGTTTCATGCGGGGGGGACTCGGGGGGTAGGAACGGGGACGGTCGGCAACCGTCTGTCAAATTTACGACCGAGCGAGGGGAGACGTTGGGGCTTGTCCCTTGGGTGCTGGATCGCTGGGTGGCCCCAGGCGCCAGCGCGGTTAGGATAGCCAGAAAGCCGCAAACAGATCCATCGCCCCAATTGCGCGACGCGCACGGAACAAGGCAGTTTTCATCCGGATATCACCGACATCCATACCACCTACCGGAGTGTACTTCGTGACCCCCAACATGACCAAGGCCGCCCTGCGCAGCCTGGCAGTGTCAGCTTTCGCAGTTGTAATGAGCGCCGCGTCTGCCGCCGCCCAAACCACGCCACCGGCCACCAAGCCGATGGACAAGATGGACCACGCCAAAATGGAAGCCGAACATGGCAAGAGCGCGTGGAAAGAGATGGACGCGTACCACGAGTTCATGATGGCCACGTGGCACCCGGCCAAGGGAACGGGCGACATGGCTCCGCTCAAGGCCAAGGCCGCCGACATGGCCAAGTCAGCGAAGCTCTGGGCCGACTCAAAGGCGCCCAAAGGTTGCGACGCGCCGAAGCTGAAAGACGCGGTCGTCAAGGTGAACACCGAAACGGCCGATTTGGCGGCGTTGGTGGCCAAGGGCAGTGCTGATGACGCGACGCTCAAGGCCAAGCTGTCGACACTTCACGACACGTTTGACATGGTCGAAGAGGGCTGCAAGCCGGAGGCGACGCACAAGTAAGACTGCCAACGCCTGCGCCAGTGCGCGCTACCGTTTGCCAACGGCAAAAATCGCGCGGTGCCCAGTGAAGGCGCCGCGCGATTTTGTTGTGCTGCCTCTCTCGCCGCGCAGGCTAGAACGCCATAATCTCCGCGTACGCCTTTCGGAACGTCTCCACCTGCGGAAGAATTGCGTCTTCCAAACTTGGCGCGTAGCCTACGAATGTATCGGTGCTCGCGACGCGTTTCACCGGCGCATCAAGCCACGCAAAACACTCATCCGCGATGCGTGCGGCAATTTCGGCGCCGTAGCCCCACGAAATAGAGTCTTCGTAGGCGACAATCACGCGGCCGGTTTTCTTGACGCTGGCGAACACCGTTTCGTGATCCCACGGCGACAACGTACGCAGGTCGATGACTTCAACAGACGGGCCACCTTCATCTGCTATTTGCGTGGCCGCAACCAACGCGCGATTGACAGTGGCACCGTAGGTCACGAGCGTGATGTCGGAGCCCTCGCGCACCACCCGCGCCTTGCCGAATGGAATCATGAAGTTCGGGCCCGGATACGCGCTCTTGTTGTACGTCTGCCGATACAGGTGTTTGTGTTCGAGAAAAATGACCGGGTCGTCGCAACGAATGGCGGTGCGCAACAGGCCGTTGGCGTCAAGCGCGCTGCTTGGGCACACGACGCGGAGTCCGGGGCAGTGCGTGAACAACGACGCGCCGGTCATGGAGTGGTAGATGGCGCCGCGAATGTATCCCCCGTACGTCGTGCGTACGACAATCGGCGCGCTGAACGCGTTGTTCGAGCGCCAGCGCATGGTGGCCACTTCATCGCGCAACTGCATATACGCGGGCCAGATGTAGTCAAAGAACTGAATTTCGACGACGGGCTTGTATCCACGGTGCGCCAGGCCCACTGCGCGACCGACGATGTTGGCCTCGGCCAACGGCGAATTGTACACGCGTGTGCCACCAAACTTTGTCTGCAGGCCATGCGTGACTTTGAACACGCCGCCTTTGCCTTTCACTTTGCCCAGGTGTTGTTCGCGTGACACGTCGGCGACATCTTCTCCGAACACGAGAATTTTTTCGTCGCGCGTCATTTCGTCGCGCAGGCACGCGTTCAGCAACTCCACCATGGTGGTGGGATCGCCGGTGTATTGCGGGTCGTCTTCGGTGTCAAACCGTTCGCCTGTCGGGTCGACGTCAGGCGAATACACAGCGTAATGAATGGTGCTGGGGTCGGGTTGTGGTTGCGACAGTGCGTCGTCGGTGGCTTCCAGGACGAGAGCATCAACTGCTGTCCGCATGGCGTCCAGTTCCGCTTCGGTCGCGTGCCCTTCGCCCACAAGCCAGACTGGGAACGTGACGAGCGGATCGCGCGCCGCATCTTCACTGCGTTCGTCGGCCGGGCGATACAACACCTCGTCGTCCGACAACGAATGCGAATACGGACGAATCACCTTGGCGTGCACAAACGCCGGGCCTTTCCGCTCGCGCGCGTAGTTGACCGCGCGTTGCATCGCGGCATGCGAGGCGAGGAAGTCGCAACCGTCTACTTCCTCGATGTACAAGTTGGGGAAGGACGCGACGAGCTTGGAAATGGAGCCGCCGGCGGTGTTCACCTCGACCGGCACGGAAATGGCGTACCCATTGTCTTCAACGAGATACACCACGGGCAGCTTCAGATTACACGCCGTGTTCAGCGATTCCCAGAATTCGCCTTCACTGGTTGTGCCGTCGCCCGTCGTGATGAGGGTCACTTCGTCGCTGAAAAAACCGTCTGTGTTGCCCGTCAGCGCCGCGCGATACGTGGCTTCCGCGCTTCCGACGCCCTGTAGGAATTGTGTGCCCGTTGGCGATGACACACTGATGACGTTGAGCTTCTTGTGGCCCCAGTGGCTGGGCATTTGCCGGCCGCCGGAGTTTGGATCGATGGCGGCACCCACCGAGCTGTACAACATTTCGGCGGGCGTCATTCCCAGCATCAGGCACAACGCGCGGTCACGGTAGTACAGGTAGAACCAGTCGTGCGCGGGCTTGAGCAACATGCCGGCGGCCGTCAAAATGGCTTCGTGACCGGCACCGGAAATCTGGAAGAAAATCTTGTTCTGGCGCTTGAGCTGAATTTCCTTGTCGTCAAGCCGGCGAGACAGATACATCGTCCGGTAGGCGTACTGCAGCTGCTCGCGCGTGAAGGCAGGGGAGGGTGTAGCGGAACTGCTAAGAGCAGCGTTCGCAGCTTTGCGATCGCGTGTCGGGCGGGAGGCGGTGGCCATCGGGGTATCTGGGCTGAGGTCCAGTATGAAAAGCTAAAGCCTGGGGACGCCGTGGGGCAGCGTCAATCGCCCTCCCGATCGGGTTTTCGAGGTGGGAATGGCCTGGAATATGCAGAGTGGCCACACTTCCGGCGGGTTGTCCCGAATGAACAACGCATCGCACTTATCCAGCGTTGGTGCAATCAAGTAGAGGCGTTCGCGTTCAATTACGCCGTGCCTATGCGTCGGGTACTACTACGGGTGCACGCGCTGTGCCGGTCTCCCGAATGGCCTGCAACCCATTGCGCCCCGGGCCGAGTGCGAAACGGTGCCGACGCCACCCACAAAAGTTTGCCGATCGTGATGTGATTGGTGTGTCAATTACGCGTGAATGATGAAGCGTGTTGCGACTGTTCAATTCGCGATCATTCACTCCGCTGCCATCGCGTCAGGAATTGGTCCTCTCCGATGGCCGCCAGTCCCATTTCTAGAGGCAACATCCGTGCAATTCCGTCGCTGCGTTGGCGTGGTGGTATCCGTAGCAACGACGGCCGCGTTTGTGGCCTGCGGCGGAAGCAGCGATGGCAGTACGAACCCCACGCCCACACCCACCATACAGGTGGCTGCGTCGCCGACCTCGCTTACGCTGGTGCAGGGGCAGTCGGGAACCGTGCAACTCACCCTCGCACGCGGCGGAGGTTTTACCGGCGAAGTCAATGTGGCCGCCAGCGGCGTGCCCGCTGGTGTTTCGGCCACGATCAACCCGGCCTCGCTGAACGCATCAACCACGGCTGCCACGGTCACGGTGAACTCGGCCGCCAACACTGTGCCTGGCACGTACACGGTGACAGTCTCCGCGAGTGGCAGTGGAGTGACGCAGGTGTCCGCGCCCTTTCAGCTTACCATCACAGCGGCTCCGTCGTTTACGCTGGCCGCCACACCGGCCGCGCTTTCGGTGAATGCAGGCGGCAGTGTCAACACCAGCGTTGCCATCACACGCACCAATTTGCCTGGCGCGATTGCGTTGTCGCTCGATAGTCCACCCGGTGGGATCACTGGCACATTTACGCCAGCCAGTCCTACCGCCGATGTCGCACAACTTGCCATTGCGACAACCACCGCGGTCGCGCCCGGCGCCTATACCGTGACGGTGAAAGGCACCGCGGCCGGCGCACCAGATCGCACGACAACCGTTTCATTGACGGTGGGCGCCGTACCAGACTTTACACTCGCAGCGGCGCCCTCACCCGTGGCGATTGCGGCCGGGGCCACTGGCACGAGCAGCCTCACCATTACGCGTACCAACTTTCCGGGAGAGGTCGCGCTCAGTCTCGTGTCGCCACCCACGGGAGTCACCGCGTCGTTCGCCCCGGCGACTACCACCGGCAATACCAGTGTCGCGACGGTGAATGTTGCCGCGAGCGTTGCGCCGGGTAGCTATACCCTCACGGTGCAAGGCATCGGAACGGGGCCGGGAACCAGAACCACCACGCTGCAGATCACGATTGCCGCCGTCGCAAATTTTGCAATCGCTGCAGCGCCAACGGGAATCTCCGTGACGGCCGGCGCAAGCGGCACCAGCACCGTGACCATTACCCGCACCAATTTCACGGGAGCCGTCACCTTCGCCCTGTCGGGGCCTCCTCCCGGAATTACTGCGACGTTTGCGCCAAACGTGACACTCACCAATTCGAGTGTTGCGACAGTCGCTGTTGCCAGTTCGGTTGCCCCCGGTGCGTACGATCTGGTTGTGCAGGGTTCGGGATTGAATGTCGGCGCACGAACCGCCGCACTGCGTGTGACGGTCGTGGCAGCGCCCCCGTCCACACTCGTCGACTTCGCGGTTTGCACCGAAACCCAGAGCCAGTTTGTGTGGATCGCCTATCGAGACGGCAGCGGACCGTGGACGCGCGTTACGCCGACAACCACCAATGGTGTCACGCGTGTCGCGTTTTCCTTTTCTGCGGCAACGGCCGCCGTGGCGTACACTATTCAAACACCACTGGTCGCAGTCAGGAGTGCACTGAGCGCTCCAATACAGGCTGCTGCAGAACGCCTGCAAATCCACCCGGTTCGGAACGTCGGCGCACGTGGGTTGATGCGCGAGGAAATTGCTGCATCAATATTTGTCACGACCCAGGTGCATTTCGCGAAATCGGAAACGGCACAATATGCCAACTGCACGGCCATCACGACGGGGAGCGCACTCAACGCCACGATCAGCGGCCTTCCGGGGGGAGACAATGCCCGGGTAACCAGCGTCGCAGGCGGGTCACCCTTTTTTACGTCAGCCACTCCGACGCGCACACTCGACCAGCCAGCAGGTGCGCAAGACTTCTGGACCGTCCGACAGAACGCGAACGGCACGTCCATCTTTTCCGATTTGCAGCGAGGCGTCACGGTTCCGGGCGTGCTGACCGTGAACGCGCTCACCATGGCCCCAGCGGCTACCGCCACAGTAACCCTGACCGGACTGCCCGCTGGTGGCACCGTCTCGGACAACATGGAGCTCACGACATCGCGCGGCCGAATCAGTCCGGTGCTGATGAACGGAACCCAAGGGAACGCGACTCGACGCATTGTCGCGCATCCGACGTCGCAAGCGAGCGACCTGTACGGCTACACGTACAGCGTGGCGGGGCAACAAGGCGCCATCAATCAGTTCTACGCCGGAACGTACTATCTCGGACAAACGGTGGCAGACAAGACCATTGCGGTACATCCGAGCGCGCCGGCCTGGACTACCACCACCATTACAACCACGCCGGTTTCACGATTGCGCAGCACCGGCACGATTCCAGCGGAATACAACCAACTCGTGGCGGTCACGCACCAGGGATCAGGCTTTCCAGCCAATACCTTCACCGTCATGGCCACCGGCGGTTGGCTAGCGGCACAGGGCAGCGCCACCAGCTACGATCTCAGCATGGACGACCTGTCGGCGGCGCAATGGCCGTCAGCGGCTGCGCTCGCGGCACCTGCCAGGACATCCAGCCTCATGCTGATCGGGCGCAACTACTTCTTGCAGCCAATTGCGGGCTCGTACACCATCACCGTGGTACGCTCACTGCTGCAATAACGCCCGCGGGCAGCGGCTACTTCATCAATTCGCTGATCGGGTCGACCAGCACCTTCGGCACGATGCCCAGCACAAGAAGGAAGATCACCAACACCACCGCCGCTACGCGTTCCGGAGCCTGCAGGTCGGGCGCGAGCTGTCGCACGGGTTTGCCAAGGAACGTGCGCGTAAACGTCGCGAGAATGGCCACCGCCAGCAGGGCGCTTGCCAGAATCATCATGACCGCGCTCCCCACGCTCTCGCCCCACAGCGCATGCAGCAACAAATCGTCCGCAATGAATCCGGAGGTGCCGGGTAGCCCCACAGCCGCGCCGCCAAAAAATGCGAGGCACGCGGCCATGCGCGGAAAGGCGCGCGCGCGTCCGCCACCCTGCAGGGAAGCCAGCGGTCCGGAACGCGCTTCCAGCGCCGTCAACATGATGGAAAAGCCGGTCAGCGCCAAGGCCATGGTAATCGCGACAATCAGCGCCGCCGCGTAGTGACCTCGACCCGCCGCACCGACAGCGGCGAACAACATGCCACCGTGCATGAGCGTTGATGCGCGAAACAGTCCACCCAGTTCGCGCTGCGCAATGGAAACAAATCCAAACGCCAGCATGGAGGCGGCCCCAATGAGCACCACGGGAATTGCGGCGTCGAATGCCAACTGTGAATGATCCACAAAGCGCAGGTGCGCGAACACCAGTACCGGTAATGAGGCCAGTTGTTGCGCTTGCACGCGCGGGAGTGTGTCGCACAGGGCGGCAACACCGCCGTGCAGTGGAAACAGTCCGCAGCGCAGCGCAATCGCGACCAGCGACGCGCCGAAGGCCACCGGCAACTGCTCAACCCACAGCGCGCCCGCCGCCACCACGCACGCCAGCCCTGCTACCCCCATCGACAGCACTGACGTCCGCGAGGTGCGTGCAGCGGCCGCTGCGTGCACGAACGAAATGACCGCCAGTGTGGCATACGCGTAGGCACCCACAGGCAGCGCCAGCGCCAGGCCAAGTAGTATGGCGAGCAACGTACCGTGGACCAGCTGCCGTTTTTGCAACGCAGCCAGTTCCGGCATCAGTAACAGCACGAGCGCGCACAACCACACCAGCGCCGGTGCGACAATGGCTGGATTGCCGAGGGTCAAGTGCGACCGTCCACTGAGAGCGCCCCGCGCACGCGATGATCCACGCGATCGAGCAGGCGCGCGAACGCGAGTGCCGGCGCGATGGCGGCATCAATTCGGTCGTCGAGACGCCACCGGTGCAACGCGGACGCGTAGACTCGTTCGCTGAGTCTGGGTGCCAGTCGCGTCAGCAGGCCCGGACCGGACTGATGATGGCCATGGCCGTACGTGTGCGCGTCGTGAATCATGTTGGGCGCGCGCAAGTATTGGTACACGCGCAGCATGGCGTGGCCGGAGAGGTGAATCAGAGCGAAGGTCGTCAGACCCAGCGAAATCTCCGCCAGAATGAGCCCGATTTGTGCGAGGGTGGCATGGGCCAGCGCGCCCTTTGCATCCGTATGAATGCGTGCCACCGCGGCGGCGTAGAGTGCCGTGGTGATGCCCACGAACACGCCAAACGCGGCGACGTACGGCGCGACTTCAATCACCGACGAGACCCGCAGCAGCAGGTACAACCCCGCGTGAATGGACACCGCGCCATAGAACAACGCGCTGGATGGGGTCGGGCCTTCCATGGCGCGTGGCAACCAGCCGGAAAACGGCAGTTGTGCCGACTTGCCCATGGCCGCGAGCAGCAGCAGCGCGGCAATGGCCGACGATTCCCAGGCCGGAAGCGATCCCGCCGCATCGAGCGCGGAAAGTTTGGTGGATCCCAGCAACTCGTGAATGGTGACAATGGCAATCAGCAAACCCATGTCACACAAGCGGTACGTGGCAAAGGCACGCACCGACGACCGCACCGGTTCATCACGTTCGTGAAAGAAGCCAATGAACAGCGCCGATGAAATACCAATCAGCTCCCAACCAGCAAAGAACAAGTCAAGAGCGCCGGCGAACGCAATCAGTTGCGTGCCCGAGGCGAACAGTCCAATCAGGAAAAAGAAGCGATCAAACCCGGGCTCCTTATGCAGGTAGGTGCGCGAGAACCGCGCGACCAGCACCGTGAGCACCGAAGCAAGCAGCGAAAATACCAGCGCCACCTGGTCGACCATCAGCGTCAGCGGAATGGAATACTCCCCCACCGTCAACCAACTGCCAAACTCAACCTCCCCACGCACCGGCACACCGAAGACCCCCAAATACGTGGCAATGACCCCCAGGGACGCGAGCACACTGATGCCCAACCCCCCGCGTATGACGCGGGACACCACGCGCTCGGACAACCACCGTTTCGCCAACACCAGCCCAACACCCGTCGCCACGGCACTGAGAAACGGCGCAACGATAGCGACGCCCAGAAAAACGTGCATGGCATACTCAAACATGGGTGCGCGGAACCGATGCCAGCGCCGACTGCACAAGCGCAGGGGGCAGGTGATCACGTCCCTGCGAATGCCATTCGTGTGAATAATTCACACGGGGCAACGGGCGCTGTACTGGCGTGTAAGAGTGAAATCCTCCCGCGCGAAACACCTGCATGTCGCCCGTGTCCGGGTGTACCGATACCAATTGCACCCACTCGTTGACCACGAGTTCGGCAACTTCCGCCTGACGACTGGCTACGTCGAGCAACGCGGCCGGTGTCGCTTCGACAATCAGCAACAGGCGCATGGGCTCGTGAATCTCGACCATCTGTAACGGAAGACCGGTGCGCAGGTCTCCATTGTGTCCGGCCATCACGCCAATCAACCCGGTAACGTTATGCGGCAACTTGGTGCCGCACCCGTATCGTTCGTTGTCCACCGACGAGAAGTAGTATTCCAGATTGATGCCCGCGCCCACCGGGCCCACGGCCGCCAGAATGCGCTCGAGAATGGAGTTGTTGGTGTCGATGTCCGCGTCGTAGCTGATCAGGAACGGCCGACGATCGAGATGCAGCCCACGAGTCAACCGGCGTCGGCCCACAACCGCGACGGCGTTCGTGCAATGCCCATATTCCGGTCGCGGCTGTGCAAGGTGTGACGACCGTGCTTCGACATGCCGCAGCGCGCTGTCCGGGTCGATACCCAGCGGCGTGTCGTCAAAACGGCGGCACCGTTCCGCAGCGCTGACGCGTCGGGCGCGTTCGAGCACACCGGCCGCCACGTCGAACGCAGGGACGATTGGCTCCGGAACCAAGGCAAGGTCTGAATACTTGACCGAGTCATCGGCCGTGTCGTGCAGTGCGCCAACAAACCACGTATCGTCTGGAATGTTCAGACCGCGTCTGGCCAATCCGGCGCGGACCTCGGGATTGTTGGCCATTTCGGCAAACACACGGGCATTCGCTCCACCCCGACGGCCACCACACGCACCACAATCGTGCGCCGATTCGTGCGGATTATTCAAGCTGGTCGAACCGTGGCCGAGTATCACGACCATTGGCGCGATGTTCGTGGTGAGCCCGATGTTGTGCAGCTGGGCCCACACGCGATCGGTCGCCTCGTCCAGTGTGAACCCAATGGGCTTCGCGGCGAGATCGAGTCCTGAAGGCATGACTTCAACATGACGATCACGCAGCGTAGACACAAACGTCCTGGGCCGCGGCACAAACCTGGCGCGAATGCGATCGCGCAGGGCCAGCGAACCACGCGGGGCAACAATTCTGGCTGCGGCAATCGCGCCGGCAATTGGTCCAAGCAACAACGAAATGCCCGCGCCACCGGACAGCGTGCGCGAACGGGCGTGCATGCCACGCGAGGCCGCGTTGAACCGTTCACGCAACTCGGCACGCTGCTTGTGCCAGCCACGTTCAGCATCCAGGGGGGCTTCGTGCACTTCGTGCCCCGGTGTGACGACCACGGGGCAGTAGGCCGCCGCTGATGGATCATCCAGACCACGATAATCGATAGCGACACCAAAAAATCCGGCGAGGCCAAACGTAATGTACTGGGGTCCCTGTTCCTCGATGGCGCGACGCACCGACTCTTCGCGCTCGTCAATGCAGAACGCAAATTGTGCGGCGGGACGATTGGTGGATACCGGCGGAATTTCCGGGCGAAGCGCCGCGATTCCATCAAGAATCTGGCGACGGTACCGGCTTTCATACGCTTCCTGCCACACCTGGCGCCGCAACAATCGCGGCAACGCGTCCACTTCTGCAAAAAATTCCATCAATGCATCGTCCGAAAGGCTGACCACGCGACGGTCACCCTCTGCTTCGTCGATTTCTGCTGAATGCACCACACTGGCCAACATCCAGGCGTCCTGCAAGGGATTGCGCACATGCGAGGTCGCCACGCGCGCGCGCAACTCCCGCCAGAATAGCGGCAACTGATGGGCCTGCGTGATCTGCTCCGCGGCACGCAAGTCGTACACCAGCCGAACCGCCAGCAAATCGGCCAACGCGACGGTGCGCTCCCCCTCGTGTTCGTCAGGATGCCGTTCCAGGCGCGAAAACATTCCGGCCCATCCCGGTAGCGCCAGCGCGGTGCTGAGGACGAACGATTCGATGTCGGCGCCGGCAACCCCCAGCGCCCCCAAGGATTCCTTGATGACGGCGTCCGCCGTCATGCCGCTCTGCACGATGCGACGCATATCCGCACTCACCCCATTACAGCCGCGTGGTTCGGACGACCCGGTTTCAAACAACCGGTCCACCGCATTCAGAAATCCCATGTCGCGATGAGGCATGCGCGACAACGCCTGCCCATGATCGAGAAACACCGAACACAGGCGAACGAGTTCCGAGTGCACGACGACGTCCGGATCTTCGCAGCCCAGCGTGACCAATGCATCGCGATGGCGTAACGCCGTGACCGCTTCCTGCACCACATGCCGCGGCGCGCGCCGAATACGCGCCTCGGCCTCATGCACCAGGTGTGCCGGTGGCAGGGTACTGTGGGCAATCGTTCGCGCAAACTCCAACCCTTGCAACTCGTCTTCGTCCACGCCGAACAGCATGATCGCGCGCCAGAGGGCGGCCCGCGTCAGACCGAACGAAACGCGTGCATCTGCTCGATCTCCCAGCGTGTTGCGAATGGATTCGTTCAACCCGTATTCGTCTATCCGTCCCCGCGCAAAGGCGGCTCGAAATTCATGCAGGTCGAGATAGGGGCGCGCCGAGAGCAGTTCCGCCCCCTGTTGCACGCCTTGATGAAAGGGGAGATGCTGAAACGCGTGCAGCGTGTTGTGGTGTATGAACACACCAATGGGTCCCTGGTCGGGCAGAATAGTATGCGCGCGCTGAATGGCCCGCTCCACCGGGTCGTTGGACGCTGGGGTCCCGTGCGCCACCACTAGTGACCGCCGCCAGGCGCTGCGGCCGAGAGGTCGAGACCACGCAGTGAGACACTGATGCCGCGTGACGGCGCGTCCGCCACGAAGCCGGCTAACACCTCTTTGGTGTCATGATCGACGTATTCGCCCGTCGCATCCAGCACCAGATGATGGTCGTTCTTGATCTCTCCGAGCATGGTGATGAGTGCGGGCTTCGAGATAAACGTTGCATCACGGCGGAAACGCACAATGGTGCCTTCTGACGTCTCGCTCCGCTCGATGGAGTTTTTCGAGTTCTGACGCAACACAAAAACCACGCCGACGACGATGCCGATAATCACCCCTGCCAGCAGGTCGGTCGCGAGAATAGCGACAATCGTGATGATAAACGGCAGGAACTGATCGAGGCCAAGCTTGTATTGCGTGCGAAACAATGCCGGCGCGGAAAGTTTGAGGCCTACCTGAATGAGAACGGCCGCCAGCGCCGCCAACGGAATACGATTGATCAGTGCCCCGAGGAACAGCACCGCAACCACCAAGAGAATGCCGTGAAAAAATGCCGAGAATCGCTGGCGTCCACCGGCAGCGAGGTTCACACTGCTGCGCACAATCACCGCAGTCACCGGCAACCCACCCAGGAACCCCGACGCGGCGTTCGCGACGCCCTGGGCCAACAATTCGCGGTCCGGCGGGCTTTTCCGCTTGAGTGGATCGAGACGGTCAATGGCCTGCACTGACAACAGCGTTTCGATACTGGCGACGACCGCAATCGTGAGGCCGACGGCCCACACCTTCGGCTGCAGCAACCCGGCAAGGTCGGGGCGGGGCACCGCCGACGCCAGCTCACTGAAGCTGCCCAACGGCACACTCACGTAGTGCATGGGCTCCAGCGCCAATGAAGGCATGCTGGCGAACGCCATGGCCATAAAGGTCGCGACCAAAACGACAATGAGTGCTGGCGAAATCATGCTGTATTTCGCCATCGGGGTGTGCGGCCATGAGAAAAGAATGGCCAACGAAACTGCAGCAATCAACACGGCGCCAAGCGACAAACTGGTCGTGATTTGCGAGAGCCCGCCCACTACGCCGAACGCGACCGGCAACTGCTTGAGGACAATCGTAATCCCGATGGCAGCGAGCATCCCCTTGATGACGGCCGACGGGACAAGCGCGGTAAACCGCCCAGTGCGCAGCACGCCCAGGACGAACTGAATGAGGCCGGCCGCGATGACCGCCGCCAGAAACAATTCCAGCGTGCCAAGTGCCGCGACCTCGGCCAGGACCACCGAGGTCAACCCGGCGGCCGGCCCAGTTACGGAAAGTGCCGAACGACTAATCCACGGAACGATCAACCCGCCGGCGATGCCGGCAATCAACCCGGAAATGGGCGGGACGCCACACGCAACAGCGATTCCCAGACACAGTGGCAACGCCACCAGAAATACCACGGAACCCGCAACCAAGTCCTGGCGCGGGTAGGCAAACATCGATTCGCGGTTCGGCATCAGGCGATGTAAAGGACGATGAATCCGGAGGGAAACGCACACAGCCGCCCCCAGTGCTGTGGCGAAGTGCCACACCGTGGGGGCTCGGACTGCGGTGTTCCGGGACTGTCGCAGCGGCCAAGGCAGGACCCGGCATAGCTGCACGGCTTACTTGTTTGACCAGTAGGCAAGAGCCGTTCCGCGCCGAGCCGCTGGCGGGCAGCCCTCCGGCGTGCGTCGCCAAGGCGTCAGGGATTCGCCGTCTCGCGAAGGTCAGTAGTCCACGGGGCGCAAATACGACTCACCGATGGCCGACTGACTCACGATGGCCGTGGCGGGTGGCCGACGCTTCCAATGCGTGCTGTTTAAGCGCTGGCGCACCAGCGTCAGTTCTTTCGAAGTGACGCCGCGCGCCTGCAGAGCATCGGGGCTGAACCCATGCAGCAACGCGTTGAGGATGGTGTCGGCACGCGCGTACGTAATGCCGAGGTCGGATTCGTCCGTCTGGCCAACCACGAGGTCGGCCGTCGCGGGTTTATCGACAATCACGGACGGCACACCAAGGTGTCGCGCCAACTGCCACACCTGCGTCTTGAAGAGATCACCAATGGGGTTGACCGGCGGCGAATCGTCCGCGTGCCACGTGAAATATCCGAACAGTCGCTCGGTCTTGTTACCGGTACCCACGGGCAACGCGCGCAACGCTGCTGATTGATCGAACAGCGCAATCATGCGCGTGCGTGCCATGACATTTCCGCGCCGACCAGGATTCGCGTCGGGTTCGGTTTGCAAATACCCGTCCACGGCGGGCGAGATATCAATCGTCCGTGAATCGATGCCGAGTGCATCAAGGACGAGTTGCGCATGATCGAGCGACTCGCTGCTGGATGTGCGATACGGCATACGAATGCCCACCACATTCTCCACGCCCAGCGCGAGCGTGGCAAGATAGGCCGTGACCGCCGAATCGACCCCACCCGACAGGCCGATCACCGCCTTCGTGAAGCCTCGACGAGAGAACTCCTCGCGCAGAAAACCCACCAGCCAACGTTCGGTCAACGCAGCATCCAGTTCGAGCGGTGGCGGTCCCCCGTGGTCGCGCATGCCAAGACGAATGACGGGAATATCACGCGCCCCTTTGCGGGCCGGGACTGTTTCGGCGCGCAACTGTGCGTGGGCTTCCAGCTGCGTGATGGCTTCAAACTCTCCAGTGACAAATCCCTTCGCACCGCGCGCGAGATCGGCCGCTTCCGGTTCGTCGCCATCGTATTGCAACAGGTGCGGCGCGCCATCCTGTACGCGTCGCATGGCATCCAGCACATGCGGAAGGGCCACGCGCAAATCACTGAGCAGCGGCAAGTCGGCGCGCGCGCGCACCAGGTCGTCAAGGTCGATGGTCACAGAGAGGAAACTCTCATCCCAGACAGGCGCGCGTCCCCGCACATCACCGCCCGGACCAACGAGCAGCGACGTGCCAAAAAACCGCTTGCCCCCTTCGGTCCCGACCAGATTGGCACAGGTCGCGTACACGCCATGTTCTTCGGCGAGGTCGCGGATGAGGCGCTCCCAGCGTGCTGCGCTATAGGGGCCCGGAATGCCGTCGTCCCGGGGCCACAATCCACGCGCAGGTGCGGCCGAACACACAAACACTACTTGTGCGCCATCAAGCGCGGCGATGGTGCCTGACAGCGAATGCCAGGCGTCCTCGCACACGAGTAACGCAGCGCGGCCCCACGGCGCTTCAAACGCGCGAATTTCCGTGCCACGTTCCACGAAACGTTCTTCATCAAACAAACCGTACGTCGGAAGAAAGTTCTTCCGGTGCACGTGCCGCAGGATGGGCGGACCGTCATCGAGCCCTATCGTGACGTAGGCGCTGCTGTTGTGCAGCGTGTCGCGCCAGCGCTCGTAAAAGCCGACAATCACATCCACCGGCACGGCGTCATTGCCGGCCGCTGCACAGGCTATGCGGTAGGCGTCGTCCAGGTCGTAGGCCAGCGCACCGGCGGTGACCGCAACTTCGCGCACCCCACCTTCGACGAAGTAGCCGGACAGGGCGGTTTCAGGAAACTGGACGACCTGTGGGCGTGGGCTGAGCTGCGCGGCTTGGGCGCATAGCTCTCCCAAGCGCCGCAAATTGGCGGCGGTGTCGCCCTTTCTAGGGGCGAACTGGCACAAAGCAACGGTGAGCGGGCGAATCGGATCACTTGGCATGCCCGCAAGCTGTGCTCAGCGCAGCCATCGATCAACCATGAGTTTTGAGTGTACTTTGGTCCATGCCAAGGCGGACTCTTTTTATGCGTGCCGGTGCAAGGGCGCTGACCTTCTTGTGCCTGGCGGCCTCATTGCCGGCTCAAGGCGCGGTCACGCCGCCTCCCGCCGCAGGGCAACCGGCCGGTACGGGCGAGCCGTGGCGCATTATCCAGCCCCCGCAGATTACGGTGGTCGTCGCGCGCGATGGCTCCATTATCGGCGAAATCGGCCGCGAAAAGCGGCTCATGGCAAACATCCGCACTCTGCCCAGGTACTTGCCGCAGGCGTTTGTCGCGGTCGAAGACAAGCGCTTCTACCAGCACGACGGCGTCGATCTGGTGGGAGTCGCCGGTGCCATCAAGGGCAAAATTCTGGGAGCCAACCGTGGCGGCGCGAGCACCATCACGCAGCAGCTCGTGGGCAACATGCATCCAGACATCATTGACCGCCGCGAAAACACGGGGGTCGCGGGCATCGATCGCAAGCTGCGCGAGCAGGCCGCCGCGCGGGAAATGGAGCGGCATTACTCAAAAGAACAGATTCTGGAAGCGTATCTGAACCAGATTTCATTCGGCCGTGGTTGGTTCGGCGTCGAACTTGCCGCGCAGCACTACTACGGCAAAAGTGCGTCGCAAGTATCCCTGGCCGAGGCCGCCGCGCTGGCAACCATGCCGAAAAGTCCCGTGCAGTACGATCCCATTCGGAATCCAGCGCGCGTGTTGCAACGTCGCAATGCCATTCTCAATCTGATGGTCGAGCAGGGATTCATCACGGCCACGCAAGCCACCGAGGCGAAACGGGAGCCGGTCAAAACCGCGCCAGATGTGTATCGCATTCCCGCACCCTGGATTACAGATATCGTGCGCGTGCAAGCCGAGCGCGCCGGCGTGCCAGTGATGCAGGGCGGATTTCGCATTGTCACGACCATCGATGCCGCGCTGCAGCAAACGGCACAGCAGGCGGTGGCGAAGGGTGTGCGGGACGTTGAATCGCAGCCGTCGTTTCGCCGCACCCCGTGTGCGTCCGGCGTGGCCGCCAAGCCAGCAAGTGGTACCGCTGCACCGGCGGCAACCAATTGTTTGGAAGGCGCGGCCGTTGTGCTTGACCCCTCCAACGGCGAGATCCGCGCCTTGGTGGGGGGGCGCGACTATCTGCGCAGTTCGTTCAATCGCGCGGTTGATGGCAATCGCCAGCCCGGCTCGACCTTCAAGGCCTTTGTCTATGCGGCGGCGCTGAACGAAGGGTTAACCGCCAACGCGCTGGTGTACGACACGGCGCTGAGTATTCGCCTCGACAACCGACGCACGTACAGCCCGGGCAATTCAGACAATGCGTTTATCGGCGAAATCACCATGCGTGAGGCATTGACGCGTTCACGCAATCCGGTCGCGGTGCAACTCGCACTCAGCGTGGGCATGGATTCGGTCATTGCCATCGCGCAGCGCAGCGGGTTGCGTTCGTCCATTGCGTCGTATCCATCCAGCGCCTTGGGCGCATCAGTCGTGCAACCGCTTGATTTCGTCGCGGCATACGCCACGTTTGACAACGGCGGAAACGCCGTGCAGCCAAAGTTCATCACGCGTATTGAAGATCGCACGGGCCGCGCCGTGTACACGTCACCGGCCGTGACTCTGCAGCCCGCCCTCGATCCACGCGTGGCGTTTATCGTGCGCGACATGATGCGGGATGTGGTAGAGCGTGGCACCGCGACCGCGGTGCGTCGCGCTGTGCCGGCCCGAATTCCCGTGGCGGGAAAAACGGGCACCACGAACGACAACTCCGATGTGTGGTTTGTGGGCATGACGCCCGAGCTGGTGGCGGGTGTCTGGCTGGGTTTCGACAAACCGCAGATGATCGTGCCCGGCGCTGCAGGTGGCACGCTGGCCGCGCCCATTGCCGGCGAAATTATCGCGTCGTACTACCAGTTACGGCCGAGCGGTTCCTGGACGCCGCCGCCCGGTTTGGTCACGGCCGAGATTGACCGGGCGACTGGAAAAGCGGCAACGCTGCAGACGCCGACTGACCGCCGCTATCAGGAGTGGTTCCTCGAAGGCACCGAGCCCGGTGCACGCGCCTGGCCGTGGTCGCTGTTCCGAAACGGACCGATTGGATGGTGATTTGACCCACATGCGCCGGCGAGTAAATGCGGCCAACTCATGAACGCCACTGTTCTCACTGCTCAGGAAATCGCTGCGACCGCCGCAGAACGCACTGCGGCGTCCGTGTGGGTAATCGGTGCGGGAATTGGCGGACTCGGCGCCGCGCATCGATTGCAACAAGACACCGTCCATCATCGCACGTTGCCGAGCGCGTTATTGTTTTCGGCATGGGCGACGTCCTGGAGCTTGCGCACCGTCGCTGCGCCAATGCCAGACAAGGTGCGTCCATTCACCGCAGCGACCGAGGGGAGCAGGCACGCATCTTTTCCGGTGAATCGCTCGTACATCACCAGCGCGGCCAGATGCGTGCCCAACTCAGAAGGGTGCAAGCCGTCGCCGTTGTACCGCGGAAGCGTCAAATTGTCCGTGAGCGCAGCAAGCCACGCGGCACCGCGCGAATCGTGTCTCCAGTAACAATCGCAAGTCCGGCCAAGGTGCCCGGCAAATCGTTGAAATACGTGAGGCTGTTGCCCACAAACAGCACGCGAATGCCACGGCGCTCTGCCAATCAGCAAGCCATGCGCTTGATCACGTCCCCCCGTACCACTCGTATCCAATGTCTGACCAATACCCTCCGTTCCGCTCTGGCATGAACATGATCTTCGTCAGATACTTGGTATTCTTGTACCCAAGTTTGATTGGCGAATGAATACGTGCCGGCGCGCCGTACGCTGGCGATAACAGCACGTCCTCCTTGGCGTACGCAACAATGGTCTGCGGGTGCAGCGCGCTCTCAATGTCCCAACTTTCGTGGTAGTTCTTGTCGAAGGACACAAAGTCCACGTAGTTCGCGTCCGACGTCGGCTCCACGCGCCGCGCTACTTCGGTCATCAGCGCGCCGGTAAGAATTTCCACCGCCGACCAACCTTCGACGCAGAAATGTTCAACACGCTGCCGGCGACTTTTCAGGGCCATCAAATCCATCAGCGAAACCGTAACCGGTTTCTTCACCGCCCCACCAATCTCGAGAAACCACGGCCCGGTGTTGTAGTCCCACAGGGGTACCGTGGGGGAGATGAAGTAGGAGGGGAACTTGTCGCCTGCGAGCATTGCGCCGGGGGCACCTCTGTTGATTTTGTCATGCGACAACAACCAGCGTTCCACCTTTTCATTCTGCTTCTCTGCGGTCTTGAGCCAGCCATCGGCCCACTTCGGACCCTGGCTGTTGCACGCGCTCAATAACGCGCCGCCAAGCGCGAGTGAACCGAGCCGCAGAAAGTCGCGACGCTCCATCTGACCGCTCGATCGCAGGCTCTCGACGGTGCGATCCATCAGGTCGCCAGCTCGGCGCACCAGGCGCAACGGTTTCTCGGGAGTCGTCATTTTTCTGCCTCCGTCCGCAAGGCCGCGGCATCCGTGACAGCTATCGCGCTCGAAGCCGCTTCGGCGGGCAACAGGTGGACAAACGGTCGCGCATTCCGTGCTTCAGGAGAGAAGCGGTCTTCGTCATAACCCCCCGTGGTCATGGCGCGAATGGCGTAGGGATCCACGGCAAACACCATGATCACGTGAATGATGGTAAGCGTGGCGAGAATCAACATCGCGAGAAAATGCCACCAACGCGCCAACGCGTAGCCGCCCATCAAGGTGGTAATCCACCCCAACGAAACAGGTTTCCAGATGGCGAGACCGGATACCACCGCCATCACGCCCGCCAACAGCATGACCAGGTACGTGTTCTTCTGCAGGGCGTTGTGCTTGCTGTCCTGCACCGGATGCTTCGGGCGGAGATACAAATAAAACTTTGTCATCTCAAGGGCGTCGCGAAAATCTCCGCGTACCGGACGCAACGAGCGCCACTCGCCGTGCAGGAACAGAAAACCAACATAGACCACCGCATTGGCGACCAGCACCCACATCATGGCAAAGTGCCAGTGTCGCGCGCCACCCAGCCAGGCACCAAAGGTCAAGTTTGCGGCGATGGGCTGTCCTTCCCACGGCCACCACCCGAAGTATTCACCTTTCCGCGCAAACGCCGGGTACGCGTTGAAAATGCGCAGCCCCGACGCGCCCATGATGAGCAGCGCGAGGGCGCTCACCCAATGCGTGAGGCGCACGATGGGGTGGTGACGGGCTTTGCGTTTGCCTACTGGACTGTTCATGGGTGTATGGAATGCTGAAAATGATTGCGGGGGCTCAACCCCCACCAAGTCCCCAGCCCCACCAAAGTTCCCGCCAACAAAAGCGGCCCCACCTCAACCTGAAGTGGAGCCGCCGATGCCGCTACCGTCCCGACGGCCTATACACCCACCAATTCTCGCACTTCGTCCGGTACCAAACTATCCTCTTCGACCAGCGCGATTTCCAACACTTCGCGCAACGTCTCCACCGGATAAAACTTGAGCTGCTCCCGCACCTCGTCCGGCACGTCCTCCAGGTCCGCCTCGTTGGCCTTGGGCACGATAATGTGCTTGATCCCCGCTCGATGGGCACCCAACACCTTCTCCTTGAGGCCCCCAATTGGCAGCACCCGGCCACGCAAGGTAATCTCGCCGGTCATCGACACGTCGCGACGCACTTTGCGATTGGACATCTCGCTTACCAGCGCCGTGGCAATCGCGATACCCGCACTCGGTCCATCCTTGGGAATGGCGCCGGCCGGCACGTGAATGTGCGCTTCACTCGCACGACCGACACGATCCATCGGAATGCCCAGCACGTGTGCGTTGTTCGTGGCGTACGTCAACGCCGCGCGCGCACTTTCCTTCATCACGTCACCAAGCTGACCCGTGAGAATAAGGGAAATAGGACCGACACGTACCAACTCCTCACCATCACCCTCCTTTGGCCGCGGCGTAGCGGCCGTGCTGCGCCGAATAGAGGCTTCGACAAACATGATATCACCACCCATGGGCGTGTAATACATGCCGGTGGAGATACCCACTTCGTCCATGTCGCCCACGCGCTCTGGATGCACCTTGGGACGCCCCAGCAATCCGCGCACTTCTTCCGGGGTAATCACGTTGTCGTCAACCGTACTGGTATTGCCGGTCGCCACCTGACGCGCCACCTTGCGCGCCACCGCCGCCAACTGTCGCTCCAACTGACGAACGCCACTTTCGCGGGTGTACTCGCTGATCACCTTCATCACCGCTTCATCGCTGAACGACAAGTCGCGATTGCCCAACCCCGATTCCTCAAGCTGGCGCGGAATGAGATACTTCTTCGCAATCTGCGCCTTTTCACGCTCGGTGTAGCCGCTGAAATCGACCACTTCCATACGGTCCAGCAACGGACCCGGAATGTTCTGAATGAAGTTGGACGTCGCGATAAACAACACTTCACTTAAGTCGAATGGCACGCCCAGATAGTGATCGGTAAACGAATCGTTCTGCGCCGGGTCCAGCACTTCCAGCAACGCACTGGACGGATCGCCCTGATACGATGTGCCAAGTTTGTCTACTTCGTCCAACAGAAACACGGGGTTTTTGGTACCCGCCTGCTTCATCCCCTGGATAATACGGCCCGGCATGGCGCCAACATACGTACGGCGATGTCCACGAATGTCCGCTTCATCACGCGCTCCGCCCAACGCGACACGCACGTACTCGCGACCCAGCGCACGCGCCACCGATTTCGCAATGGACGTCTTCCCCACGCCCGGCGGGCCGTTGAACAGCAAAATAGGACCACGCGCCATGGCCCGCGCTTTCGCCTCGCGCTTGTCGGTAATCGGGCGGTCGCCATCGGTGCCACCCAACGAAGGCGTTGCGTCGGACGACTCGTCCTTCATGCGCGAAGCTGGAAACTCACCGGTCGTCTCCAACTCTTCGGCCAACTGCTTGGCGCGCAACTGACGAACCGCCAGGAACTCCAGCACCCGATCTTTCACATCGTTGAGGCCATAGTGGTCTTCATCGAGCACCTGATTCGCTCCGTTCAAATCGAGCAAATCGTCCGATCGCTTACTCCACGGCAACTCGGCAATCCACTCGAGATACGTGCGAATCACCTGCGCTTCCATGCTCTCGCGACCAGCACGCTCCAGGCGGCCCAGCTCACGTTCGGTTTCCGCGCGCGCTTCCTTGGGCAACTCAAGCTTTGCCAGCTTCTCACGCAACTCGGCAATTTCTTTTGAGGAGTCGTCGTCGCCGAGTTCTTTTTGAATCGTTTTCATCTGCTCGCGCAAAAACATCTCGCGCTGGCGCTCGCCCAGCTCTTCCTGCACCTGCGACTTGATGTCCTCCTGCGCCTCAAGCAGGCCAATCTGGCGCTGCACGTGCACGAGGACGCGACGCAGGCGTTCCTCAACGGACAGCGTTTCCAGCAGTCCCTGCTTTTCGGACACCGACAGCTCGATGTAGCCCGCCACAAGATCGGAGAATTTGCCGGCATCATCGACCGAGTCGAGCACCTGATGCACCACTTCCTCCGGCAAACCACGCTTTTCACCCAACTCGGCGGCGCGCTCACGGGTTTCCTTGTGCAGCGCCTCGAAGGCCGGGTCCTTGAGGTTGAGTGGCATCATTTCTTCGGCCGGCACAATGACGGCCGACATATGCCCGTCGGCGTCTACGTACTGCAGCGCCGTGGCACGTTGCTCGCCCTGCAGCAGCAGCTGAACGCCCCCCAGGCCGCGCTGAATCTGGCCGATACGCGCAATGACACCGGTATTAAAGAGGATGCCGGGGGTGGCTTCTTCGGAGTTGTCCCGTTGGGCGACGGCAAAAACCAGGCGGTCGCCCTTGAGGGCGGCCTCGATGGCATGGAGCGTGCTTGGACGACCCGCAGAAATTGGTGCGGTGATGCCCGGGAACATCACGGTTCCGCGGAGTGGCAAAACTGGGAGAGTTTGACGCTGGCCCATACAAAATCCTGATTCGGGGAGAACTGCCGACCCGCTGCTGGGGTAACGCTGTGGCACATTCCGAACCAACCGGAGTGCGCCAAGGCGGCAGATTTGCAACTTTCCGCAGGTCGTCCCACGTATGATTTGGCAGACAGCCATGCCTAAACGCCATGACCACCCGGTTTCCCTGCACGAGTGGTGCCGCCTGTCCTGTCGCCACCCCACCCCATATGCTACACTAACCGGGTTGGTTGGAGCCGTCCCCTACACCCCTGCGAGTGCCTGATTCTTCCGACGCGTCAGACCAGGACGCCGAACTTCGTGCCCATGTTCAACGAGCGCTGGCTGCGACGTACGAGGTCGGGCAGGAAATAGGCCGCGGGGGCATGGGCATTGTGTATCGTGCCAAAGACAAACGCCTGAAACGATTTGTCGCGATCAAGCTGCTGCCGCCCGAGTTGTCATTCCGGCGCGACGTGCGCTCGCGATTCCAGAACGAGGCGCAGACGGCGGCGCAGCTCAATCATCCCAACATTGTTCCCATCTATTCGGTCGATGAAGTCGAGAATCTCGTCTTCTTCGTCATGGCGTGTGTCGACGGCGACAACCTGGCCACGCGTCTCAAGAATCGCGGCCCGCTGCCCGTGGCCGAGGTGCGCCGCGTCCTGACGGAAGTCGGCGAAGCACTGGCGTACGCGCACGGGCGCGGCGTCATTCATCGCGATATCAAGCCCGACAACATCCTCATGGATGGAGTGGACGGCCGCGCGCTGGTGACCGACTTCGGCATTGCGCGGGCCGCCGGTGGCGACGGTGATGCGGCGCGCCTCACGGCCACCGGTATCGCCATTGGCACTCCGGCGTACATGTCACCCGAGCAGGCCTCGGGTGATCGGGACGTCGACGGCCGCAGTGACCTGTACTCGCTGGGCATCGTGGCATACCAAATGCTGGTGGGTGAACCGCCGTTTCTCGGCAATACCACACCAGTGCTGCTCGTCAAACATCTGGCCGAAGCGCCCATTCCGGTTGAGCATCGCCGCACCGACATTCCCGCCGATTTGGCGCAGACGGTCATGCGGCTGCTGCAGAAGTCACCCGACCATCGTTTTCAAAGCGCCAACGAATTGGTGCAGTCGCTCAAGACCGGTTCGTTGCCCGCCGCGCCAGCCGGCACACCCGTGCTCACGCGCGGCGCTCCGCGCAATCAATGGAGCCCGCCGTCGTCCGCGTTTGACGCCAACACGGCAAGTCCATTCCCGGCGCCAGGCATCCGCCCCCTTTCGTTCGCGCAACCACGGTCGCCGACGGCCGGGGGAGTTGGCGCGTACGACACACGCCACGATGTCGGGCGCACCAACGAACACGGCGAATACATTCCGACGGCCGCCGAGTGGGCACGCTTTGAAGACCCGCAGGTGATGGACTTCCGCAAGAAGTTCCGGTTCTACCTGGCTGCAAATCTGGCATTGGGTGCCGTGTCCCTTGTGGCAGGGCGCGACGTCATGTTCATGACCGGTATCTGGACTTTTTATATGGCGTACAAATACGCCAAAATGTGGTCGAACGACCGCGACTGGCGTGACGTGTTGTATCAACCGCAGCAGCGCATGTTTGGCGAAGTGTTGTCACACCTGAATGACAGCATCATGGCAACCTTCAGTCGCAAACATCGCGAGCAACTGAAGGCAGAAGGACGGCTGGGCAACAAGATGGGCATCACCCTGTCAACCAAACGGCGGGTACCCGGAATGGAAGCACCGCCGCTGCAGGTCGGTGCAGGTGCGGCAGCCGGCCGTGCCGCGTCGGACAACGCCTTTGCCGCGACTCCCGAGGTGCTCGGGGAATACGTAGCAATTGTGAATCGCGCGCGCAGTGATCGCGACGAGGTGGTGCGCATCCTCAGTTATCTGCCACCCGCAGAACGCGCGCGCATTCCGGACGTCGAGAAAACGGCCAACACGCTGGTGCAGAAAATTGAAGCCATCGCCATGTCCATGGCGCGGGCCGCGCGTGACCTTGGCGGCCGCACGCTGGCGGCCATTGACACGGAAATCCAACAGCTTGAATCGGAAGCCAATCCGTTTGACACCGCGCGCAGCGAAACGCGGGTTCGTCGCCTCGCGCACTTGCGACGCGAACGCCGCGTCGTAATGGAGGCCAATCGCAGTCGCGAGACCAACGAAGCACATCTCGAAAGCTGCCGCCTTGCACTGGAGAACGTCCGGCTTGACCTGGTGCGCCTGCGCACTGGCAACAGCTCGGTGCAGAGCGTCACGCAAATTGCAGAGCAGGCCATGGCGCTGGCCCGAGACATCGATCTCGCGGTTGGCGCGGCCAGCGAAGTGCGCGATTTGACGAAGGTACGCTCGTCCAAAACGTCCGCTTAAGCGTGCCGAAGTGCGTGAGGTAACCCCGTCGGGGAATTCCGGGCTGGCCGGTGGAACGCCCAGCGGTGCACACGCGGCCCATGTTGATGCGCTCGATGCTGCCGCCCTGCGCGCCCGCATCCAAAAGGCGGTGGCTGAGTCGTACACCATAGAGAGCGAAATTGGCCGTGGCGGCATGGCGGTGGTGTATGCCGCCCGTGATACGAAACTGCGCCGCATTGTCGCACTCAAGGTATTGCCCCCCGATCTCGCATTCCGCGCCGACGTTCGGGCGCGATTTGTGCGCGAGGCGCAAACGGCGGCACGGTTGAATCACCCGAACATCGTGCCCATTTACGCCGTCGATGAACGGGACGGCATGGTGTATTTCGCCATGTCGCTGATTCACGGTGAGACGCTGGCCACGCGACTCATCCGCGAACCGCGGCCGCCCATTCCGTTTGTCGAAAGTATTCTTATTCAGGTGGCCGATGCGTTGGCGTACGCGCACGTGTCGGGTGTTGTGCATCGTGACATCAAGCCGGACAATGTGCTGATCGACGCCGAAACGGGCCGAGCCACCGTCACGGATTTTGGAATTGCCCGCGCCTTGGAAGGTGGTTCGCGGCTGACGCAAACGGGCATTGCGGTGGGAACACCCGCGTTCATGAGTCCGGAACAGGCAACCGGCGAACGCGAAATTGATGGCCGAAGTGACGTGTATTCCCTTGGTATCCTCGGCTATCTCATGCTGACCGGACGGTTGCCGTTTGAGGCGACATCAACGCCCGCGATGTTGATGAAACACGTGTCAGAACCTCCGCACCCGCTGCGCGCGTTTCGTCCGGATGCGCCACCGGCGCTTGTGGCCATCATTGAACGGTGTTTGGCAAAGTCGCCCAGTGACCGTTGGCCGAATGCCGGTGAACTACGTGATGCGATCAAGGGCGCAGCCGCGGGCGCGCCACCGAACGCCGCTCTTCCAGGCGCCGTTGGCAATCGCGCACTAGACGACCGCGCGCACCGCAATGGGCCGGCAACTGTGCCACGGGAACCCCGCACGGAAGCCGAGTGGCGGCAACAGTACGCGTTGGGCAAACGGGCGGAAGACTGGACACCACCGCTCGCGCCGATGCCCGTTGGTGGTTCGAAGCGAGACTTTCGCGAGTGGCGCAAAGAAGTCAAAGCGCAGCGCGACGACGCGAGGCAAGTATGGCGCGACGAACGCAACGCGCTCGCTTCCGAACAGGGTCTCAGTCGCGCTGATGCGGGTATGGCGCTCACATCGCCGGACAAACTTATACATCGCTTCCGCGGCCATGTCATTCGCAGCGGGCTGCTGATCAGTTTTCTCGGATTTATCAATGTGGCGCAGAACATCGACTTCCCGTGGGTGGTGTTTCCCGCGTTTGGTATGGCGATGGGCCTGTTCAGTCGGTATTCGAAGTTGCGTGAGCAGGGCATCAGCTTCGGCGAGATTCTGCGCGGTCACTCGAACAGCGCGAAAGCGACCGTGCCAATCATCGAAGATCAGACCACGCTCGCCGGTCGCATGGCGAAAGCCACGCGCAAATTTCGCAGTCATGTGCGATGGGGCGTGGCTCTATCAGCGATTTCGGCCGGCAGCCTGTCGTTGCTCATCGCTTCGCGCGGCGAAGACACGTTTGGCGTGGCGATGGTGATCTCCGGAGGACTCGCCAGCATCAACGCGCTGCGCGCCTTCTGGTTTGATCGACGTCGTATGAAAAAACTCGGCCTCACCATGAGCGATGCCTGGAGCAATCGTTGGCAAGCCAAGGCTATTCCGCCCGACACACGCCCACGTGATGTACGACTGCGCGATCGCGCCGAACAACTGGTTGGGGCGTCGGTGCTCGCGTCGTCGTTAGGTAGCTACGTGCGTTCTGCCGTCGAGGATCACGCGACCATCAAGGAAACCTCGTCGAAGCTGTCGGACGTCGATCGCGTGCTGGTGCCCGATGTTGATCCCACCGCTGACGCGCTGCTGGAGCGTATTTCGGCTATTGCCGGTTCGCTGGAGCGTCTTGAGCGCGATTTGCCCGGCGATGCCATGAACGGTTTGGCCGAACGCATCAAGGCGGTCGAAGCGGAATCCGAACACGCGCCCGATCGCGAGCGACGCTTGTCGTTGCTGTCCCGTCAGTTGTCGTCGCTGCAGGACCTGGTGCAGCGCAAGGAGACATTGCAGCGACAGCTTGAGAGCGCATCAATGGCCCTTCGCTCGTTGCGATTGGACATGGTGAAACTGAGTGCGCTGGGCATGGGAGCGTTGGCAGATGTCACCAACGCGACGCAGGAAGCGCGCGCACTCTCCAAGGACATTGCGCGCGCGTTGTACGCGGCCGACGAAGTGCGAAAGCTGTAGACCGCGCTAAATCCCTTCGTCGATTTCTTCGCGAAGGGCGGTTAGTTCGCCAACCAGCGTGCCGTGATTGTGTTTGGTGGCCGCTTCAATGCCCTTCGTAATCGCGTCACGCGCGTCACCCTCGCGGCCGCTCACGCGCAGCGCTTCGGCGTAACGCAACCACCCGTTGCCTTCATCCTCGTGCTGTTGCAAATAGAGTCCCAGTTCGTCTGCGGCTTCTTCAAAACGCAGGGCCTTGAGCAACTCGTTCGCCAGTCCAAATCGCACAATGGCGTTGTCGGGTTGCTTGTCGAGCATGTCGCGGAAGGCGGCAATTCGATCGGTTGGCATCTGAGGCAGTGGCGGTGCTGAGGTGGGACCACGTGAAGGCGGTTACGTCGCGAGCAGTTCACCGATAATTGTAGCGAGTCGGTCGGGCGCCTCTTCAGGAGCAATATGCGCGACGCCGGGGAGGCGCTGCACCACCAGCCGCCCTTCCGTCGCCTGCCGCAAGGCCTGCAATACACGCTCGGCACGCTGCGGTTGCAGGAACGGATCGTCCTCGCCCAACACCGCGGTGACGGCCGAAGTAAGTGATGCTGGGGCAAGCGCTTGTACAGTGTCGGCGTTGGACGCCTTGAGCGCCAGCAGTTGGGCGCACGCAGAATCGCGTCCCTCCCGGGTTCGGAACGGCTTGAGGTACAGATCGAGGGACCGTTCACCGACACTGCGTTGGGCGTAGCCACGCACGAGGGCAGTATGCAGCGCTGAGGCGAGCCAGTCACCCGGAAGCCGCTTCCAAAACGGTACGAACGCCGCAAGCCGTTTGAGCGGGCCTGGAAGCCGTATGTCCTTCGGGTTCGTTGCGAGAAATGAAGGGTTTACCAAAGCCAGCTTCGCGACATGCTGTGGACACATATGAGCCAGTCTGGTCGCAATGGCGGCACCCAAACCGTGTCCCACCACACACGCCGGACTGACCGCCAGCTCAGTGAGGAGGCCAATCAGGCGGTCGGTGTGCCCGGCCACGGTCATGGGCCGGTTTGCATGCCGGTCGCTTCGGCCGTGGCCCAGCAAGTCAAGCACCAGGACGCGATGCCCTTTTGGCAGTCGAGGCAGCAGTTCACGCCACAGGTGCGAGGAGGTGAAGGTGCCATGCACCAATACGATGGGCACGCCTGCCCCACGCGAGCCAAAGGCGTAGCAGTAGAGGCGCGCTCCCCCGACATCAACAAATTCACCGCGCATTATGGGCTGGCTCTATTCGCGGCCCGGCGTCACAAGCCCGCAACAGCCGCAATACCAGTCCTGAGGTTCAGGTTTGGTTTGCGGGGGTACGGTTGTGTCGCCGGGTTGGGAAAGGGCGCCCATCGCTGAACGACAGCGTGGGCCTCGCGGGCGATGAGCATTAGATGGCTGGGAGCCAAGCGTGTCGGGCATACTGAACGCGCAATTTCGATGCGGGACGCCAAGGGGACAAGCGACCAAGGGGACGCCGAATGGCGTCCCCTTGGGTTGTTCAGTGCGTTGGAGCGGTTCAATGGGAATGTAATCCCCATTCAATGAGGCTTAGAAGCCACCGCGTCCACGACCCTGCGGCATTTCAGCGACGTTCTTGTCGAACTGCGTAACCTGCTCGGGGGTGAGCAGCTTCTTGATGGCCGCGTTGCGCTCGGGCGTGATCGCGCGCATCTGGGCCATCTGTTCTTCGGACATCTGAGCGCCCTGCTGCATGGCAGCGCGCATTTCCGCCTGCTTATCAGTGTAGACCTTGGCAATCGAATCGATCGACGTGGCTACCGCTGGGCTGAGCGTGATGTCCTTGAGCAATGCCGTCTTCTGCATGTCCCATCCACCACGGCCACGTCCACCACCACCACCACCACCACCGCCACCACCCTGCGCTTGGGCCGTAACTGACGCAACGGTCAGCAGCAGAGCTGCGGATACAACCTGGAGAGTACGCTTCATGTGTCTTGAGGTCCTGAAAAGTAGGATACGCGAACGACGCGGCCGCATCTTCGCGGAAGTGTTGCAACGCTGATAGACGCTCGGCCTATCAGATGTGTTAACAGCCACCCCAACTGGTACCGAGTCGCTTACTGCAGAGCTTGATACCCTTGCCCGAAAATTGGTGCCCCAATCCTGGTGCGGCCCATCACCACTGTGCAATCACTACTAGCGACATTTGGTGAAAACGGTATCATAGCCCATTGTGACCTATCCCAGTTTAGCACCTCCGATTTTGGCAGGCTATTCAGCCGCCCCGACGCTGCACTTCCCGCAGTCGTCTATCAATTTTTCTATTTCCTGGCTGCTGCAAAACGGCTCACCCTCGCTGCAATACCGTTCGCTGGTCGATGTGGCGCAATTCACAGCAAGTCGCGAACCCAAGCTGGGTGTGCTTCCCTACCTGACCGAACAGGGGCTGCAATTAGCCATGAGCCAGTCGTCCAGTGGCACCTGGTCGGCGGGAATGTTGACGGTTCCCACCGCGGCGGCCGGTGTTGCCGGAGCTGGCACCATCCCAGCATATCGGCGACTGTTGGAGCTGGGCTGGGATCCCGAGTCGCCCGCGCTGGCGGCCCCACGCCGCCTGCTATTCCGGCTGCTCGCTGAAGACGAAGATCCGAGCTACCTGGCCGAAATGCAGGCCGAGGCCACGGACGAACTGTTGGTGCGCCGCAGCCGCGTCATGCTTCGGGAAGCTGCTGCGGCCGCCCTCGCACAAGCGGGCTACGAGTCTGATCCGCGGCTGCGGGGCGCCGCCAAGCGACTCGTCGACCGGTTGGGTGCCTACCTCAAGTCCCCGTTGTCCCAGAAGCCGTGGATTCGCATTGGCAATCAGCATGTGCTGCCGCCCGAAGTGGCGGCGCCGTCGTTCCATACGCTGGTGATGTTGGCGCACATGCCATACTTCCGCAGCGAGCATCAAGAGGTCCTCGACCGGCTGTATACCTACCTGGCACAGCCTTGGCCGCGTCAGACGGCGGTGCAGCAGCTCGGTCCACACCTAATCGAGCAGCCGCACCTTGTGATGGGCGATTTCCTCCCCACCCGTAATGCCATGGACGCGGACATGCCCTCGGCCCTCGCGTGGCTCGAGATCATGACCCGCCTGGGGTTCCTGCGCCGAAACGAGGGGTGGATGCGTCTGATCGATCGCCTGCAGGACGACCGCGACCGCCATGGCGTGTGGCACGCCCCGCGTTCGGTGGTCATGCCAGACGTGGTGCCGGCGTGGTCGTGGCCCACCATGCCGCTCACCAACCGTGCGGGCCCGGATGAAAACTTCGGACCTGATGTGACGTTCCGTCTTGGGCTGATTGCAAAGCTGTCCGGGCGGGGCATCGACCTGGTGTAGCGGCTGCGCTCTGCTTGGCCCGCCAGTTAGTTTTGTGCTACATGATAGAAAATACGGAAAACGAAGACGTCACATTCGCCGGCTTGGGACTCGCCGAGCCGCTGTTGCGGGCCTTGGACGACGCGGGTTACACCACGCCAACGCCCATCCAGCGCGAAGCGATTCCGGTGGCGCTGAAAGGTCGCGACCTCATTGGTCTGGCGCAAACCGGCACCGGAAAAACGGCCAGCTTTACGCTGCCCATTGTCAACATGATGTTGGGCGGTCCACGGCGCACCCGCGTGCTGATTTTGACACCAACACGCGAGTTGTGTCTGCAGGTGGAAGAGAGTTTTCGCAAGTACTCGAAGTACGCGCCGGTTGATGTGATCCCGGTGTTTGGAGGCGTTGGTTATGAGCCGCAGGAGCGCGCATTGCGCAATGGCGTCGACGCCGTGGTGGCAACGCCCGGACGCTTGCTGGATCATCTCGAAAAACGCAACGTCGACTTCACCTATCTCGAAACGCTGGTGCTGGACGAAGCCGACCGCATGCTGGACATGGGATTTGCGCCGCAGATTAACCGCATTGTCGATCAGATTCCGCGGTATCGCCAGACCTTGTTGTTCAGCGCGACCATGCCTCCGGAAGTTGAGGCGCTTGCCCGCAAGTATTTGCGCAAACCGGTGGTGATTCAGGTGGGGCGCCGCTCGCAGGCGGCCGCAACGGTGACCCATGCGGTGTACCCCGTACCTCGGCACCTGAAAAACAACCTGTTGGTGAAGTTACTGACCGATACGCTGCACGAATCGGTGCTGGTGTTTACGCGCACGAAGTCGGGGGCCGACCGCGTAGTGCGTGACCTGGAAAATGCGGGCATTGATGCGGGCGCCATGCACGCCGACAAGTCGCAGATTCAACGCATGAAAGCGCTGGAAGATTTCCGTGCGGGCAAGCTGAAGGTGCTGGTCGCCACGGACATCGCGCAACGCGGACTGGACATTTCCGGCATTACGCACGTGATCAACTACGACGTGCCACAGCAGCCGGAAGACTATGTGCATCGCATTGGCCGCACCGGTCGCGCTGCCGCAACCGGCGATGCCTATACGTTCATGTCACCAGACGAGATTGCGATGGTTCGCGTGATTGAGCGCACCATTGGGCAGGAAATTCCGCGCGTGTCGGTAGCGGGATTCGACTTTGGGACCTCGGCAGCCGTCACGGCATAGGCGTGCACTGATGGCCGCCATCCGTTCATCGGACGCGGCCAAGTCGCGAAACAGTCACGGTCTCGGCACTGGCGTGACGGACCAGCACAATCCGGAGGTTTGCCGCGCCGTAGCCCAGGCCGGACGGCGAATACGCCATGCTGTCGCGAGAGCTGTGCAGCGTCACGCCGTACAGTTGACCGACGGACCGTTCGGCAATCGTGTCAGACCCTGCATGCGCCGTGAGCAGTGCGGGGGAGGGTTGGATTTGCACCGCGGTTCGCACGCCACTGGCCACCGCGTGTTCGCGAGCGCTGGCAAATACGTCGCGGACTTCGCGTGCGGCGGCGCTGACCGCCATCGTGTCGAGCAGCGTTCGCACGCCGCGAAACGCCAGCGCGGCTAACACCCCAAGCACGGCCATGATAACCGTTTGTTCAACCAGCGTGGCGCCTGTTCTGCGTGGCATATGTTTCCGGGTGCGTGAGGGCTGGTATATCATCCGTCAGCGCCACTTCCGCGACATCAATTGCATGCAGGGCTCACCCAACGGTTGCGTGACTGCGGCCACCAGGGTGATGCGATCACTTTCACCGATGGCTGGATGGTCCGCGATGATGACAGTTTTGCAGGCAGCCGACAGCGTTCATGGCCGTCCCACGCTGGGCCGACCCTCGCTGGCGCGCGTGCGGGGCACGGCTCGGCAACGGAGTTTCGCGAGGCTGGTGCTCGTGCTTGGAGCGATCGGGGCGGCGGGATGTAGCGGTGTGTTGCCATCACCGTCGCGCGACGTCAATCAGGGGCAGATGATGCTCGACCTGACCGAGGCGCTCAACGCCATTCGCGATCAGAGTGCCAGCTTGCAGGACCAGGTGGACTCGCTGCGCGACGTCATGGTCCGGCAGGATACGGTGCTTCGGCAGTTGGCAGTAACCGCCGGTATTCCCATGCCGGTCGCGAAATAACGGGCACCAGTAGCACCCGATGTAGGCTTGCCCCATCATACACCTCGCTGGAACGAGTCCCGAACCAAGCGAAGGATTTCATCGAACACCGTCAACTGGGCTCCATGCGAATAGCCATTTCAACCGGCGGCGGCGACGCACCCGGCCTCAACGCCGTCATTCGCGCTGCGGTATTGTCCGCACGCACCCGCGGCTGGGATGTCCTGGGAATCAAGCGCGGGTACGCGGGGTTGCTGGGCGAAGATGAAGTGGTCCCACTCACGGCCGCGTCCGTGCGCGGCATTGGAGGGTTGGGGGGCACCATTCTGCGCACCACCAATCGCGGCAGCCCCTTTGCGTATCCGGTGCAGCGGCTCGACGGAACGTGGGCGGAAATCGATCGTTCCGATGAACTGGTGGAGAACGCGCGGAACCTGGGCATCGAGGCCATCATTTCCATTGGAGGCGATGGATCGTTGCGTATTGCGCAACAGCTGTCGGAGAAAGGCATGCGCATTGTGAGCGTGCCGAAAACCATCGACAACGACATTGCCGGGACAGTCACGACGTTCGGTTTCGACACCGCGGTGAACACCGCCATGGAAGCCATCGATCGGCTGCATACAACGGCCGAGTCGCACGATCGGGTGATGGTGCTCGAAGTCATGGGGCGCGACGCGGGATTTATCGCGCTGCACGCTGGCGTGGCTGGGACGGCGGATGTCATTCTGATTCCGGAAATTCCGTGGCACATTGACAAGGTGTGCGAGAAAATTCACGCGCGTAACGCGGCTGGGAAAAAGTTCAGCATCGTGGTGGTCGCCGAAGGGGCGAAACCAAAGGGTGGTGATGTGTCAATCATCGGCGCGTCGCTTCCGGGGCAAGACCGTCGCCTGGGCGGCATTGCCGATCGCCTGGCGCACGATATCCAGAGCCAAACGGGCAAGGAAACACGCTCTCTGGTGCTGGGCCATTTGCAACGCGGCGGGTCGCCTACGGGGTATGATCGCTTGTTGGCCACGCGATTTGGTGGCGCAGCCGTGCAGGCGGTGGCGGACAAGATGTGGGGGCACATGGTAGCGCTGCAGTCACCCCATCTGGTCTGCCTGCCAATCGAAGACGTGTTGAAGGAGGTAAAACGAGTCGACCCCGATCACGACATCGTTCGGACTGCCCGCAGCGTGGGAATTTCTTTCGGCGACTAAGCCGCCGTCGCCTTGCGGGGACGGCACCGTCATCCCCGGGAGACGTGTCATTCGCGATTCCTGAACGACGATGGCCTATTTTGAGGTGGTCCTGTCTGCAGGTTCCTATCCTGCCGATACTTAGGAGGCAGACATGCTCTTGCCGCCCGACGCCGGGCGCTTGGCACAGACTGTGCGGTAGTACAGGGCAAGTGTCCGCGTTTTCGTCCGCATCGGGGCGCAGCCGGCGCTTTGCAGAGGAGTGGAGCAAATGCAACAGAACAGCAGCCGTATCAGCAATCAGTCCGTTCGGCCGTCGGGTTCGCGCCAGTTGGCGCTGGCAGGCGTGCTTGTCGTATTAGCATTGACGAGCGGGGCACCGGATGCAGGCGCGCAGATTCGCACCTCGCCAATCGGGCCAAACCAGGTGACGCAAGGCGCAGGAAGCGCGGCTGGCCGCGCTTCGGACAGCATTCCGGCGCAGTATCTGCCGCCCGCCGGCATGTGCCGTGTCTGGATTGAAGGCGTGCCTGCGGCGCAACAACCCGCCCCGACCGACTGCCCGTCCGCAACGCTCAAAAAGCCCGCCAACGCCCGCGTCGTATACGCCGAGGATCCGAAAGCCAAGGGGGGCAAGGCCCTCGAGAAGTTGCCGGTGAAGGGGTTTGCTCCGCCAACGCCCATTAAACGCAGCCCGGTCAATGCCGCGATTCCGCCCACAGCACGGGTGGTGGTCAACGCGCGAGAAGACAAGCGCATTAGCGACGAACAGCTTTTCGGGGACCGGCCGGCAAACATGCCGGCTTCGTCATATCCGGGAATGGGTCCCGCGGGCCAATCGGGCTACTACCCACCGGGCGCACCGGGCGCACCGGGAGCACAAGGCGTCAACGGCATCCTGGGCGATCCCCGTTACTTCAACAATGCCGGCGTGACACCGCCGGGCTACGGCTCGGGCGCGTGTCTCGACCGCGATCAGGACGGGTGGTGCGACGATTCGCGCTTCGGACCGCCAGCGTGCCTCGATCAGGACAAGGATGGTCGCTGTGATGACCTGCCGGAATTTGCCTCGGCCGCTTACCCGCAAACCTTGCCGCGCATGCGTTCGGCGCTCGACGTCATTGAAGGTCGCGGTTCGGTGGAGGTTGCGCGGTGGATTGGGACCAACGAATTCACGGTGCGTTTGCCCGATCAGGGGCAGGGCAGCACACCGTGGCGCGCTATTTTTCTGGATGCGCGCAACGAGTTGTTGCAGGTGTGGACCGACCGCAACCGCGACGGGCTGGCAGAGCGTGTTGAAATTTTCCGGAACGGTCAGCGGGTGAAGTTGATTCAGCGGTAGGTAGCGCAAAACGATGGACCGACACCTCGCAGTGTGGCCGCCTTGACAGACGCAGGCGTGGGCGTCAAATCTCACCGGTACCACGTGGTCTTTTCCCGCCTATTGCCGCCACGATAAACAAAGCGCTAAAACGCGACAGCCCGGCGGCGAGTTTGCCCGGGCTTTTTCGTTTTCGGCAACATCCCCGTCAACGCCGGAAGCACTGTCATGAGTTCACGCTCGACGGTTTCGAACCAACAGCCCCCCAACCCCATTGTGCGTTTGGCCCATTTGCCAGCGAGGGGGATTACGCGGCGTGTGTGGAGGCTGCTGCCCGTGCTGCTGTTCCCGGTCGCGTGCAACAGTGATGTCGGCCCCCCGCCCATTGCGCAGGCGGACTACGAAGCCGCGTTTGCCAAACACAAAACAACGCGCACGAATTGGCTGAGCGCAGCCGGGAAAGCCAACTCGTACACCGGACTGCGTTGGATTCCGCAGGGCACCAGCACCATTGGTGGCGACACGACCAACACCGTGGTGCTCAACGGTCGCGACGTGCCGGCTCGTGTAGGAACCCTCACCCGTGTTGGTGAGACCATCACCTTCGTGCCAACCCCCGGTGTGCCCATCATGCTCGATAGCGCGCCCGCTGCCACGCAGCAATTGGTGGTGGAAGGCGGTGCAAAGCCCGCATCGAGGGTGACGGTTGGGAGTGCAGGATTTCGCATCATCAAGCGAATTGACTCGATCGGTGTGCGTACGTGGGATGTAGACATTCCGGCAAACGCGGGGCTCGAACCGCTGGAGTATTTCCCGTTGGACCAGGCGTGGCGCTTCGGAGGGAAGTTTATCAAGCTGGCCAAGCCCGACACGCAAGCGCTGGAAACGGTGTCCGGTGTTGCCGAGGACTACGTCAACGTCGGCATGGTGCAAACCACCATTGGTGGCAAGGCGTACGAGTTGACGGCGTACGCAGGCAGTAATCCCGTCGACCTGTTTTTCACGTTCAACGATGCCACCAGCGGCGAAGAGACGTACGGATTTCGGTTTGTGCACGCGCCGTTGGACACGGTGAAGAATACGGTGGTGATGGATTTCAATTTCGCCTACAACCCCGAGTGTGCCTTCTCGGCGTTTACTACATGCCCGTTGCCTTCGGCCAACAATCGCATCTCGACGCGGATCACGGCGGGTGAATTGACGCCCAAACATAAAGACGGCAAAAAGTGAGCAACGCGATGACGCGTTCGACACCTGGCAGGACGTGCGGACGCTTGGGCCGAGCCGCCGGAACACTGGCCTTGCTGGTCGTCGGCCCAGGCGCATGCGCCGGTGAGAAAAAAGGGGAATCGTCGCGGGCGCCAATTGTCGTGGGGAATGTCGCGCCGCGTTTTGCTGCGCTGTCGCTCGCGGGCGACTCGCTGGTGGTGGGCGACGCGGGCAACGGGGTCACATTGCTGAATGTGTGGGCCACGTGGTGCACGTCGTGTCGTGAAGAATTTGCCGAGTTGGAGCGGTTGCGCGTGACGCATTCGTCGCAAGGATTGCGCGTCGTGGGAGTGAGTGTCGACCAGGGAACCGATTTGAAGGTGCGCAAGTTTGTCGAAGCACAGCAGACCAATTTTTCTGTGGCGCATGACGCCGAGTCGCGGATTACGTCGATGTACGGCGTGGGGGGACTGCCGACGTCCTACTTGCTGGATGCGAGCGGCAAGGTGTTGTGGCGAGCGGTGGGAGATTTTCGGTTGGACAGTGCGGGGTTGGCGAATGCGATTCGGGCGGCGTTGCCTTGATCTCGGTGGGCGATTTGAGCCGGCGAATGGGGCGTACGTGTTCTGCGCATCGTTGCAGGCATTCGGGAGGCTCCGCCAAACTACGTCGAAGCGGACAACTGCGGGAACAGGCAGATCGTGCGGATCGCTCCCGGTGGGCAGAGAAATCCCAGGACAACTCGTGGCGAGTGGAGAGCGTTTCCTTTTTTTGAATTTGGACTGTATGTGGAGGCGGGTCCGGCGTTCGGGGTGTTGCAACTCTCCCCCAACACGGGATTCCCCGCCTGTCGCACCACAAAGCCAGTGACCGCATCCAGACCAAACGAATGTTGCACCAAGGGCCGGCTGGTCTGCGCGCTCCCCGCGTGCCCCACCCAATCCGTTAGTTTCCGCAGATGAGAAATACCCGCGACCGCTACCTGCCTCCCGACCACGATGCGTATCTCGCGTCTGTGCCATCGACGGGCCGCATCATTGTTATTGCGCCCACGCGCGCCGCGTGCGAGACCATTGAACTGGCTGTTGGTTTGCACATTGACACATTCCTGCAGCGCACCAAGGGCGAAGAATTGTTGTCGCTGGCCGGAAGCGGAAAAGGTTTTGGTATTGTCGCCGGAACCGGCACGGGCAAAACGCTCGCCATTCGCCCCATTGCCGAAACAATTCTGGGAACCACCACACTCAAAGTTGGCGTCGTCAACCGCGAACGCGAAGCCACACCGGAAACGCCCTCGTGGAATGTCATTGTGGTCACCACCGGCATTGCGCGTCGCTGGTTTCAGGACGGCGATATTCAGCCGCAAGATACGCTGATCGTTGACGAAATTCATCAGACCAGTGCGGAGCTTGAACTGTGTCTCGCCCTTGGCAAACGCGTAGGCTGCCGCTTTATCTGGCTCTCGGCTACCGTCGATCCGGAATTTTATGCGCGGTATCTGAACAGTGCGGCGGTGCTGGAAGTGTCGGCGTTCGATCCCAACAAGGCGGCGAAGGTTGAGGTGGAACGCAAGCAACCCATCAATTTTCTCGACGACAGGTTTCTGTCCAAGGTGGCGCGTTCGGAGCGCGGTGTCGCGTTGTTCATGCCCACACGCGCCTCCGTCGAAGAAGCGGCAGAGTGGGTGCGGTCACGATATCCCGCAATTGCGGCGGCGCATTATCACGGCGGCGAACCCATTCGCGTCATCCGGCCGTTTCTCGAAGGCACCATTCCCAAGCCCTATTTTCTCGCCATGACGGCGGCCGGGCAGAGCGCGTTGAATGTGCCGGGACTTGATACCGTTATCATTGATGACACGCGGTTCACCAATGTGATTGACAAGGGCCGCAACGTGTTGACGCGCGTGCATCTGGGTTCGAATGAAATTCTCCAGATGGCGGGCCGCGTGCATGGGCGTGTCGAAAACGGCCGCGTGTACATCCTGAGCGATCGCGACATCAAGTTTGAAGCCCTGCGACCCACGGCGCCAGACTTTCAGTTGGCGGGCGACTCCGAGCGCGTGGCGCTCACGTGTGCCGACCTGGGCGTGCGCGCCGACGAACTGGAGTTGCCCGTGCCGCTCGATCGCGCGGCGTATCGGCGCGCGTTGTCCAAACTGGAAGAGCGTGGTCTCGTCGAGAATGGCCGGTTGACGCGGTATGGTCGCGCTGTCGAGGCCTTGCCGGTCGATCGTGCGTGGGGCGAATTGATTGTAAACGGCGATGACGCGTTGTTGCCCGCGCTGTCCGTGATGAGTGGTATTGAATCGCTGCATCGCATGACCCGTGACGGTCGCGACCTTGAGGGATTAGTCGTTCGTGGCAGCGATCATCTCACCGCCTACAATTTGTACGCGGAGGCATTTACGGCGGCAGGCTACATTGGCGATGTGTACGGACTGCAACGCCACATGTTCGACCCCGAGCGCGTCGCGTTGTGGGCCGAGCGTCGCGGCGTGTTGGTGAAGTCACTGGAAGATGCGGCGCTGGCCATGGCCAGTGTGTATCGCAGCGTGGGGTTCCCGCTGCCGACGGTCCTGCCTCTTGCCAAGGAAGGCACGCTGCGGCAATTCGGCGACTTGTTGGCGCGGTATATGCCCTTCGATTTGGTCATTGAAGAGCAGACGGCCGACGGCCACGAAGCGCGTGTCTCCAAAACGAGTGTGGCGGGAAGCTGGGGGGCCGTGGCGGGCTCGTTGCGCTACTTTGCCGACCGTTTTGGTGTGCCGCGCGCGTCCATTGAAGGCACACAGCTTTCCATGGAACTGGTGAAGCGGTACGCGCAACGCGCAGAACCGGAAATGATCATTGAACCCGACCGGAAACACTCGCCGGTGATGTTACAACGTCGGGTCACGTATTACGGGTTCGAGTTGTCGCGTGAGGTTGAACCGTTGTTCGAGTTTCCGCCCGAACTTGCGGAGCAAGCGCGTCACGCCTTGGCCGAGTCATTGGCGCGGGGCGAGCTGCGGCATCCCGCGACGCGTCGAAATCTTCCGGTGGTCGAGGACGTGCGGGAGACGTACCGCCGGCTGGGGGGCATCACGCCCCGGCTTGGTCAGGCAGAGCTGACGGCGTGGTATGAATCGCAAATGGGTGATCGTACCGATTGGGAATCCATCCGGTCGCTGCCCATGAAACTGGATGCGCGTGAGTTCATCACCAGCGAACAATGGAACGCCGCGCGCGAACTTCCCGGCGCCGCGGACATTCGCGATCGCGCCGTGACACTTGAATACGATGTGGAGGAACCGGACAGCACGCCGTTCGGCATTGTGCGCATTCGCCTGCCGGAGAAACTCGCACGCACCATTACGCAGGAAGAACTGCCCGAATTGGACCGGCCGCTTCGATTCGTTGTGCCGCGGGGGCAACGGGGGTCCGTGCGGGCGAACAGTTTGTCTGAGTTGCAGGACAAACTGGCCATGCCATTTACTGACGACGAATTGGAACGGCCGCCGCGCAAAACTCGCGAGGAGCATGAATCGAAGCGTCGCGAGGCGGACACGCGGAAACCGACGGGAGAGTTTCGCCGACCGGGTAAGGGGCCCGCACGCGGAGGCGGTCGGGGTGGTGGTCGCGGCGGTGGGCGTGGCGGCGGAAAAAGCGGCGGCGGTCGTCGCGGGCGCTAAAATTCGCCTGGGTTCGCGAACACGAACACATCCGCGAAAGCGCCAACGTACTTATGCCGGTACGTCGTATTCCTCTTCGCGCTCGACCTCAAACCCACGAGCCAAATAGTTGGGCAACGCTTGCGGCGCATCCTGCGTGCACGTGTGCACCCACACGTGGGTCGCGCCCAATCCCCACGATTCTTCCACCGCGCGCTCGAGCAACCACGCCCCAAGTCCGTAACCTTGCGCGCTGCGTGTGAGTCCGAAATACACAATCTCCACGCTGCCGTCAATGTGTAGCTCGAGTTCGACAAATCCGACGCCCGATTCGATGTCGTCGGACAATCCATTCAGCGCCGCGTCGGCCCGGAAGACATGCACGTTTTTGTTCGACAACCGTTCGGCAAGTTTGCTGTCCGGCCAGCTGTCGCGGTCGTGCCAATGCCACTCAGCACCGACGGTTGTATACAGGTGACGCCATTCTTCGACCGTTGGTGCGGGCATCAGTAACCACAACGCCTGACGGCGCGGACGGCGTGCGAGACGGAATTGACCGCGTGACCGGAGTTGCAGGTACGTGCGGCGCACACGTTTGCGGGGGGCTTCCTCCTCGGCGGGCGCGTTCGCTTCCGCTGCGGCGTCAACGGCCGGCGCGTCACTGCCCAATGCCGAGTGTGCGTGTTCAGCGACAATTTCGCTGGCGGCTTTGTTCAGTTGCGAGAGCGCCCGCTCGACCGTGCCACTCCATCCGACCAGCCGTTTTCGCAACGCCAACAGCGTGTTATCGACAATGCGTTTGTCCTGTTCGGCGTGTTCGCGCGATATTTGCGATTCCAGCACCTGATCGCGCAGCGTGCGTACTTCGGCACTCAGCTGGTCGCGACCCCGTTCGGCCTCTTCGAGCAATTCGTGTACATGCGCACGCGTTTGCGTCATGAGCGTCGTCATGGAACGCCAGGCATCGCGTTCGACAATCAATTGACGGCGCGATTCATTGTCTTCCTTGAGCCGGTCGCGCAAGCGAGAGAGGCGCGCCATGAGCGAGCCATTCCCGTTCACCGCGGTGCCGGGACCGAGCAGCGCAATGGCGGCTGACACTTCGCGTTCAAGATCTGAGGCACGCTTGGCGTGGTCGTCGCGCGCGGCGCGCGTTTCGTCGAGCGTGGCCAGCGTCTCCTGCAACGCGCGCAACTCGACGGCAATGCGTCGTACGCCTCGCGCGTCGCCTTCGGCCACCAGCCAACGCAGGGATGCGACAAAACCGCGCTCGAGCGTGGAGTTGTCGTTGCCGATCTGCTCAACGCCGTCCTTGGGCGTGCGAGGCGGCTCCGTCACCGTTCGGGCAACTCCGGAAACGGTCGGAGGCGCGACTTGGCGCGATGGCGGGCCGCCTTCGCGCGGTTGCCACAGGTGCCCATGTCGCACCAGCGCCGCATGCCGTTGCGCGTTGCATCGAAGAAGACGCGTTGACAGACTGGATCGGCGCAGCGTCGGATACGCGGAAGTTCTTCGGCGACAAGCGAGTCTGCGGCGGACTCGACAATAGGAATCATAAGGCTGGCGAAGGCGTCACCCGTGGGCACAAACGCACGCACGAGCAATCCGTCGGAGTGCCGATCAATACGGCGCGTGCCGGCGCTGCGGCCCAGCACCCGGTTGATTTCCACGACGGCGTCGTCCTGAATGCGGTTGGAGGATGCACCGCGCTCGGCCAAGGCCCGGAGTGCGGCACGAACGCGGCCGGCGTCAACGAGCGAAGCGGCAGCTGCGGCGGGCTGCAGTTTGGCGCGCCTGGCAATGCCGCCAGCGCGTTCCTCGTCAATGGCGCCGCGTGACGAGAGCCAGGTCAACAAGGTCTCAAAACTACGCACGAGATCCCCTCGCGGAGGCTGCGCACTGAGATCGGTGTTGACAAAGTCGAGCCACAGCCGCGATCGGGACGCGGCGGAGCGCGCCGGTCGTTCGCGCTCTTCGGCCCGCCGGTTGAGAGCTGGTGTGGCGGGATTCACTGGAGGCTACGTTACTTCTACTCGTGTCCCTGAGCAAGCGATCTGCACTGAATTTTCTTCGCTTCGGCACGGGTCGATGCACTTCCACCTCGATCGCTGTCGAACATGCCGCCATCGCTTCTGCCGTGGGTACGCCAAGTGGCGGTTGGGTCAACTAATCCTGTGAAACTGGCCGCGGTACGGGCGGTGATTGCGCGAGTGGCGCCCGATGCATCAGTCCAACCCGTTCGTGTGGCAAGCGGTGTGCCAAACCAGCCTTGGGGCGATGAAGAAACGCGTCGCGGGGCTGCCGAGCGAGCTCGACAGTCGCTGTTGCACCACATAGATGCCGAGGCCGACCTCGGTGTCGGTGTTGAGGGTGGCGTGGTGCTCGAGGCCGATGGTTCACTCCGCACATGTGCGTGGGCTGTGGTGTGCACGCGAGACGGCCGACAGGGCGTGGGTGGTTCGTTGGTTATGCCATTGCCGCCCGAGGTTGCGGCGCTGGTACGGGCCGGCACAGAGCTGGGGCACGCAATGGATGTCGTTGCGAAACGCGTCGATACCAAGCACCACGGCGGGGCGGTGGGCATTCTCACCGCCGGATTAATTGACCGTCAGCGCGCGTACGAACCGCTGATTACCTACGCGCTGGCACCGTTTCTGGCAGCGGAATACTACGAACGTGTGGTGCGGATGCCGCAAGACGTTGCAGCAGTCTCACCACCGGCTTCGGCCACCGGTCACGACGGGCGATAAACCAGTACGGGCTGCTCAACGCCCAGCAGCACCTTGTCGGCGACACTTCCCAAAATAAGCCGCGCCAGCCCGGAACGGCCGTGTGTCGCGAGCGCAATGGCCCCGGGATCACTGGCATGTGCGTAGGCAACGATGGCCCGTGCTGCGGAATTGTCGGACAAGACCGTGGTTTTCGGTGTGCCATTCTGCGGCAGCTTTTCGCATTGCTTGGCGAGGTACGCGGCCGCCGTGGCTTCTTCGTCGGTGCTGACAAAATCTTCCGCGACCAGCGCGTCCGCACCAAACAGCGACAGCGGGTTCGCCACCGGTTCCGCCACATGCAGCAATTCCAGTGTGAGGCCAGTGGCGCTCGCAAAGCGGGAGGCATGTGGCAGTATGGACTCCCCAAAGGGCGAACCGTCCAGGGTCACCAATAACTTCCCACTTGGCAGCTCGTGGCCCGGACTGGAGGCGTCGGCACTATCCGGTCGCACCAGAAACACGGGGGCTGGCGATCGGTCAAGAAAACTGGTGGCAATGCTACCAATGCGCAGGCGATCAAGGCCGCGACGGCTGTGGGTGGTCATCACCACCAGGTCGGCCGATGTGGCCACGGCATGTTCGGCCAGCGCCTCCACGACGGTGCCTTCCAGGAATGCCCCGTGGGCTGGGACCCCTGTGTTGGAAATGGACGCCGCCTGCTCCACCACCCATTCGCGCAGTTCCTGGCACCGCGCGTCGATCATGCTGGCGTCAAACACCGGCATGGACGCTCCGCCGGGTACGAAGTGCAGCATGGCGCTGGGATCGAACACGACCACCAGATGCAGCGTCGCCCCTGCGCGTCGCGCGAGTGCCGCGGCCGTGGGCAGGGCCCGGGCACTGAACTCCGAGCCGTCGAGTGGAACGAGAATGGACTGATACATGCCGGAACGGTGGGCGGAAGATCACAGTGAGTAAAGAGGGAGGATGGGCGGAGATCGCCTATATTGCAGCCTATGACCGCTTCTCCCCGTCCACATATTTCCAACGAGCGCGTGCGCTGGGCCGACGTCGATCTGGTCGGCATCATGCGCTTCAGCGCCTTCACGCGATTGGTGGAACACGCCGAGCAGGAATTGTCCCGGGAAGCCGGGATGCCGTACTCGGAGGCGTTCAGCAGTCCGGCAGTCTGGATGCCCCGGCGCAGTCTGCACATTGACTACACCGCGCCGGCGCGCCTGGACGATCCGTTGGCTCTTGTTGCCTATGTGAGCCGAATGGGCAATTCGGCGTTGACGTTGAACGTCGACGTGATGTCCGCCGATTTCGGCCAGTTGTACGCGTCGGCTACCGTCGTGACGGTTTGTGTCAGCGTCAGTGATTTCCGGAAACGATCCATCCCCGACGATATTCGAACCGCGATGGGACCGTTTACGATGAGTTCAGATGAAGTCTGCGCATGGCTTGCCAATCGTTCACTCGTTGAGGAGTACAGGGGAGTATGACCGACACCTACGTCCGGAAAGGATTTGGCCTCAAGAGCGAGGTGCAGGAGACGCTGGCCAGCGACTACACCGGCGAACTGGTCGACCTGTTGCGATCACGCGAATTCTCGCTGTCCGCCGGTGGCACCACGGTCCAACTCGCACGTGAGTTTGGTTTTTGCTACGGCGTGGAGCGTGCGGTTGACTACGCGTACCAGACACGCATCAAGTTTCCCGACAAGCGCATTTTTCTCGCGGGCGAGATTATTCACAATCCACACGTGAATGCGAAGTTGCGCGACATGAACATCACCTTTCTGTCGGCGAAGGGCACCGGGTTCGACTACGAGCCGGTGGGAGCGGATGACGTGGTGATTCTGCCAGCGTTTGGCGTCACCATTCAAGACCTTGAGACGCTTCGCGGACTGGGTTGCGTGGTGGTCGATACCACCTGTGGGTCGGTGCTCAACGTGTGGAAACGCGTCGAGGCATATGCCCGCGACGGATTCACCGCGCTCATTCACGGCAAGTACTACCACGAGGAAACGCGCGCGACCGCTTCGCAGGTGGAGAAATATCCGGGCGGCACCTTTCTCGTGGTGCGGGACATGGCCGAAGCCCAGCTGGTGATGGACTATATCGAGGCGTCACAGGGGCTCACGCCTGCACAGCCGGCTCTCACGCGCGACGAGTTTCTTGCACGGTTTTCCAATCAGGCGCCCATTCACTTCGATCCGGACGTGCACTTGTCGCAAATTGGTGTCGCCAATCAAACCACCATGCTCGCACGCGAGTCGCTGGACATTGCGCGCGCCGTTGGCGAGTCGATGTCACGTGCCTTTGGTGCGGAAAACAAGGCGAAACATTTTCGATCGTTCGATACCATTTGCAGCGCCACCCAGGACCGGCAGGATGCGGTGGTGGAGATGTTGAAGGAACCGCTGGACCTGATGGTGGTGGTGGGCGGATATAACTCCAGCAACACCATCTCGCTGGCGGCGCTGTGTGCCGAGCATGTGCTGACGTATCACATTTCCGATCCGGACGGCATCAACGTGGCGGAGAATAGTGTGCGGTACCGCCAGATTGGTGCGCATCATCACGAGCTGGAGCAGGCCAACTGGTTGCCGCTGGGCGGGGAATTGCGGGTGGGAATTACGGCGGGGGCGAGTACGCCCAACAACAAGATTGGTGAGTCGGTCGCGCGCATTTTTGCGGTGCGTGGGGTCGATCCCGCCAGCATTGTCTGAACTTCGCGATTGATCATGCGTGTGCATTGGGAGGGTGGTCGTAGAGCGCGATTGTTTCGCGTCATGGCGGTGATCGGAAGTGCTGCGGTGACAATGCTGGCGGGGTGCGCTCGCAACACCGGATCAGCGAAGGCGTCGGCCACATCCGGGCCGGAAGCGAGTGGCGTGTCGCGCGTTCCCACCGTGCGCTTCCTCCTGGTCAACGATGTGTACGTCGCCGACACGTTACGCGATGGGACGGGCGGACTGTCGCGGGTGGCCGCGCTGCGCGATTCCCTCGAGCGTGCAACCAGTAGTCGGGTGTTGTACGTGCTGGCGGGGGATGTGCTCAGCCCAAGTCTGCTGGGCAAGTGGTACGGTGGGGCGCAAATGGTCGACGCGTTCAATGCATCACGACTGGACTACGCGGCCATCGGCAATCACGAGTTTGATAATTCGCGTGCCAATGTGGTTGCACGGGTGGCCCAGTCGAAGTTTCAGTGGTTGACGGGAAACTGCGCGGAACGCGGCGGCAAGGCATTTCCCGGCATCAAGGGATGGGACACCGTCACGGTTGATGGCGTGCGGGTTGGAATTTTTGGCACAACAATTGTGCGCGACTACCCCGCCTATGTGCAGTGTGCCAACGCGGACACCGTGACCCACGCGCTCGTGGACACACTCGCGCAGGTGCAGGCGCAACTGATAGTGGGGCTCACGCATCGCCATCACGTCGAAGACCTGGAGACGCTGCGTCTCGAACCGAAGGTGCAGGCAATTTTGGGCGGTCATGATCACAAGGGGCGGCGCGGCGAAGTAGAGGGGCGCCTGGTGATCAAAGCGGTTTCCAACGCGCGCACTGCTGCGCTGGTGACATTCACGTGGCGGGATGGCAAGTGGTCGCGAACGGATACGTCTTTCATAATTGGTGCGGGCCGCACAAAAGAAGCGCGCACGGAAGCGGTGGTCGCCGCCTGGCGCGATACGCTGGCTCGGCGCATTGGGCAGGATCGCGTGATTGGAGT